>Ga0209417_1000183_pt1 | contig 165180 bp, 89 predicted proteins | sample RifGroF2_FD_184002 | JGI IMG/M metagenome (GOLD analysis project Ga0209417, IMG submission 184002) | Groundwater microbial communities from Rifle, Colorado, USA - Groundwater F2 (SPAdes) (version 2) | ecosystem: Environmental > Aquatic > Deep subsurface > Groundwater | place: Rifle, Colorado... | reverse complement strand
AACCCTGCAAAGGAATCTGTTACAATTAGCTTGTTAGAATTTGAACCGGCTGAAATAATTATTTACAATATGCAGGGCGTAACTTTGTTCTCACAGCAGGCACACGAGAAAAAAACAGTGTTAAATATCAACAGTTTTGAGAGAGGGGTTTACACGGTGAAGGTGCAGACAGGAAAAGGATTGGCTGTGAGAAAATTGGTTAAAGAGTAAATTATACATTACAACTATAGGCACATTTGTCTTTTCGTACAAAGCCGTCAGCACATACACCAAAGCCAGCTCTGCTCTGCGGTCAAACCTGCAACCTGGGTTTCGACTCAATTCGACTTCGCTCACTGCAAGCCGCTCAGTCTACGGTCAAATGTGCAACCCAAAAACCCACACTATAGAATTATTCATAATTTGTTTTACAAAAAAATGAAATTTGTTAATATTGTAGATTTAATAAAAAAGTATAAGATGAGCAAATATCGCCAGTTAATTGAGTCTAAAAAGTATACATTTATTGATACATCTTTTGATCTTCTTATGAAAAGACGTATTTATAAAGTTTTGTTGATATGTAATACGTACGATGCATTTATGCTCGAAGAGGATGGTCGTATTGACGAAAGAATTTTCAACGAATATTTTCATTTAAACTTAAGATACCCTCCGGTTTTTATTCAGGCGCACAGCGTCAGTCAAGCGTTTAAAATTCTTGAAGACGATTCAATTGATTTGGTTATTACGATGCTTACCGTAGCCAATACAGACGCGTTTAAGCTTGCAAGGAAAATAAAGGATGTTTATCCGAATAAGCCTATTGTTGTTCTCACTCCTTTTTCGAGAGAGGTTACACTCTGGATGGAAAGAGAGGACATGAGCGCTATTGATTATGTTTTTTGCTGGCTTGGAAATGCTGATATTTTACTTGCCATAATTAAACTTATTGAGGACAAAATGAATCTAGGCGCGGATGTTGAGCGATCCGGTGTTCAGGCGATTCTTCTTGTCGAGGACTCTATCAGGTATTATTCTTCGTATCTTCCTCATATTTATAAAATCATTTTTCAGCAATCAAAGCGTTCAATGACAGAGGGTCTGAATGAGCATCAGCGCATGTTGTTAATGAGGGGTCGTCCGAAAATTCTTTTAGCAACAAATTATAATCAGGCAGTAGAAATTTTTGAAAAATATAAAAATAACCTTATAGGCGTTATTTCCGATGTTAATTTTAAAGTAGATGGAAAGAAGGATGCGCAAGCCGGAGTAAAATTATATGAAAAAGTACACTCTGAAGATATTCACATGCCGTTTATGCTGCAATCGAGCGATGATGAAAATGAAAAAGTGGCAAAGGAACTCGGTGTTGCTTTTATTAATAAATATTCAAAAACATTATCCATTGAATTACGAAATTACATAATAAAACACATGGCTTTTGGCGATTTCGTATTCAGAAATCCAGATACAGGCGAAGAAATATGCAGAGCTACGGATCTTAAATCTCTTCAGGAAAAAGTTTTAAAAATTCCAGATAAATGTCTCGTTTATCATGTTAAACACAACCATTTTTCGAAATGGCTTAATGCACGCGCTCTTTTTCCAATTGCAAAGATGCTGAAATATGTTGCATATAATGATTTTATTAGCAATGACGAGTTACGCTCATTTATTTACGATTTGATTGATACGTACAGGCAATACAGGGGGCGCGGTGTTATTGCTAAATTCGACGGGAAAAATATTGATGAATATCTTAATTTCTCGCGTGTGGGAGATGGCTCTGTCGGTGGAAAAGCAAGAGGTTTGGCTTATATTGATTTAATCCTGAAAAAATATGAATTATTTGAAAAGTGGGAAGGTATAAAGGTTACAATCCCACGTACAGTTGTTTTGAGCAGCGATGTTTTCGACGAATTTATGGAAGCGCATAATTTATACAGCATTGCTTTAAAGAGTGAAGACGATCAGGAAATATTAGATGCTTTTGTTGCCGCTAAATTACCCAGCACCGTTTTACAGGATTTATACGCTTTTATTTCTGTAATAAAAGGTCCTATTGCTGTACGATCTTCCAGTAAGCTTGAAGATTCGCACTACCAGCCCTTTGCAGGCATCTACAGCACATACATGGTGCCCAAAATAGAAAACGATCCCAAGCTAACGCTTAAATTTTTGACAGAAGCTATTAAAAGCGTTTATGCTTCCGTATTTTTTAAAAGCAGCAAAGCATATATGACTGCTACTTCTAATGTAATTGATGAAGAGAAAATGGGAATTATCTTGCAGGAAGTATGCGGACAGCAGTATAACGATATGTTTTATCCTGTAATTTCGGGCGTTGCGCGCTCTATAAACTTTTATCCTATTGCGCCGGAAACGTCGGAAGATGGGATTGTCAGCCTTGCTTTCGGATTAGGTAAATATATTGTTGATGGAGGACAAGCGCTACGATTTTCACCACAATATCCGAAAAAAATCCTACAACTTTCTTCTCCTGATATGGCATTGAGAGATACGCAGAAGTATTTTTACGCTTTGAATTTAAATCCTGAAAGTTTTACTCCTTCGTGTGATGATGGGATAAATATCGTTAAAATTCCTATTAGAGATGTTGAAAATAGCTCTTCATTCAGATTAGCCGGATCTACGTACGATTATCAGAATCAGGTTATACGGGATGGAATTCATGAGGGTGGCAAAAAAATAGTAACCTTTGCCCACGTGTTGCAGCACAATGTTTTTCCTCTGAGCGAAATTTTATCTGAGCTTCTAACTATTGCCCAGAAAGAAATGGGTAATCCTGTTGAAATAGAATTTGCCGTAAATGTTGATGTGCCAAAAGGTCAACCTGTAATTTTTAATTTTCTGCAAATCCGACCTATTGTTGAAAACAAAGAAATGGTAAATCTCAATTTAAACAATGTGCCTTTTGACAAAACTATTATTTTCAGTAAAACCGCATTAGGGAATGGGATTATTTATGATATTTGTGATGTGGTTTATGTAAAGCCGGATAAGTTTAATGCTGCAAAAAATCATGAAATAGCAGAGGTAATAGAAAAAATAAATATTGAGTTTGTGAAAAACGGAAAAAATTATGTTTTAATTGGTCCCGGTCGCTGGGGTTCTAGCGATCCATGGCTCGGTATTCCTGTAAAATGGCCACAGATTTCGTCTGCAAGACTTATCATTGAGTCAGGACTTGATAATTACAGAATAGACCCAAGTCAGGGTACGCATTTTTTCCAGAACCTGACTTCATTCAGAGTAGGTTATTTTACAATAAATCCTTACCTAAACGATGGATATTATGATGTGGATTTTCTTACAAAACAGGATTGTGTCTACGAAAATGAGTTTATACGGCATGTTGCATTTAAAAATCCTTTGACTATTAAAATTGACGGAAAAAATAATCTGGGAATTGTATATAAGCCTTGTGAGTAGGTTTATCCAACCATGCTGATAGAACGTAGTAATTCTTCATTTAGAATTTGAATTTCGTTTCTGTTCAGGCTTATAATATTGTCGTTTTTTAAATCACTTAAAATTCGCACAGCGCTTTCAGTACTTATCCCTGCAAGTTCTGCTATATCTTTTCGCGAAATGTATCCTTCAATCAGATTATTTGAGAATATATCCTTTGCCAGATACAAGATAACATCAGCCATTCTTCCTACAGATTGCTTGTTTGTTACACTCGACATTCTTTCAAGTATTAAACTGAAATTCTGACTGAACCATGTCATGACCTTGTATGCAAATTCTGAATTATTAAAAAAGATAGCTTTCAGTGTTTCTTTTTCTATTAGATAAACAGAGCAGGGGATTATTGCCGCGGCAGAAAAAGTATATCTGTTTTCTCCATAGAGCGACGATAAACCAATAAAATCGTGAGGTTTAATTATTTTGAAAATAAAACTTCTGTCCTGTGCGCTTTCTAAATACAGTTTGGTAAGTCCCTCTGATAATAACATAATGTGATTTGTAAGGGCTCCCTGCTTACAAATCGTTTCACCTTTCCTGAAAGAAATTTTTACACGGGTTATTTTTTGTATTTCAGAATCAGTTAATGAAAGAGACCTAAGCCATGTATCTGTATTTTCTGTCAAAAAAGTATCCGTTTTAGTTAAATTATTGGACATTTTATTGTTCAGAGTATCGCGTAGATTTCGGTATTCAATGTATCTGGCAATTTTAATAGCAAGTGTATTGAGAAGCTTTTGTTCTTCAGGAAGGAATATGGTTCGATGCTCAATTTTAACGGGTTTTGTATAATAAACGCATACCTCTATGATTTTTTCACTCGTACTCGCCTGCGCGAAAAGTTTTAATTCTGTTTTTTTAAAAGATTTACTGATGTATTCTTGTGAGTCATAAAGGATGCACGAGCAGCAAATATCAACATATTGCATGCTTTGAGGAATGATTTCATTTATTTTTGAAAACAAAAGCTCTAAAGGCAAGCTATAATCCTGCAGAATTTCATCAACCAGATAAAGACAATTTAATTCTTTAACCCGCTCATTAAGAGAGTGAATTACGGTTTTTATGTTATTTGTATCGCCCGTCATATTTTAAAAAATATTTACTTTGCAATATTAGTACTATTGTTTTCAACTCGCAAAAGAATATTTAAAATTAACAATTGTATTGATAAAAATCAATCAAAACACGTATAAAATAAATTTGTAAAAATAAAATGCATTTTCTTAACAATGAGTAAATTTGTAACAAAAAAGAAGCTTTTTTATTCGTAAGATTAAAAGCATAATTATCTGTTTAAAAACACTGATGAAATTCATTTTTATAATAAATCAATAGTACTTATTTTGTGTCAAATTAAATTGTTATTTTTTAACAAATCTTTAAATCATAATTGTAATGAACGTAGAAAAAATATTGAATGATCTCGAAAAGAAACACCCCGGAGAGGTGGAGTATTTGCAAGCAGTAAGAGAAGTTTTGGAATCAATTGAAGAAATTTACAATCAGAATCCTCAATTTGAATCTGCAAAAATTATTGAACGTCTTATTGAGCCTGACCGTATTTTAACGGTAAAAGTTCCTTGGGTAGACGATAAGGGCGAAACGCATGTAAACCTTGCATACAGGATTCAGTTTAATAATGCCATTGGGCCTTATAAAGGTGGCTTACGCTTTCACCCTTCGGTAAATCTCAGCATTCTTAAATTTTTAGGATTCGAGCAGATTTTCAAAAACTCACTGACAACTCTGCCTATGGGAGGAGCTAAGGGAGGTTCTGATTTTGATCCTAAAGGAAAATCAAACACTGAGGTTATGCGTTTCTGCCAGAGTTTCATGCTTGAGCTTTGGAAAATTATCGGTCCGGAAACAGATGTTCCTGCTGGCGATATTGGTGTTGGTGGTCGCGAAATAGGTTTTCTTTATGGCATGTACCGCAAATTAGCCCGTGAAAATACAGGTGTTCTTACTGGAAAAGGTATTGGCTGGGGCGGCTCACTTGTTCGTCCGGAAGCTACAGGTTATGGAGCTGTTTATTTTGCGCAGGAAATGCTGAAAACCAAAGATACCGATTTTAAAGGTAAAACAGTAAGTATTTCGGGTTTCGGAAATGTTGCATGGGGAGCTGCTAAAAAAGTTAATGAGCTAGGCGGAAAAGTTGTAACAATTTCTGGTCCTGATGGATATATCTACGATAAGGAAGGCATAAGTGGAGCAAAAATTGATTATATGCTTGAACTACGTGCTTCAAACAATGATATCGTTAAACCTTATGCGTATGAATTTAAAGCTGAATTCCATGAAGGAAAACGTCCTTGGGAAGTTAAATGCGATGTGGCTTTACCTTGCGCAACCCAAAATGAATTGAATGAGGCAGATGCTAACAACCTGATAAAAAATGGTTGCATCTGTATTGTTGAGGGCGCAAACATGCCATCTACTCCAGAAGCAATTGAAGTTTTCCACAAGGCTAAAATATTATTCTCCCCTGGAAAAGCTTCTAATGCAGGTGGTGTAGCAACTTCCGGTTTGGAAATGTCGCAAAATTCCATGAAATTGAATTGGCCGGCAGCAGAAGTTGATCAAAAATTACATCAGATAATGAAAGACATTCATTCAGCTTGTGTAAAACATGGTAAGGGTAGCGATGGCTATGTTAACTATGTAAAAGGCGCAAATATTGCAGGCTTCCTGAAAGTTGCCAATGCAATGTTAGATCAGGGTGTTCTTTAAGGTTATTAATAAATTTTGTTTAAAAAACTCCACCGGTTCGGGGGAGTTTTTTTGTTTTTACAGAAGATGAAATTCAACAGGAAAAAATGATTGTTCTATAGAAATTCAATAGGAATACAATAGGAATACAATAGGAATACAATCGTACTTCTATCGAACACCTATTGAATCAACAATCGTACATCTATCGAATCAACAATCGAACATCTATCGAGCACCAATTGTACATCTATCGAATTCTTTTTTTCCGCACATTATTTTGTAGATAATTAAATTGTGATTACCCATTTTTTTACATCCTCTTGTGAGGGATTTGTAAGTCCGAGTTTGTTCTTTTTATTATACCCACAGATTTCCTGATGTAATTTATTTGGGTTCGTGTTTTTTATTGCATCAATAGTGTTATAGCCTGCTTTCTGTATAACAGATATCCATTCGGCAGGAATACCGAGTTCTGCAAATTTATCATCGCTGTCTGTCTGAATTCTTTTTTCGGGGCGCATTTGTGGGAAGAAAATCACATCCTGAATAGAATTGGAGTTGGTCATAATCATGCTTAGGCGGTCAATGCCGATGCCCAGACCTGCTGTCGGAGGCATACCGAATTCCAGAGAGCGCAGAAAATCTTCATCTAAAAGCATGGCTTCTTCATCGCCGCGTTTGCCCAGAACAAGCTGCTGTTCGAATCGTTCGCGCTGATCAATCGGGTCGTTTAACTCAGAATAAGCGTTGCACAATTCTTTGCCATTGCATATTGCTTCAAAACGCTCTACAAGCCCTTCTACGCTTCTATGTTTTTTCGCAAGCGGAGACATTTCTATCGGATAATCTGTTATAAATGTTGGCTGAATTAATTTTGCTTCAACGGTTTCGCCGAAAATTTCATCTATCAGCTTGCCCTTGCCCATTGTTTCATTGATTTCAATGTGCAAACTTTTGGCAGTTTCACTCAGCTGCGTTTCATCCATTAGGGAAATATCAATTCCTGTGTATTCTTTAATTGCTTCAAACATGGTGTATCGTTTCCATGGACGTTTAAAATTTATCATATTTTCGCCTACTTTAACTTCCGTTGTTCCATGCAGGTCTATGGCAATTTTTTCAACCATTTCCTCAACAGTATTCATCATCCAGTTATAATCCTTATAAGCCACATAAAGTTCCATTTGCGTGAATTCAGGATTGTGAAAACGATCCATTCCTTCATTGCGAAAATCTTTTGAAAACTCATATACCCCATTAAAACCACCAACAATGAGGCGTTTCAGGTAAAGTTCATTTGCAATACGTAAATACAAAGTCTGGTCAAGCGTGTTATGATGTGTTTTAAAAGGTCGCGCAGCAGCACCTCCGTATAAGGGCTGTAATATGGGTGTTTCAACTTCAAGGTATCCTTTTTGATTCAGATATTCACGCATAGAATTCATCAGTTTTGTACGTTTGATAAACGTATCTTTGATTTGCGGGTTTACAATCAGGTCAAGATAACGCTGACGATAACGCTGTTCCGGATCAGAAAAAGCATCGTAAACAACTCCGTCTTTCTCTTTTACAATAGGAAGCGGTCGCACCGATTTACACAAAATTGTAAATTCGGAAACATGCACCGATATTTCTCCCATTTTTGTAATAAAAACATAGCCTTTTATGCCAATAATATCGCCGATATCAAGCATTTTTTTAAATACATTGTTGTAAAGATTTTTGTCTTCTCCGGGGCAAATTGCATCACGGTTAAAATACAATTGTATTCTACCTGTTTCATCCTGAATTTCCACAAAAGAAGCACTTCCCATGATTCTGCGGCTCATGATACGTCCTGCAATAGATATATCTTGATAATTATCTTTTTCAGTAGTATAGTTTTCATGAATTTCTTTTGCAGTAACATTAACTGTAAATTCAGCAGCAGGATAGGGATTCATTCCTGTTTCTGTAATTTCTTTTAGTGTATTTCTGCGGATAATTTCCTGTTCGCTTAATTCGTGATGGCTCATATTAATTGTTATTTAAAAAACTGGGCAAAGATATAAATTTGCATGGATGTGGCAAATGGATGATAATTGAATTGAAGTTAACAGTTATACAAAACAAAAATGGATGGACATAACGAAAAACCGAATATATTTTTATACTAAATCACTAACAATCAGGATTTAATTAAAAAGCAACCTTTGGGTCTTTTTTTTCGTCTTAATTTTTGTTAGATCAAATAATATATTTTATTTTTGTTCCCCCAATTACCCGAAAAACAAAAAATGCTTTTATGTTTCTGAAAAACAAATTATTAAATGTGATTTAAATAATTGTTATGTCGCTATATTTTACTATTTTTACTAACATACGAGTACAAATTATACCTTCCGGACTAAAATTACCTGAAAATATTTTTTTTAATCCTAAAATTATATCAAATGTTTAATATTTTAAAACCCTGTAAAATGAGACAAGTTTATTTATTGTTAGTTGGTTTGCTGTTTTTGGTAAGCAGCACGATTACCTTTGCGCAACCCAGTAAAGGTGGTCTTCCGCTTAGTTTTTCGGATGCAACAATAACCTCAGATTTTGAGGCTATTAATGTTCCAAGTATTAATGTAGATCAGGTTATTGCAGAAGATGCGCAAAAAGGGATTATCCTTTGGGTCGGAAGAACAATTCCTCTTGACTACGATATGTCAAATGCAGGAACCTGGACAATTCTTCCTAATGGTACAAAAATCTGGCGTTTAAAACTTAGTTCTCTTGGTGCTAAAGCACTTGGGGTAACCTATAGTGATTTTTATATTCCTGAAGGAGGAAAATTGTATATTTACAATGATAATAAAAATCAGGTTATCGGTGCATTCACTAGTGAAAATAATCCCGATCAAAGAGTTTTTAGTACAGAACTGATACAGGGAGAAGCATTGACGTTAGAATACATTGCACCAAAAACGATTAAACAAAAACCAGATAATAACAATTTCGGAAAATTTCTGGGTGATAAATTTGTTCCGTCAAATCAATTATCTATTAACAAAGATATCCCGTCCATAAGTATTTCGGGTCTAATATATGTATATCGCGATGTTCCACATCTTGCAAAATATGACCCAACTAAAGATACCGGTTTTGGCGCATCAAATGAATGTCAGGTAAATGTTAACTGCTCTCCTGAAGGAGACAACTGGCAGGTTGAAAAAAGAAGTGTTGCTGAAATGTTTATTCTTGGTGGAGGCGGCTGGGGCTGGTGTACCGGTGCATTAATCAACACAACAAATAACAGCGGAACTCCTTATTTCCTTACTGCTGACCATTGCCATGGTATGCCAGATGCAGGATCGGCATATTCTACTCCAACAGAAATGAATCAATGGCAGTTTTATTTTAATTATGAATCGTCTGGTTGTGTTACAGGAACAGAACCTACCTACAATACTATGATTGGTTGCGCTCTCAAATCTTATAGCCCTATTAATGGAGGCTCTGATTTTTGCCTTGTTCAATTAAATACGACTCCTCCTCAAGCTAATCATCCTTATTATAATGGCTGGGATAGAACAAATACAGCTTCTACAAGCGGTGTTGGTATTCACCATCCTCAGGGAGACATTAAAAAAATATCTACTTTTACCTCAACTCTTACAACAGGAACATTTAATGGAGGTACGGGTGCTGTTGGTGCAACAAATGCTTTCTGGGTTGGTACTTACGCCCAGACTGCCAATGGGTACAGTCAAACAGAAGGAGGATCTTCCGGTTCTCCTTTGTTCAACAGCAGTAAACGTCAGGTTGGGACATTAACCGGAGGAACAGAAGCTAATTGCGCTACAGGTTCCTCTTTCGATTACGGGAAAATTTATAATCACTGGGATCTTATGGGTACTTTAGACAATCAACGACTAAAACCATGGCTCGACCCTGTTACCTCTGGTTCTACTACTGTTAACGGTTATGATCCTTATTCCGGATATCCTGATTTTTATGGGGTTCCTACGACAATTTATGCTAACAGCTCCGTAAATTTCACAGATATTACAGACGGCGCAACCTCATGGTTATGGCAGTTTGAAGGAGGCTCTCCTGCTACTTCTACCGCTCAGACACCTCCAGGTGTTACGTATTATCAGCAAGGAACATACAGGGTTTCATTAACAACAACAACTCCCCTAGCTGGTACACAAACACAGGAAAAAGTAGGATATATTACTGTTCTTCCAGGTGCTCCAAATGAAACAATCTGGTGTGATGATTTTACTACTGCAGCTAATTGGACCATCGTAAGTCATGTTCCTAATACTCAATTATGGGCTGTAACTTCTGCAGCGCCTATTGGCTATTACAGCGCAGGCAACCCTGGTAAAATTAATTCAACTTCAGGTGGCAATTATGCTCTTTTTGATTCTGATGGTTTAACATCTACAAATGTTGACCAATGGTCAAGCATTACAAACGCAAACGGAGTTGATTGTGGAGCATATCCTCAGGTATTTCTTAAATTTCAACAAGCGTATACAAAATATTATGATAGTACTCTTGTTTATGTAAGTACTGATAACTTTACCACATCAACAAGATATGTAGTAAATGGTAATTATGCAAACAACGATGGCTCTCCAAATCCCGACAATGTTCAGATAGATATTACAGGTGCAGCAGCCAGTCAGACAAATGTAAAAGTCAGATTTACATTCAGAAGTACATTAAATATGGACGGAGCCCCGGGATGGGGTTATGCATGGGGCATTGATGATGTTTGTCTTGAAGGCGTTTTAGCTGAAAATATTTTGCCTCAGGCTAATTTTACAGTGAACAGCAGAAACGTCCAACAAGGTGGTAGTGTAAATTTCACCGACCTGTCAAATTATGCTACTTCTTATGAGTGGACTTTTGAAGGTGGTACGCCTTCAACCTCAACAGCACAGAATCCAACAAACATTGCATATAATACACAAGGAGACTATGCCGTAACACTCAAAGCAATCAACGAAAATGGTTATGTTGTTGAAACAAAAACTGAATACATTCATGTATTCTATGATTGCCGTTTTACTGGCAATTTACTTGATGATGACAATGTTACTTACTATTACAAACCTTCTCCGGCAACAATGGGTTATGTTCCGGGTCATGCTACCGTAGGAGGAGCCAATATTACCGCCTATGCAGATAAAATTACTTTACCGGCAGGCATGGGAACAGGGAAAGTAAAATCTCTGGCTGTTGCGGTTGGAAATGCAGATGTAGTGGGAGGTACAACCAATGTAACATTTTGCGTTTGGAGTGATAACGCAGGACAACCTGGGACAGTGCTTACTTCCAGAATTATGGCTGTTAAAGATTTACAGGCAGGATATATCAATTATGTAAACTTTGCTCCTGCTTCTGTAGGAACAACATTCTGGGTTGGATTCCAGCTTAATTATGTTGCCAGTCTTGATACTTTTGCCTGCTATTGGGCTTATGGTGGTGAAGGGAAAACAAATACAACTTCATATTATAATGGCACAAGCTGGACATCTGTACAGACAACTTTTAATAAAATTGGTTCATTATACATTTTACCCGAATATTGTAAAGACAAACCTGCCGGAAGCAAACCCGATGCAGATTTCTATGCAGATAACACAGAAATTGCTCCGGGTACTTCTGTTAATTTCACGGATCAGTCAACAGGCGCTACGCCAACCTCATGGTCTTGGGCTTTCTCCGGTGGCTCCCCTGCTTCTTCTACAACACAAAACCAATCAAACGTAAGCTATGCTAGTGCAGGTCTTTATGATGTAACTCATAATTCAACCAATGCTAATGGGACAGATATTGAAACTAAAGCCAGCTACATTCACGTTGCGCCAACAACAAATGTAGTATTCTGGAATTTCCCGAATGTAACAGATAATGCTATTGCAGATGGAGGGATTACTGCAAATTTAACTGCTACTATTACCAACTGGGGATATGTTGCATCAACAGGTGCACCAAACCCTTCAACGCAAAATTATACCGTAACCGGAGCATCTACTCGCTGCGCAGGTGTAGAAAACTGGAATGATGCCAATGCTAATCCCACTACAGCATGGTCTGTAACATTTACAACATTGGGTTATACCAACATCAAGCTCTCATCCAAACAAATGGGAAATAATAATGCGTCTCCACAAAATTTTGCTATATACTATTCAGTAAATGGAGGTTCGTTTTCTTGGTTAAAGGATGTTCCTCCATTGACAACTGTATCAAGTTGGACTCAAGGAGTTGTTTCTAACGTACAACTTCCTGCTGAATGTGATAACGCGGAATCTATAGAAATTGTATGGTACAAAACATCTGAAGTTTCTGTAAATGGGGGGGCTGTTGCTGATGGTGCATATTCTTTTATTGATGACATTCTGATTACAGGACAACAATGCAATACACTTCCTTCTGCAGCTGGAACAATATCTGGATCAGCAACTCCTTGTCAGGGTTCAACTGGAAATGTTTATACTGTTCCTACAATAACAGGAGCTACTTATTATGTATGGGATGTACCAACAGGTGCAACAATAACTGCAGGAGAATACACAAATTCTATAACTGTTAGCTTTGCTACAGATCAGGCTGCAGGCAATGTTAGTGTTTATGGTGCTAACATGTGCGGTGATGGAACAGGTTCAACAAAAGCTTTAACATTTAGTGCTGTACCTGCCAGACCAGGTCCAATTACAGGATTACAGGAGGTTTTTGGCGGTCAAACAGGCGTTGCTTATTCTGTACCTGATGTTTCAGGAGCTACAAGTTACACTTGGACAATGCCTAGCTTTGGTACAATTACAGCAGGTGCAACCACAAGAAACATGACAGCAAGTTTTTCATGTCCCGGCACTATGGGGAATATTTCTGTACATGCAAACAATGCATGTGGTGCCAGTTTTGAATCATACACGCACAGTGTTGTAATTGCCTGTGATGTTCCTGTTGCTGATTTTATAGCAGATCAAACAAGTGTTGTAACAGGTTCTACTGTTAATTTTACTGATCTAAGTACAAACTTTCCATCAACATGGAGCTGGACGCTTGATGGTGGAACACCTTCTTCATCAACTGTAAAAAACCCTTCTGTTGTCTATAATACTCCTGGCACATATACAGTATCTTTAACTGCTTCTAATGGAATAGGTGGAGATAGTGAAACAAAAACCGGATACATTACAGTATCGTCTGCTCCAGAAGCAATTGTTTACTGGGATTTTCCACTTACGAATGATAATGCTACTGCTGATGGTGGAATTGCAGCAAACCTGACAAAAATAATCACAGGAGAAGGTGGTGTTTCTGCGCTTACATTTGCTACTGCCGGAGCTTCAACCCGATGTGCAAGTGCAACTACGTGGGGCACTGGCAGTGGTCTCAAATTTTATCAGGTAGAATTTACAACATTAGGCTACCAAACCATAAAAGTTTCATCTAAAATGACAGGTGACGATCTTAGATCCCCAAGAGATTTTAAACTTCAGTATAAAATTGGTGTTAGTGGAACATGGACAGATGTTACAGGAGCAACAAATATTACTTTAGCAAATAGTAATTGGTTATTTGCTACTGCTAACTTAGCGGATATTGAATTACCTTCAGAATGTAGTGATGTTGCGTCAGTTTATTTACGATGGATTATGAGAACGAATACAGCAATAAGTGGAATAAGTAATATTCAGGCAGGGAAAGCCTGCTTAATAGATGATATTATTGTTATGGGAGTTCCAATGCCAACGTTCCCTCCTGTTGCTAATTTTTCAGGAACACCAACAAGTGTTTGCGCGGGCAGTACGGTTGCTTTTACAGATTTAAGTACAAATTCTCCGGCATCATGGGCATGGAGTTTCAGCGGTGGCACTCCCACTACTTCTACAGCTCAAAATCCGACGGTTACATATAATACACCCGGAACTTATGATGTTAGTCTTACCGTTACAAATGCTAATGGAAATGATGCTGAAATTAAAACAGGTTATATTACAGTAAATGCAGCTTCTGCAGTTAGTGTTAGCATTGCAGCTAATCCTTCAGGTGCAATTTGTACTGGTAATAGTGTTACATTTACAGCTACTCCAACAAATGGAGGGACAACTCCTTCATATCAGTGGAAACTAAACAGTGGAAATGTTGGAACAGGTGGTACTACGTATACTTCGACTACTCTTGCTAATGGCGATGCAGTTACCTGCGTTTTAACCTCTAATATTGCATGTCCTACAGGAAACCCTGCAACATCCAATACTATTACAATGAGTGTAAATACAGTCCCTGCACAGCCAGGTACAATTAGTGGCTCAACTACACCTTGTGTTGGTTCCTCTCAAACATATAGCGTAACCAATGTTTCTGGTGTTACTTATACATGGGCGCTCCCAACCGGGTGGACAGGTACAAGTACAACAAACTCAATAACTGTTACTGTTGGAACAGGTTCAGGCAATATTTCCGTTACACCTTCCAATTCGTGCGGAAATGGTACTGCAAGAACTTTGGCTGTAACAGTAAACAATGTTCCTGCACAACCAGGTACAATTAGTGGAAGCACTACTCCTTGTGTTGGGTCATCACAAATATATAGCGTTACTAATGTTGGCGGTGTTACCTATGCATGGACCCTCCCAACAGGATGGACAGGTACAAGTGCAACGAATTCTATTACCGTTACTGTTGGCACAGGTACAGGCGATATCACTGTAACCCCTTCAAATACTTGCGGGGCTGGTACAGCCAGAACTCTTGCTGTTACAGTTACGAATGTACCAGCACAACCTTCCACTATTGCAGGAAGCACAACTCCTTGTCAGGGTTCATCCCAAACATATAGTGTAACTAATGTTACAGGCGTTACTTACACATGGGCACTACCTACAGGATGGACAGGAACAAGCACGACAAATTCTATTACGGTTACTGTTGGTTCCGGTTTTGGAAATATTACAGTAACACCGTCAAATACATGCGGAAATGGTACTGCTCAAACATTAGCTGTTACTGTCAATACAGTACCTGCGCAACCTTCAACAATTACTGGATCAACAACTCCTTGCGTTGGATCAACACAAATATACAGTGTTACGAATGTGGTTGGTGTAACTTATGCCTGGACACTCCCCGCGGGATGGTCTGGTACAAGCACGACTAATTCAATAACTGTTACTGTTGGTGCTGGTTCTGGCAATGTTTCTGTTACACCTTCTAACACATGCGGTAATGGAGTAGCCAGAACGCTTGCAGTAACTGTTGCCAATGTCCCTGCACAGCCGTCTACAATTACAGGAAGCACAAATCCTTGTATTGGTTCCACACAAATTTATAGTGTTACCAATGTTGTCGGTGTTTCATACACATGGGCTTTACCAACAGGTTGGTCTGGTACAAGCACTACAAATTCAATAACTGTTACTGTTGGTTCTGGTACAGGAAATATTTCTGTTACACCTTCTAACACTTGTGGTACAGGTACTGCGAGAACACTTGCTGTAACTGTTTCTGATGTTCCTGCTCAACCAACAGCAATTACAGGAAGTACTAGTCCGTGTCAGGGATCAACCCAAACATATAGTGTTACAAATGTTTCTGGTGTAACATATACATGGACACTTCCTACAGCATGGACAGGCACAAGCACAACAAATTCAATAACTGTTACTGTTGGCTCCGGTTCTGGTAACATTACAGTTACTCCTTCAAATACCTGCGGCGATGGTACTGCTCAAACGCTTGCTGTTACTGTTGGTACAGTACCTGCACAACCATCAGCAATTACTGGCTCAACAACTCCTTGCGTGGGTTCATCACAAACATATAGTGTTACGAATGTTTCCGGAGTTGCTTATGCATGGACACTCCCTGCTGGATGGTCTGGCTCAAGCACTACAAATTCAATCACTGTTACTGTTGGCGCAGGTTCTGGAAATATTTCAGTTACTCCTTCAAATACTTGTGGAAATGGAACAGCTCAAACACTTGCTGTAACAACAACCACAGTACCTGCACAACCTTCTATCATTACAGGCAGTGCTACACCTTGTTTGGGCTCATCACAAACTTACAGCGTAACAAATGTGGCAGGTGTCACATATTCGTGGGCATTACCAACAGGATGGACAGGCACAAGTACTACTAATTCAATTACAGTTACTGTTGGCTCTGGCTCAGGAAATATTTCTGTTACACCCTCCAATACTTGTGGTACAGGTACTGCAAGAACACTTGCTGTAACAGTTTCAGACGTACCGGCACAACCATCAGCTATTACGGGCAGCACAACCCCATGTCAGAGTTCAACACAATCATATAGTGTAACAATTGTTTCTGGTGTAACATATAATTGGGCTCTTCCTACCGGTTGGACAGGAACAAGCACGACAAACTCTATAACTGTAACTGTTGGTTCTGGTTCTGGAAATATTTCTGTTACTCCTTCAAATACTTGTGGTAATGGTACAGCTCAAACGCTTGCTGTTACTGTAGGAACAGTTCCTGCACAGCCAAGCACGATTACAGGTAATACGACCCCGTGTGCCGGCTCAACACAAACATACAGTGTAACAAATGTTAGCGGTGTTACTTATGCCTGGACACTCCCGGCTGGATGGTCCGGAACAAGCTCCACAAATTCAATAACTGTTACTGTTGGCGCAACTTCAGGTAATATAACAGTTACTCCCTCGAATTCATGTGGAAATGGAACTGCGCAATCACTTGCGATTACTGTTTCAGATGTACCTGCACAGCCAAGCGCTATTACAGGCAGTACCTCTCCTTGTTTGGGAAGTACACAAACATACAGTGTAACAAATGTTGCCGGTGTTACATATACATGGGCATTACCAACAGGATGGACAGGAACAAGTACATTTAATTCAATTACTGTTACCGTTGGTTCAGGAAATGGAAACATTTCAGTTACCCCATCAAATACCTGTGGAAATGGGATTGTAAGAACACTTGCAGTTACCGTTTCTGATGTTCCTGCACAGCCTTCTGTAATTTCTGGAAGTGCTGCAATTTGTCAGGGATCTACACAAACATACAGTGTTACCAATGTAAGTGGTGTTACCTATACATGGACACTTCCAGCAGGATGGGCAGGTACAAGTACAACAAATTCAATCACTGCTACTGCTGGTTCAACTTCTGGAAGTATTTCAGTAACTCCATCAAATACCTGCGGAGATGGAACCGCTCAAACGCTTGCTGTTACAGTATCTCCTTTAAGTGTTGGAGGAAGCATTTCAGGTGGTACTGCAATTTGTCTCGGAGCATCAACCGGAACTTTAACGTTAAGCGGCAATACCGGAGCTATTGTAAAATGGCAGAAAAGAGTTGATGGTGGCTCATGGACTGATATTGTAAATACTAATACTACTTATTCCGAACTACCTGCATCTGCCGGAACATGGGATTATAGAGCTGAAATCCAAAGTGGCTCATGCTCTTCTGTTTATTCATCGGCTGCTGTTGTAGTAGTTTCCCCAATTACTGCTGCAGGTGCTGTTACAGGAGGTTCAACTCCTATTGTTGAAGGTTCTTCAACAGGAACAATGACCTTAAGCGGACAAACAGGCGCTGTTATTAAATGGCAGAGAAGGCTTGATGGTGGTACTTGGGAAGATATCGTAAATACAAATTTAACATATTCTGAAGCACCTTCTCCAGCAGGAACATGGGATTTCAGGGCTGTTGTTCAAAGCGGTTCATGCGCTCTTGAATATTCTACATTCAATACAATTGTTGTAATTCCTGCAAGCGGTGGAAGTATCACGGGTGGTACAACTCCTCTTTGTTTGGGTTCTACAACAGGTACCATGACTTTAAGCGGTTATACAGGAACAATTGTTCGCTGGGAAAGCAGAGTTGATGGAGGAAGTTGGAATACTATTACAAATACACTTGCTACTTATTCTGAAACACCAGCTACAGTAGGAACATGGGAATACAGAGCCTATACAGATAATAGCGGCGTATTTACATATTCCGGAAGCAGAACAATTGTTGTGAATCCATTAACTGTTGGTGGTACTATTTCAGGTGCTTCTGATATTTGTGATGGCTCCAATACAGGAGTTCTGACATTGTCAGGTAATGTTGGTTCTGTAATTAAATGGCAGAAACGTCTTGATGGTGGCACATGGAATGACATTGTAAATACTTCAGCAAGCTATTCTGAAATACCGGCATTTGCAGGAACATGGGACTATAGAGCTGAAATAAAGAGTGGTGCTTGTGCTACAGATTATTCAACAAATGCAACGGTAGTTGTTTCTCCTGCAACAGTTGCAGGATCTGTTACTGGTGGCTCAACAATTTGCTTGGGTGCATCTACGGCAACTCTTACCCTTGCAGGTTATACCGGTAATGTTATTAAATGGCAAAATCGTGTTGATGCTGGTTCATGGGTAGATATTACGAACACAAATACAACTTATTCAGAAACGCCTGCTACATCGGGTGTTTGGGAATACAGAGCTGTTATTCAAAGTGGAACTTGCACTGAAGTTTATTCCAATGCTACCGTAGTAACTGTGAATCCAGCTACTGTAGGCGGTACAGTTTCCGGAGATGCTGCTATTTGTCTGAATGACCAAACAGGCACCCTCACACTTACAGGATATACCGGATCTGTTATTAAATGGCAGAAAAGATTAGACGGTGGCGCATGGAATGATATAGCAAATACAAATGACACTTATATTGAAACTCCATCCAGTGAAGGAACATGGGAGTACAGAACACAGGTACAAAGCGGTGTTTGTGGTGCAGAATTTTCTGCAGTTGCAACTGTTGTTGTATCTCCTGTTACTGTTAGTGGAACATTAAATGGCGGAGGCACGATTTGCTTGTCTTCATCAACTGGAACAATTACTCTGACTGGTTATACCGGACTGATTAATAAATGGCAAAAACGCGTAGATGGTGGTTCATGGACAGATATTGTTAATACAACAAACAGCTATGAAGAAACACCGACAACAGCCGGAACATGGGATTACAGAGCAGAAGTTCAAAGTGGAACTTGTGCTGTAGCTTATTCAACAACTATAACAGTTATTGTTTCTCCGGCAGCCTCTGCAGGAAGCGTTTCAGGTAGTGCAACAATTTGTATCAACGAAGGAACGGGCACTCTTACATTATCAGGTAATTCCGGTGCAATCATCAAATGGCAAAAACGAGTTGATGCCGGAGTTTGGATTGATATCGCAAATACAAACACTACGTATTCCGAAACACCTGTTTCTGCCGGCTCATGGGAATACCATGCAGCTATTGATGGTGGCGGTTGTGGAATGATATATTCAACAAGTGCAACGATTGTTGTTAATCCATTACCTGAAGCCGCTGGTATTATCACTGGGACTGCTGAGGTTTGTCAAGGAACAACCGGAATTACTTTCTCTGTTAATCCGATTGTAAATGCAACGGGTTATACATGGACATTACCTATTGGTGCTTCTGTTGTTTCAGGAAATAACACAAACTCAATAACTGTTGATTTTGCTACAAATGCAGTATCAGGAAATATTACTGTTGAAGGAGTAAATACCTGTGGTACGGGTACTGTATCTTCAAATTATGTAATTACTGTCAATCCAATACCAACAGTTGTTGCTAATGCTACAGAAACTACTGTTTGCGAAGGGACACTGGTTGCTCTTACAGGTAGTGGCGCTAATTCATACACATGGGATCATAGTGTTACAGATGGTGTTTCTTTTGCAGCAACAGCTACAACAATATATACTGTTACAGGCACATTGAATGGCTGTACTAATACAGATCAGATTACAGTAAATGTCAACCCATTACCTACAGTAACTGCTAACACGACAGCAAGTACTGTTTGTGAAGGAACAGATATTACTTTAACTGGAGGTGGAGCTGTTTCTTATGTATGGAATAACAGTGTTTCTAACGGTGTTGCATTTACTCCTGTTTCTACATTAACTTATACAGTTACCGGAACAGATGCAAATACATGTTCAAATACAGCACAGCTAACAGTAACTGTTAATCCTTTGCCAAATGTTATAGCGAATGCTTCTGAAACGACCATTTGTGCCGGAACATCAGTAACACTCACTGGTAGTGGCGCTGTTTCATATACATGGGATAACAGTGTTGCTAACGGAGTAGCTTTTGCTCCTTCTGCAACAACAACTTTCACAGTTACAGGAACCGATGGAAATACTTGTTCAAATACAGCACAGGTTACAGTTAATGTTAATCCATTGCCAACTGTTACTGCAAACACAACAGCTAATGCTGTGTGCGCGGGAGCTTCTGTTACGCTTACCGGCGGTGGCGCTGTATCATATATTTGGAACAACAGTGTAACAGATGCTGTTGCATTTGTTCCTACAATTACAAAAACTTATACTGTTACAGGTACAGATGCAAATAATTGTACAAACACTGCACAGGTTACTGTTACTGTAAATCAACTTCCGGTTGTTACGGCTAACACATCTGCATCTGCAGTATGTTCGGGAAGTTCTGTAATTTTAACCGGTGGCGGCGCTGTCTCTTATGTTTGGAATAATAGTATATTAGATGGTATTGCTTTTACTCCTTCATCAACTGCTACATATACTGTAACAGGGACAGATGTTAATACTTGTACAAATACAGCAAACGTTAACGTAACCGTAAATTCGTTACCAGTAATTACAGCCAATGCAAGTGCTACTACAGTTTGCGCTGGGACATCTGTAATACTAACCGGTGGAGGTGCTACTTCCTATGTATGGGACAACAGTGTTACTAATGGTGTTGCATTTACACCTTCTGCAACAGCAACGTATACTGTAACTGGTACTGATGTGAATACTTGTACAAATACAGCACAGGTTACAGTTAATGTAAACCCGGCAGTTATAGTAAATACAGGAACAGATCAGTCTATTACATTTGGAAGTACTACAACATTGAATGGCTCTGCATCGGGTGGTTCTGGAAATTACACATACTCATGGACACCCTCTACTTCATTAGTTGATGCCGCTGTTGCCTCTCCTGTAACAATTTCACTGGAAACATCTACAGTATTTACACTTGTTGTTACTGATGCCAATACGAATTGTACAGGTACAAATAATGTTACAATTATTGTAACAGGAGGACCGCTTTCTGGTACTGCTACTGCCAGCTCTACAGTAATTTGTGAAGGCATTTCAGTAACACTTGGAGTTGTACCATCTGGTGGAACAGGCTCATATACGTATTCATGGACATCTGTTCCTGCCGGATTTACATCTTCTGATGTTAATCCTGTTGTAACACCAACAGAAAACACTGTTTATTATTGTGAAATATATGATGGTAATACGACTGTTACACCATCTGTTTCAGTAACTGTAAATCCATTACCTGAGGTAATTGCAAATGCAACTGAAACGATTGTTTGTGCTGGCACACAGGTAACATTGACTGGTGGTGGTGCTTCAACATACACATGGAGTAATAGTGTTGTTGATGGAACCGCATTCTCACCTGCTGCTACAGCTACATATACTGTAACAGGTACTGATGCAAATTCCTGCTCAAATACTGCACAAGTTCTTGTTACTATTAATGCATTACCAATTGTAACTGCAAACGCAAATGCAACTTCAATTTGTTCTGGCACATCTGTTACATTAACAGGTAATGGTGCAAATACTTATTTATGGAGTGGTTCTGTTGCAAACAATGTTGCATTCATTCCTGCTGCTACAGCTACATATACTGTAACAGGCACAGATGCAAATCTATGTTCTAACACAGCACAGGTTACAGTCGTTGTAAACAATCTTCCTGTAGTAGATGCTGGTTCTGATCAGAACATTCCGTATGGAACATCTACCACACTTACAGGTATTGTTGGAGCAGGAGATTATTCCTTCTCATGGACTCCTGTTAATTTACTGGCTGATGCTACTGCTCAAAATCCTGTTACTGTTAATTTAACAGAAACAAGCGTGTTTACAATGCTGGTTACTGATAATATTAGCGGTTGTGAAAGTTCAGATTTTGTTACTGTATATATTACCGGTGGTCCACTTACTGCAACAATTTCTGCAACACCTACAGCTATTTGCGAAGGAGCATCCGTGCAACTTGCAGTAGTTCCATCAGGTGGTTTGGGTACATATAATTACTCATGGTCATCTGATCCTTCAGGATTTACATCTACAGAAATAAATCCGACTGTAGTTCCCCTTGAAACCACAACATATTACGTAACAGTAGGTGATGGCGCTGAAACTGTAGTTCTTTCTGAAACAGTAACAGTAAATCCGAATCCTATTGCTGATGCAGGAGATGATCAGGTTATCATGCAGGGTGCAGATGCAACACTAACAGCTACCGGCGGTTATGATTACACATGGAGCACCAATGAAACTACTGATATTATCACTGTTTCACCGGCTGCAACCACCACATATTATGTAACTGTTGAAAATAGTGCTGGATGTTCTGACATTGATACAGTTTTAGTAACAGTAAATTCAGCAATGTCAGTTAACTTTAATGTCAGCAATGTTGTATGTTATGGTGAAAGTAATGGTTCTGCTACTGCTGTTGTTACAGGAGGTACAGCTCCATATACTTTTGAATGGTCTGTTACCGGTGAAACATCAGAAGCTGTTACTAGCCTTGAAGCTGGAATATATAATGTAACTGTTACTGATAATTTAACGTTCGCCACAACTGCATCTGTAACAATAACAGAGCCGGATGAACTGATCCCATCTATAGATGTTACGCAAATATCATGTAATGGACAAAATGACGGAAGTGTTTCTGCTTCTGCTACTGGTGGTAATCCTCCGTACGTTTTTGCATGGTCAAATGGGTCATTTACAGAAACAATCATTAATTTGACATCGGGAACTTATGATCTTGCTGTTTCAGACCAGATGAATTGTTCAGCTGGAACATCAGTAATTATTGTTAATCCGGATGTAATTACTATTTCTTATACATCAACAGATGAAACTGCAGCAGGCAATGATGGTACAATTGATTTGACTGTTTCTGGTGGAACTCCCGGCTATACGTTTGCATGGTCAAACAGCAACACAACTGAAGACCTCAGCGGACTTGCAGCAGGAACATATTCAGTTGTTGTAACAGATACGAATGCTTGCTCTGCTACTGCTGATATTATCATCAACGCTTCTTCTTGTCAGATGATTGCTTCAATTAATGCAACAGATATTTCCTGCAACGGACTTACAGATGGTGCTCTTGACCTTACAGTTTCCAATTCAACCGGAACTATTACATTTAATTGGTCAAATAGCGAAGCAACAGAAGATATTTCCGGATTGTCAGCAGGCTCATATACTGTAACAATTACAGATGATCTTTGTTCTCTAATTCTGACTGCATCGGTTTCTGAACCTACCCTGCTTGAGGCAAGTGCAGTTGGAACTGTAGCTTCCTGCGGAGTAAACGATGGTACAGTTGATCTTACTGTAAATGGTGGTACGCTTCCTTATACTTTTGTTTGGGACAACACATCCACAACAGAAGATTTAAGCACTGTTGCAGCCGGTTCATACAATGTAACTGTTACAGATGCTAGCAACTGTACAATTACCACATCTGCACTTGTTACAAATGCAAATGCGCCTGTTATTACTTTTGCTCCACAAGACCCATTATGCGTTGGTTCATGTGATGGAAATATTTTTGCGATGGCTTCGGGTGGTACTGCTCCTTATACATATACATGGGCTTATGATAATCACCATACCGCATTTGCTACAAATGTTTGCGCTGGTTCATACACAATTTCAGTTGCAGATGCAGCGGGTTGCGTTACTGTTGAAACATCACAGATTAACGACCCAATGCCAATTATTGCAGATGCTGTTATTGTTAATACAACATGTAACAATACAAACGGTTCTATATCATTAACTGTTACTGGTGGAACAGGTTCTTATACCTATAACTGGTCAAATACCGAAACAACACCGGCTATTTCCACCCTTGCAGAAGGAGATTACATCGCAACAATATCTGATGGAAACAGCTGTTCGTTAGTAGATACATTTTCTGTAGGCGTTGAAGGAGCTCCGGTACTTACATCCAACATTAATGATGCATCATGTTATACAACTTGTAATGGTGCTGCATTTGTTATGGCAACCGGTGGTGTTGGTCCTTATGTTTACACATGGACTTATGATGGACATACAGGACAATTTGCTTCTAACTTATGTGCAGGAGCTTATGAAGTAAGCGTACAGGATGCTGCCGGTTGTATTGTGGTAGAAAATCTTAGCATTAGTTCACCAACTGAATTGATTGCATCTACTTTTGTTGTGGATGAATCAATCGTAGGTAGCTATGATGGCTCTATTACAGCAAATGTTATTGGTGGTGTACCTCCTTACACTTACGTATGGGATGCTGCTTCAGGTAATCAGACTGAACAAACAGCAACATTCCTTACTGCTGGGACATATTCTGTAACTGTTACGGATGCAAATCTTTGTACTGTTACTGCATCAGACACTGTAAATGTTATCGTTTCTATTAGTTCTGCAGCTTTATCACAAAGTTATTTTGTGTATCCAAATCCGACTACAGGCCCGCTTACTATTGAAGTTTCAAGTATGAACTTTACAAAAGTAACCGTATGTGATGTAATTGGAAGAGAATTATTCATCGAAGAAAATGTAAATAATACAATCAGCCTGAATCTGAAAGATTTTAGACCGGGTGTATATTTGATTTCTCTTTACACACAAGACAAGGTCTTTATGCATAAAATTATTCTTAAAGATTAATTTTTATAAAAATTAATAAAGAGGCTGACCGTTTGGTCAGCCTTTTTTTTTGCGAATTGATTAAACATGTAAAATTTTATTTACATTTGTTTTATTATTCATTTTAATGAAATTTTTTATGAAAGAAATTTTTGAAAAAATTAACGCGCTTGCAAAGAAGTATGAAAGCTATACTGCTGAAAATTTATCAAAACTGATTAAAATAAAATCTGTCAGTATGCAGGAAAAAGATGTTTGTGCAGAATTTAAAAGACAACTCGAAGAAGCCGGTTTTGATGAGGTTCGCATTGACGGACTTGGCAATGTGATTGGCCGTATCGGTAATGGGAAAAAAATACTTGCTATTGATGGACATATTGATACTGTTGATGTTGGAAATATTGATAACTGGACTTTTGATCCATTCTCTGGAGAGATAAAAGATGGCTTTGTTTTCGGAAGAGGAACTGTTGATCAGAAGGGCGGGCCCGCAGCAGCAGTTACTGCCGGCAAAATTTTAAAAGAACTTGGTTTTGATAAAGATGTTACCCTGTATGTTACTGCAACCGTTATGGAAGAAGATTGCGACGGTCTTTGCTGGAAATATCTTATTGAAGAAGAAAAATTAGTTCCGCATTTTGTAATTAGCACAGAGCCCACCAATCTTAATATTTATCGCGGTCATAGAGGACGAATGGAAATTGTGGTAAAATTTCGTGGTGTGTCTTGTCATGGTTCTGCTCCGGAACGAGGAAAAAATGCTGTATATATGGCAGCCCGCGCAGCGCTCGAAATTGAAAAATTAAACGAACGCCTGAAGCACGATGATTTCCTCGGAAAAGGAACTGTAACCATTTCTGAAATCAAATCTGGAAGCCCCTCTCTCTGTGCAGTTGCAGACTATGCGCAATTTCATTTAGACAGACGTTTAACATGGGGCGAAACCAAAGAATCTGCAGTAGCAGAAATTCAGGAAATTATTAAAGACATGGATGCTACCGTGGAAGTATTATACTACGATGTAGTTGCTTACACCGGACTTCGTTATGGCATGGAGAAATATTATCCTACCTGGAAAATTGAAGAAAGAGAACATGTTGTGCAAGCAGGCGTTCAGGTATTCGAAGGGCTTTTCAACAAAGCTCCTAAAATTGACAAGTGGACATTCTCAACCAATGGCATTGCGACCAACGGAATTCATAAAATTCCAACGATTGGATTTGGTCCGGGAAATGAAGTATTAGCCCATGCTCCCGATGAAAAAGTTCCGGTGAGTGATTTGGTTGCGGCTAGTGCTTTTTATGCGGGGTATGCGTATCTTGTGTAAAGGCAAAAGCCACAAAGACTCAAAGGCACGAACCTGCCTGCGGCAGGAAACACAAAGAAATATTCAAATTCCTTTTGTGAAACTTTGTGCCTTTGAGTCTTTGTGGCAATCAAATAAAATAAATAATCAAAATTAAAACTATGACAAAATTTGAAAGTATCCTAAAACAAATTACCTCCCTAAAAGCAAATCTATTTCAGAAAGATTTTTTGCTGACCTGGGATAAATCCCAAAAAGAATTAGAGCTTGTCCTCTACGTTGCAGAAGCATTGAAATACATGCGCGACAACAATATTTCAGCAAAATGTTTCGACAGCGGACTGGGTATTTCTAATTTCAGGGACAACTCCACCCGCACCCGTTTTTCGTTTGCAAGCGCATGCAATTTGTTAGGACTGGAAGTGCAGGATCTCGACGAAGCAAAATCTCAGATTGCCCATGGCGAGACAGTTCGAGAAACCGCTAACATGATTTCGTTCATGACAGATATTATTGGTATTCGAGACGATATGTTTCTCGGTGCTGGTCACACCTATATGAAAGAAGTGGGCGAAGCACTCGACGAAGGCCATTCAAAAGGGGTTTTAGCTCAGAGACCCGGCATTGTAAATCTTCAGTGCGACATTGACCATCCCACGCAAAGTATGGCTGATTTACTGCATCTGAAAAATTATTTTGGTGGATTAGATAAGCTGAAAGGTAAAAAAATTGCCATGACATGGGCTTATTCTCCCAGCTATGGAAAACCGCTATCTGTACCACAAGGTATCATTGGTTTAATGACCCGCTTTGGAATGGATGTAGAACTGGCATATCCAGAAGGATACTCATTGATTCCCGATGTTGTTGATATTGCAAAGAAAAACGCAAAAGCAAGCGGAGGTAAATTCAAAGTTTCAAACAGCATGGAAGAAGCATTTAAAAATGCAGATATTGTGTATCCAAAAAGCTGGGCGCCATATTCTGTGATGCAAAAACGTACTACGCTTTTACAAAAAGGCGATAAAGACGGATTAAAAGACCTCGAAAAACAATGCCTTGCCAACAATGCAAAATTCAAAAACTGGGAATGTGATGAAAAGAAAATGAAACTCACAAAGGGCGGAAAAGCGCTCTACATGCATTGTTTACCGGCAGATATAACAGATGTTTCCTGTAAAGAAGGTGAAGTTTCTGCAAAAGTTTTTGAAAAATACAGGATTGAAACTTATATTGAAGCAGGGTACAAACCTTACATTATAGCCTCAATGATTCTTACAAATCGCTTTAAAAATTCAGCAGATATTCTGAAGAAATTATACAAAAACGGAACACAGAGAATTATTGTTTAAAAAGCTTGTATTAGAAATACAAACCGGTGGCTTCGACGTTGCTCAGCCACCGGTTTTTTATAATGTTATCACACCATCAAATACAAAGGCAGCAGGTCCTTCCAGCCAAATATTGTTAAAAACAGTGTCAGATACTTTTGTGCAGTAAACCGATAAATTTCCTCCTTTTGTCTTTGCATTTATTTGATAAAAGCCGGGTGTTTTATTCTTAATTGCAGCTAAAGCTGATGCAACAACACCGGTTCCACAGGACAATGTTTCTTCTTCAACACCTCTTTCGTAGGTGCATACAAAAATATGATCACTCTTTTTTTCAACGAAGTTTACATTTGTTCCTTCTTTGCTGAATCGCTCGTTGTATCTTATTTTTCTTCCTTCTGTCAGAATGTCTTCCGATAACACGTTTTTTCTAAAAGTAACATAATGTGGCGATCCGGTATTTAAGAAAAAATAATCCTCCGCTTTTTCAATATTAAAAACATCTGACATGCGTAACTTAATGATACCATCTTTTTCTAAGTATGCTTCATGCGCTCCATCACTTGCCAGAAACGTTGTTTTTTCTGAAATCATTCTCAATTTATTGGCAAAAGAAACAATGCATCTTCCTCCATTTCCACACATGGAACCCTCATGCCCGTCAGAATTATAATATATCATTTTGAAATCATAATCCGGATGATTTTGCAGTAGCATTAAGCCATCTGCTCCAATGCCAAAGCGACGGTGGCACAAGAACGCAATTTGTTGATAACTAAACATGTTGTATTTGTTTTCTCTGTCATCCAGCAGAATAAAATCATTTCCGGCTCCGTGGTATTTATAAAAGTTGATTTTCATTTTTATGAAAAATTGATTGTTCAAAAGTAATTTATTTACCGGACTCAGTAAAAAGGATTTTTAAATAGTTTTACAAAATATTTAAAAGCAAGTTTTATGAATATTCATTTTATAGCAATTGGTGGAAGCGCAATGCACAATCTGGCTATAGCACTGCATAAAAAAGGATTTAATATTACTGGTTCCGACGACGAAGTATTTAATCCGGCGAAAACAAATCTTTCCAAATATGGCTTACTGCCTGAAAAAACAGGTTGGTTTCCGGAAAGAATCACGGAGAAATTAGATGCCATAATTTTGGGAATGCACGCAATGAAAGATAATCCTGAGCTTGCCAGGGCAAAAGAATTAAATCTTAAAATTTATTCTTATCCTGAATATATTTACGAAGCCTCGAAAGATAAAATTCGTGTTGTGATAGGTGGAAGTCATGGCAAAACAACCATTACTTCTATGATTATGCATGTATTAAATTATCATAAAATCAAACACGATTACATGGTGGGCGCACAATTAGAAGGATTTGAAACCATGGTGCAACTCAGTCACGATGCGAAATTCTGCATTATTGAAGGCGATGAATATTTATCGTCTCCCGACGACAGACGCCCGAAATTTCATCTCTACAAGCCCAATATAGCATTATTGAGTGGAATAGCATGGGATCATATCAATGTGTTTCCAACATTTGAAATTTATGTTGAGCAGTTTAGTGTTTTTATTGATCTGATTGAAAAAAATGGTTCCCTTGTTTACTTCGAGGGCGATGAAAATATTAATAAAATTGTTGCTGTATCAAAAAATGTTATTGATAAAATACCTTATTCCACGCATGTAAATGAAACGAAAGATGGCATCACGTATGTAATACATGGAGGTACAAAAACTCCTCTGATGATATTTGGTGAACACAATTTGCAAAACCTGAACGGAGCAAGGTTTGTTTGTAATAAAATCGGATTGTCAGACGAACAGTTTTACGAAGCCATTTCTGTTTTTAAAGGTGCATCAAAACGCTTGCAATTGCTGACAAAAAATAATTTTACAAATGTATTTCTCGATTTTGCCCATTCGCCTTCCAAGCTGAAAGCCACTACCAGCGCGGTGAAAGTTCAGTTTCCCGAAAGAAAATTAGTTGCCTGTATGGAGCTGCATACATTTAGCAGTCTGAATGAAGATTTTCTCCCTTTGTATAATGGTTCTATGGAAACAGCAGATGTTGCGTATGTGTATTTCAATCCTGCAACCATAGCTCACAAGCGATTGAAAGAAATAACACCGCAACAGGTTAAAGAGGCATTTGCAAGTAACAATGTAACCGTATTTACAGATTCAGAAATGCTCGTTAAAATCTTATTGGAAACAAATTGGAAAGATACAAATCTTCTTATGATGAGTTCCGGTAATTTTTCGGGAATTAATTTCAAGGATTTTGCAGAAAAAATAATTAGAGAAAAATGACCTTGTTTGGAAATAAATATCGCGCAGAAACAACGAGAAAAAAAGGATGGGATTATGCCCGCGGAGGTAAATATTTTATTACAATATGTACCAAGAATCACATTTGTTGTTTCGGTGATGTATTGGATGGTAAAATGATATTAAATGAAATAGGATTAATTGCCGATTTGTTTTGGCGTGAAATTCCACAACATTTTGAAAATATATGGTTGGATCAATTTATCGTTATGCCCAATCATATTCATGGAATAATTGGCATTAAACGGTTAAAACCCGAAATTGAATCAAATGGTGTTGATGTTTGTCCCGATATTGTTTGTCCCGTAGATACGTTGCATGCAACGTATCTAAATGACGACAAACATAACACCAAACACACCACCAACCACGAAAATTTTATAAAAAATGAAATCATGGCAAAAATATCGCCCAAACCCGGATCAATTCATGCAATTATCCGTTCATTTAAATCGGCATGCACAAAAAAATATAATGAATTAGGGTTACAATGGATTGGTTGGCAGGCACGTTATTATGACGAAATTATTGCAAATACAAACCGATTAAATCAAATTCGAAATTATATTATTTTCAACCCTGACAATTATTGTAAAAAATAAAAATAATTTTTCACATCATCAAATTTTCATTTTCCACATCTGTCGCAATTTTGCATATTTCAAAAAATTGGCATGTGCAGAAATAATGCATATTACAAAGCCATAATATCCGTCTAAAAATCCTGCCCTGAAAAAATAATCTCTTACAAATTTCCACCAGGGACGAAATGTAATATCAAACAATGAGGGCTTTTTATTTTTTTTGAATAATTCCCGTGATGCAATGTCTGTAAATTTATTTACCTGCATCAGGTGATCGGCTATAGAATAATAGGAATAATGATTGAGATTTCCGGCAATATATTTATTTGTAGAATCGGGAATCATATCGTACCTGTCATGCGGATTTTCTCCTGCCCATGCGCCCTTGCGACTATCCCACAAACGTAATTTTTTATCAGGATACCATCCGCAGTGATAAATCCATTTGCCACAATAATTGGTTAACCGATTAAAATAATAGCCATCGTATTGCCAATTGTTTTTTACCTCTGCAATTGATTTTATCAACTGCTCGTCTAGTTCTTCGTCTGCATCAAGCGAGAGCACATGTGGAAATTTTGCCTGTGTTATTGCCCGGTTTTTTTGCTCAATGTGCCCTTCAAATTTGTGGGCAATAAATCGTACCGGATAGCGGGAACAAATTTCTTCTGTTTTGTCGGTGCTGAAAGAATCAACAACGACAATATCATCTGCAACAGAAAGCACAGAGCGCAAACATCTTTCAATATTGCGTTCTTCGTTAAAAGTTATGATTACAACAGAAATTTCTGTCACGATTAAAAGCTTTTAAATCCTATTATTTCGCGTACTTCTCTTACGGTTTTTGCAGCGCTTTCCCTCGCTTTTTCTGCTCCCATATTTACAACTTTTCTGAGATATTCTTCATCTCTTGAAAGCTCTGAAATTTTTTCACGGATGGGGCTTGTAAACAAAATAATATCTTCTGCCAACTGCTTTTTCATATCTCCATAACGAATCTGACAGGTATTATATTTTTCAATATAAAAGTCTATGGTTTCTTGTTTTGAAACGGCTTTCATAATAGCGAAAAGATTTTTTATTGGCTCTGCCATTTCCTGATTTAGCTCAGTTGGTCCTGAATCACTTACAGCGCGCATAACTTTTTTACGGATTTCTTCAGGAGCATCTGCCAGATAAATTCCATTGCCTTCGGATTTCCCCATTTTTCCTGATCCATCAAGACCGGGAATTTTCACAAGTTCTTCTCCGAAATTATACGCCACAGGCTCCGGGAAATACTCAACATTATACAAGCGGTTGAAGCGGTTTGCAAAAGTACGGGTCATTTCTAAATGCTGCTCCTGATCTTTTCCTACAGGAACTTTATGCGATTTATGAATGAGAATATCAGCAGCCATAAGCACCGGATACGTGAGCAAGCCAGCATTGATATTTTCCTGCTGAGTTCTGATTTTTTCTTTGAAAGATGTGCATCGCTCCAACTCGCCCATATAGGCATTCATATTTAAAAGCAAATACAATTCGGTTGTTTCCGGTACATCGCTCTGACGATACAAAGTGGCTGCTTCAGGGTCAAGACCTGCTGCAAGATATTCTACAAAGACCTGTTTTACGCTGCTGTGCAAATCCTTTGGAGTAGGATGTGTTGTCAAAGAATGATAATCTGCAATGAAAAAATAACATTTATTTTCATATTGCATTTTTACAAAATTTCTGAGCGCACCAAAATAATTTCCGAGGTGCAGATTCCCTGTAGAGCGTATGCCACTGAGTACAATTTCCATGATAAAAAATTTAAACGTTGCTGGTAATAACGAAAGATGATTTTTCTGTTTTTTCAGTTGTCCGACACTATTAGTGGGTCATTTATTTTGTTACAAGTTGCAGGTTGACTACAACTTGCAACTTGCAACTATTTATAACTATCCATTTAACAAAGTCCACTATTTTTGGTGAATAACCATACCTTATTACAAGCAACAAATTATTACAAGTGCAAATGTAGAAAAAAAAGGAAACGAATAATGATAAATTACACAATGATGTTTTGCTTTAAAATTAACATCGCTTGAATAATCAATATTTTTTGTATCTTTACAATAATAAAATCAAATCATGATGAAAACAGTAAATATTACAATACCGGATAATGAGTTTTTAAAATTAGGTATTGATAAAACGAATTTGACTTTCGAGGAATTTTATAAAAAAATCAGCATTATGATAGCTCGCGATGCTATAATACGATGCAGGCAGATTGCAAAAAAGACAGGTTTGTCGGATATGACAGAAAAGGATATTGAAAAGGAAATTAATGAAAGCAGGAGGAATGCATAGAGTTATACTTGACACAAATATTATTGTTTCTGCTCTTATTTCTGATGGATATCCCTCTTTGATTATTGAAGAAATTATTTTTGCAGAAAAAGCTATTCTCTGTATTTCAGAAAAAGTTTTTTCAGAGTATACATCTGTTCTTTCAAGAGATAAATTTTTAAAATATCCAGAATTTAAAATTAATGCAGATATTGTTTTATCAACAATTAATTTACTTGCAGAAAAATATGAGCCCGGTATTTCTGTAAATGTTATTACCGATGAAGCCGATAACAGGCTTCTTGAACTTGCAATAGCAGCAAAAGCAGATTATCTTATCACTGGAAATATCCGTCACTTCAAATTGTCCGAATTTGAGGGGACAAAAATAATTTCTCCTAAAAATTATTTTGATCTTTTTGGATAGAACCGCTTCCGTTTTTTAAGACTCTTCATTTTCTCTTCGTTGAAAAGAAAAAATACGATAACTCCAACCCGTAACACAAATTATGCAAATCGTAATACTTGTGTATTGATATTAAAGACCAGTCGGCAGTAAGACCAAGAAAGAAATTATTTTTCCCCGGTTCATTGAGTGGCACTTTCAGAGAAGCAACTATTGACAGGTCTTTATTTTTAAAATTTTCCATTTCCTGTTTTTTCGTGTTTTCTGCCAGCTCATTGAAAATATATTTTGAAGAAATTGACTGCGCATAAGCAATTCCTGCCTGCACAATGCAGTATCCTTTTCCTTCTTTTGGTTTGAATTTATAACCAACCAACACGGGTACTTCAATATATTGAATTCGCAGCGCTTCTCTTTGCGTTTCGTTAAATCCGTTTAAAAACTGATATGTGCTGCCTTTCTGAATATATCTTATCTGTAGTGCTGCAAGAAAATTTTTAAAAAGATAGCGTTCGCAGAAAATTCCTCCTGAAATTCCCAATCCACCCCATGTATCATTATTCGTACCGCGCCAGAAAGAGTAACTTTTTCCTCTGATGTCAATACCATTGCCACCAGCCATAAAACCGGCACTGAAATCATTTTCCTGAGAAAAAACAGGGTGCAGCAACACTAGCGAAAGGAACAAACAAACAAAAAATTTCAAAGCAAAAAATTTCATGATTTATTTTACAACGAATTATAAAACGAAATATGGTGCAAAAAAGTGTACATGGAATTGTAATAACGATTATATACTTTTATCGGTCATTATTTTCTCAATCGTTGAAACCCTTGAGGTCTCAACGTGCCTATCCAATGGAGACCTCAAGGGTTTTCCAAAAGCGCAAATAATGACCGGGCTTGGTATAGATTATAGGGCAGCAATTTTATTATCTTGCAACAACAACTTTGATTTGGGAAATATTTTTGCTTGTAAAAATTTTGAAAAGATATAAGCCATTTGATAAAAAGGAAATATCGTATTCTTCTCTGATCGTTTTGTTTTCAATGAGCTTTAAATGCTTTCCGGAAATATCTGTAATTTCAATTTTCAGAATCTTATTATTGCCGGATAGAATCTTAATTTTTTCAGATGCGGGATTCGGATATACAAATAGATTTTTGTTATTGTCTAAATCACGAATTCCAACATTGACATCAAGTGTAACAGGGCTTGTAACAAAGCATGCGCTCGCATCATAAACTGCAACAGAATAAACACCTGCTGTAAGATTCGAAATTGATTGCGTGGTGCTGCCATTGCTCCAGTAATAAGCATAAGGGGGATTTCCTCCGATGACATTAACCGTTATAGAGCCGTCATTGGCTTCGGGAGTCGATTCGTTTGTAACAGCAAATGAAAGAGTACCCGGCGATGTTACGGTTATGAAATTGTTTTTTACAATAGAATCGAAACCAAACTGATTTGTTATTTTCAGAATTACATGGTATGCCCCGATATTATTATACGTTACACTTGGATTTTGATCGTTACTACTGGCGGGGCTTCCTCCGGGAAAATACCATTGCCATGTAAGAGGATTGTTATTGGTCATATCCGTAAAATGAATGGTCATTCCGGTACAAATAAGCTGATCATTCGCGCTGAAATTTGCAGTAGGATAGACAGAAGGATTCTCTTCAATTGTGCAAGAAAAAGAAATGGTACATACTCCATCAGAAACCGTAACACTGTAGCTTCCCGGTGCAAGATTTTCAGCAGTCGGAGTGATTTGTCCGTCCGACCATACATAAGAGAAAGAGCCCGTACCTCCTGTTGTAGAAACAGACGCAAGCCCATCGCTATTGCCATAGCTCGCATTGGTTGCGCTTACAGAACCAGTAGGTGGTTCGTGAGGGATAACTGAAACAACAGCACTTTCAGCATCAGGGCAACCCGGCTGTGTTACTATAACCTGATAAAAAGTTTCAGCATTTAAAACACTTGTTTGATATACCGTGTCTGTTGCTGATACTATTTCTGTCCAGTTGATGCTGTCCGTTGACTCCATCCATTTTATAGTTCCAAAGGAGCCGGAAAGTTGAAGCGTACTCGTTTCTCCCTCGCATATATCTGTTGATTCTGCTATTAATAATCCTGCTGTTGCCGGTTCATTTACATCAATAAAAAATGTATTTGAAAATGCAGAGGGACAATTGTTGTTGGTTACAGAAGCCCTTATGGAAACCGATTCTGTTAATGCGCCGGTATTATATATTTCTGCTGTTTCTCCTGAAATATCAAAGAAATTTATTTCATCAGAACTGCTTTGCCACTGAATGATTCCGGTATAATTTTCAATTGAGAATTCAATGCTGTCGCCATTGCAAATTAAAGTTTGAGATGCTTGTATTGCTCCTGCCTGACTACCTGGTGATACTTCAACATTCACACTATTTGAATAAACATCCTGACATCCATCACCGGATAAATGCGCCCTGAACCATAAATCGGAAAGAATCGCCTCTGTTGCAAACGAATCTGTTACTGCGCCTGAAATATTGGTCCAACCAGATATACCATCAACGGATTGTTGCCATTGTATGTTTCCGGCATATCCGCTCAGGCTTAATGAAACAGATTCTCCGCTGCAAATTTCGGCAGAACCTATCAGTGCCGATCCCGCAATCAGTGCGGGGCTTATAAAGGCCGTAACTTCGCTTCTTGTGCTAACGCAACCGGGCTCCTGTACCTCCCATTCATAAAAATAATAATAACGGTTATTTACGTTGGAGCTGGTAATGCTTATCATTCCGGGAATTGTGTAAGGATAGGTAATTCCTGCATTATTTCTCCACAAATTTGCATTTTTTGGTCCTACAAGCTGATAGAACCCGGGCTGCAAATCTAAATTCAAATAAATACGGTTTACACCAAAGGGAATATTTATTACAACGGAATCTAAATTTACTCCAGATGCGTTTCTCAGATAAATCGTGCGATATGCTTCTGCCGCTGAATTCACAACAACCGACACAAGTCTTATCGGAACAAGAACTTCAAAATTCTGCCAGTATTCTGCATTAAGATTTGCATTTCCACCATTCGTTGTAGAGTCAATACTGCCAAAGTATAAAGAGGGGAGACCCACTCTGTTTTCTACATAGTAGGATGTTGTTGATGATAAATAGGGCGTATTGTAGTTATTTCCCATTCCGATTTGCGTTCCATCACTTGGAGCATCGAACCAGTAAAGGCTTCCGGAAGCAGTAGCACTTAACATTAAGTTTCCTTCTCCACAACGTGAGGAAGATAAAACAACAGGGGCGTCGGGTAAATTTATATGCACAAGATTGGATCGTGTATAGAATGTAGAACCAAAGCTGTTGTTCACGGTTAATGTTACGGAAAAATTACCGCTTGACGTGTACGTATGTGTTGGATATTGCAAGGTGGAAGTTTCTCCATCTCCAAAATTCCAAAGCCATGTTTCAGGGAAGCCATACGATTGGTCAATAAATGAAATAACGCCCGTGCAGGAACTTGTATCATTGCAATAGAACAGGGCTCCCGGCGGCATGTTGTTCATGATATTTATATCATCAATAAAAAGGTTATTTCCGTTTTGATTTGTGCATTCAAATTTTAACTGAATGGTATTTCCGATGTAGGGTGTAAGATTAATGGTTTCTGTTCTCCAGTCTTCTGCTACAACGGGAAAAAATGCAGTCGTCATATCAGGTCCGGTTGCAAGTGTAGAGCCCGATTTATCATAAATAACCGTATTGAAAGATAATCCGCAATCTGTAGAAATATAAATTTTCAGGCGGTCGCTGTATTGCGCGTTGTATCTGCGGTAGGCAACTTTAAAGGTCATGGTGGCATTTGAAATGGTTTCCATATTTATTTTAGGAAGCAGCAAAGCGTCCATTTGTCCTGTTCCCGTGTAACCTCTCAGGCTGATGCAGGCAGAACCTGTGCTCGTGCCATTACCTGCGGCAAGTGTTGTGCGATCCCATGTAATGCTTCCATCCGGATTTAAAATACTCCAGGTCACTGGCGGAAAAACCGAACTTTCAAAATTTTCAGTAAAAGGTAATGTTGCACCAATAGAAACGGAGAAGTTTTTCACGAGTGTGTCGTTTGACGTATTATCATCGGGAAGTCCGTTCGGATTTTCTGTTACAACTGTAAAAACATGATTGCCCAGATTTAGCGAAATAGAGGGAAAGGTAACAAGGGCAATTGCTCCTGTAGTGAGGTTGCCCGCCCAAATTTGCTCTGTAAAAACTCCTCCGTTGAGGCTGTATTTAACAGTAAGACTTGTTAATTCTGTTGCTCCTGCATTTTGAATTTTAATAACAGGAGAAATGCTTTGCAGTCCGCAATAGGCAGTTAGGGGAGCATCAATGGATTTGGGTTTTGCGTCTAAAGCAAATGTGGGCGTATTGGGATCGTACCCATCTATAAACGGAGGGTCAATGTTCAGGGGATCGAGCCAGTCTTTGAGTCTTACATCCGGACTTGTTCCTTCCCATGACACGGAAAACCTGCCATAATAATCATTCATGTATTCAGGACTGGCAGTGCATGAAGAAGGTCCGCCATAAAGCTGCCCGATGATACGATGATCTTTGTCAAACAAAGGAGAGCCGGAAGAGCCGGGCTCCGTTGCGCCGTCTGTCCACAATGCCTGCCATGAGTCCACATTGCTGTAAATGGCCGCAATTGTAGGATTATCAGCAAATGTGATTTTTTTAATATCGCCTCTGGGATGATGTATGCAAACTGCCGATGGAGATACAATGCCTTCTTTCGACCAGCCGGCATAAAAAACATTGTATTCTTCCGGTGGAGTTTGGTTCATCTGAACAAGACAAAAATCGGAGGTAGCGTATCTGGATATTAAAACAGATCCGGATACTGAATTGTAAGCCGGAGAAGAAGCGGGGTTCTCGCAGGTTGCGCTTTGCCAATTGAACCAGAATACCCAACTGGAGAAATTATTTGAACCGGAACAATGATTGGCTGTAAGCACATAAGGAGTGCCATCGTTTGATGTATTGTTGACCAAAGAACCGGAGCAAAACCCATTACCATTAACTACAAGCATACAGGCAGCGCGGATTTCATTTTCCCAACCGACAGCTTCAGGGCACACAACATTATTATTACAAGAACCGGAACCGCCAAAGCCTTTTTGCAGAAAATCAAAAATATTTCTGTACCCGTGTGTTATCTGATCAATATGAAGTTCTCCGGAAAAGGCAGCATTTGCCGGTTCATAATACTCAAGAATGATTGCTTCACCTTCGATAAGCGTTGAAGCAAAAACACGATCGCTCTGATTATTGAAATCAGTAAATGCGCCAAGCAGATGTGTATGCAAATCATCATAAAAAAATAATTTTGCACCCTGTGGAAGGTAATAATTATCGAATCTGAAATTCATAGATAAAGCTCCGGGAGCGTAAATACGAAGCCTCCAGAGTTTGCTGCCGTCCGACAGCATGTCTGATACAGCATCGGTTTTTATATCAATATCAACAGGAATATTTTCGCCGAAACGCCAGGGAATTTGTTTGTTATTATCGTTTGTTAAATCTTCAGCAATTAGGCTCTCAACATCAATACCGGGAAGGGTTTGTGTAGGAACATTTTCATTCAGGGAAAGGTTCAGATTTTTCCCAAAGCCAATAGGAGTGCCTCCCTGACTTATCTGTCCGATTGAAACTTTAACAAGGGACAGAAGAAATATTATTATTATGAATGTTTTTTTCATTGGTAAATTAACTACAATACATAGACTGCTTTTTCCTTAAAAGGTTGCAGTACAAAATACAAAGATACTATTTTTAAAGTAGATTGAATGTGAAAAAATCCCTTTTGTTAGCGGTTTCCCATTCACGCTCGTCGTTGCAGCGTCACAACGCAGCACCATGCGGGAAGGGGACGAGTGCATGTTTTTCTGTAATCAATTTTTGCCCTTCAAGCAATATAGACGCACTCGTCCGCCCGCCTAATTGCCAGCACGGAGACGAGTGCGAACCTTAGGTGATATGCGCCGATTATTATTTTATATTCTCTTATTGTCTTATAATCTTTTTTGAAATATTAAATTTGTCTGATTGTATATTGATAATATAAACCCCACTTTTGAATTTATCTAATGAAAATATATATTTGTCTTTAGTATCAGTTGTCGCAATTATAGATCTACCAAGCAAATCAAAAATTTTTATAGTAAATCCATGCGATTTTGAATCTATTAAATCAATAGTAATTGTTCCATTTGATAAATCTTGAAAAATTTTTATATCGTTTTTCTCTTCGTGAATATTCTCTGAATTAAGTAATGTGCTACAATTAAAAGGAGTACCAAATTCAATAGAATCCTTTCTATAATATGCAAAACCTAAACTGTCTGGCTGTGCTAAAAACCCTTGACACAAAAAAGTCTCTCCTAATGCCGTATGCCATCTATAAAAACAAGCATGATCATAATTCATTGGCTGAAGATAATTGGTATCAGTTTGGTTAGGCACAAAAATGAATCCAGATTCTGATACTTTTTTTTCTGTTTTTATGTAGTAGGAAATACCATTATAATATTCATAATAGGGCTCATTAGGTAATCTATTCCATCTCGTAATTAACGAATGCTTCTCAATAATTGTATCTCGGTATCTATTATATGATATATTTCCGTTTGCATCAATGTATTTATAAAAACACAAATCTACTGTATATACGAGTGTATCTTGAATAGAATCCCTATTTAAAATTGTTCTAATTTTGTTTTCTGTATAATCATACCAAGGATAAGATCCATGCAGAGTTGTTGTTCCTTCTGTAGTATGAAATTCCCAACCAGGTTGCCAGTTATAAACATCATAAGCAGTTATATTTTGCCAACCAATCCTTGGATTTGTGATACCAATTAGATTTAGCGTGTCAGATAAAAAATAGAAACAGCGTTGATTTAATGAATTAGTAAAAGGGAATGTATAAAAATTAAAAATTGTTTTCAGACCATAATTTTTACTTAATCGTAATGTATAATTATTTACCGGGTTTTCGATTGAAATATTATTTGTATCCTTTGCAAATAATTTGATTGTCGCAATTGAATCAGTCAATCCTAAAAAGGACATATTAATAATTTCCGAGACAACAGCGGTTATTACAATATTTAATGAATCAGACCTGTACATTTCCCATGAATTATTAATATATATTGGTGTTTTTATAATAATCGGCTCATGATAGGCATTAAAGAAAATATTATCGCCATTGGGTAAAAGTCTATATTTATATCCTATCCAAGATGCTCCATTATATTTATAAATATTACTATAAAGACCCGTATCTCTAATCATATGAAAACTTATATTATCAATAGTATCTCCAACATAAAAAACAGAGTCAATTCTTATTGATGCGATTATACTATTAGCACCCTCAAAGTGAGTAATAGCATCCGTTTTAATACATTTATAATTTTGTGCTTTTATATTTTGGAAAGATAATAGAGTTATTGCAAAAACAAGTAATTTCAGAAATGGTATATGATTTTTTTTCAAGTAATACATATATTCTATTTTAAACGGGGTTTGGTTAATGAAGATCAATGTTCTCGTTAATATTATTTTTCGTGTACAATCTTTTGACAGCTGGCGAATAACGGTATAATATACAGACTGTTTTTCCCTTAAAAGGTTGCAGTACAAAATACAAAGATACTATTTTATAGTAGATTGAATGTCCCGTTCGTACTCGTTTCAATGCCATGCCATGCGGGAAGGGGACGAGTGTGTCCGCCCTCCTTATTGCCAGCACGGAGTCGCTCCAGCGATGAATGCGAATCTTTGGTAATTAAAAATTTTTAATTTTTATTAAATATTCTCTGACCTCTTCAGAAAAACAGGACAGGTCGCATTCTGAAATCACATCATCATAAAGAAGTGCTGAAACAGTTAATAAATATCTTGACCCTGTAACATAGTCGTAGCGTCTGGAAATGTGTTTGTCAAATTTTGTTATTTTTTTGTACAATTGATGATACGCATCAAGATTGTCGGATTTTTTTTCTCGCCAGGAATTTAAAATAATGTAGAAATCATCGAGACCTTGAGCCATTTCTTTTTGAAGACCCTTTTCAATGATTTCTCGTGCAGCCTTTTTGTCTTTTTTCGATAAATCCATAAATTATTCTGTAAAATTAATGGTTCAAATTTAAGTTATATTATCACTGAGGTATAAATTATTATTATTTTTTTTAACATGCTGCGTAATTATACGTGGATAAATTTATCAACAGTAATGAAGGAAATACAAATTAATTAATATTTTTGTTTGGTTTAATATAAAGATTATGGCATTAGCAAATATTGAAGTAACAACAGAGGTAGCCCACAAACTGGGAATTAATAATGAAGAGTTCGATAAAATTTGTCAGATACTTGGACGCAAGCCAAATTACACTGAGCTTAGTATTTACTCTGTTATGTGGAGCGAACATGCATCGTATAAAAATTCAATAAAATGGCTCAAAACCCTTCCCCGAAAAGGGAAAGCAATACTTGCTGAAGCAGGAGAGGAAAATGCAGGATTGGTTGATATCGGAGAAGGTTATGCCTGCGCATTTAAAATTGAATCACACAATCACCCGTCTGCTGTAGAGCCCTATCAGGGAGCAGCAACAGGCGTAGGCGGAATTAATCGCGATATATTTACAATGGGAGCAAGACCTATTGCACAACTTAACTCCCTTCGTTTTGGTAATATTAACCTTGATCGTACTAAATGGCTCGTGAAAGGTGTTGTTAAAGGAATCGGAGATTATGGCAATGCCTTTGGAGTAGCCGTAGTTGGTGGAGAAGTTTGCTTTGATGAGTGTTATAATGCTAATCCGCTTATAAATGCAATGTCTGTGGGTGTGATGAAAAAGGGAGAAATGATTTCTGCAACGGCAAAAGGCATAGGAAATCCGGTATATATTGTTGGTTCTTCAACAGGTAAAGACGGTATACATGGCGCAACATTTGCATCTGCCGATCTTCACGAAAATTCTGCTGACGATATTCCCTCTGTTCAGGTGGGCGACCCTTTTCAGGAAAAGCTATTGCTCGAAGCAAGTCTTGAGTTAAAAAGAACGGGCGTTGTAGTCGGAATGCAAGATATGGGCGCAGCGGGAATTATCTGCTCTACCTCTGAAATGTCCGCACGTGGTGGCGTTGGAATGAATGTATATCTTGATAAAGTTCCTTTGCGCCAGAAAAATATGGAAGCATGGGAAATTCTGCTTTCAGAATCGCAGGAGCGTATGCTTGTTGTCGTTGAAAAGGGAAAAGAAAAAATTGTTGAAGAATTATTTGATAAATGGGATTTACATTGTGCCATTATCGGTGAAGTTATCGAAGGAGATGTTCTGAATTTTTTCATGAATAATGAGCCTGTTGCAACAGTTCCTGCATCTACACTCGTACTTGGAGGAGGCGCTCCGGTTTACGATCGCGCTTATAAAGAGCCCCATTATCTGAAAGAAATTAAAAATTTTAATATTGAAGATGTTCCTGAGCCGGAAGATATGAAAGAGCTTGCTGAATTTATGATTCAGCAACCAAACATTGCATCTAAAAAATGGGTAGTTGAGCAATACGATACGATGGTCGGAACCTCCAACATGAGCACAAATTTCCCATCTGATGCAGGAATTGTGAATATCAAACGCACAAATATCGCGCTCGCGTTAACCTGCGATTGCAATTCGCGTTACGTAATGGCAGAGCCTGAAACAGGAACAATGATTGCCGTTGCTGAAGCTGCCCGTAATATTATCTGTTCCGGGGCAGAACCTCTTGCTATCACTAATTGTCTGAATTTTGGCAATCCTTACAGCCCTGAGGTATACTGGCAATTTGTCGGCGCAATAAAGGGAATGGGAAAAGCTTGTCAGAAATTTGAAACGCCTGTAACGGGTGGAAATGTGAGCTTCTACAACCAAACGTCTATCGGAGGGAAAGTGGAGCCGGTTTATCCTACACCGACCATTGGCATGCTTGGTGTTTTGAAAAATAAAAATCATCACATGACCATGGCATTCAAGAGTAAAGGTTGTATGATTTTTCTTATCGGCGAATCTAAAAATGATATTTCTTCATCTGAATATCTGAATGCATGGCATAAAATTAAAAGATCTCCTGCCCCTTATTTTAATCTTGATGAAGAATACAATTTACATCAGATAATAAAAGGGCTGATTCAGAAAAATCTGATTCGTTCTGCTCATGATATTTCCGATGGAGGGCTTTTTATTGCTCTGCTTGAAAGTGCTATGCCGAGAGGTTTTGGATTTGATATTACCACAGATGCAGAAATTCGCCGCGATGCCTTTCTGTTCGGAGAAGCGCAGGGAAGAGTAATTGTTTCTGTTTCCCAATCTAAAGAAACGGCATTCATTGATTTTATGCTTGATAATAATTTTCCGTTTTCCACAATTGGTCATGTTACAAAAGGCGAAATACGTGTTGATGATATTTCTTTCGGTTTTATTCAGGATATGAAAAAAACGTATGATTCAGTTCTGGAAAAATTTATGGCGTAACGAAATGATATGTCCCAACTCATCTGTTCATGCGATTCCGGCTAATCTGTTGAAAACTTTTTTCCCGGTTATGTTCTTTTAAAAATGAATACTTACAGAAAAAGTGTATTTTAGTTTCAAATTTAATCTTTAAAATTATGCATATTGGAATTGCCGGAAATATAGGATCAGGAAAAACAACATTAACAAGATTGCTTGCGAAACATTATTCATGGGAGCCTCATTACGAAGATGTGGACGACAATCCTTATCTGAATGATTTTTACGAAGACATGCAACGCTGGTCGTTCAATCTTCAGGTTTACTTTTTGAACAGCCGTTTTCGCCAGATTCTCGAAATCAGAAAATCCGGAAAAAAAATAATTCAGGACAGAACGATTTATGAAGATGCTTACATTTTTGCTCCGAATCTTCATTCAATGGGCTTGATGACAACCCGCGATTTTGAAAATTATTTTTCACTTTTCGGATTGATGGTTACACTTATACAACCGCCGGATTTATTGATTTATCTTCGCTCTACGGTTCCTAATCTTGTAAATCAGATACAGAAAAGAGGTAGAAAATACGAAAATACAATCCGCATAGATTATTTAACACGCCTGAATGAAAGATACGAAGCGTGGATTACTTCTTACAACTTCAGTAAACTTTTAGTTGTGGATGTTGATAATACAAATTTCTCTGAAAACCCGCTGCACCTGCGCGAAGTCATCAATAAAATAGATGCGGAAATTCACGGTTTGTTTTAATCTGAAATTAAAATTTATATTATAGTAAGCGTAGCTTTGGCTGCGCTTTTTTACTTTTATATAAATCAAAAGTCCTTCCTGTCACATTACCTGTAACACTCCCTTTTTAATAAATTTTGTATTTGTATTTTTAGCTTTTATTATATAATAATAAGTTCCGGGGGATACTTTCATTCCTGATGCTGTTGTTCCATCCCACGTAATATTTATTGCTTCCTGATAATAAATAAGATTTCCCCATCTGTTGAATATTTCAAGTATCAGAGGAAACTCGCAACTTGTTTTATAAATAAACTGATCATTAAAGCCATCATCGTTCGGCGTTATGATGTTGGGCAGCTCATTGTCCGGAAGCAGGAAGTCATAAATATAAAGCGAATCAGATACGCTGCACCCAACAGAATCATTTATAGTTATCTGATAATTTCCACGGCAAAGTTTGTGTAGTACCGAATCTTTTTTTTCTCCGTTTAATTTCACAGTGTAGGGTCTGATTCCCCCTGAAGCTCTGACATGAATATTCCCACTGCATATATCCGGGCACTTTGAATCTTCTTTATAAAGAGAATTTATTTCAACAGCAGAAGAATATTCGTCAATGCTTACAGATGCAGAATCAATACATTCGTTTCTATCCGTTACAGAAACAGAATAATTTCCGGGGCAAAGAGCGTTTGCGTTAATTCCTGTATTGCCGTTGCTCCATTGCACATTAAAGGGCGCAATGCCTCCGGTTATTAATACCTTCGATTGACCTGTACATTGTCCTTTGCACGATTTTTCAATGGTTGTTTTAATGTCTGATAATTCCTGATAGTACTGCAAAATTCTAATATTTTCCGTGTCTGCAATACATGAATAACTGTCAGTAACAGTGAGTGAATAATAACCTGCAATCAGCCCGGTAGCATCATCTATATGTGAAACAGAATTTGTCCAGTTGTAAGAAAAAGGCGCTGTTCCTCCTGCAGTGCTTGTATATATTCCACCGGTTATTTTGTTGCATTTATTATGCGCAATTGAATCTATTGTAATAGAAAGCTCTTCAACAGCGGGAATCGTTATTTCAGATATTTTTTTACAATTATTTTCATCTGTTGTTGTCAGATAGAATGTTCCGGGTAAAAGATTGTTAATGTTTTCTGTTGTGTTGTTCGTATTCCACTGAAACTGCAAAATACCGATTCCGCCGCTTGTACTCGTGTATATTGCTCCGTTCGTGTCTCCAAAACATTTCGGTGTAATTATAGAATCTATTATAGTTATAATCTCCGGTGGGCTCGTAATTTCAACAACAGTGCTGTCTTTACAATTATTCTGATCATGAATCAACAGGGTAAAAGTTCCGGCAGGAAGGTTTGAAAATATTCCGGTTACAGAAGATGTTTCTGATGTAAAATAAGTATAAGGAATTGTTCCCCCGCTTGCAGAAACGAATATCTGACCCAGACTGTCGTAATAACAGAGATTATTAATAGAAGAATCAATATTAATAATTAATTCTTCAGGTTGGCTTATAAACACAGAATCTGAAACCGAACAATTGAAATCATCGCTTACAGAAAAGGCATACCATCCGGCAATTAAGCTATCAATTGCGAAAAGGTTATCATAAGAAAAATTTACCCAGCTTATAGAATATGGAATTGCTCCCCCAGATGGAACAATTTCTATGCTGGCATCATTAAGCCCGAAGCATGATACATTTTGTATACCAATATTCGTTTTCAGGAAATCAAAATGAATAACAAATGATGTATCGAGCATGCTTGCATACCACCAGGTATTAATTGTTTTTTGATCGCCCAGCGAACAAGGCATGCTGCCACTGCAATTTATTGAGTCATTCCATGCGTGACAACCTCCTGAAGTGCCCGTGCAGCCATTAAGTTCAGAAGTGCCATCAGGAATATTTGTATCGTCCCAAAATTGAGAAGGAGTGTAATATGGATTAAAGGGGCGTTCAACAGTAATTACAAATCCGGAATCGTTTGATTCAATGTCAAACAGAGGCGTATGCGTTTCTCCGCTTAAATATTGCAATTGAATGTTCAGATTAGCTGGTGTGGGAATCGAATTTCCGGTATAACTTTTTCCATCCCAGAACAGACAATTTTCACCTTCGGTAATGTAGCTTATTATTTCCACATCTTCACCTTGTGGCTGGTAACCGGGAGTATTGTCAAGGTCAATACGAAGTCGTGCACGACCGCGTTTTGTAACATTAATTTTTACGCAATAAGGACCCGGTGGGCAATTAGTAATGCTGATAGGTTCAATTAGTTTACCTGTTGATCCTGTCGGAAAAACAACAGAATCCGGAGGAGAGAGAAATATTTTAAACTGAGGAAGAATATGGAGACCCCCTGTAGATTTTCTGTCATTCACAAGATCGCCTGTGGCAAAACAGCCATTACTATTTGCAGACATTGTAAATACAAAGGGTTTCATTCCATTAAAATCAAAAGATGTAACCATGCTGTCCACTGTGTAGACAAATACTTTTCCAATAAAGGGGTCGGCAAAAGGATCCGGAGAGCCTTCAAAAGGGACGGTTGAAAGCTGCCAGGCTTTTGACCATAAACGACCATCAATTATTTCTCCGGTTGCATTACTTACGGAAACATCGAAATACCTGAACATCCGGCGTTCAACTCCATAGCTGGAATCTCCGAAACAAACATGAACATCGCCCTGCTGAAGCCATTGTTTAATATCCTGACCGTTTCCCCATGTTATGAAACAAGAAGGAATCGTGATTAAAGATGCTGTTATACTGTCGCCAGAAGACATGGACATAACGCCTTCGTTGGGATTATTATTTACCACGATTACCGCAACAGCTCCTGCTTCTTGCGCTTTCAGAACTTTTGTTGAGAAGAAACAGGAACCTCTGTCAATAAGCGCAATTTTTCCTGCAAAAGAAGACGGGAGATAACCGGAGCAACCAGTAAACAATGAACTGCTGTCGGGAATATATGCTACATCAGCGCAAATAAGTGAATCTGTAAAAGCCGGACCAAATAATCCATAGCCTATCTGGTATATTTGTTCTTCAGGTGTTTTAACAACAAGAGCGCCGCCTGTTCTTGCAAAAGAAAATTCAACAATAAAATCTCCGGATGTTGCCGGTTCAAAAATAAGGGGAACATAGCCTGCCGGATTGATGTTTTGTGGACCGCTTACAGCTTCCTGAAAAGAATTTATAAATCCTGCGCCCGAATAGGGAATGGTATCGGGACCGAATACAACATTTCCAAGTGGATCTTTTATTCTGAAAAATACATCATGTTTCAGGTTTCCGCTATTATCGTTAATATTTCCAAATCCCAGATAAATTTTTTCACCTGCTTCTTTCACATGAATATTCAAGCGGTAATCGTCGGGGCAATCGTACATGGCAAACCAACTGAAATAAGGCATAAGCTGCATGCGATTTTCTGAAGTATCGGAGGCTTGCAGCGTTTTTGTTCCATCTGCAAAAACGGAAACTTGAAAAAGCATCAGAAAAACAAAAAGTATTATATGTATGTTTTTTATTGCCATTAAAGTTTAAAAAAGCAAGTATTGCAAACATTGTTGTCCGATAAAAATTTATCATTCACGTTAAATATGTCACTATAACTCATTTTGATAACAGGGCGCTCTGGGACTTAAAATTAAGGAACTCCATAGGAGCACCCTGTTTATTTATCGGACAATAGTGTATTGCAAATAAAAACTACAATAATGAATTAAATAAAAAACCGGAAATTGTTTTTCCGGTTTTTTGATTTATTATTTTTTTATAAAAATAAATTGCCCACCCTCATCACCTGTATTTTTAATAGGACTGAAGTTTGGTGTCTGGTTTGAATTATTTACAATTGGAATTTTTATTTCAGAAAACAATTGCCCGGCATCAAAATATTTATTTGTATTTGTACGCAATACTTTCAAAAGATAATAGCAGAAGATAGAATGTCCGTCGCTACCACCGTCCATTACAGGTTCTATACCGCCCGAAGAAATCGCCTGGCGAGATGAGAGTCCGTGTACCTTTTTGTAATATTTTTCTGAATTTTCATAAGGTAGATATTCAGTTTTTCCTCTGAAGATATCGCCACTGAAACAAGCGTCTGAAACAAGTAAGGTATGTTTGGATTTGATTCCTGCAAGGAAGGTTTGAATATCAGAATTAGAAATATAATTCGAAGTTGAATTTGTTTTAGAATCTACAGGTACCCAGTATCCTTTATTTAGGGCTTCTTTGTATTCGCCATGTCCGGAGTAATAAATAAAAACATTATCTTTATCTTTAGCATTTGCAAGCAGCCATTCAAATTTGTCTATTATCTCCTGACGGCTTGCCTGTTCGTCATACAGGGTTATAAATTTATCGAATTTATATTTTTGTTTTAATATTGCTTCAACTGCTTTTGCATCTTTCACTGCATTTTTTAAAGGTGTCCATGGGTTTGAATATTTATCTACTCCTACAATTAGTGCATAATAATTTCCGATTTCCATTTCTTTTTTTGCAGTAGAAAGATTCAAGCCTTTCAACGGGTCGCCACGATATAAGGTCTGATCCTCTGCAATAAGTTCTGATGAGCCAATGTTTACAGGTAATTTTTCATTCATAGTAATTGATAAATCAATATCATCGGCATTGGTAAACGCTGCTCCATCAATTTTCACTTTAACACGAATTTTGGGTTCTCCGTAGTTGTCGTTAGCAATAAATTGCACACTTCCTTCTTTAGCTTCATTGGCTTTGAAATCGCCTAAGTTTTCGGAAAGTTTATCAACAGCAATAACATCTTCGGGAAGAATATAATTTATTTTAATGTTTTTGGCTTCAGCATTTGTTGTGTTTTGATATACAAGATTTAATGTAATGGGTTTTCCTTTTTCACATTTTCCGGTTGGAGAAGTGTAGTCAAAGCGTGTAATCATAATAAATGTAGAAGCTGCTCCTTTTGTTTGAAAAGCCATATCAAACGGATTTATTTTATACCCATTTGCTTCCGTAAAATTAATTTTAAATTTTCCTTTTATAGTTTCTAATTCTTCTGTGGTTTTAACCGGAATAGAAACTTTGATGGACTTTAAGCTACCTATATTTCCAATTTTATATTGTTTATCCACAAGCAAACCTTTAACAGGATTTTCTAAAGAAATATTTGCAACAACATCATAAGCTTGTCCTTCTCCATTGTTTTGTAAATTAAAAGTAATGGATGCGCTTTCATTTGTTTCAATAATGCCATTGTCATTATCATCAATAAGAATTGCGGGAGTACAAACCAGGTCTGGTTGCGCATCTTCTTTTATAAATTTCTTTTTTCCGATATTTAATTTTCCGATGTCCCAAATTTTAATAGCAGCATCATTTCCAACAGCCACAAATGTACTGCCGTTATCGCTGAATGCAATTGCATTAACTCCTTTATCGTTTGCAGGAAAATTTTCAACTAATTGCATATTTTCTGTTTCCCAGATAATAACATTGTTCCCTTCTCCAGCAGCAGCAATATAGCGGGCATCCGGTGAAAAAACAACAGTTCTGACAGCTGCTTTATAATCTTTAAATTCAGCAACTAAATTACCTGATTGTGCGCTCCACATTTTTACAGAACCATTAGCTCCGGCACTTCCTAAATGTTTCCCATCTGAACTAAAGCATACAGACAATACATCTTTTTGATCAGCATTTATTGTATTTAGAAGTTGTCCCGAAGATGCATCCCAAGTACGAATGGTGTTATCTGCTCCACCCGATACAATCATTTTTCCATCAGGTCCGAACGCAATAGAATTAACTGTTTTGCCATGCCCTTGCAGCGTTGCAAGAAGCCTGTACTTTTCATCAAAAATTTTAATTTCTGTTCCTGTTCCACAGGCAATATTTTCATTAATTGGGTTAATTGCGACAGATGTTACCGGTGCAGTAATTCCTTTTATTATTCCTTTCGGCTTCCCGTCGTCTGCGCCCCACACGATGATTTTCATATCACTGCTGGCTGTAATGAATGTTTTATAACTGGAATTATAAGCAAGGCCTGTTATTTTATCTGCATGGCTTCCGAATGATTTTACTTTCTCTCCGGTTTTTATATCCCAAAGATGTGTTCTTTTATCAGACCCACCGGATATCACATTTTTTCCGTCGCTATTTATTGCCACTGCATTTATTGAGCCTTCATGAGCTTTTGCAATGCTTTTTAAAAGTTTCTGCGCATTAATGGTACACGCGATAAAAAGTGTGATGATAAGAAATGATAGTTTTTTCATTGTTGTTTTTTTTTCAAAGTAAATATTTTTTAATTATGTTACAAAAGTATATTGATAATTTCTTATATACTAAGACGTTTCACATCTTTAATCCTTATAGCGAATAGTTGCAATGTGTCAAGATGTGGAACATCTTTGCACCGCGAAGACAGGAAAGAATTATATTCTCGGATTGCACATCGACAGCTCAGGTTTGGACTAAATCCGAGCTTGTGGTGGGCGCAATCGACAGCATTTTCTTTGCAAGCACAGAGGCTATCACATACTATAATGCTCTCTCAAAGATTATTCAATCTGAATAATTTTCTTCAAATAAATATTAGTACCAGAAATTAATTGAACAAAGTAAGAACCTGATTTTAATTGTAATTTTTTTGCATTTAACAAATAATTGTATTCACCAACAATTTGATGTTCATCTGCGAGGACTATTACTTTATTACCAATAACATCATAAACTTCCAAAGTAACATGACTTGAATTACTTAGCTTGTAAATAATATTAGTATATTCACGATAAGGATTCGAAAATACGGAAAAGGATATAACAGGGCTTTCTACACCTGAATTATTGATACTGGAAGTATAAATGTCTCCACCATATAGAGTGTCTACAAAAAAGTTAAGATCGGAAAAGCTTGTATCTAATCCATTAATTGTAACTTCATATGTTGACAACATCGGGAAGCCCGGTATTTCAACTTTTAAAGAATATATGCCTTCTGGTATTTCTGCAAATTCGTATTCGCCGTTTTCATTGGTAAATGTATTTGAAAAGGGTAAATTAATTGGTACTGATTGTATAAAAATATCTGTGAATGTAACTGGTGTACCAGTTGATTTGCTATGGTTAATATAAATCCCTTTTTGATTTTTTGAACTTGTTTCAGCATACACAATTGAACCACTAATAACGCCATTACCCGGAATAAATGGAGATAATTCATACATAGTAATATTTGCCTCAAAACTTATTCCACAGCTCATGTTAATAGTATCAGCCATTTCCCATGTATATGCATTACCGATGGTAGAATAATAACTACTTACTAAACTTTCGTAGGCAGGATTTTCTCCATTTAGGATTACTTTCAAAACATAATTATCTGGAAAAAATTGGGATATGAAAAATGTACCATCAGAAGCAATTTGTGTTTCTGCATCAACCTCTTGGTAGCCGCCTCCCTGTTGCTGCGTTATTGAGTAAATTTTTAGTGTTGCATACTGCCCATCTATGCCACCACCACTATAGGTTATTCTCCCGTAAATAGTTGGATATGGTTGAGTGAAGCCCAAATCTGCAACAATTCCGGTAATACAATTATTTCCATCTTGTACTTCTACACTGATTTCACCACTGCATAAATTAGTTGGATTCTGTTGTGTAGAGCCATTAGACCAATTATAAAGATAAGGTGGATTACCACCTGTTACATCAATGATTATTGAACCATCGCATGATGCATTACAGGTAGGGTTATTTTGTTGTGTTATCGTAACAAGGGGACCACCATCGTTAATAATCAAATATGTTTGATCTGCTTTACACCCTTTTACATCAGTTACTAATACGCTATATGAACCGGCTGGGATATTCGTCAAAGTGCTACTTCCTGTGGAGTAAGTATAAGGCGCTGTACCTCCCGTAGCTTGTATTGAAGCTGTACCATTAGCTTCACCGCAACTTGCATTGGTAGTTGAAACAGTAATCTCTGGGACCTCGTTTACAGTGACTGCCTGTGAATAGGTATTTGTGCAGCCATTATTGTCAGTATATGTATATGATATTAAACTTGAGCCTAAAGATGCATTCACAGGATTAAAAATATTAGTTCCACTAATCAAACCGGTTCCTGTAAAAATACCATCTGTTGAATTATTGCCAATTAACAAGACATTCGTGTCTGTCTTGCAATATTCAGCAGAAAGTCCCGAAAAGTAAATAATCGGCAATGTATTTACAACAAGTTCTGTTACAATTGTGCTATCACAGCCAAAAATGCTCATAAACTGTGACGTATAAGTTCCGGAAGTTGTAACAATTGTACCATCTGGTAATGCAAAGGTTTCCCCTTCACAAATTGCGACATTAACCGTATCTGTGAATGAATTATTAATCGTAAGGTTGAGAGCATACACAGAATCACAACCATTCACATTCGTTAATATATAAGTTGCAGTCGTGTTACTTGTTGTATAAGTAATACCATCAATCCATGTATAAGAATCACAAGCGGTGTGACTATCAATTATAGTGTCTGAATTATGGATGGTCAAATTCAACGTAACGACACTATCGCAGCCAGATGCGTCGTATAATATATATGTTGGTGTATTTGTACTTGAGGTGTAAGTAACTCCATTAAGCCAAGTGTAACTATCGCAAGCAGATACTGTAAAAGTAGATGGAGTACCATAACAGTGAAAATATTTCCAGAGTTCTTTACCTTTTTTACCATCGTCTGCATTAAAAAATAAAGTTCCATTCACGTTAATTAAGTAATAGGGACTAGAACTATTTGACCCGACCCTGATATCATCCAACATAACCGTCCCTGCCTCAGTTCCGTCGCTTCTCCATAGCTCCCTGCCATTTGTACCATTATCAGCAGTAAAAAATAGCACATCATTTACAAATGTCAAATTGGTTGGATAAGAGCTTGAAGAACCAGAATAAATATCTTTAACCATGGCCGTACCTGCTTCGGTACCATCGCTTTTCCATAATTCAACTCCATTTGTCCCATCAGTAGCAGGAAAAAACATAGCACCATTAAAAGCACAACTGAAAGGATAAAGGGTTCCATTAGTGTAAGAACTGGAAGAGCCAGGATTAATATCTTTAACCATAACAGTCCCTGCATCTGTACCATCGCTTTGCCACAGTTCAGACCCATGTATTCCATCAATGGCCTTAAAAAATAACACATTATTACCTGCTGTCATTTTGCTAAAGGAGATATATTTTACAATAACAGTCCCTGCTTCCGTGCCATCGCTTTTCCAGAGAACATTCCCGTTTATCCCATCATTAGCTGAAAAAAATAAAATACCATTTAAATTTGCAAAAGGCTGAGTGAAGCTCTGTTCAAATGAGCTACAAGAACCGGCACATATATCTTTTACCATAACTGTTCCTGCTTCGGTGCCATCACTTTTCCATAATTCAAGACCATTAATTCCGTTATTTGCCATAAAGAATAATGTTTCATTTACTGCGATAAATTGTTCGGGATAAGAAGAACCAGTACCTGGTACAATATCTTTTACCATAATAGTCCCAGCTTCTGTCCCATCACTTTTCCAAAGTTCATAGCCATTTATCCCGTCATAAGCAGTAAAAAATAAAGTGCCATTTACATTTGTTAAACGAGAAGGGTAAGAACCGGAAGAGTCAGGATTAATATCTGTAACCATAACAGTCCCTGCATCTGTACCATCGCTTTTCCACAGTTCAGACCCATGTATTCCATTAACTGCATGAAAAAATAAAGTACCATTAACATTTGTTAACCAATCAAGGTTAGAATTAGAGGAACCTGCACATATATTTTTCACTAAAACAGTACCTGTTTCTGAACCATCGCTTTTCCAAAGCTCTTTGCCATTTATTCCATCATTTGCCTGAAAAAATAATGTACCGTTGACATCTGTTAATCTGTATGGATCTGATTCAGGGGAAGTGGCATAATAAATATTTTTTACCATAACCGTTCCAGCTTCGGTACCATCGCTTTTCCAAAGTTCTTCTCCATTTATGCCATCATTGGCCTGAAAATAAATATTACCATTGGCATCAACGGTAAAGTGGGTAATATTATTAGTTACAGGAGAACAAGGTCCGAAGGCTGCTAACATAACAGTACCTGCATTGGTTCCATCGCTTTTCCATAGCTTATAACCTGCGGAACAATCATTTGTCCGAAAAAATAAAGTGCCATTTACATTTTTTAATATATTTATCGAAGTTAAGCCGTCTTTTACCAACACGGTTCCGGCTTCGGTTCCATCGCTTTTCCATATACTACTATCTACTTTAAAAAATAAAATACCATTGACATCTGTAAACAAACTTAAATTAGAATTTAGTTGCTTAACCATAACAGTACCTGCTTCTGTACCGTCGCTTTTCCATAAATCAGAAGAACTGCTATCATTTTCAGCTTGAAAAAATAAAATGCCATTAACATTTACTAAATACATTGGAGTATATGAATTTATGCCGGGGGTGATATCTTTTACCATAACTGTTCCAGATTCAGTGCCATCGCTTTTCCACAGTTCATAGCCATTTAACCCGTCATTAGCTTTAAAAAATAATGTATTATTGACATTTGCAAAATTACTTGGTAAAGCGGAAGCTGAACCAGGGTTTATATCCATTACCATTATAGTCCCTGTTTCAGTACCATCGCTTTTCCAAAGTTCCTTCCCATTTATTCCATCATTTGCAGAAAAATATAAAATGCCGTTTACATTTGCAAAATAAGGAGTGTAATTCTGTTCAAATGAGCTACAAGAACCAGCACATATATCTTTTACCATAACTGTTCCTGCTTCGGTTCCATCGCTTTTCCAAAGCTCAATACCATTAATACCATTATTAGCCCAAAAGAATAATGTACCATTTACATTGGTTAGTTGTGTAGGCGATGAACTTGAAGAACCCACACGTATATCTTTTACCATAACTGTTCCTGCTTCGGTTCCATCGCTTTTCCAAAGCTCAATACCATTAATACCATTATTAGCCCAAAAGAATAATGTACCATTTACAGCAAAAAACTTCGATAGGTCAGAATTACTAGTCCCAGGAAAAATATCTTTTACAAGCATAGTACCAGCGTCAGTTCCATCGCTTTTCCATAGTTCATAGCCGTGAATACTATCATATGCGTTAAAAAAAATTGTACCATTGTTATTACAGAAAGTCTGAAGATTGTTATAGAAATCAACAGGACTTAATTTCAAATATGGGCTTGAAATATTATTTACACTATAGGTACCTGTTTCTGTACCATCGCTTTTAAAAAGTCTGGTAACTGCAATTTGGTCAGTAGCAGAAAAATAAATAAAGTTGCCTATTGCTGTTATAAAAGTTGGGGTACTTCCGTAATTTATAGAATTAATATCTTTGACCATAGTTTGAGCAAAAGATAACTCGCACATTACTAATATTCCTGCTATCATTAAGACATACAAAAAAGAATGTATACTTTTTGATAATAAATTTTTTAAGATTGAAGTTGGTGTTTTCATGTGTAAATTTTTTTTAATTTTAGCAAAATTTTAAACAATCTAAAACGCAAAATATTTATAATCTTATCATGCGAATTATGCTTTTGTTTACATGGTATTGCCTATTTTTTTTATACAAATTTGGGAAAATATTAGCATAAATACAAATGCACAAAAAAGTTGTACAACTATGCATCTATTTCTTCTTCCCTTCCTGCAATTTTAATTTCTCTGCTTCTGCTTGTGTTTTTTTCATTTCCGCTTCTGCTTTGGCTTTTTCTGCTTCTGCTTTTTGTGCTTCAGCTTTTGCTTTGTCAGCTTCAGATTTTGCTTTAGCAGCCTCTGCCTTGACCTTTTCAGCATCCGCTTTTTTTGCATCCGCCTCTGCCTTTATTTTTTCCGTTTCTGCTTTTTTAGTTTCAGCCTCTGCCTTTGTTTTTTCAGCATTTGCCTTTGCTGTCTGGGCATCAGCTTCCGCTTTTATTTTCAGTGCTTCTGCCTTTTCTTTTTCATTGGCACTGGTTTGTTCTTTTGCTTTCTCTTTTTCGGTTTCGTTTTTTGCTTTTTGTGCTTCTGCTTCTGCTTTAACTTTTTCCGCAGACGCTTTATCGGCTTCTGCTTTTTTTGCATCCGCCTCTGCTTTTATTTTTAAAGCTTCTGCTTTTATCTTTTCTGCTTCTGCGGTTTCAGCACGCGCTTTTTCTTTATCAGCATCTGCTTGTGCTTTCTTTGCTTCGGCATCTGCTTTTGCTTTTTCATCATTTATTTTTTGCGCTTCTGCTTTGGCTTTATCTGTTTCATTTTTTTTCTGATCCGCTTCGGCTTTCACTCTTTCAGCCTCTGCTTTTGCTTTTTCAGCGTCTGCTATTTTCGCCTGAGCTTTTATCTTCTCAGCTTCTGCCTGTGCGATTTTTGCATCAGCCTCAGCTTTGGCTTTTTCAGCTACTGCTTTTTCTTTTTCATCGGCAGCTTTTTGTGCATCCGCTTTTGCTTTATCTGTAATTGCTATTATCTTGTCTGCTTCTGCTTTTTGCGCATCAGACTTTGCTTTTTCAGCATCCGTTTGTGCTTTTATTGCATCATTTTTTGCTTTTTCAGCTGCAACTAATTGCGCTTCTGCTTTAGCTTTTTCAGCATCCGCCTGCGCTTTTACTGCATCGGCTTTTGCTTTTTCCGCTTCGGCAATTTGTGCTTCTGCTTTTATTTTCTCTGCTTCTGCGGTAGTTTTCTGCGCCTCTGCTTTTGCTTTTTCAGCTTCTGCAATCAAGGCTCTTTCTTTAATATTTTTCTTTTCAATTTTAGCCCGCTTTCTGTCTTCCTTTGCTTTTATTGCTTCTGCTTTTTTTATTTCAGCATCAGCGATTTTTTCTTTGGCTTTTAAAATATCTGCTTCCGCTTTCGCTTTGTCTGCCTCTGCTTTCAGCTTTTCAGCTTCTGCTTTTTTTATTTCAGCTTCTGCAATATATTTTTCAGCTTCTGCCTTTTTTATTTCAGCTTCTGCTTTTGTTTTTTCTGCATCAGCTTTTGCCTTTTCAGCTTCTGCTTTTGCAACTTCCGGATCAACTTTTTCTACCTCTACAATTTCAGTAACCTGAACTTCTTTTTCTACCTCTACAGTTTGCTCCACTATTTCTGTAATTTCTACAACTTTTTCAACCTGTTTTTCAATTTCAATAATTTCTGCGACATCTTTTTCAATTTCAACAACAGTGCCCGGTTTCAGATTTTTTGCGTCAAATTTCCCATCAATAATTTCAAAAAGATCATAATCGAGATTATCGCTGATTACGGAGCAATAACGCTTCCCTTCACCACCTTCCGCAAAACTAAAATCATCTTTTGTTGAACTGATTGGATAACCTGCATTTTTTGGTGCTGACCATGTTCCGTTTTCATTTAGTTCAAGATAAAAAATATCGTAACCTCCCATATTTTTTTCATGATGTCCATCGGAACAAAAATACAAACGCTTGCCGGCAGGATGAATAAACGGATTTGTTTCATTAGATGCTGTATTTACTTCGCTTCCGAGATTATCAGGACTGCTCCATTTTCCATTTGGCTTTTTAGTGCAATGATATAAATCGAATTTGCCGTTGCCTTGTTTCCTGTCGCTTGAAAAATAAAGATGATTTCCATCTACTGAAATTGTGATTTCCGTTTCATTGTATTGCGAGTTAATTCCACCGCTCATTTTAACGGGTTTTTCCCAAACCCCATCTTTAAAAAAGGAATGGTAAATGTTAAAGTCTCCGAGTTTATCTTCCCTGCAGAAATACATCATTTTCCCATCTGACGCGATACATGAAGGATATTCATTTTTATCTGAATTATGTTCAAAGAAAACAGGGGCTTCCCATTCTCCTTTGCCATCTTTTTTTGAAAAATAAATATCTTCATAATATTTACCTGATGTTAGTTCTATGTGCTCTTTGTTGCTGTTATCTGCACGAAGTCTGCGCGAACTGAAAAATAAAAATGTATTATCTACAGCAGGAACAGGGTGTGCGTCATAATATCCGGAATTAACAATACTTCCTATGTTTTTATATTTTATCTGAAGAGGCTTGTTAATCATTTTCTGCGCATTGATACAAGTGCGTATTTTGCTTTCAACTTCAATTGGAGTATTCCCGTCAAATTTATCTTTGTATTGCATAAATGCGAGAAGGGCGCTGTCTGGCTCATCAGCCGCCATATATGCTTCCCCAAGAAAATATAAAACATCAACTGGTGCTTTTTTTTCTTTTACATTGAAAAAACTATACCTTTCTGTCATATTTTTTGATGCTTTTCTAAAATACAAAGCTGCCTTGGACTGCTTGTCCATAGATTTTTTATAGCACAGACCCAATTTGAAATTTGCATTTGCATTTTCAACATCTTCTTTAAGTACTTTCAGCCACACTAAAAGTGCCTGATTAAATTTTCCGGAATTCAGTAGTTTATTACCTTCAGCAATTTGCTTGTCTATTGTTTCCGGTGGACTCTGTTGCGCTCTGCTCGTAAAAGTTCCTGTTATTACGATAAAAACTAAAATCAGGCTTTTTAACGTTTTCATATTTATATTTTATTTTAATGCTTTACTACTATTTTTTTGTTACTGCTATTTTTACCATTTATAATTTGTAAATGATATACCCCGTTTGCTATTTCTGAAAGGTCAAATGCAGTTTTTGTTTCTCCGTTTGCATCAATCGTTTTTCGGAGTACCGTCTGATTAAGCTGGTTGATTAATTTAAACTGTACTTCTTCATTTTTCATGGTAATGAATTCTATTATCAGCTCATTATTTGCAGGATTCGGATAAACTTTCAGCGATTGTGTAAAGCTGATTTCTTCTATTCCTGTTCCAATTTCTACTGAGCAGCTTGTAGTAGCAGAACAACCGAATTGATTTGTTCCGGTAACCGTATAGACTGTATTTGCCAATGGTGATGCAATAACAACCGGACCATTTGTGGTATTTAATCCCTGTGGGGGCGACCATGTATAGGTATCTGCATTATACGCTGCCAGAGTAACAGAGGAGCCATAAGGAATTGTAACATACGTCGTGTTTAATGTAACGAGAGGAGCCGGATTTATTTTCAGCATTACTTCTGCGCCCTGACTTGTACAGCCATTAATCGTTTGTGTTATGTAATAATGATATTCACCAACATTCGTAAATCCTGTATTAAATGTATTTCCGAAATTAATGTGAATGACTAATTCCTCTTCTGTATACCAGTTGATATTGCTTCCATTTGCTGTTAAATAAGGAACTGGTATTCCAAAGCAAACAACAACATTTTCAGTAGTTGGTGGCTGAGGTGCAGAAAAAATATTGAAAATTACAGGGCTTGCATTGCTTTCTCCGCAAAGAGCTGAAGACTGTGTCGCATAGAAAATGTAAGTTCCCGGCAATGTTCCTGTTGGTGTGTATGTATTTCCTGTTCCAATTACGTTCGTCAGCAATGAATCTGAATACCATGTAATGTTTATTCCCGATGCGCTTAATTGCGGATTCATCTGTCCGAAACAAACCGACCTGTCTAGTGAAGCGGGCGCTTGTGCTGCATCGTTTATCGTAAGAATTGCTTCTGCTGCCGCACTTTCACAGCCATTTGCGCTTTGTGTTGCATAATACGTATAAACACCGGAAGCAGTATCAGTACTTGTGAAATTATTTCCAATTCCGACACTGTTTGTCAACAAAGAATCGCTGTACCAGATTACGTCCGTTCCTGTTGCATTGAAAGGAGGAACGCTTTCTCCGCTACATACAGTAACATCGGAAACAATAGGAGCTTGTGGTGCAGCAAAAATAGTAAACAAAGCGCTTGCAGCAGTACCTTCACATCCATTTACTGTTTGCGTAGCATAATATGTATAAACACCTGGAGTTATAACAGAAGGAATATATGAATTTCCTGTTCCGATATTTGTTTGTAATAGTGAATCGCTGTACCATATAACTGAAATTCCTGATGCAAGTATTGCTGGATTTTGCAGACCTGAACAAACAGACGTGTCTGACACAACAGGAGCAGCAGGGATTGTATTAATCGTAAATGCGATTTCTGTTATATCGCTAATACATCCTGTAGTGCTGTTTTCATTTATTAAATAACAAATATAGCTGCCCGGCATTGTTTCAACAGGAGTGTAATTAGTACCGTTGTTAATAATAGTTGTAAGAGCAGAATCAGAATACCAAGTAACATTTTGCCCTGTAACAAGTATATTCGGGTTATTGTCTCCCTCACAAATATTGTAATCTGATCCAATAGGAGCTTGTGGCTTTTCATTAATAATAAGTTTTATGGAATCCGGCAAACCCTCACCGCACTCATTACTTTGAGATACATAGTATGAATACACTCCCGGCTGTGTTTGGTTTGTCGTGTATGTATTTCCTGTATTTATAAGGTTCACGCCCATGCTGTCTGAATACCATTGAACATTCATTCCTGAAACGATTAAGTCAGGAATTGCCGAACCGTAACATGCGCTTGTATCCTGCGTAACAGGTGGTGCGGGAATATCGTTTACATGTAAAGCAACATTTGCAGTCTGGCTAGCACAGCCTGTTGCAGTATCTACATCATGGAAATAATAAATATGAATTCCCGGAACAACTGATTCTGGCGTATATGTAAGCCCTGTGTCAATGGGTGTTGTCAGCAATGTATCTGCAAACCAGATGATAAAATTACCTGTTGTTGTAAACGAGGGAATGGGTTCTCCAAAACAAATGGTGTCATTGATTGCAACCGGAGCAGCGGGTTGCGGGTTAATCGTCAGGGAAACAGAGTCAGAAACGGATTCACCACAAGTATTCTGTTGTGTTGCATAAAAAGTATAAGTACCAACGTTTGTAATTCCTGTTACAAAATTGTTGCCGCTATAAATCAAATCAGTAAGCAGAGAATCGCTGTACCAGTTAATATTTACACCTGTTGCTGTTAAATCTGCATTTCCTCCACCGTAACATAAAACAAGATTATCAGCTATTGGTGCGGCAAGAGGTGGGTCTATCTGTAAAATGATGGTATCCGGTAAACTTACACAATTTGTTACGGCATCTGATTGTGTCGCATAATAGGTATATGTACCAACAGCAGTTTCTCCTGTTGCAAATGTATTCCCTGAATGTACAGGATTTGTAAATGTTGCGTCATACCAGATAATATTATTTCCTGTTGCAATAAGATCAGGAACTGCGGCGGAATTACAAACTGCAACATCATCTGCAATTGGTTTTGGAGGTAATGCAAATATTGAAAGTGTTACAGCAGATACAGGGCTTTCACATCCATTGGCGGTTTCTGATACATAATACGTATAAATACCGGCAGCGGTTTCTCCTGTATTGAATGTGGCTCCTGTATAAATAGTATCTGTCATAGCAAAATCGGAATACCATGTAAGATTAGCCCCTGTAGCCGTGAGGTTGGGTACGGGTTGGTTAAAACAAACATCTTCATCAGAAACAGATGGAGCAGAAGGAATGGAATGAATAATCAGTGTTGCTGTATCGGCAGCGCTTTCTCCACAAAGATTGCTTTGTGTTGCATAATATGTATACATACCTACAGCGGTTTCTCCGGATGCAAAAACATTTCCGGTATGAATAAGATTGGAAAGACCTCCATCGTTATACCAGTGAACTGTATCGCCAATTGCAGTGAAATCAGGCACCGATACCCCATGACAAACAGAAATATCTGTAATTACAGGAGCTCCGGGCAGACTGTCAATGCTTAATGATATTTCGGCATGAGGTCCTTCACATCCATTTACAGGATGAATTTGTGTAATATAATACGTGTAAATTCCTGTATTAATTTCACCGCTTGCAAATGAATTTCCTGTATGCAGCAGACTTGTGAGTGTTATGTCAGAATACCAGTGGACATCATTTCCTGTTGCTATTAAATCTGGAATAATACCACCAGAGCATGAATTCGTGTCGTTTGCAAGTGGTGCATCAGGTAACTCAAATATAGAAAGTGAAATAGTCCCAAATGGACTCTGGCAATTGTTTACTGTTTGTGTAAGATAATATTCATACTCTCCTACAGCTGTATTTCCTGTAGAGAAAACATTCTCGGTACCAACAATAGTTAATAAATCAGGAGTACTGTACCAGACAATATTATTCCCTGTTGCAGTGAGATCTGGTACGTTTTGACCAAAACAAGAGGTTTGATTTGTAAACGTGGGCACCAGTGGAATATCATTAATAGTAAGAGTTACAGAATCCGTAAAACTGTTGCAATTCTGGGATGAATTCACGTCAACAATATAATAAGTATAAGTTCCAACTGCTGTTATTCCTGTAATAAAATTATTTCCTGTATGTACAAGATTTATTAATTCCGGTTCAGTATACCATTCAGGATTTGCACCTGTAGTCATTAAAACAGGTGTGGGAATTCCAAAACAAATAACAGTATCCTGTGAAATTGGAGTATCAGGAATAGAAAGAATTTCTAATGTTACAGTATCGGCAGGACTTTCGCATCCATTACTGTTTTGTGTGGGATAATAATAATAAATCCCCACGTTTGTCATTCCAGCTGGATAGCTGTTCCCGTTTCCTGCAACAACTGTAAGTAAAGAGTCAGAGTACCAGACAATATCTGAACCGCTTGCTGTTAGAGAAATATTTGTAGTTCCGTAGCAAACAGTGAGGTCGTTTCCTTCCGGCGCTTCAGGGATTGCAAATATTGTTAATGTAGCACTATCCAATGCACTTTCACCACAATGATTGTTTTGTGTCAGGTAATAAGTGTACACTCCGGAAAGCGTTTCAGTAGAGGTGTAATTATTCCCTTCGTGTATTAAATTCGTCAAAGCGAAATCTGAATACCAGCGAATACTGTCGCCTGTAGTATTGAATGCCTGAGTGTTTTCTCCAAGGCAAATTGCTGCATCTGCCACAGTAGGAGCGGGAAGAAGTGAGTCAATCGTTAAGGTTATTTCAGAAGAATGTCCTTCACAATTTGTTCCGGAAATTGTTTGTGTAGCATAAAAATGATAGACCGCTTGCGCACTGACAGTAGGGGTGTATGTATTTCCTGATGCAAGAAAATCATTTAAAGCAGCATCGGAATACCAGTTAATGTTTGTTCCTGTTGCAGATAATTCAGGCGAGGTTTGACCCGAACAAATAATTGTATCAGACACTACTGGAGCATCAGGAATCGGATTTATTACCAATACAACAGTGTCTGCATTACTTACACAATTATTTATAGTTTGTGTTGTGTAGAAAGTGTAGGTTCCAACATCAGTAATATTTGTATCCAGTACGTTTCCTGTATGAACTATTGTTGTAAGTAATGCATCGCTATACCAGATAACATTATTGCCTGTAGCAATAAGGTCGGGCGTAACGCTTTCATAGCAAATGCTATCATCTGAGGCAGAAGGTTGCGATGGGTTCGCGTAAATGTTAATAGTTACAGTATCAGCCAGACTCACGCAATTATGCGCCGCATCTGTTTGAGTAAGGTAATAGGTGTACGAACCAACAGACGTTAATCCTGTTGCAAAAGTATTGCCTGTATTTACAAGATTTGTCAGAGTGCCATCATCATACCATTGAACATTTGTTCCTGTTGTTGTAAGGTCGGGCGTTGCAGATCCGAAGCAGGAAGCGGTATCGTTTGAAACAGGATTTTCAGGTAAGAAAATATTTAATTGAACAGTAACAGGCTGGCTTTCGCATGAATAAACATTGTCTGTTTGCGTGGCAAAATATTGATAAATGCCCGACTCAGTTTCATTCGTATTGAAAGATGCGCCTGCATACAACATGGTGGTAAGGTTTGCATCGTCATACCATTGAATATTATCTCCTGTTGCCGTTAGAAGGGGAACAAAATCTCCAAAGCATGTAAATTCATCATTTACAACAGGGGAGTCAGGAATCGGATTTATTGTAAATGTTATTGTGTCATGAGGACCTGTACACCCTGCAATAGTTTGTGTAATATAGAAAGAGGCAGACCCGACAGAAGATAATCCGGTATCATAGCTGTTGCCGGTATGAATAATATTCGTAAGAGCAACATCGTTAAACCATGTAATATTTGAACCAGTTGCACTAAGTGTAGCATCAGGATTGCCATAGCATACAGTAAGGTCAGAGCCGACAGGCGCATCAGGAATGGCATTAATAACAAGGCTTACAGTATCAGAAAAACTTTCACACCCATCAATTGTTTGCGTTGCATAATACGTGTAAATCCCTACAGATGTAGCGTCGCTGGAAAATACCGAACCGGAATAAATAAGATTAGTGAGTTCTGCATCATCATACCATTGAATATTGGTACCGGTAGCTGACAAGTCAGGAACATCGTCGCCAAAGCAAATAGCCGCATTCTGCACGATTGGTGCATTTGGTTTAGGAGTAACTGAAATGTTAAGATTAACATCCACTGAAGGTGTGAGGGGGTCGTTTGATGCAATGGTAACAGTAAAAGCATTAAGCCCTGTATCAGATGCAACAGCGTCGAAATGCGCTATAACTAAAGAAGAGTCATCTGTAGCAACTGTTCCGGAACTATTTGTAAAACTTAAACCGGAAACAGCATTTACAGAATATGAAAGCGGATGATTTCCTGTATTTTTGATATACAAGGGAATCTCGACTGTATCGTTACAAGCTGTAACTGTTGTATCAAAAGATAAAGGATTGACCGTAATAATGGGCGGATACGTGCTAACTCCGTTTAAACAAACTGTATCAGATGTAAAATTACCAGAAATGATAAGATTTGCATTGAATGTATTTACATCGAGAGGGTAAAATGTTATTGTTAAATCAGCAGAACTACCCGGCAAAATACTGAAAGAAGTTTCAGACAGATTAAAGTTGGCTTCTGTAGCATTAATATTTGAAACAAACATAGTATCGCATCCTGTGTTGGTTAGCGTTAGTGTTTCTGATGTTGTCTGCCACTGCATAATAGTATCGAATTGCAGGCAGGTATCCGAAAGAGAAAGCAAGGGATATCCATTTATCGTAAGCGTGCAAGGGATGGTGTCGAACGAATTTAAAGGATCATTAGATGATATTATAAAAGGTATGTTGTAATTTCCTGATAAAAGATTATTGCTATAAAATGTTATATTTACAGTGTCTGAGTCCCCTGAAGATATGCTTCCTGATGCTATATCCAAAACAATATTTTCCGGAGGAGTATTTAAATTCCATGTTAAAGTGGTATCTCCAGAATTAGAAATATAGAACGGAACAACAAGCGAATCGTTGCAATCGTTAATAACTGCGGATATTGAAGTGGGATTATACGATAGTACAGGTGGCTCATAAGCATAACCGTTCAGGCAAATTTTTAAAATTCCGGCATTACCTGTTAAGACCAGAGTATCGGAAATCAAACCCGAAGTTGTTACAGGATTAAATATAACTGTAATGCTTGCAGAATCTCCCGGCAAGAGCGACAGTGTTGTTAAAGACGAAGTATAGACGCTATTTGAAGTACTTATATCAGTAACATTAAGCGTATCGCAGCCTGTATTGTAAATCCATAAAGAATCGGATGTTGTCAGAAACATAAAAATAGAATCCATCTCTAAGCACCCTACTGAGGCTTGTATTACGGGTGAGCCTGTTATAGAAAGACTGCAAGGAATCGTAACTATTGAATGTAGAGGATCATTCGTTGAAACGAAAATATCAGCATTATAATTACCAACAGTTAATCCGCATCCGTTAAATTTTACAGAAATTGTTGCAGAATCAGCGGGGCTTATCGTGTCATTTATCGGCCAGACGGTCATCCATTCAGAAAGAATAGCAGTTGTGTCAGCAGGGTAATTTACGTAAGCGCAATTTCCAAAAAGTGTTCCATGATTGTTATTAGAAGTAAGATCATTTGCTGAATTATTTTCAAAATTCCAGTATCCAATTAATCCTGCCTCATTTCCCTGCAAGGAATTATTCATTTCTGAAAATATCTGAACCTGATTTTTTGCGGTATTCCAGAGTCTGATGTTATCCATATATCCAACATAATCGTAATAAGAAGGTACAGAATACGCAAGAACTCCAAAATGCAGATTATTTGATCCGTTTAAAACAGAAGAATTCAGATACACAGAAGAGCTTGCAACCAGAACCCCATTTTTAAATAATTTTATTTGAGTTCCATCGTAAACCATAGCAATGTGTTGCCATTTGTTGATTTCAATAATTCCGGGAGAACTGTTTGCGCTTATAAGTTGACTGCCTGAACTGCGCCATACTTGTCCTCCGAGATTTGTACCGCTAAAGTACATATTAAATCCTCCGGTAGGAGTGCAGCAATCCCTCCCATTACTAATCACATAATGGAGTCCTGTAACACTCGTGGGGTATATCCATGTTTCAACTGTTAGTTTGTTGAGGCCATTGTACGTGTTTTCTATGCGGATATAATCATTAACACCGTCAAATGTTACATAAGATTCATTTTTATTTATATTAAAAATTAAATCATTATCTCCGGTATTATAAACAGTGATTGTTTTAATTGTTGAATCGCAACAATACAGTGATTCAACCAATGAAGTCGGGTTGGTTGAAATAACTGGTGGAGAAATAGAATACCCATTCAGGCAGACATTAAGTACCGATGCATTGTTTAGAATATGCAGTGTGTCTAGAATTAAACCGGATATCTCAGGATTAAACGTAATGGTTATCTGAATTGAATCTCCGGGTAGCAGGTAAAAAGGATTATTTACAAAACTGTATGCGCTTGTATTATTTGTAATGCCTGATATAAAAAGTGTGTCGCAACCGGTGTTGTAGATTTTAAGAATTTCATCCGTTGAAGACCACTGCATGATAGAGTCAAATTCTATACAGTTTACAGAGCTTGAAATTATCGGATCGCCGATAACATTCATCACGCAAGGAATGGTATCAACATTATGAAGAGGATCATTGGAAAAAATAAAAATATTAAAAGGATAAACCCCTGCATTTAGGTTTCTTCCATCGAAAGTAATCAGCACGTCTTGTTCTTCATAGGGGTTTACAATTCCTGACGATGGTGTTAAACCCATTGCAAACACAGAAACAAGGTAGTCTTCGGTTTCTCCGTAATAACTGTTAAGGTTGTCGCAGGAACTGATAACAGAACTGTTTGCCCAGCATACAATTCTCATGCGTGTAGTACCCGATACCGCATTCGTGGGTACATTTACTGTAAAATTTACAAGGTTATTTCCGGCATTATAACTGCTGACAATTTTTTCATTCCCATCAAAGATTGCATTTTGATTCCAGTCAATCCATGCAGAATAATAAGCATTATTACAGGAGCCTTGTGCTTGCAACGTTAGAATAAAAGAGCCGCCGGGTGATTGCGAAACAAAGGATTCGGGAAAATAACTTACTCCCGGAGCAATATTTCCGTTAAATCCTGCGCCGGAAGGATTAGATATATTCGTTGTTCCCCCGCTTGTAGTTACACTGTTTAAGTAACTACAGCTATTGGATGAATACATATTTGGATAACAATATCCTGTAGGTGAAGCACCACTTATGTTACCATTTCCTTCCCATATTAATTCTCCACCACCGGTATTGTGTATTGTTAATGTGCTTACAAGCGTATCACCGCAAGGAACATCCACAGTGAAAAACTCTGGAGTGCATGAAATAACGGGAGGACTAAGCGACTTCCCATGCAAGCAAATTTTAATATTTGAGTCATTGTTGAAAATATAAAGCGTGTCGTTTATTTCACCTGTTACGAATGGGTTGAATGTTACAATAAGATTAACTGAACTTCCCGGAAGTAACGAAAATAAAGTATCGCTAACAATATAATGTGCCGTGTTGTTGTTAATATCTGCAATATTCAGCGTATCGCATCCGGTATTAGAAATTACTAATGTATCATTTTTGCTTGTCCATTGCATAATAGAATCAAATTCCAAACAAATATCAGAAGTTGATATTACAGGGGACCCTTCAATAACCATTGTAACAGGCAGTGTATCCATTTGAAGAAGCGGGTCGTTGGAGTAAATCAGTAGAGTCGTATTGTATGTGCCTGTAATCATATTTTGCGCACTCAATGTTACATAAACTGTGTCGCTTGAATTTTCAGGAATCTCTCCTACCGTTTCAGAAAGATTTATCCATGCCTGACTTAGCTCCCATTCAGCACCAGACATTGTTCCATGATTTCCATAAACAGACATGTCTATTGCAGTATTTTCATCTTCTTGTATAAATGGCCAGTAACCAATTAATCCGGATTCATTTCCAAGTGGCGGGTTGTTCATTATTGCAGTAACTTCAGATTCAGTAAGTGCGATATTCCAAACGCTCACTTCTTTAATTTTTCCATCAAAGAATTCATTATAACAACATCCTGCGCCAACCATCAGGCGGTCTGCATTAACAGATGCCGAACAGTTATTTCCAGAGCCAATCTGAATTCCATCAACAAAAAGTTTATAACTGCTTCCAGAAACAGCCCATGCAACATGATGCCAACCAGGGGTAACGGTTCCATGTGAATTGTAACCGCACCTTGCATAAACATTATATTGACCGTTTAAAATAAATAAACTTTGTTCGTCATTATCAATATCAATTATTGTTCTGTAACCATCGGTAGCATTTGCATTAATCCATACAGAATAGGTAAAATCCTGCAAATCAAAATGAGTGGGATGATCAATTCTTACATAGCTGTTGGTCCCATTAAAATTTAGATATTGTTTTGCTGTAATATAATATTGTAGCGTTGTATCCCCGGTATTGTGAATAAATAATGGTATCACGACAGTATCATTACAGGTAGTTATCACAGTATGTATTGAATCCGGAACATGTGTTTGAACAGGAGGGCTAAATGTATATCCATGAAGGCATACTTCAATATTTGAGGCATTGCTAAATATTTCCAAAGTGTCGTAATGATGACTTGTTGATGATGGTAAATATGTTACTGTAATGCTTGCTGAATCCCATGGTAAAATGTTTAAGGTTGTATTATTTACAGAGAAAACAGAAAGCTCGTTTGCAATATCTGTAATTTTCAGCGTATCGCAACCTGTATTGTATATTTTCAGCGTTTGAGAATTGCTCGTCCATTGCATGATTGTGTCGAAATCAAGACAATTATGGGATGTTGCAATTTCGGGATTTCCAAAAACATTCATTGTGCATGGAATCGTATCAACAGGATGAAGCGGGTCGTCTGATAAAACATAAATGTTTAGAGAATATGCACCTGCGCTCATTCCTCTCGCATCGAATACCACATTCACATTTTGGTTTTCTGAAGGGTTAATAATTCCTGATGATGGTGTTAGGTTTACAGATAAAATATTTACATTATAATCTTCTGTCTCCCCATAATAACTGTTTAAATTGGAGCAGGAACCGGCAGTAGAACTGGTTGCCCAGCACACGATTCTCATGCGGGTAGTTCCGGTTAATACATTTAAAGGAACATTAACATTAAAGCTTGATGGATTGTTTCCGGCATTATAACTGTTGATAATTTTTTCACTTGCATCAAATATGGCATTCTGATTCCAGTCAATCCATACTGAAAAATAGGCGTTATTGCAGGATCCTTGCGCTTGAAGGTTTAACATAAAAGAGCCACCAGATGCCATAGAAACACTTGCGGTAGGAAAGTAACTCATACCCGGCGCGATATTTCCATTAAAACCTGCTCCATCAGGATTGGAAATATTCGTTATACCTCCGTTTGTTGTAACACTATTTAAGTAACTGCAACTATTTGATGAATACATTGTGGGATAGCAGTAACCAGAGGGATTAACTCCTGCGCTGCTACTACTGGCTGACCAGTTTAAAATACCACCGCCAGTATTGTGAATAGTGAGCGTGTTAACCAGTGTATCATCACATGGGACATCTACATTAAAAGATGAAGGTGTAAAAGAAATAATAGGAGGACTGAGTGCTTCTCCATTCAGGCAAATTTTTATATCAGCATCATTATTGGAAACATATAAGGTATCAGTTAAATTTCCAATGCTTACAGGATGAAACGCAACAACAAGATCAACAGAATTTCCGGGTAGAATTGTGAAAGCTGTGTCAATAACAGAAAAATGCGCTGTATTGTTATTAATATCTGATATTTTAAGCGTATCGCAGCCTGTATTGCTGATTGTTATAGATTCTGAGATTGTGAGCCATTGCATAACCGGGTCAAACGTAATGCAATTAGCAGATGGAGAAATGACAGGATAGCCATTGTACGTTAGGGTATAAGGAATCGTATCAGAAAGACTGAGCGGATCGTTTGACAGAATAATAATATTACCCTGATATACTCCATTTATGAGATTGTCTGTATAAAATGTTGCGTTTATAGTGCTGTTATTTCCAAAACTTACAACTCCTGATGCTGGTACAAAGCTTATGTTGTTATTCATATTATTGATGGAGATATTATCAATAGCCCAGTTATCACATTCAGAGCCGCTGTGAGAAGGTTGTGTCCAGCGAAATCGTGTGGAAGCGGTACGTGCAGCGGAAGGTATACTGATTTGTTCTGAAGTAAAAACCAAGTGGGTTCCTGCATCGAATGAAGCAAATGTTGTCCAACTGGTTCCTCCGTTTATCGAATATTGTAGCTCTATCCCTTCTCCACCGTCTGCTTGTTCACAGGGAAAAGAGCCGGATCCTAATAGTAAATAAAAATCAATTGTTCCTCCTAGTGATGTATTCAAATCGTTTGTTGCTGCCTGTCGGATTCCATCTCCGTCAAAATACAGGGCATTTCCGCCAGAGTAAGAACCGCAGCCATTAGACGGAACTCCTAATGTTATTTCAGACCAGAGATTCCAATTGATGTTCTGATCAAAATTATCTGAAATGCTTGTAGTACCGGGCGATATACTCCATATTAAATCCTGATTGCCGGAATTGAAAATCGTAATAGGAACCGTTACAGAGTCATTACAAACATTAATTGTTTCGGATATTGAAAAAGGCGTGTAGGAAATAGAAGGAGGATAGAGTGCATGTCCGTAAAGACAGATTTTTATATTAGAATCATTGTTCTGAATTAATAATGTGTCAAAATGATTTCCTACCGTTGTTGGGGAATAAGAAACTGTAAAAAAATCTGAGAATCCGGGCGCAATATTCAGAGAAGAAAAATTCGTTGAAAAATTATTTGTATTATTTGTAATATTTGTAATTTTCAGTGTATCGCAGCCTGTATTGTAGAATGTCAGTGTGTCCGAAATTGTAGAATATTGAAATATTGTATCAAAATGCAGGCAATTATCAGAAACCGTCATTTCAGGATAACCGTTGTAAGTAATAGTGTATGGTATTGTATCTGCAGATAAAAGAGGGTCATTAGATTGAATGATTATTGAATTTTGATAAGTTCCTGTCACAAGATTTGTTGAGTGAAATGTTACATCTATTATTTGGGATGAACCCAGAGGAACAGAACCCGCGTTGCTGCTAAGAGAAATAGTTTCAATCAGAGGAGCACTCTGTGAAGACCATGTTTGGTTTGATATTGATCCCGTGTGTCCGTTTCCTGTAAGATCGCTGATTATTGCTCCAGAACCTGTATTAAAATTCCAGTAAGCTGCAAGATTTGGAAAAGCGGGATTTAATGATTTATAGCGATATTCTTCAATTTCCTGTGGACTTCGGGCATAATCCCATATTCTTAACTCATCTATATTACCGTAGAAATATCTGCCCCATGTATCTGTAGAGCCAATCCTCATATAACCACCATAAACATCAGGCATTGAAGATAAGGTATACGTCCATGAATAATCATTCAGATAAACGGTTACATTTTGACTATCAAGTACAGCCGCTACGTAATTCCATGTGTTAAGCGTCAGTGTTGGTCCGAATGAAGGAATAAAATCATTGCACCAAGTAGAAAACGAGGGATGTCCATCGTTTGTTAAAGCCAGAACAAAAGAATTTCCTGTACAGGAACGGTATCCCCATGAGACAATTCCATTATAACTTGCATCAGGTAATGAAGTGGGGTAAACCCAAGCCTCAACAGTTATCTGATTTCCTGAAGGAATTCCTGTTCCTTCGGAAACGGTAATATTATTGCCACCAATAAAGTTAAGCGATTTATTTGTGCTTGTGGGTACAGTATTCCATGAAAGTGTTGCCTCTCCGGGATTTGAAATAGTAAAAGGTAAGGTAACAGAATCATTACAGGCGTTTATTGTAACATTGAAGGATTCAGGATTTACGGATAAAACAGGCGGCCCTGTGGCAGTACCGCTAAGGCAGATTTTTATAGTTGAATCATTGTTTGTAACAACCAGAGTATCGTTGAAAGTTCCTTCAGTAAGAGGATTGAAATTTACTAATAAAGCTTCGCTTTGCCCGGGCGGTATCGTTATGGTTGTTGTGTTCGGGCTGAAATAATTATTTGTGTTTACAATATTTGTAATTTCCAAATTACCGCAGCCATTATTTGAAATAAGAATGCTGTCTGTTGCAGAATCAAATTGAAAAAACGTACCGAAATGAATACAATCTGAAGCAATAGCAATATTTGGGATACCGGTAACGATTAGCGTACAGGAGACGACTACAGACGGCGTTACCGGATCGTCAGAATTTATTGTAATTGTTCCGGTATGTATACCTGTGTTTAAGCCAGCAGATTTGAATTTAACTTCGACATTAACGGAATCTCCGGGGAGTATGCTTCCGGCTGCAGGATTAGGAATAATTTCAGAATACGCTATAGATATTGCATAATCTTCAGTTTCTCCGTATGTTAATGAGGAACAATATTGAGCCGCAGAGATTGTTCCATTATATCTGCACCGAACACGAAGCATTGTTTTTCCTGCTTTTGCATTAGATGGAATCGTAATATTTGTTGTAAACATATCTTTGCTGGCATTAGGGGAGGCATAAATAAATTCTCCCACATCTTCAAAATCTCCATCCTGATTATAGTCAATCCAAACACCAAATCCCTGACTATAAGATGAGCCTGCCTGCATAGTCATTGTGTATGTATTTCCCAGCATTACATGTGTTGTCTGATTAGCAACAAAAATATAATTGTTTGCCTCTCCGTTACAGCCTGAATTTAAGTTACTGATATCTCCAAACGAAAAATTATTTATGTAATCATCTGAAGAACAATTGTAAGAATATGTCGGAATACAATAGCCTGTAGGCACATTATCAAAAGAAGTTTCAGACTGGAAATGCAGTTCGGTATCTCCGGTATTTTTTATGAGAATTGTTTGTGTAACTGAATCATTACAGCCAAAAAGATTAGCACTCAAGGTTAAAGGGTTAACATTAATTACAGGCTGTGCGATTGTATTTACAGCTAAAATAAAGCAATACAAAAGAAAACTATATTTTAAAATATTTTTCATAATTATAAGATTTAATCAATCCATTTATTGTAGGGCTGGTCTGGCTTTAAAACAGATTGTTTTTTGTTTTTATCAAATTTATAACCAAGAGTTATTTCCTGTGAACCGGATGAATAATTTACAAGACCGTTTCCACCGAAGTTGTAGGAGTAATTTAAAATTATATTTTTATAATTCAGTCCGAAAATCATTCCTATTTCATTCCTTTTTTTAATTGAGCCTCCCAGCCATATTATTTCTTTAAATTTAACAAGAGTTGCAAATTGGAAAACCAAAGAGTTGGTCCCATTTAATTGAGTAACGAGACATGGCTCCAGTTGCCAGTTTCTGGAAATATCATACAAATAGGTAGCATGAATATTTACATATCTTTTTGCAGCGTAAACTGATTGTCCCGAATGCCAGACAATTCCTTCGGGTAATTGCATTACTGAAATGCCGGTATTAAATTTACGATACTTGTAGGCTGCTCCAAATGCGGCATCAAGTGTTGTATTCCGAATGGGGTCGCTTGAAGCCACCACTGGGTCAATTTGCTCTTGTGGTTTTGTATAATTAAACCCAATAAAAAATTTGTTTATACCTGCAGATAAGCCCAGACAAATCATTTGATTATCATTAATAATAATTCGGTAGGCATACGCAAGAGATAATGAGAACTGACTGAAAATGCCGTATTGCTGGTAATTAATTGTTCCGCCGATACCCATTTTTGAAGCAAGTGGGGTGTTGAAATTAACCATAGCTTTTGTGGGCGCACCATTAATGCCTCTCCATTCCTGCCTGTAGCCCATATATACTTCGGGCATTTCAGAAAAACCGGCATAGGCGGGCGATAATGAAAATTTGTTTATTAAAAATTGTTCATCGGGTAAAACCTGTTGCGCATTTATTATACTATTAATACCTGCAAGCAGAAACAGTGTTGAAAATATTTTTTTCATATAAAAAAGATTTCAAATTTTTAATAATTCTAAATATTTATCGGAGTAAATTAATACAGCCTATTGCTTCAAATTTGTCGGTTGTAATGACATAATAATAAGCACCGGTTTCAAGACCTTCTCCTCTCCATTGGTTGTTATATACAGCGTCTTCAAATATTTTATCTCCCCACATATTGAAAATTTTTATTTTGCAGACAGAGAAAAAATGTAAATTATCTACAAACAGATAATCATTTATTCCATCGCCATTAGGTGTTATAATATCGCTTTTTACAAGTTGGGCATTCAGTAATTTTGAATAAATCTGAACAGAATCTTTTGATTTGCATCCATTTGCATCTGTTACCTCAACGGTATATAGTCCGGGTTGGTTTATTTGAAGGGTATTTCCGGTATAACCGTTCATCCATTCGGCATTTAAAAAGTTTCCCATTACCTGAATAGACGTTTGTTGTCCGGGGTAAAACATAGTGTCGCCCAAAACCTGCATGTTAATTGTCGGGGCGCTAAAAACATTGACGTTTTGATTAATTGTATCAGAACAAAAGTGGTTTGAAACGGCAATTAGCCGGGTGTTGTAAGTTCCCGGAAAATCATATTGATGATTCACATTTCCTGTTGTATTTGCGGTAGTATTGTCGCCAAAATGCCAAAAGCAATAGAGAAGATTGTCATTAGCAATGTTCGTTTGATTTGTGAAAATTACGGGAGAACCCGTGCAGGCATTTTGAAAAGAAAAATTAGCAACCGGCTTTGCAAACACCTGAGTGGATTTTGTAACAAGCGCATGACAGTCTTTATCTGAAACAATTTCGAGAAGTGTAGTGTAATTACCGGCATTATTGTAATTAAAAGAAACCTGTGGACCGGAAGTATTGTCAAAAATACCATCATTATTGAAATCCCAGAGAAATTGATTGATTGTGCCATTGCTAATCGTTGAAGTTGAAGAAAAAATCGCTACCTGACCCTGACATACATTTTCAACCGTGAAATTTGCGTTTGGAACCGGGTAAACTTCCACAAGTTTTGGCAATGACATGAGATGTTCAACGGCATCTTTCATCACAATTTTTACTCGAACGGGAAAATTATTTGCAGCATTAAACAAATAACTGATGTTTTTCCCAATAGCATCATTATAAATATTATCGTTGTTTAAATCCCATCTGTAGCTGGCAATAAGACTGTCGGGAAATGAAGACGTTCCAACTAAAGTAGTGTAGGTACCGAGGCATACCTTGTTTGCAACAAAATCTACATTGTCTGCCAATAAAAAAGTTTGGGCAGATGCTATCAATACAAAAAATACAATAATCTTTTTCATTGAATTTTTAATTTAAAATAAAAGGCTAATATAAATATAATTTACGAATTAGTAAAATACAAAAAATATCTGAAATAGCCCTGATTTAGCGTATTTCAGACCTTACCTATTAAATAATAGTTTTTTTTATAATAATTTTGATGAAAGTTTAATTTTTGTTGATGAAATAAAAAAAATGAAGACTAAAGAGGTATAATCTGTTGAATAGAATAAAATATAATTAACAAAAAAAAGGCTGACTCACTTAAGAAACAGCCTTTTAAAAATATTTTAAAAATATCAGGGTCTTATTTTTACTTTTTCTTCATACGTTTCATCTTCTTTTAAGATTAAAACCCCGGTACCAGAGCGGTCAACTCCGGCATTTGATGTTTTTAATTTTGTGGCTTTTACATTATATATTGCCTCGTACATAAATTCATAAGAAATTTGTCCGTTTGCATCTGTTTTTGCTGTATCCTGTAAAACCATTCCGCTTTTGAGGTAAATAACTCTTCCGCTATCAGCTCTGACAATAACGGTAGCTCCTTCAACCGGAAGATTTTCTTCATCCACAACTGTAACAACAGCTTTTGGAGGGGCAGGACGCTTACATGAAAATAACTGAATGCCCGCTACGAACATTAATGAAGCAAAAAAGAAAATTAGGAACTTCTTCGTTTTCATAGATGTTTATTTTTAGATTTTAATATTATTGTAATTCAACTTACAATATTAGAGAATTTAAAATTAATAATCAAAGAAATTTTTAAATAAAGATAAAATTGGACTAAAATAGCCCATAAAAATTATAAGAATACTTGAAAAAAAAGAATTACCGAAAGAAGCAAATTTATGTTCTTAGGGGTTATAAAGTATTATGTTTATTGAAAAAATCAGGGTCTTATTTTTACTTTTGCTTCATACGTTTTATCTTCTTTAAGAATAAGAACTCCTGTACCAAATCTATCTACACCGGCATTTGAAGTTTTGAGAACAGACACTTTTACATTGTAAATAGCCTCGTACATAAATTCATAAGAAACTTGTCCGTTTGCATCTGTTTTTGCTGTATCCTGTAAAACCATTCCGTTTTTCAGGTAAATAACCCTTCCGTTGTCCGCTCTGACAATAACAGTAGCACCTTCAACAGGAACATTATTTTCATCCACTACAGTAATAACAGCTTTTGGAGGAGCAGGGCGTTTACACGAAAATAATTGAATGCCCGATACGAATAATAATGATGCAAAAAAGAAAATTACGACCTTCTTCGTTTTCATAGATGTTTATTTTAAGATTTTTATAATTTTGCAATTCAACTTACAATAATAAATATTTTTAAAATATTAAACAACGATATTTATAAAATAGAGATAAAATCGGACTAAAAATACAGTAAATAAAAAGTTACCAGAATGCTTGAAAAAATAAATGAATTACTGGCTGAAACAAATAATTTTATTTCAACCTCCGCTGAAGAAATAGAACAATTCCGGGTAAGAATGCTTGGGAAAAAAGGGACAATAACTTTGTTATTCGATGAATTTAAAACCATAGAGCCTGCATTAAAAAAAGAGTTCGGACAAAAGTTAAACGAACTTAAAACATTAGCTCAGGATAAAATTCAGCAAATGAAGACTTCATTAGAGGATTCTTCTGATACCTCTTCAGGTTTGGATTTAAGTTTGCCCGGCGAATCCTTTGCAATAGGGAGCAGGCATCCGATTTCGTTAATACGAAATGAAATTGTTCAGATTTTTGCAAGGCTTGGATTTACAGTATCAGAGGGACCTGAAATTGAAGACGACTGGCATGTTTTTTCCGCATTGAATTTTCCACCTGAACATCCTGCGCGGGATATGCAGGACACTTTTTTTATTGAAAAAAATCCGGATTATCTCCTTCGCACACATACATCTTCTGTTCAAATCAGAGTGATGGAGAAACAGCAACCCCCGATTCGTATAATCATGCCGGGAAGAGTTTTTCGCAATGAAGCTATTTCTGCACGTTCTCATTGTATCTTCCATCAGGTGGAAGGGCTCTATATTGCCGAAAATGTTTCATTTGCCGACCTGAAACAAACCTTAATGTATTTTGCGAAAGAAATGTTTGGCGAGAAAACTAAAATCCGCCTGCGTCCTTCGTTTTTCCCTTTTACCGAACCTTCAGCAGAAATGGATATTTCATGCAATTGTAATGGCAAGGGATGTAATTTGTGTAAATACACAGGCTGGCTCGAAATTTTAGGTTGTGGAATGGTAGACCCGAATGTTTTGGATGCTTGCGGTATTGATAGTAAAAAATATACAGGTTTTGCCTTTGGAATGGGTATCGAAAGAATTGCCATGTTAAAATTCGACATCAAAGATATTCGTATGTATTTTGAAAATGATGTGCGTTTTTTGAATCAGTTTAAAGCAGCGTTCTAGGTTTCACGGTGGTTGAGCGGAGTCGAAACCACCGTGAAACCTGCAACAATATTACCAACTTTCTATTTGTATTTTTCTTTTATTAACGCAACAATTTTCTCCGCAGCTTTTCCGTCTCCGAAATGATTCCCTCTTTCTATAACAGGATCGGGAGTATTTATTCCTGCAAGAATCTTTTCTGTGTCTGCTCCTGCAATGCAATTCCAGCCATTTTCGAGTGTTTCCACCCATTCCGTCTCCTCACGCATGGTAATACAGGGTTTGTCAAGGAAAAAAGCTTCTTTTTGCAAACCTCCGGAATCAGTAAGTACTTTATCGGAATGTATTACCAAACTTAGCATCTCAAGATAACCCACCGGATTAATAATTGAAACATTGGATGGCAATTCAAATTTATCTGTTATTATTTTTTTGGTCCTTGGGTGAATGGGCAGAAGAATTGGTTTATCGGTTTTACCAAAAGCAGCAAAAATTTTTTTCAGATTTTCTGGGTTATCGGTATTTTCTGCGCGGTGTATCGTTGCAAGGAAATAAGGTGAGTTTGGAATATTTGTTTTGTAATGTTCCTGATTTGCAAGAATCATTTTTTTATAATATAAAACAGAGTCATACATTACGTCTCCGGAATAAACGGTTTGTTTTTCGAGACCTTCATTTTTCAGATTGTTTATCGCTGTTTGTGTAGGAGCAAAGAGGATGTCTGAAATACTATCTGCAGCAATACGGTTTATTTCTTCCGGCATTCTGCGGTTAAAACTTCGTAAACCGGCTTCAACATGCGCGATGGGAATGTGCAGTTTAACGGCAGCAAAGGCTCCTGCTAATGTAGAATTGGTGTCTCCGTATATAAGTACAGCATCTGGTTTTTCTTTCAGAAGCACTTCTTCGATTTTTATCAGCATTGCTCCTGTCTGCGCTCCATGCTGACCAGAACCGACTTCAAGATTATATTTTGGTTTTGGAATATTCAGCTCTTCAAAAAAAATCTCCGACATGTTCGCATCATAATGCTGCCCGGTATGCACAATAATTTCTTCTATTCCATCTGTAGCAGCGATTATTCTCGAAACAGTTGCAGCTTTAATAAATTGAGGACGTGCGCCAATAATGGTTATCAGTTTCATGTGTTTATTTTTTATTGAATAATGTTACGCAAAATGTTTTTTTATTTATCAGTCGGAAGACCGAAGTCGGAAGCACGAAGCACGAAGCTACTTCCGACTTCTGACTTCCGACTTCTGACTTCCATTCCCACAATTTGCGTAGCATCCGTTAATAAGATTTCAAAATTAATTTTTTTTCTGATAAAATAGGATTCTTAACAAAATCATCAGAAGAAATAGAAATTCATTAAGATTCATTACTTTTGGGAAAATAAATTTTCTAAAAAATGGCAAAAATAGGACAATTCAATAAACTACGTGTTGTAAAAAAACTCGATTTTGGTATTTATTTAGATGGAGATTCCCATGGTGAGATTCTCATGCCTAAACAGTACGTGCCTGAAAATTGCAATCCTGAAGATGAAATAGACTGTTTTATTTATCTTGATTCCGAAGACCGGATTATTGCTACAACATTGACCCCTTTTGCCAAAGTAGGAGAATTTGCGTATCTCGAAGTTGTTTCAGTATCGGCTATAGGTGCATTTCTTAAATGGGGTTTGCCCAAAGATTTATTTGTGCCTTTCAGAGAACAAAAACAAAAAATGGAGGTGGGGAGGTTTTATCTTGTGTATTTATATCTGGATGAAGATACGAACCGTATCGCTGCTTCTGCAAAACTCGAGCAATTTCTTCTCGATGTTCCGCCAGAATACAGCGTAGGACAGGAAGTTGATTTGTTGATTTACCACAAAACCGATCTTGGTTATAAAGCAATAATAAACACCGAACATCTGGGCGTTTTATATAAAAATGAAGTATTTCAGGAGCTGCGTCCTGGGCAGAAAATAAAAGGGTATATCAACAAAATACGAGAAGACAAAAAAATTGACCTCGCGCTTCAAAAACCAGGGTTTGAAAAAATTGATTCTCTTACAGATGTTATTTTAAAAAAAATCGCTGAAAATAATGGGTTTTTGGAAGTTTCAGATAAAACAGAAGCAGGAAAAATATACGAACTTTTTGGTGTAAGTAAAAAAACTTTTAAAAAAGCGATTGGTGCCCTTTATAAGAAAAAACTAATAGATTTGAACGATAAAGGCATCAGGTTGGGGAAGTAATTTTTTAATTATATTTTATATAAAAGACTTGTTAGGTCTCCCCCTGCCGGCGTGCAGAGACCTAACAGGTCTTTATTGTTTTATTAAAAAAATTACAATTCTTCTTCTTCTTCAATAAATTTAATACCGTGTTCTTCTAATTCTTTTAAAATAGGATTATAAAGTTCAGGAATTACAGGAACATGCACGCCTGTTAAATTTATCTGACCTGTTAGCAGCATTTTTGTGGCAATGGCAACCGGCGTTCCTACAGTTATAGACATAGCCGTATGAACAGTATCTATACCTGTACAAATTAAAGAAGATTTAATTCGTTTTTTCTTTCCGTTTAATTCAAAATCAAAAACATGCTGCATAACAATCAGGTCTTTGTCTTCAGAGCATAGAGAGAGTTTTGCTTCAAGAATTTTTTGAAGTATCTGAGCAGGAGTAGCATCTTTCATTCCAACTTTAGTATTTTCAAAAACACCCAGCCATTTAATCCTTTTGAAAACATCTGAATCAGGCGTAATTCCTGTATATTTACAAAGCTTTTCTTCAACAGAAAGTTTTTGGTCGAAAGCAAGAAAGCTGTTTATATAATCGCGATAGGTCATATTTTCTGAGCCCTCCATCACATAAGAGTCATCTGTTGCGCCGAGTTGCACAAATACATTCCATGCATTGCAATATCCGGGACGCCGGAAAGTTCCGCGAAGAATTGACGGAATATCTTCCAGTCCATAAATTTCTCTGTAGCTTAATGAGTCGCGGTTCGGATACATTTCAAATTCGCCAAGATGCAGTACGCTGAATTTTGTTGCGCGGGTAAATAATTTGTGATATGGAATAAATTTGTATTGCCCTTGTTCTTTGTATTGAGCAACAGACTGCCCTGCAAGTACTACATTTCGGGGATTCCAGGTAAATTTATAATTCCATGGATTATTATCGTATTCTGGCGCAACAAGACCGCCTGTGTTTGACATAAAACCAATCATTTTTCCGCCCATGGCTTTGATTTTATGTATTACCTGCATCGCAGACATGTGGTCAATTCCCGGGTCAACGCCTAATTCATTTAACAAGGCAACACCTTTTTGTTTAGCTTCTGCATCTAGCGCTTTCATTTCTTTTGAAACATACGAAGCTGTAACCATGTGCTTACCCAATTCAACACAGGTTTTAGCAACAATCGGATGCATAAATGCCGGTAGAAACGAAATTACAACATCTGCTTTTTTTATTTGTTCGGTTTTTAAAGATTCATCTTTTATGTCAAATTTTATAGCAGTACCATTCGGATGACCGGCAACTTTTTTCTGAGCCGTTTCTGCACTTACATCGCCTACGGTTATTTTCCAGTTATACTCTGTAGAATGGTCTAACAGATATTTAATCATTGTTGATGCAGACAAGCCCGCTCCGAGAATTAATATATTTTTCATGACTTATGATTTACGATTAAATAAATTTCAGGAAGCAAAAATGAATATTAAAGAATGATTAAAAAATGATTTTAAACATAGGATGAATTATGTTCCGGCTTTCAACGCTTTTTTCAACAATGCAAAATAATGCTTACGCAAACTTACCGGTTTTATAATTTCAATATCACCGGCAAACGAAAGCAATAGAGCCATTAATTCTTTATTGGGTATAATTTTTAATGAGATGGAAGTGAATTTTTCATTTCGCTCCAATATTTTTTGAGTTGCATGTACTGGTTTTGTCATTACATAAGCTGCTCTTTTCGTTTTAAATTTTAAAACAACATTAACTGTTTTTTTCTTCTCGGGTACAGTTACGCCAATAATATTAGAAAAATGCAAATTAATATCTTCATTGTGTGGTATATGTTTTCTATTTATCACATCAAAAGAAACTATTCTGTCAAGACCCAGCACCCAGTATTTATTAACTTCATGATTCAAGCCAATTAAAAACCAACGCTGATTATAATTACGTAAAAAGTAGGGTGAGATAATTATTTTTTCTGCCTTTTCTGCGTCAAAAGGCTTATAGGTTACATTTATTGTCTTTTTTTGTATTATTGTATTATAAAAAGGTTTTATAAACTGCAATCCTTTTACATTTTCATTAAATCCAAAATCAATAAACGTATCATCATAAGGGTGCAAATTTATTTTTCCTTCAATTTTGAGAAGTATCTCCTCAAGGTTTTCGAAAATCGGTAAATTTTTAAATTGTGAAAGTATGTTGATAGCCTTTTTGATACTTTCAATATCTCTTTCCGATAAGGGTTTTAAAAAAATTGAATATTTAGGATCGTTATAAAAATAGCAACCATTTTTACATTCAATAGGAGCATCAAAACCTGCCGGAGAAGGGCTGCGCATTAGTTTTATGTCTTCATAGAAAGTACGTAAGCTTACACCTTCTATAGCGCCATATTCCTTAATGAGCACTTCATCAATTTTCTGAATTAAATTTTTTCGCTCCCATTTTTTTCCGTTACAAAGACAGGAATCTAATATACGGTACCTTAAACCCGCGTGTTTGTTAAGAGGCATATTTTTTTATTTTTAGTGCAGATTCACTGCAGTAGCTTAAATAATCTTTGCAAAACATTTATTTGTGTACAAATATATAATGTTTCTTTTGTTTAACTAAAATTTAAAAATTATGAAAAATTTATTCTTTTATTTCAGTATGTTTTTTTTAAGTACGAATTTCTTGTTTGCGGAAACTAACCCCGCAGATACTTGCAAATCAAAAAATCAAAATGCAATTGCTTCTGAAAATTTATGTTTGGAGGAAGAAAATTTTTTTACGGGAACTACAGAATTTAAAGCAAAGCAAGACTTTTTATGTGAAGGTGTAGGATTACAAATAATGCCAGATCTCGCAAATGACCCTGATGCGTGTCTAAAAGGCAGGCAAGATGCAGAAATGTTCCATGGAAAAAAAGGGGCGCATTTTGCTCTGGGATTGTTTACAGGCATTTTTGGTATCATTGGCGCAGCAGTAGCAAGTCCCAGTCCTTATTCGGGTAAAAATACGGTGCTGATGTCTAAAAACAAAGAATTTTTTGGCGACCCTGCTTATATGACCTGCTATAAAAAGAAAGCAAAAGGGCAAAACGTCGGAGCTACCTGCGGAGGCTTTGCTGTTTGGTTAATTTTATTGCTGCTTTTATAAAACATGTTGTATAATAGTTTCTTTGAATCTGTTTTACTCACAGTTTCTTTTATTTTTGTTGAAAAAACAATTCACATGAAAAAATTACGCTTACTTACCATTACATTTACCGAAGAAATCCAAGCGTTTGAAATACCTGCTTTCAGAGGAGCTATTATTGATAAAGTAGGACAAGAAAATATTTTATTTCACAATCATTTGAGTCAGGGATTTCTTTATAAGTATCCTCTCATTCAATATAAGATAATAAATAAAAAACCGGCTATTGTATGCGTGGATTTTGGAATAGACGAAATACATAAATTTTTTGAGAAGCGCGACTGGAGCATACGTTTTAGCGGTAGAACCCTTGACATGAAAATTGAGAACCTGAATATGAATCAATTTACAATGCAGGTGTGGGATAAAATGTTTTCTTACTCCATTCGGGACTGGGTAGCGCTGAATCCTGAAAATTACGAAAAATTCAAGATTATAGAAACCCCTGCTGAACAAAACATTTTTCTTGCAAATGTTATGAAAGCAAACATTCTTTCTTTTGCAAAGGGCGTTGAATGGACTATTGAAAAACCCATTAAACTTGAAGTTACAGAAATAATACGGTCGAAAAAACTTAAAGTTAAAGGAAACGGTGTACTTGGATTAGATGTTAATTTTAAATGCAATGTATTTTTACCAAATAATATTGGCTTGGGTAAAAGTGTAAGTATGGGTTACGGAGTAGTTAAGCAATTACGAGTATCTTAAAAGTAGAAAAAGATAAATGCAAAATAATATTAAATGAAAGCAGGCATTGCAAAAAAAACATATAAAGATTGGATTGAACAATTAAAGCGCACGATCCGCAGCAGGCAAATGAAAGCGATTACTGCTGTAAATAGTGAGCTGATTGATTTATATTGGTATTTAGGACACGAAATTGTGAGCAAACAGGAAGAATATGGCTGGGGAGCTGCAATTGTTGAAAACATGGCAAAAGATTTACAAAAAGAATTTCCAAAATCAACAGGCTTCTCCAGAGCCAATTTATTTTTTATGCGTCAGTTTTATCAATTTTGGATTCAATTAATACAGGAACAAAAAAACAGCAAACCCTTAACCTGTAAGACTTCCGCAAAGAGTACAAAAGTCTCACAGGCTGTGAGACTTTTACAAAATGAAGAAACAAAGCAAATGGAAAAAGTCTCACAGCTTGTGAGACAAATTCCATGGGGACACAATCGTATCATTTGTGGGCATTGCAGCTCTTTCGACGAGGCTGTTTTTTACATAAATAAAACCATTGAAAATAATTGGTCGCGTAATATTTTAGAAATACAAATTGAAAAAAAATTACACAAACGACAGGGCAAAGCCGTAACAAATTTTAAGAATTGCTTACCAGAACCCTTGTCAGATCTGGCGCAGCAAATGATGAAGGATTCTTATAATCTGGATTTCATTAATGTAAAAGAAAAAATAAGTGAACGAGAATTTGAACTAAAATTAATTACCCATATCCGCGATTTTTTAACAGAATTAGGTCAGGGATTTGCTTATGTAGGCAATCAGATTCCTATAAAAATAGGTAAAAAAACATACTCTATTGATTTACTTTTTTATCATCTGCAATTAAGGTGTTACATTATTATTGAATTAAAAGCCGGTAATTTTAAACCGGAGTATGCCGGAAAAATAAATTTTTATTTATCAGCAGCCGATGATTTATTAAAACACGAGCACGACAACCTTACTATTGGTATATTGCTGTGTCGCAAAAAAGATAAAGTTGAAGTTGAATATGCACTGCGGGGAACAAAGCAACCTATTGGTGTAGCAGAATATTCTCTGACAAAAAAATTGCCTGAAAACATACAAAAATATTTACCATCGGCAGTTGCTTTAGAAAAAGAATTATCTATGAACAATAAAACAAAACAAATATGAATAACGACATTACACGGCAAACTATATATTTAGGCGCATTGCTGCATGATATTGGGAAGTTTTATCAGAGGGCAGATGAAGTATCTGTTGTTAAATCTAAATATTTGATTCAGGAAATAAAAAATCTCGAAGATATTTTTTGCCCTGAAGATTATAAAATAAAAGGGAAGCGAACTCATAAGCATGTGTTGTGGACTGCTCAATTTTTCAAAGACATGGAACAACACCTGAAAGGTTTGATAATAAAAGATAATCAAACCACCGTAGACTCCATAATGAGACTTGCAGCAATTCATCACAACCCTTCTGGTAATATAATAAATGAATTGATAATTCAAAAGGCTGATCATTACAGTAGTGGTGCAGATAGAAGCAAGCTAGATGAAGCATGGAAAGATGCAGAGGAAGAGACGAATTGTTTCTTTTGAAGAGATCGTATTAGCAATTGAAGATGGATTAATAATTGATATTTTTGATCATCCAAATCAAGAAAAATATTCAGGACAAAAAATATATGCTGTAAATTACAATGATTATATTTATTTGATTCCATTTATTGAAACGGATAATGAAATATTTTTAAAAACTATTATTCCAAGTAGAAAAGCTACTAAAAAATATTTAAAGGAGACCTAATTATGAAGAAAAATAATTCAATCGAAGAAAATGAAATTTTAGATGCTTTTAATTCAGATTCATTAAAGAGAAGTGAAAATTTTCAAAGTGATTTATTAACGGCAAAGCAAACTGCTATAAATACTTTTGATAGGACTATTCAAATAAGAATCAAGTTAACAGAAAAAGAAATAAGTAAATTGAAAGCAAAAGCAATTGAAGCTGGATTATCATACCAATCTCTTATTACAGCTTTAATTCATAATTACACAAATAACAAAATCCAACTTTCTTTATAAGTTCAGATTGGATATTTTTTAAATTCATTGAAATTTATCTACGCCGAACATATTGCTAACATCACACTACAGAGCAAAACGGAAGATCATTTTGTATAGAGTCTTTGAATTTTTTTGGTAATAACTCAAAGGAAAAATTTCAAAATAAATTCCCTGTTTCAATAAATATTGAATTCACAACATAAGGGTTAACACTTATGTTAAAGCAGTAAATTCAATTTTTTTGAGGAATTTATTTTGAATGTATCACAAAGGATAATAATATTATTTTCAATTTTTCAACTTAATCTAAGAGTTTATGTTTAAATTTGTTTGTCATTATTTCATTTCATGAGTATAGGTTTAAATTTTTTTAATGTTATAATACCTCGAAAGCTTGTAGAAGAAAAGTATAACGGGGGTATTGTTCAATTTTTCAGTGAACATCCGGTTCACTATTTTCAACAGGATGACTTTTTAATAAAAACAAGCTTTATGGATAGTGAAAGCATGCATAAATTTATTGATATTCTTGTTTCAAAAGGTTTAGAATACGATTATGAAAAAAAGTACTCAAATGATTTTGTAATTATAGGATCAATCACAGGGAATGAATGGAACGTTGATTGGATAAAAAGAAAGGGTTGGCTTGCATATCATATAGATGAATTAAATACTAAAATATAAGTTTATGAAAAAAATATTTTTTATAACAATAATTGCAATTTTATCGTGTGTTTTTTTTCAGTGCAATAACAATCCTCCGGATAAAATTGAAGAAAAACAAGAGCTTGACAGTATAAGTAAAATTAATGATTGTGCAGGCTTAGATACTATTCAGGAAGAAGAAATGACAGAAGAACAATTTCGAGAATATATCAGGGTTTACAAAATGCCCGAAGTAAACCATTTACGAAAAGTGTTTGATTTTATTAATAAAACAAATGATTCTGTTAGAATTGAAAAATTTATTGATGCAGGGAATGTTTTAGCAAATTGTGTTGATTCTGTGATAAAATACAAAAATTATACGCTCTCTAAATTTACGGTACTTTGGGTAAAAGAATTTCGAGGTGGAGGTTATATTTTAACAATTATTTTTCAAAATGATACGTATAAAATTTTCAATGCCTGGGTTTATCAATTAGCAGATGGGAATTATGAATTAAGATCATTTCATCAAAAAGAAATGTCTGAATGCGAAATAAAAATTCTTAATAAAATTTATGGAAAATCATTTAATGATACTGTAAATTGTATATAAGCTGAATAATTCATATTGGGTTAAAGCTCGAATTTGTTAAGTCCCGACCTTATTTCGACTACGCACAATAACCTCGGGGTAATTCACAAATGATCAAACGAGGGATTTAGTCCCATTTATTAATAAACCATGAATTAAACAGGCTAAACGAATACATCATAAAACAGTAAATGTTTATGTTATTTTCTGAACAATTCCGATATAGATTTTGTATTTTTTTTGAATAACCATTCAAAAGGGGAGTAGATAGAGCCTAAAACACCCAGCTTACCCCATTAGTAAAATTAAAAAGCATATTTTTTACACCTGGTGGAGGCTTGGAGTCATACGTTAGTTCAAAAAGAGATTTGAGAAATAATTTATTCGTTATACGAATCATCAGGTTTGATTCGCTGGCAAGCCGAAAATCACTGAAATCAGCATAATTAGGCTGGTAGTAAGTAATATTGTTCAAGCTAAACCATTTGCTAAAATTCCAGGTAAAAGACAAATAGCAGCTTAGCCGAAATTTATCTGTTATAGAATCGTTCGACAATTCTTCGTGTTCATACATGGAAAGTGGTCCGAAATACATTCTGAAAGTATCTTTTTCAATAATTTTTATTCTTGGTCCTATTCCCCCTACGTAACGTCTTTCAATTTTCTTAATCGTATTGTATTGATATTGAACAAATGCTTCAGGTATTACACGGCTGCTATCACGGTTTAGATTGTACCTCAAATGCTGATAACCATCATTTTGAAATATATTTTTATTTACCTGCGACATGCTGATATCATTAAAAAACAAAAACAAATGTTTCTTTTTAAAATATTGTAATTTTATTGTATTTTTTCCAATAAGAATGCTGTTTCCGTTATCTATAGCGCTGAAAGAAAAATCAATATTTCCTTGTAGCCCGCCTTTGGGATTGTCTGTTCGTTTTTTTTCAATATTTACAACCTGCGAGAATGAAAGAGAAGAAAAAAGAAGAAACAAAAAAGGGATATAAAAAAAGATTTTGATATTCATAGATATTTTAATGTTACGTGAAATGTTTTTCTTATCAATTGGAAGCTCGAAGCACGAAGTTGTTTCAACTTCCGACTTCTAACTTCCGACTTTTATACTTCCCGACTTCTGACCTTTTTTATATTTTACAAAACATCAGATATTAATATTTCCTTAAACATAATTACAAATGCGAAAATAAATTAATTTTGCATGATAAACTTTAAAATTATAATAAAATGAAAAATCTTGCTTTTACTTTATGGTTGATGATGGCCTCCGCAATGATAAGCTTTGCCCAGACCACCGAAGAAAAGAAAGTTGATCCCGATGCTGCTGAAATTGTGTTCACGGAAACAACGCACGATTACGGAAAAATTAAATTTGGCGCTGATTGCGAGTTTGATTTTGAATTTAAAAATTCAGGAAAAACGGATCTGTTGCTTACAAATGTACGTCCTTCATGTGGCTGCACTGCTGTTACCGGATGGCAGGAAATAGGACCTGTTAAAAAAGGGAAAAAGGCTAAAATAAAAATTAAATACGATTCCAAAAGAGTAGGCCCTTTTAACAAAACTATTACTGTAACATCTAATGCAAAAAATGACCCTGTAATTCTTACTATTAAAGGAGAAATCGAGCCACAGGTAAGAACAGAAAATTAGCATTCATTTTTTTAATTATTTCAGAAACCAAAATTTTATTATATGCCACAGATTTCAGAAAGAGGCAAGCAGATGCCCGAATCACCCATTAGGAAATTAGTTCCTTATGCTGAAAAAGCCAAAAAAGATGGGAGAAAAGTATATCATTTGAATATAGGACAACCAGATATTCCTACTCCTGAAGTAGCGCTGAATGCTGTTAAAAATATAGATATAAAAGTCATCGAATACAGCCATTCAGCAGGAAATGAAAGCTATCGCAGGAAATTAGCAGCATATTATCAAAATATTGGAATTAATATTGATTATACAAATATTATTATTACTGCTGGAGGGTCTGAAGCGATTACTTTTGCTTTCAAAACCTGCTTGAATATTGGCGATGAAGTATTAATTCCTGAACCTTTTTATGCAAATTATAATGGATTTGCTGTAGCTGCCGGTATCGTTATAAAACCGATCAGATCATATATTGAAGACGGCTTTGCACTTCCGGATATCAGCGAATTTGAGAGATTGCTGACACCTAAAACAAAAGGAATTGTTATTTGTAATCCTAACAATCCTACTGGTTATCTGTATTCCAAAGACGAACTGCTGAAACTGCGTGAAATTGTTAAAAAATATGATTTGTATCTATTCTCTGATGAGGTTTACAGAGAATTCTGCTATGATGGCAATGAGCATTTCTCTGTTATGCAATTGGAGGGAATTGATAACAATGTTGTACTCATAGATTCTGTTTCCAAAAGATACAGCGAATGCGGAGTTAGAATTGGCGCAATGATTACAAAAAATAATGAAGTAATTAAAATCGCCATGAAATTCGCTCAGGCGCGTTTGAGTCCTCCTTCATTAGGACAAATTGTGGGAGAAGCATCTCTTGAAACGCCGAAATCTTACTTTACAGAAGTTTACAACGAATATATTGAGAGAAGAAATTTTGTTGTGGAAGCTTTGAATAAAATGGAGGGCGTTTTCTGTCCGAATCCCAAAGGCGCTTTTTATGTTATTGCCAGACTTCCGATTGACGATTGTGATATATTTGCACAGTGGCTTCTTGAAGATTTTTCTTATAACAATCAAACCGTAATGCTTGCACCTGCTACCGGTTTTTATTCTACCAAAGGCGCTGGATTAGATGAAGTGAGAATTGCTTATGTGTTGAAAAAAGAAGACCTGAAAATAGCAATGGAGTGTCTTGAGCAGGCATTGAAAGTGTACCCGGGAAGAAAAAATTAAAATAAGATGTTTCTTAAAAATAAAAAAATTATTCTTGGTATAACAGGGAGTATTGCTGCCTATAAAGCTGCTTTTCTGACTCGTTTGCTTGTTAAGGAAGGCGCTCAGGTAAAAATTATTCTTACTCCCTATGCTAAAGAATTTATTACTCCTGTTACACTTGCTACACTTTCAAAGAATACGGTTTTATGTGATTTTTTTTATCACGACGACGGTGCATGGAACAGCCATATAGAATTGGGTTTGTGGGCAGATCTTTTTCTGATAGCTCCGGCTACAGCCAATACGATGGCGAAAATGGCAAACGGCGTATGTGATAATCTTCTGCTTACAACGTATCTTTCGATTCGCTGCCCGGTTATGATTGCTCCTGCAATGGATTGCGACATGTTTCAACATCCTGCAACTTTGAAAAATATTCAAACATTAAAATCGTTCGGGAATGTTTTTGTAGAACCTGCAAGCGGAGAATTAGCCAGTGGTCTCATTGGAAAGGGCAGAATGGAAGAACCCGAGGTGATTGTTAAGCACGTTGCTGATTTTTTTTCAAAGACAAAAAAATTATCCGGAAAAACTTTTTTGGTAACTGCCGGACCAACTTATGAACATATAGACCCTGTGCGGTTTATCGGTAATCATTCTTCAGGGAAAATGGGTTATGCCGTTGCTGAAAAACTTGCAGAAAACGGAGCAGACGTAATTCTTGTTAGTGGTCCTTCGCACTTAAATGTAATGCATACAGCCATAAAGTTGTATAAGGTAACAACAGCGCAGGAGATGTACGATGTATGTAAAAAATATTTTTCGAAATCAGACGGCGCTATAATGGCAGCAGCAGTAGCAGATTACAAGCCTGCAACAATTAATATTCAAAAAATTAAAAAAACGGAACAAAATCATAACATCATTCTTGAGCCCACTGTTGATATCGCTGCATTTCTCGGAAAAATTAAAAAGAAAAATCAGCTCCTTGCTGGTTTCGCATTGGAAACAAATGATGAATTTTCAAATGCCAAGAAAAAATTAAAAGCAAAAAACTTTGATTTCATTGTATTGAACTCCTTAAAGGACGAAGGTGCAGGTTTTTATACGGATACAAACAAAATTACAATTATTGACAAACACAATAAAACAGAAAAATTTGAGTTAAAGTCAAAAGCTGAAGTTGCCAGTGATATTGTGAACAAAATTAGTACTTTTTTTTAAGCTGAATCAACAAATAAATCATGAAACTATTTCTTTTTATAACACTTTTTATTCTTATTAATACCTCTTTGTTTTCACAGGAATTAAACTGTAGGATACAGCTTATGCACCAACAGATACAAGGAACAAATGTGAAGGTTTTTGAAACATTGCAAACTGCTTTATACGAGTTCATGAACAATAAAAAATGGACAGATCATGTATACAGCATGGAAGAAAGAATAGAGTGCAATATCATGATAAATCTTACAGAGCAGGTCTCACAGGATGAATTTAAAGGCACGATTCAGGTTCAGGCAACAAGACCTGTTTTTAACACTTCCTACACATCGGTATTATTTAATCACATGGACAATAATATGCATTTTAAATATGTTGAATTTCAATCTTTGGAATTCAGCGAAACAACGCACATGTCGAACCTGACTTCTATTCTTGCATATTACGCATACATTATTTTAGGGCTGGATTATGATACTTTTTCCCCAAAAGGCGGATACGAATTTTTTCAAAAAGCCGAAAAAATTGTGAACAATGCGCAAAATGCTCCGGAAAAAGGATGGAAAGCTTTTGAAGACCTAAAAAACAGATATTGGCTTGTAGAAAATTTGTTAAATGATGTTTACAGTCCTATAAGAGAGTGTTATTATGCATACCACAGGCAGGGCTTGGATTTGATGGCAGAAAAATCGCAGGAAGCCAGAACTTATATCGCTGATGGCTTGGAAGGACTTCGTAAGGTGTATCAGCAGAAGCCGGGCTCTTTTTTAATGCAGATATTTTTTAATGCAAAAACCGATGAAATTGTAAATATTTTTTCAGAAGCTTATCCAGACGAAAAAATGAGAATGGTAAATCTTTTATCCCAAATTGATCCTGTAAACTCTTCAAAATACCAGAAAATAAATCAATCGCCTGTTGACGGTTCTGGTGGAAAAAATAATATCCGACCCGGGAAATAAATTTCTTTTTATTTAATTTTGGTTATTCGACATTTTTAGTGGAAAATAAGTTTGGTATATGGTTGCAGGTTGCAAGATGCATGTCGAAAACAACTTGTAACTTGCAACTTGAATCCTGCAAATTTATATTTAATCTGCCTATTAAAATTTCCACTAATTTTAGCGAATAATTATATTTTTCTATTCTGTTACTTGTCTATTTTCTGACTCTTTTTGTTTAATTGTGTATAATGCCTTTTGAACAATTTGTATTAATTAATAATTGTTTGTATATTTATGCCTTGATAATCAAATAAAATCAATAATCTGCTACATGACTACAGCCTTTGGTTGAAATGTTCAGGAATGATTAGCAAAAAAATGTCTGGAATTCAAACAACCAGACAAAATAAGAATCTAAATCAATTAATAACTTATGAGAAAAATTACATTTCTTCTTTGTGAAAAAATCACTATTATGAAAAAATTAATACTTTTTATTGCTCTTGCAATAGCATTTGTTGGTGCTGATGCTCAAACAACTGTTAACACTTATAGTGCTCCCGGGGGATATGTATTTGTTGTACCTTGCGGTGTTAATTCCATTACAGTTCAGTGCTGGGGCGGTGGTGGAGGCGGTGGCGGCGCAAGAGGAAACCCATCTGCTGGTGGTGGCGCATCTGGCGGTGGTTATTCAAGCCTTATAATCGCGGTAACACCCGGTGATTCATATACCGTGAACGTTGGTGCGGGTGGTACAGGAACAACTGCTGCCGGTGGTAACGGTGGTCCTTCATGGTTCGGAACAGTGGGAACTGTTTATGCGGTAGGTGGTGCAGGTGGTGCAATGACGGTTGTTAATGCAACTACCGCTGCCGGAGCTGCCGCAGTATTAGCCGGTAATATTGGCTCAATATTTTTTTATGGCGGAGCAGGTGGTACAGGAGCAGCTGGTGGCGCATCAAGCGGAGGTGGTGGTGGAAGTGCAGGGACAGCTTCAGCGGGAAATAATGGTGTGGTTATGGTGGGTGGTGCTGCGGTAGCAGGTGGTGGAGCGGGTGCGAATGGCAGAAATACCAGCGGAAACGGCGCAGTTGGTTCTGCACCCGGCGGAGGTGGAGCTGGAGGACGTGCCGGTGATGCAACCGACAGAGCTGGTGGTGCCGGTGGCGCCGGAAAAGTAACTATCTCCTATGCAACTCCTCCGTCAATGATCTACAACTCAAGTACAGTAGTTCAAAATACCACTTCAGATATTCCCCTCTCATGCCCTTCTGCTGCAATTGAAGTACTCGAGGTTCAGATCAATGTTACAAATACCTGTGCCGTTCCTGTTACTCAGTTTACTTTCAATACAACCGGGGATTTGGGTTATTCCCAAAATCCAACTGTAAATATTACAAATGCGAATGTATACTATACAGGGCAAACACAAGGATTTAGTACAACTACGCTCTTTGGTACTGCTACCGCTCCGAATGGTGTATTTACCATTAATGGTTCACAATCTTTAACTCTAGGGGCAGGTGCGTATTATTTTTACCTCTCTTATGATGTTCCTTTTAATGCAAATGTTGGCGATATATTGGATGCCAGTATGACTTCTTTTGTTTTTGATGGAACTACAATATCAGATATGGCATCACCTAATCCAGCCGGAACAAGAACCATTGCTGCCGGAACTTCGGCTTGTAATGAATATTGGTTTGCCGCACCCGAAGTTACATCCGGTCACAATGACGCTGGTCCGAAATTCCGCTTTACGAACACATCTTCTACCTCTGTAGCAACGGTTATGGTAACGCAACCTGCAAACCCGGCTTTTGTTATTACACCGAATCCTATTATTATTCCTGCAAATGGCACATATACTATAGAATTAGATGTTGCTCCTAATAATTACAAGGCACTGATAGAAAACACTCCAACAAATACAGTTCTTAATATGGGCATTTTGATTACTTCAGATGAAAGTATTTCTGTGTACTACGAAGTAGATAATTCAAATAATAATGAAATATATGCTTTAAAGGGTTCTACGGCACTTGGAACAGATTTTTTTATTCCTATCACTCAAAACAGTCCTACAGCCAATATATTATATAATCAGACAGGATTATCCCCAATCGCTCTAACAACCTTTGATATTGTTGCGACACAAAATAATACTTTGGTTCAAATTTTTTCACGTACAGCTGTGGATGGTCATGCTGCTAATATTCCATTTTCTGTAACCTTAAATAAAGGTCAAACCTATTCTTGCGGTTGGTCAGGAGCAAATTATCATAGTCCTGCATATCAACCTTCAGGGGCTATGGTGCTTTCTGACAAACCCATTGCAATTACTGTTAAAGAAGACTCAAAACAATATACCGGTGGCGGTGGTTGTTATGATTTAATAGGAGATCAGATTGTACCTGTTGATATAGTGGGAACTGATTATATTGTAATTAAGGGTCAGGTAAATGCCGGAGAAGGTGAAAGCTTTTTTGTTCTGGCAATAGAAAATAATACAAAGGTATATATTGATGGAAATACAACACCCGTAGCAACATTGTTCGCTGGACAAACGTATTTTCAAGACAATATTACGAATCCTCGTTATTACATACATACGGATAAGCCGATTTATTGCACACAGGTTACAGGATTTGGTTGCGAACTGGGGTCGGCTTTGTTGCCTCCATTGAATTGTGCCGGCTCGCGTTCGGTAAGCTTTGTACGTTCAACTGCCGAATCTTTTTACCTGAATATTATGACCCGGACCGGGACCGAAGGAAGTTTTATATTGGAAGGGGGTAGTAATCCACTTGTGATTCAGACCTCTGATTTTGCAGTGGTTCCCGGAACAGATGGGGAATGGCTTTCAACCTATGGTAAATCATTTACTGAACTTGAAGTTCCTGTAGGAACAGCCATGAGGCTTACTAATACTTCAAATGAAAAATTCGGACTGGGACTGATTAATGGAAATGCGGCTACAGGTTGTCGTTACGGTTTCTTTTCAGATTTTGCAGCGCGAATTATTGTAAACGCAGGTTCTGATCAAAACCCGGTTTGTAAAAATGATACAGTGCAATTAGCAGGATCTGTTACGGGTGGAGCTTCTACCGGTGAATGGAGTTGTGATGGTGCCGGAACATTCATTCCTGACAACACCACTTTAAATGCACAATATATTCCAAGTCTGGTGGATAACGTGGTAACATTCCGGTTGGTGTCAACAAGTGATTGTTTTCCTGTTGAAGATTTTATGACCGTTACATTTATACCAGCTCCGGTTGTTGATGCTGGTCCCGATCAGGATGCAGGGGAAAACAATCCAGGCGTTACTCTTGACGGTTCGGTTACTATTGCCGGTGGTGGTATCTGGTCTGGTGGTACTGGTACATACAATCCTATATCAACCGCTTTGAATGCTGTATATACCCCATCAGCTGCAGAAATTACTGCGGGTTCTGCTACTTTAACTTTAACTTCAACAAGCAATGGAGTCTGTAACCCTGAACACGATCAAATGACTATAACAGTTGCTCCTGTTCCGGTTGTAAGTGCTGGTGAAGACAAGACTGTATGTGCAAACAATGCAACTGTTTTATCAATCATTGGTACTGTGATTAATGCAACAGGTGGACAATGGTCCGGTGGTGCAGGAACTTATAATCCCAATAATACAGCTCTTACTATTAGTTATACACCTACAGTTGCTGAAATAGCAGCCGGAAGTGTTACATTAACTCTGGCATCAACAGGTAACGGGGCTTGCAATCCGGTAAGTGACGATATGGTAATTACTATTAATATTGCACCAACTGCTGAAGCTGGTGATGCGATATCTGTATGCGGAAACAATCCCGGAACAAGCCTCAATGGATCTGTAACAATTGCTATTGGTGGACAGTGGTCAGGTGGGCTTGGTACTTTTACTCCAAACAATACTACTTTAGATGCTACTTATACCCCCTCTGTAGGAGAAATACTTTTAGGAAGCGCAACCTTAACCCTCACTACTACTGGAAATGATCTTTGTAATGCCGTAACAGATAACGTTGTTATTACTATTGACCCTACACCTGTAGCAAATGCAGGTGTGGATCAAACCAAATGTGCAAACAATGCGAACGTAACCCTTAATGGTTCTGTCTCTTTTGCCGGAGGTGGTGCATGGTCAGGTGGTGCCGGAACTTATAATCCTAATAGTTCAACATTAAACGCTGTTTATACACCTTCTGCCGGAGAAATTGCTGCGGGCACGGCTACTTTAACGCTTACAACAACCTCTAATGGTTTATGTAATGCCGTTAGCGATGACATTACACTTACTTTTTCTCCTGCTCCTGTTGCTGGCGCAGGACCTGATCAGTCAAAATGTTCTAATAATACTGATATTTTATTGAATGGATCTGTTACTGTTGCATCTGGTGGTATATGGTCTGGAGGAAGCGGTACTTATAATCCTGCGAATACAGCACTGAATGCCATTTACACTCCAACTGCAGGTGAAATTGCTGCAAGTACGCTTACATTAACACTAACATCTACAGGAAATGGAACTTGTACTGCAGTAAGTGATAACATTACAACCATTTTTACCCCAGCTCCAACAGCTAATGCCAATGTTGACCAAAGCAAATGTTCCAATAACCCGAATGCGACGCTGAACGGTTCTGTAACCTTGGCTACTGGCGGACAATGGTCTGGTGGTCTTGGTACATTTACACCTAATAATACCACCCTGAATGCTGTTTATGCGCCTACTGCAGCGGAACTCAGCGCGGGCACTGTTACGCTAGCCCTCACTACAACAGGTAATGGCTCATGTAATGCAGTTAGTAATAATATGACTATTTCATATACAGCATCTCCAACAGCTAATGCCGGATCTGACCAGACTGTTTGTGCTAATAATGCGACAGTTACTTTGGTCGGGGTTGTTGCTGTAGCTACAGGTGGTGCCTGGTCAGGTGGAGCCGGTATTTTTCTCCCAAATGCAAATACATTAAATGCCACATATACTCCTACAGCAGGTGAAAAGTTAGCAGGCTCAGTAACATTAACACTTACTACGACAGGAAATGGAGGCTGTAATGCTGTTACAGATCAAATGATTATTACTATTACAACAGCACCAACTGTTAATGCAGGTGTTGACAAATCTGTATGCGGAAATAATCCTGCCGTTGCTATAAATGGCTCTGTTACTGTTGCAACAGGTGGTCAATGGAGCGGAGGTGCAGGAACTTATGATCCAAACAATACATCGTTAAATATTATTTATACTCCTACAGTCGCGGAAATTGCTGCAGGAAATGTTACATTAACTCTTACTTCAACTGGAAATGGAACTTGTAATGCAGTTACAGACAACATGGTTATTACCTATACTAATTCACCAACTGTCAATGCTGGTCTTGACCAGACTAAATGCGGAAATAATGCTGCAACAACCTTAGCCGGTGCTGTTGCCGTTGCAACTGGTGGTCAGTGGTCTGGAGGACTTGGAACTTTTGCTCCAAATAATACGACCCTTAATGCCGTTTATACACCCACTTCCGGTGAAATAATGGCTGGAACAGTTACATTAACGCTTACAACTACAGGAAATGGTACTTGTACTGCCACTTCAGAGAACATGAGCATCACGCTTACCGTTGCACCGACTGCAAATGCAGGCATTGACCAAACAAAATGCGGAAATAATGCAGCAACTACACTTGCCGGAGTTGTAACTACTGCTACCGGTGGTCAATGGAGCGGTGGTAGTGGAACTTTTAATCCAAATAATACAACACTAACAGCAGTATATACCCCATCAGCAGCGGAAATTGCAGCAGGTACGGCAACGCTTACCCTCACTACCACAGGTAATGGCACCTGTAATTCTGTTACCAATGATGTTGTAATAACAATTACTACCGCGCCTACAGTAAGTGCTGGAATTGATAAATCTGTCTGTTCAAACAATCCTGCTGTAACAATTAATGCCTCAGAAACGGTTGCAACAGGAGTTACTTGGTCAGGAGGTTCAGGCATCTATGATCCTTCTAATACATCACTAAATATGATTTACACACCTACCGCAGCGGAGTTAGCAACAGGAAATGTAACATTAATATTAACCACTACAGGAAACGGAACTTGTAATGCAGTTACAGATAATATGATTGTTTCTTACACTACTTCACCAACTGCCAATGCTGGTATTGATCAGACAAAATGCGGAAATAATACCATTGCTTCACTTAATGGCACTATTACTATTGCTACAGGAGGACAATGGTCTGGAGGAGGAGGAACTTTTACGCCAAACAATACTACTTTAAATGCCACTTATACTCCAACTGCGGGTGAGATATCAACTGGAACAGTTATCCTTACGCTGACTACAACAGGGAATGGAACCTGTAATGCAGTCTCTGATAATATGGTTATCACATACTCTGCAACACCTACTACTTATGCCGGGATTGATCAGACCAAGTGCGGAAATAATGCTGCAACAACACTTGCCGGAGTTGTTACTATTGCTACCGGTGGTCAATGGAGCGGTGGTAGTGGAACATATAATCCTAATAATACTATTCTAAATGCAGTTTATTCTCCTTCTGCAGCCGAGATTGCTGCAGGTATTGCAACACTGACACTTACTACTACAGGACATGGTACTTGCAATGCCGTTACGGATGATGTTGTTATTACTATTACAACAGCACCAACAATAAATGCAGGAATAGATAAATTTACTTGTGATAATAATCCTGCAACAACAATTAATGCCTCTGAAACTGTTGCTACGGGTGGTGTATGGTCTGGTGGCTCAGGTGCTTTTGATCCGGGCAATACATCATTAAATATTATTTATACTCCTACTGCAGCTGAAATCACAGCAGGCTTTGTAACATTAACTTTAACTTCAACAGGTAACGGGTTATGTAATTCAGTTTCTGACAACATGACTATAACGTATACAGCTGCTCCAACAGTTAATGCAGGTGTAGATCAAACAAAGTGCGGGAACAATTCAATAACTACACTTAATGGAACTGTTACTCTTGCAACGGGTGGGCAATGGTCAGGTGGTCTTGGCATTTTTACACCCGATGCAAACACTTTAAGTGCTGTTTACACACCCACGACCGGTGAAATCGCTGTAGGAAGCGTTACCCTTACACTTACTACGACCGGGAATGGGACTTGTAATGCATCCACGGATAACATGACAATCACATTAACTCCATCCCCAACGGCCAATGCAGGTCTTGATCAAAGTAAATGTGCAAACAGCGTGGGAACAACTCTTGATGGTGCAGTAACGATTGCTTCCGGAGGAATATGGAGTGGAGGAGCAGGGACATTTAACCCAAACAATACAACTCTGACAGCAGTTTATACTCCTTCTGCTGCTGAAATTGCTTCTGGTACGGCAACTTTAACTCTTACTACAACAGGGCATGGGACTTGTAATGCAGCTTCTGAAAATATCACGATAACAATTAGTCCAGCACCAGTTGTAAATGCAGGAAGCGATAAAACGGCATGTGCTAATAATCCCTCTGTTACTTTTAATGCAAGTATAACGAATGCAACTGGTGGTATCTGGTCAGGTGGCTCTGGGGAATATAATCCTGGAAATACTGCCCTTAATACAATTTATACTCCCACAGCTGCTGAAATAAGTGCTGGATCACTTACCCTTACATTAACTTCTACAGGTAATGGTTTATGTAATGCTGTTGCAGACAATGTGCTTATTACATTTACACCAACCCCAACTGTAAATGCAGGTATTGATCAGACAAAATGTGGAAACAATGCAGCAACTACTCTTGCAGGTGTTGTTACAATTGCAACCGGAGGACAGTGGTCTGGTGGTCTTGGTACATTTACACCCGATAACACGACATTAACGGCTCTATATAACCCTACTGCTACAGAAATTTCTAACGGAGTAGTTAATCTAACGCTTACTACTACGGGTAATGGCTTATGCGCTGCTGTTTCTGATAATATGGCAATTAATCTGACATCAGCCCCCACGGTATCAGCAGGTATAGGTCAGACCGTTTGTGCAAATAATCCTGGAGTGACTCTTGCCGGTGTTGTAACGATAGCATCAGGAGGAATATGGAGTGGTGGAACAGGATTATTTATCCCTAATACTACAACCTTGAATGCAACATATACTCCTTCATTAGCAGAAATAACTGTCGGTACTGTAACCCTAACGCTAACAACGACAGGAAATGGTACTTGTAATGCGGTATCCAGCAATATGACAATTTCAATCACAGCAGCTCCAACAATTAATGCTGGCATTGATCAGACAGTTTGCGGTAATAATCCTTCTGTTATTTTAAACGCCAGCGAAACGATAGCTACTGGTATAGCATGGTCAGGAGGAACAGGGACTTTTAACCCGGGCAATACATCGCTTAATACAATTTACACACCATCTGCATCTGAAATTGCAGCAGGAACAGTTACTCTTACTGCAATAACAACAGGCAATGGAAACTGTTCTGTAGTAAACGATAATATGATAGTAACTATTACACAAGCTCCAACGGTTAATGCTGGTATTGATCAGGTAAAATGTTCAAACAATGCTGTTGCTGTTTTGAATGGTTCTTATTCTATAGCAACGGGAGGTCAATGGAGTGGAGGTCTTGGTGCTTTTACGCCGAACAGCACAAACATGAGTGCTACATATACTCCTACCAGCACAGAATTAAGCATTGGAAGCGTAACTCTTACTCTAACTACAACTGAGAATGGTACATGTAACGCGGTTTCTGATAATATGGTCATTACATATACTGCTTTACCAACGATAAATGCAGGATCAGATGCAACAATATGCGCTAATAATCTGAATGTAAATCTGAATGGGATTGTTACTGTCGCTTCTGGAGGAATTTGGTCGGGAGGTACTGGAACTTATAATCCGAACAATACTTCTTTAACAACAGTATATACTCCTTCTGCTACTGAAATTACAGCCGGATTTACGGTACTTACATTAACTTCAACGGGCAATGGAACCTGTAGTGCTGTAAGCGATAATTTAACAATTACCATTAACCCGACACCGATAGCTAATGCTGGTTCTGACAGAACATCATGCGTGAACAATCCTATGGTTACACTTAACGGAAATGTTACAGGCGCAACTGGTGGAGTATGGACAGGTGGTTCTGGTATCTACAGCCCGAACAATACTTCTTTGAGCCCTGACTACACTCCTTCTGCATCTGAAATTTTAGCTGGTACTGTCACTCTTACTTTGACGTCAGCTGGTAATGGGACATGCAATGCGGTTACGGATAATGTACTTATTACAATTGCTCCAACTCCGGTTGTTAATGCAGGAGTGGATCAGACAAAGTGTTCTAATAATCCTTCATTAATCCTTGCTGGTACAGTAAGTGGAGCAACAGGAGGTTCGTGGTCAGGAGGTCTTGGTCTTTTTAATCCCGGAAATTCTACTTTGGGAGCAACATATACTCCAACAATTGCTGAAATAGCTGCCGGTACACTTACCTTAACTCTTTCTTCTTCTGGTAATGGGTCTTGCCTGGCTGTTAGTGATCAGATGTTAATTACATTTACAAATTCACCTGATGTTGATGCCGGTATTGATAGGACTGTTTGCGGTAACAACGCATCACTAACTCTGGCAGGCTCTGTAACTGTAGCAACTGGAGGACAATGGTCTGGTGGTACTGGAACTTTTTTACCCGATAATGCTACTTTAAATGCAATTTATACTCCTTCTGTAGCAGAAGCATCAGCAGGGACAGCCACTCTGGTACTTACATCCACAGGAAACGGAAATTGTATAGCAGAGAGTGATAATATGGTTATCACAATAACCGGTGCTCCTGTTGCAAGTGCTGGTACAGATATTACAGCTTGTACTAATAATGCAACAGTATTCCTTGGAGGATCTATAGCAGTTGCAACAGGCGGAGTCTGGTCAGGTGGAGCAGGATCTTTTAACCCTGCTAATACAAATTTACTGGCACAGTACACTCCAACTGCTGAAGAAATTACTGCAGGCAATCTGACATTAACTCTCACAACTACAGGGAATGGAAACTGTAACGCTGCAACAGATCAGGTGTTAATAACATTTAATCCAAGTCCTGTTGTAAATGCTAATGTTGACCAAACTGTATGTTCCAATAACCCAAATACGCAGTTGTATGGTTCAGTGAGCCTTGCTGGTGGAGGTCAGTGGAGTGGCGGTCTCGGTAACTTCACTCCCAGTAGTACAACTTTAAATGCTATATATACACCTACTGCCGGAGAAATATTTGTAGGAAGTGTGAATCTGATTCTTACCTCCACGGGCAATGGCATTTGCAGTCCTGTTGCTGATTTCATGGTACTTACTTTTGGTCCTTCACCTACTGTAGAAGCAGGACCGAACCAAACCGTTTGTGCCAATAACCCGAATATTACCCTTGCAGGTTCTTATACAATAGCATCTGGTGGAATATGGTCAGGTGGATCAGGAACTTTTACACCGAACAATACTACGATGAATGCTGTTTACACTCCATCTGCGACAGAAGTGCTTGCTGGTAGTGCTACTCTGACTTTGACTACTACAGATAATGGGAATTGCAGTGCCGTGAGCGATCAGGTTACTATTACATTTACCAATGCTCCAAGTGTTAATGCAGGGGCTGACCGTTTAGCATGTATAAATAATCCTTCTGTTAACCTGAATGCATCTGTTACTGGAGCTTCGGGTGGTATTTGGTCTGGAGGCGTAGGTGTATTTAACCCGGGAAACACGGCTCTTGATGCGAATTATACCGCTACTACGGAAGAAATTCTTGCAGGGAGCGTTACGCTTGTTCTTACCTCAACAGGAAATGGAACATGTATTGCTGTTACAGATGCCATGACAATTACATTTAACCCAGTGCCTACAGCCAATGCCGGAATAGATCAAAGTGTTTGTGCTAACAATTCTAACATTTCTTTAACCGGCTCTGTTACGTTTGCCTCGGGAGCTCAATGGACAGGTGGAGCAGGGACTTATTCTCCTAACAACAATACCCTTAGTACAGTTTATACACCCTCTGCTGCTGAAATTTCTGCAGGAACAGTTACCCTTACCTTAACTACAACCGGAAATGGAAATTGCAATGCGGTTTCTGATAATATTACTATTTCCTTTACTTCTGCTCCTACTGCTTTTGCGGGAATTGATCAAACAAAATGCGCTAATAATTATGTTACTGCCCTGAACGGTTCCTATACTATTGCAACAGGAGGTATTTGGTCTGGAGGATCCGGAACTTATGCTCCTGACAATATTTCTATGAGTGCAAGTTATACTCCAACAACAGCAGAAATTGCCGCAGGAACAGTAACACTTACCCTTACTACAACAGGGAATGGAACTTGCTTCGCTGTTACAGATAATATGATAATTACGATTGCGCCTTCTCCTGTTGTAAATGCAGGACTAGATCTAACTTCCTGTGCTAATAGTGCTTCTGTAATTCTTGCAGGAACAATCACTAATGCAGGTGGCGGAATATGGAGCGGCGGAATCGGCACGTTCAGTCCCGGAAACACGTCTTTAACAGCCACCTATACTCCTAGTGCAGCTGAAATAATAGCAGGATCACTTACTCTTACTTTAACTTCTACGGGTATTGGCAGCTGCAATGCCGTAACAGATGATGTTGTTATCACTATTGGTAATGCACCTGTAGTTGATGCAGGAACAGATCAATCCGTTTGTGCTAATAACTCGAACGTATCTCTTAGCGGATCTGTTTTAAATGCTGGTGGTGGGATATGGTCTGGTGGCTCAGGAACATTTACTCCAAACACAACTAGTATGACTCCTGTTTATTATCCTACCCCTGCTGAATTATTCGCAGGAGGAATTACCCTTACCCTTACATCAACAGGGAATGGTCAGTGCGCATCTGTAAATAATAATGTTTTTATTACATTTACATCAGCACCTACTACTGATGCCGGATCGAACCAGACTGTTTGCGCTAACAATCCGAATGTTTACCTGAATGGGAGTGTCAATATTGCTTCAGGAGGAACATGGTCAGGAGGTATGGGTACATTTGATCCTGATAATAATACACTAAATACTATTTACACACCCACTGCATCTGAAATATCAGCAGAAACCCTAACCCTTACCTTAACCACTACTGGTAACGGGACATGTCTTGCCGTATCAGATAATATGACAGTTACAATTACGGGATCTCCTTTAGCCAATGCAGGAGTTGATCAGGTTGCCGGAGCTAATAATCCATTAGTTGTACTTGCAGGAGTTGTGACGAATGCAACAGGGGGGCAATGGCTTGGTGGTTCTGGAACTTTTAATCCGGCAAACACAACTTTAAATGCCACATATACTCCATCCGCAGCTGAGATTTCTTCAGGGAGCATAACTCTTACTCTTCTAACTACTGGAAATGGCAATTGTAATTTCGTAAGTGATAATATGACAATTACATTTAGTCCTGCGCCTATAGTAAATGCAGGTATTGACAGAACCCTTTGTTCAAACAATGCATCTGTTACACTTGTCGGTACGGTTACCAATGCTACAGGAGGTGAATGGTCTGGAGGAATGGGAACATTTACTCCTAATAATACTACTCTTAATGCTGTTTACACACCTACCGCCAGTGAAATTGTAGCAGGTACTGTTACTCTAACGCTTACATCAACAGGCAATGGAAATTGTATTCCGGTTTCAGATAACATGAACCTCACTTTTACTTCTTCTCCAACAGCCAATGCCGGTGCTGATAAAATATCCTGTGCTAATAATGCAAATGTAGCCATAAGCGGTGCTGTTACTATTGCTTCCGGAGGAATATGGTCAGGTGGTTCTGGCACTTTTACCCCTAATCCAACTTCCCTTTCGATTACTTATGCTCCTTCTGCAGCTGAAATATCTGCAGGAACAGCTAATTTAATACTCACAACTACTGGCAACGGGAATTGTATTGCGATTTCAGACACAGTTAAAGTTACTATTAATCCTATTCCTATTGCAAATGCAGGACTCGACAGAAATGCCTGTATGAATAACGCAGTTGTAATATTAACAGGAAGCATAAGCAATGCCGGCGGAGGAATATGGACAGGTGGAAACGGGGTTTATAACCCGGGAAACACAGCAATGGCACCTACTTATACTCCTACTGCTGCTGAAATGGCTTCAGGAAATGTCAATTTAACGCTTACATCAACAGGCAATGGAACTTGTTTACCTGTTAGCGATGCAATGTCTATTGGATTTACTTCTGCGCCTGTTGTAAGTGCAGGTCCCGATCAGGTACGTTGTTCTAATAATGCTGCTATACAGCTTGCAGGCTCCGTGGTTGGCGCATCTGGTGGAGAATGGACAGGAGGTCTTGGTTTATTTTCTCCATCTGCTACTGCCCTAAATGCAACATATACCCCAACCGCAGGTGAAATTCTTGCCGGAAGCCTGAACCTTGTTCTCACTTCAACCGGTAATGGAAATTGTAACTCTGTTACAGATAATGTCCAATTTACATTTACTCCCTCGCCAACAGCTGATGCAGGAGAAAATGTTTCCGTATGCGCTAATAATAATTTAGTAAGTTTAAGTGGAATTATTAATATTGCAAATGGAGGGATTTGGTCATCTAGTGGTTCCGGAGTGTTCTCTCCTTCAGCAACTACATTATCTGCAATATACACCCCTAGCACTGCAGATATTACAACCGGTCAGGTAGTTCTTACTTTAACAACTACCGGCAATGGTACTTGTCTTGCTGTTACAGACCTGAAAACAGTAACAATAACTCCATCTCCTTTGGTAAATGCCGGTTCAGATATGGTTATCTGCCCTGATAATTTAAACGTGACTCTTAATGGATCTGTTTCCGGTGGTACAACAACGGGTGCATGGACTACCTCTGGCACGGGATCTTTTATTCCAAGTAATTTTTCCCTTAATGCCACGTATGTTGCAAGTTCTCTTGATTCTATTAATAGTGGTGTCAATATTATACTTGCTGCCACAAATTTAGGAAATTGTTCTGCTGTAAATGACACTATGAGAATTGATATTTATCCTGCCGGAATAGCCAATGCCGGTATTGACAAAAGCGTTTGTGCTAACAACCCAATAGTTTCAATAAACGGAGTTGTTTCGGGTGGAGCTGTTACAGGTCAGTGGGCAACTTCCGGTACAGGAACATTTTTACCTTCGAACACTTCTTTAAGCGCAACATATACTCCAAGCGCAACAGATATAATTAACGGACAGGTAATTCTGACCCTGCTTGCTAACAGCTGTAATCTGGCGCAGGATAATTTGACTCTTACAATAACACCTGCACCTGTAGCAGATGCCGGAGATAATATTGAAGTTTGTATTAACAATCCAAACGCTTCACTTGACGGAAATGTTACTATTGCAAGCGGAGGTATCTGGTCTGGTGGCAACGGTACATTTAATCCCGGGTATAACAGTTTGAATGCAATTTATTCTCCAACGGGCGCAGAAATTACTTTAGGACATTTGAATTTGATTCTCACTACCACAGGTAATGGGAATTGTATTGCCGTTACAGATACTGTTCTCATAAGTATCAATCCTCCTCCAACTGTAAATGCCGGAATAGATAGAACCGTTTGCGGAAATAATGCACAGGTTACTCTTAATGGTACTGTAACCGGAGTATCTGTCACAGGTCAATGGGTCACTTCCGGTTCAGGTACTTTTTCCCCTGATGCATCTACGCTTAATGCGGTTTATGTCCCAAGCCCGACTGATATTGTAGCAGAAACTGTTTCATTAACATTAACATCTACTAACAATGGAGGCTGTCTGGCGGTATCAGATCAAATGAGCATTACAATAACCCCCGGACCTTCTGTTGATGCAGGAAGCGATGTTGTTGTTTGTGCAAATAATTCTACTGTAACTCTGAACGGTGTGGTTGCTGTTTCTTCAGGTGGAATATGGTCTTCTAATGGAACAGGAACATTTATTCCGAATACCACCAGTTTAAATGCCACCTATTTTCCAAGCGCAGATGACACAACAAATGGACAAGTAATAATTACTCTTACTACAACTGGAAACGGGAATTGTTTAGCTTCTACAGATAATAAAATTATTACATTAAATCCAGCTCCTTTTGTCGCTGCCGGGGCAGATGTTATTACTTGTGTTGACGATTTGGATATCCAGTTAAATGGAAATATTTCTGGACTTACATCTACTGGTGCATGGACAAGCTCTGGGAGCGGAACGTTTCTGCCCAACAATACAGATTTGAATGCTGTTTATAGAGCAAGTTCTGCTGATTCACTGACAGGGTATCTTTCCTTGACACTTACTTCTACAAATAACGGGACGTGCAATGCTGTAACGGATAATGTAACAATAACTATAGCTCCAGCTGGAATTGTGAATGCCGGTATTGACAGAACAGTTTGTGCAAACAATACAACTGTCGTATTGAGCGGATCTATTACTGGTGGCGCAACCAAAGGAAAATGGATAAGTTCAGGAACAGGAACTTTTCTCCCTAATGATTCTACGCTAACTGCAAGCTATATGTCCAGCTCAGCGGATATTACTTCGGGAAGTGTTACTCTTACTCTTACAGCAACCAATAGTTGCAACGCTGCTCTGGACATGATGGTAATAAACTATACAACTGCTCCAAATGTAAATGCAGGATCAGATGTTACTGTTTGCAGCAATAATTCAAATGTTACATTGTCCGGGAGTGTTGGTGTAGCAACAGGAGGTATTTGGTCAAGCACGGGTACCGGGGTTTTTGTTCCGGGAAACACCAGCATGAATGCCATTTATATGCCAAGTCAGGGAGATATTACAAATGGCAACGCCATAATTAGTCTAACAACAACTGGCAATGGGACATGTAATGCAGTAAATGATATGGTAACAATTACTTTTACCGCAAAACCATCCGTAAATGCAGGAACAAACCAAACGGTTTGTGAAACCAGCACTATCACTCAATTATTAGGCATGGTTACCGGAGGATCTACAACAGGAATCTGGACGACTATGGGAAGTGGCAGTTTTATTCCATCTGCTACAACTCTTGGTTCTTATTATGAATTTAGTCAGGCAGATATTGATGCTGGTTTTGTATCGCTCATTTTAGCATCTACAAACAACGGAACTTGCATTGTTGAAGATGATACTGTAACCATAACACTTGGAGATTATCCTTATGTTTATGCAGGGAACAATCAGGTAGTTTGTGCCAACAACCTTCAAATTCCTCTGAATGGAGTTGTGTCAGGAGGATCAACAACAGGGCTGTGGACAACATCCGGCACTGGAATTTTTTTCCCGGACAATACATCTTTAAATACAAGTTATTATTTAAGTCAGGCAGATTCTATTGCAGGCAGCGTATCTTTGTATCTTACCAGCACAAATAATGGAAGCTGCTTTGCCGGAAAAGATACTGTTACGATTTCGATAGAATTAATTCCGTCTGTATTGGCCGGTGCAGATCAGGTAATCTGCCACGGAACTCAGGTTGTTTCACTTTCCGGAAGCATGAATAATACGGTTGGTACACAATGGGCAAGTAGCGGTACTGGAACTTTCAATCCTAACAATCAATTATTATTCACAAGTTATATTCCAAACAGTCAGGACAGCGCAACAGGTAGTGTCCATATTTATTTATCATCTATCGGGAATGTGGGTTGCGCAACAGCAAGAGACACTCTTTTGCTTACCTATCAATCCAAGCCGGTTGTGAGTGCCGGAGCAGATCAAGTGATATGTTCTACCGGTGAAGCCCAGTTGAACGGACAGGTAACCGGAAGCTTAAGTACGGGAATTTGGACAACTACCGGTTCAGGTACTTTTGAACCCGACAGTGCATCATTAACTGCGCAATTTATTCCAAGTGAAGGAGACATACTGTTTGGAAGCGTACACCTTATTTTATCTTCAACGAATAATGGATCATGCAGTGCGGTAAAAGATACCATGCATATTATTATCGAATCTATACCCACAGCAAATGCCGGTCAGGATATCAGCGTTTGCTCTGTCAGAGACACTATAGTTCTGAGCGGATCTGTTGTAAATACAACTGGTGGTATATGGACGACTTCAGGAACCGGTATATTTACTCCAAGCGCATCATCGCTTGTTACAGGGTATTTGCCAAGCATAAATGACAGTTTAAATGGAACGGTTATTCTTACCCTCACAACACCGGGAACTGGAATTTGCGGGCTCTCAAGCGATGCGTTGATTTTCTCAATGGGTCACTCTTCTCATGCTAATTCAGGAGCAGATCAGTATGTTTGCGCTTCTCAGGATACCATACAATTGAATGGAACTGTAACAGGAGGAACAAGCTTTGGGCTATGGTCATCTACCGGAACAGGTTCTTTTGTTCCTGATGATGGAGTACTAAACGCGAAGTATGTTCTTAGTTCTGAGGATTCTCTTTTAAGTTCATTGTCGCTGATTTTAATTACGGCAAATAATGTAATTTGTCCTGCAGATATAGATACTGTAAGTATTTTTATTGAACCTGTGCCGAGTGTGAATGCAGGAGAAAATAGTAATATATGCGCGGAAAGAGATACAATTGCCCTTACAGGTATTTCAGGAAACACAACAGGCGTTTTATGGACAAGCTCTGGCACTGGAAATCTGATACCAAATGCTACATCTTTAAACACAGGTTATTTGCCAAGTATTGCAGATAGTATTTCGGGCGCAATAAACCTGATTTTATCAAGTACCGGGAACGTGTATTGCAGCACAGCTAAAGATACCATGTTGATCACTTTCGGGCTTGCTCCTGTTGTTCTTGCGGGATCAGACATTAATATTTGTGCAAGTGTTGATTCTATTCAACTGAATGCTTCTGTTAGCGGAGGAACAACAACAGGTCAGTGGACTACAAATGGAACGGGAATATTTTATCCTGATGCCCAAACGCTGGATGCTCAATATATTTTGAGTGCTTACGATTCAAGTCAGACTAATATTTCACTCGTGTTGAATTCAACAAATAATGGAGGATGTATCCCTTCAACAGATACCTTGCATGTCATTATTGAAGCTGTACCATTGCTCAATGCAGGTGTTGATATAGATATTTGTGCCGCAAGAGATACTATTAATCTATCTCCAACATCTCTGAACGTTACCAACACGGTTTGGGTTTCATCGGGTACCGGAATTTTCTTACCAAATATTACAACATTGAATGCAGGGTATTTCCCAAGCATTGCAGATAGCATTTCAGGGTCAGTACAATTAATAATATCAAGCACTGGCTCTGCTTATTGTGGCGTAGTTAATGATACGCTTCAAATAACTTTTGGACATACTCCTCTTGTTTTTGCGGGATCAGACCAGCAGGTTTGTGCGAATATTGATACGGCTATAATGAATGGAAATGTTATCAGCAGCAGCGGAACCGGTCAATGGACTACAACCGGCATGGGAAGTTTTACACCCGATAATTTTGATTTGAATGCTGTTTATCATTTCAGTGCAGTTGATTCAGCCCTTGGTTACGTATTGCTAGCGCTTACTTCTACTAATAATAATGGTTGCGTTGCCGGAACAGATACCGTTCGAATTAACATAGAACCTGTTCCAGAGGCTAACGCCGGAGTTGATATTTTAGTATGCTCAGAAAGAGATACTGTATATCCTGCGGCTTCTTATGATAATGCAACAGGTATTCTGTGGAGCACCACTGGTAGCGGTTTGTTTATTCCTGATGCAACAACGTTAACAGCGGGTTATTTCCCAAGTGCGGCTGATAGTGCATCCGGACAAATAATGCTTCTTCTTTCAACAACAGGGAGTATTGCATGCGTTGCGGCTGAAGACACGATGAGAATAACATTCTCTCAATCACCAATTGTTTCAGCAGGAACAGACCAGCAAATTTGCGCAACATCAGATTCTGTTGTTTTGGCAGGAGTAATATCCGGAAATGGAACAGGAATGTGGACAACAGCAGGAACAGGTGCGTTTACACCTGATAACACAACACTTTTAGTAAGTTACCATGTTACCCCGTTTGACTCTTTGCTCGGGCAGGTAAGCTTTATTCTTACTTCTACGATTAATAATGGTTGCTCGAACACTTCGGATACCATTTTAGTAAACATTATTCAACCGCCATCTGTATTTGCTGGAAATGATATCCAGATATGCTCTGCATCAGATTCGATTGTTATTTCCGGAACCGGGAGTAATTTGTTTGGTGTAGAATGGACTTCCAGTGGCACCGGGGTATTTTCACCAACAGATACGGCGTTTAATACTATTTATTATTTAAGCCCGGCTGATACCGCATTAACCGGAATTGACCTGATATTGTCTTCTACAAATGACATGGCTTGCGCTTCTGTAAACGACACGTTACATGTCTCCCTTGTGATTCCTTTAATTCCGTATTTTACATATTCCGGGGCATGCCAATTTACGGAAATTGATTTTACTGACAGCACGACTCTTTTATCAGGCAATGCAACAGCTTGGTTCTGGGATTTTGGAAACGGGAACAATACCTCTTCACAGAATGCAAGCTTCACGTATGATACCGTGGGTTATCATAATGTAACATTAACCGTGAGTTCGGATATGGGTTGCGATTATACTATAAACAAAAGTATATTTGTTAATCCCGTACCAATAGTTGATTTTGAAGTAGTCTCCGGGTGTTACAGAGATAGTGTACGTTTCCTTGACATTGTATCTATTTCTTTAGGTACAATTGTATCGCAGTTATGGAATTTTGGCGACAACAGCGCATCAAATGCACATAACCCATCGCATTTATATGCAACGGATGGCACATACGATGTGAGCTTTAGTGCCGTTAGCGCGGCAGGTTGCGTGGCAGAGTTGATAAAGCAGGTTACGGTTTCTCCACCACCAGATGCTGAATTTACTTTTAACTTTAATTGTGCAACATCTACCGTAGCATTCACAGATGCTTCTATTCCGAACGGTAATACTATTAATTCCTGGGCATGGAATTTTGGCGATAATGCAACATCTCCATATCAGAATCCAGAACATGCTTACACTACAAATGGAGATTTTGAAGTTAACCTGATTGTTTCTTCTTCGCTTAACTGTTCAGATACAGCAACCCAAATGGTATCTGCAAATACGATACTTGGCGGATTTACTTTTAATAACAGTTGCCTTGGACCACCAATAAGTTTTACAGACATTTCTACATTCAATGGTGGAACAATTGATTCATGGAAATGGTATTTTGGAGATGGTGTTTCATTAGAAACATCAAATCCAACGCATATTTATACTTCACCCGGAACGTACAACGTGTCTTTAATCGTAACATCATCTGCAACGGGATGCCGCGACTCCATTACAAATTCTTTAGTGATTTACTCGGTTCCTTTAGCTGATTTTGATATTCTTGGTTTAATTCATGAAGTGAATGTTCCTGTAGAATTTGCTGATCTTTCTACCGGTGTCAATTCATGGACATGGAATTTTGGAGACAATTCTCCGAACTCTGTACAACAGAATCAGTCGCATACTTATGATGCAATAGGAACCTATCATGTTATTCTGTACGTGGAAAATCAATACAGTTGTAAAGACACGATGGTAAAAGAAATCATTATTGATGACAGAACAATTTTCCCACCAAAGGCTCCAACAGGGTTCACGCCCAACGGAGATGGGTTAAATGATTTCTTATACGTGAGAGGAGGACCATTTAAAACTGTTTTATTCCGTGTTTACAATAAATGGGGGTTAATAGTTTTTGAAACAGACAATCCTGATATTGGATGGGATGGGAAAAAGAATGGCGTAGATCAACCAATAGGTGAATACATTTATACTGTTAATGCAGTAACCATAGATGATAAAGAATACGTGAAATCCGGGAATTTTACATTAATTAGATAAAAAAAGAATTATGAAATCAATACGAATATATTTGAAAAAGCTTTGTAAGACTCAGTTTTTCAGGAAATTTTCAATCGTTTTTGTAATGTTATTGATGGTTGTTCTTGTTAGGGCACAGGATGCGCATTTCTCACAATATTATGCATCTCCAATCATTTATAATCCTGCGCAAACAGGTGTGTTCCCAGATACAGACCTGCGAGTGGCAACGCAATACAGAAGCCAATGGGGAACAATGGCTCCTAATTTTTCGATGGCATCCTTTACCGGCGAAAAACGTATTAATAACAAGTATGGAGTTGGAGCCTATATGCTGAATGATGATGGGGTAAAGTCCTTCAATACTTTCAATTTTGTTATTTCAGGGTCGTATCTTGTTACATCTTTTTTCGAAAAGGAAATGATTCTTTCAGTGGGTTTACAAGCAGGAATGATTTATAAATATATAAAGAAAAATGCGCTTTCTTTCGACTCGCAATATATTAATGGCGCATTTAATTCTGATCTTCCAAGTGGTGAGGTAATAGACCGTTACAACCGCCTGATGCCAGAGGTAAATCTGGGTGTAAATTTTGAACGAACAAAAAAAGAAGTTATGTTTAATCCTTATACCAGTTTTGCAATTATGCATTGCACTTACCCTAAAGAATCATTTTTGGAAAACGGAAAATCAAGATTGTCTCCTCGTTTTATCCTTATTGGTGGGACAAGGGTAAATTATAATGACAACTTGTTTTTTGATCCGAAAATTCTAATTATGAAACAAAGTAATAATTATGAATTAAATATAGGTATATCCTCTATTTATAATTATACACCGGATTTAGCATTTACTGGGGGTGTTTCCTACAGATTAAAAGATGCTGTAATTCTAATGGGTGGATGTAAATATAAAAATATAATGTACCGTGTCAGTTATGATATTGTAACATCGTCTTTAAAAACATACACACGCGGACATGGCGGTTTGGAGTTTTCTGTAGTATTTATGGATTTAGGGAGGTCTGGCTCTCTTCTCTAATTTGTTATTATTTTTGATTTGTTTCTATACAATAAATTTTTTTTTGGGGTTAATATTGGAAAAACCTACAACATTTATCACTTCAAAAATTATTTTATATCTTTATTCAATCAAAGTAATTTTTCTGAAATAAGTATTATTTTTTGTTACGATACGAAGGAAATATACGCCAGAAGAAAGAGCTGATGTATTAAATTCAAATTTTGTATTCTGTTGGTCTGGCTCAATTTTGCTAACTAGTTTTCCTTCTGAATTCATCATTTCAATTTTGATAATAGCGCCAACATCTGATTTAATGGTAAAAGCATTTTGTGCAGGATTCGGGAATACTTCTACTGTTTCAGTTTTTGACAACAGCAATTTTTCATCTGTTCCTTGTGGTAAGGTATATGCTCTGATGCAAAGGTCTCTTTCCTTTCCTGCTTGTGATGCGCCATAAGCAGTCCATGTTGTACCGGAAGAACTGGCCCAGCACACGCCATCTGCTATTTGAGGTTCGGCATAATCAGTGGAAAGTCTTTCAATCGGAAGTGGATAATTATATCCGGGTGTATTATATCGTACTTTAATGTAAAAATCATTTCCGGAACTAATATTTATTTGTTGCGGAAGTGAAAATGTATGATACCCCGGCCATGCACACTGCTGTTCTGGTACACTTGCAAGCAGTCCGCTCAGGGTGTTGTCTGTTTTTGTATCATATATTTCAAACGAAATGCTTGCTCCTGCTGAATTTATATAAGTTCCGACTTTTGTGATTTTTTCGTTACTACCAGCAATAAATTTTATTAAACCGTAGGCAACTTCAGACGTATAGCCAATATTGGAAATCCATCCCAATTCATCGTACATATAAATTTCTTCGTATGCATCATAGTTGCCGATAGATGGGAAATAAGCATTTGTAGTTAAAATGGCAGAATCATTATACGAAACATAAAAGTAACCGTTTTCTCCCCAGCTTGTGCCATAGCTGTTTTTGATAATCCATGCGCCTGTACCCCCTGCTGTAACTTTGTTATCGTCCCATCCGGCAAGTAATACGGCATGATTTGTTCCTTCTGTTCCTGCATAAAAATACGTGTTATTTGATGAGTTCAAATAAGCACTTGAATACATCATATTTGTGTACAATGCGCCATAATCAAGCAATGCCTGTTTTATTACATTTTGTGTTCCCGGTAAAATGCAAAAATTGTTAACATTTGCAGCAGGAGTCAGCGTAGTATTGCATGTTTGCTGCGAGTTGGTATTATAGGGATCGGCAGTTTCTAAAACCGGACCATCGCCTCGCGTAAAGTAGGCAGCAGATTTTTTGGGATTTCCTCCCGAACAGGTTCCACTAGCGGGGTCAAGATAAAATCCATGACAGGTACGTACATTTTGTTCGGAAAAGTTGAATGTGCCAAAGCCTGTTTTTATACTGTACGATTCAAGCGAACCAATGGATGCAAATGTCCAGCAAGCTCCGCAGTTTCCTTGATTTTTCACAGAAGTGAGCAGCCCATGGTTACGCATATCATATACAGCATCAAACATAACTGACTTATTCTCCTGTTGTTTTAAATAATTTGTGAAATCGGGTTTTACATATAAAGGAATTTCATTTAACGGATGCCCGAGTTCGCTAAATGCAGGTATTTTGTTTTCGTAAATATTTTTTTGATATTTCAGAAAATCCGGATTAATCGGTGCTTCAAAATCTGCTTCCTGAGCGGAAATGCTTAATGCAAACACTAAACATAATCCTGATAATAGTATGTTTTTCATCTCTTATTATTTAAGTTTAACCTTTTTAAATTTTTTATCATTCATCAGGGTTTCTTTTGTGGTAAAATCATTCAATGAAAATTTTTCTAAATGGATGCTTTCAGCGTCTTCCCTGATTTTTATATTCAGACCTTTCCACCAGGTTTTATCATCGTATTCTTCAATATAAAATTTTCCTGCAGAGAAAATAAGTGAATCAATAATAATCGTTTTTCCATTTGTTATATGATCAACCGTGAATTCCATAATTTCATTGTAACGATTCCATACAAGCCTGAAAATAGGCCATGTTGTACGGATTTTGGCAGAGAAATAATGCGAGGTGTCGCACATGGAGGAATGTACAATAATGCCGGGGTTTGGAATCAGAAACAGCGTATTGAACGCAAGACTGTCGCGTGTTAAAATTTGTCCTTTTGGATTAAAAAGACGGAACTTATAATTCAGGTAAAAGGGTTTCTGTGCAAAGCCCGCAGTGCAAAATAATAAAATTAGAAAACCGTTTAAAAGTAGTTTAAACATAATGAGATTTAAAGATATTGTAAAGATACAATTTTTGTTTGAAAGATAAAAGTTGAATCCACTCCAAAAAGTATCATTTCGCCACAAAATCACAAAATCATGCAGAGCTTGAGAGCTTTCACAAAAAACACATTATTGATTATTAATGTTTTGTGGGTTTTTGAGTTCCTGCCTGTCAGGCAGCTACCGTGTGGACACATCTTTTTTATTAAGTCCTTTCCAAAAAGTATTTTTGACACGAATTACACGAACCTGCCTTGTCAACTTCAGTTGATAAATCGGCTGATTTACCTAGTGTAAATTTACCTGTAGTAAATTTACCTGTTGTAAACAGGCAGGCAGGCAAGTTCGTGAAATTCGTGTCATATATTAGGTTTAATTAATTTTCAGAGTAGGCTTAATATATTAAAAATATCAAACACCTCAATAAAAACACTTCACATATTTGTGTCCACACGGTAGCTGTCAGGCAGACAGGTTCGTGTTCCTGCCTGCCGAAACGACAGTACAGGCAGGTTAGTGGCATTTTAATCTATGGGGTTTTCGGAGTAGACTTAAAGTTCGAAAATCAATATTGTTTTTTCTGATTTTATACTCCATAAATAAACATTTAATTAATTGGATGTTAATGTTTGCTGAAATTGTTTGTAATGAAATTCAGAAAATAAAATTAAATTTGCCCACGATTTTAAAACAAATAATGGAGAATCAAGAAAAAAATACCGGGTTCAGAAAGTATCATATCATTTATCTGGTTTCTATTGCCCTTTTAATAGGGGTAATCGGATTTCTTTCGTGGAAGTTGAAAAATCAGAAGGTTGTTTACCTGAAAGAGATAATTAAAATCAGGGAAAACACAAATGATGAAAGGGCAAGACTTACGCAAGACCTTAATGATATGCTTGATCAGTACAAGTTTATGAAGTCAAATAATTCGCACCTGAACAAGCAGTTGGAAGAAGAAAAGGAAAAAATTCAGAAAATGATTCAAGAAATTCAGGGATTAAAAGGTACTACTGCTGCAAAAATAAAGCAATATAAAGATGAGGTTGAAACATTAAGAAAAATAATGCGGCATTATGTCGTTCAGATAGATTCTCTGAATACGGTCAACAAGGGCCTAAAAGCTGAGAATGTAAAAGTCAAGCAGGATATTGAAAAGGAAAAAACCGTAAATAAAGAACTAACAGAAAAAAAAGAAGAGCTGGAAACCAAAGTGAACATTGCTTCAGTAATTAAAGCTGTAAACATAGTAACTGACGGATTAAACAAAAGAGGAAAAGCTATTACCAAAGCTAAAAAAGTACAAAAAGTTAAGGTCTGTTTTATTCTTACTGAAAATGAAATTGCGCTTACCGGGACAAAAGATGTTTATTTGCGTATTGCGCGACCGGATGGACTTGTTCTTGCCACTTCTGAACAAAATTTGTTTAAATTTGGTAATGAATTTATTGTTTTTTCTGCAAAACGTCAAGTAGATTATGATGGGAAAAATGCTGAACTTTGTATTTTCTGGGATAATAATCAGGAATTAATTCCGGGTACATATATTGTTGACCTTTTTACAGACGGAAACCTGATTGGATCATCGAAATTTGTCTTAAAATAAATATAATATCTGATATTGCGCAAATTGAAGAAACTGAAGCCGGAAGCCGGAAGCCTGAAGTTGGAAGTTGGAAGTAGCTTCGAGCTTCGAGCTTCGAGCTTCCAACTTCGAGCTTCGAGCTTCGAGCTACGAGCTTCCAACTTCGAGCTTCGAGCTACGAGCTTCAAGCTTCCGACTGGTTAATAAAAATACATTTTGCGTAATGTCAGTAATAATAAGAATCAACTTATTTCTTTTTGTTTTCATTCATGTACTCTAATAAACTCTAATTATACCCTATGAAAGGAAAAACCATCATCAGTATCATATTGGCGATTTTATTGACTGCCGGAGCTGTTTTCTACCAGAGAATGACAGGTCCTACTTATACCAAAGAAGTTTCTTTTACTTTTAATGACCAAAGTTACCAGCTTTCTTTACCCCGCAGTCATTCGAATAACACAACAGATTGCATATTAAAGATAGAAAGGAAAGAGTTAACATTGTCTGCAAATTTGATATATAAAAAATTTCCAACAGATAAAGCATTTGACACTATCCCGTTTAACAGGGAAGGCGATGTTCTTACAGTTGTTGTTCCTTCTCAGCCTCCTGCCGGGAAATTGCAATATTATATTCAGGTTTATAACGGAACGCTTTCTACGGATGTAACAAAAGATAGTCCTGTTGTAATTCGATTTAAAGGAAATGTACCGACACACTGGCTTATTGCTCATATTCTTTTTATTTTTCTGGCAATGCTTTTATCAAATTTTACAGGCTTTTTGGCTATATTTGGTAATTACAAATTTCGTGTTTTCGGGATGATAACGCTTTTAAGTCTTATTCTGGGTGGTTTGGTTTTTGGACCTATTGTTCAGAAATATGCATTTGGCGTTTTTTGGAGCGGAATTCCTTTTGGATTTGATCTTACAGATAATAAAACCCTGATATCTTTTATTTTTTGGATTGTAGCGGTTATTTATAATATGAAAAAAGAAAGACCGGCGCTTGTAATAATTGCAGCTATCGTTACCCTGATTATTTTCTCAATCCCGCACAGTCTTTTTGGTTCACAGTTAGACCACGCAACGGGTCATATTACTACAGGGTGGATTTTATCTTTGCCGATGTTTTTTTAAAGTAATAAATTCTTGTTTATTACGTTTTTGTATTTCAAAACTATATTGTATATTTGCACCCCATGTTTAAAAATTGGAAATTTTTTATAGGATTAGCTTTAGTTGTTGTATTCCTTGCTTCCTGTAGCGAATATCAGAAATTATTGAAAAGTTCTGATTTTGAGCTGAAGTATAAAAGAGCCAAGGAATATTACGAAAAAAAGGATTATTACAAAGCTTCTGCACTTTTTGAAGAATTAATAAATATTTATAAAGGAACGGCAAGGGGAGAAGAAGTGTATTATTATTATACATATTGCCAATATTCTCTTCAGGAGTATATAATGGCAGCCTATCATTTTAAATTTTTCGCCAAGAATTTTCCCAACAGCCGTCATGTGGAAGAAGCCGAATATCTTTCATCTTTTTGCATTTATCTTGAGTCTCCGGAATACAGCTTGGATCAGATGTATACCTATAAAGCAATTGAATCTTTTCAGCTATATCTCGATAAGTATCCATTAAGCTCACGGGTAGACTCCTGCAATAAAATAATTGATGTGCTTCGTGCAAAGCTCGAAAAAAAGGCTTATCATGGTTCAACCCTTTATTATAAATTAGGAGATTATAAAGCAGCAATCATTGCTTTGAAAAACATGATGAAAGAGTATCCCGACTCACAATACAGAGAAGAAATCATGTATCTTATTTTGAAATCCTGCTATTTACTCGCAGAAAACAGTATTGAAAAGAAGAAAAAAGAAAGGTATCAGAATACTTTAAATGAATATTATATTTTAATTGACGAATACCCCACTTCAAAGTATATCAAAGAAGCGGAAAGTATGTTTACCTCATCATCAAAGAAAATTAAAAATTATCAATAAAATTTGTATTATGGATTATAAAAAAACAACCGCGTCTCCTACTACAATCACAAGAGATGTTGAAAATTTCAACATTGAAACAGGAAACAGCTATGAGTCTATTGTTATTATTTCTAAAAGAGCCAACCAGATTTCTGTGGAAATGAAAGAGGAGTTAACCAAAAAACTGGAAGAATTTGCCTCTTACACTGATAATCTTGAAGAAATTTTTGAAAATCGTGAGCAGATTGAAATATCCCGTTTTTATGAAAAGTTACCCAAACCTTCTCTTATATCGCTTCAGGAATTTGTTGAAGGAAAAATTTATTTCAGAAATCCTGCTAGGACAGAAGAATAATATTTGATTTTTTTTTAATAAATTAGCTTGATACAAAACATCATTGCCTTGGTTTACATTATAAAGACTTTCCATTCGAGAAAGTCTTTTTTTTGATAAAGCTCAGTAGAATTGAGTGATTTTTTATAAAATCTTTTTCCCTCTATTCCTCTTCTGTAAAATACAATTTATAATAGTGCATTTTAGTGTCTTCGTCATAGCCTTTTTCAATAAGTTCGCGGTCTCCGTGAACATACACGTGAAAATTTTTGTCAAGTTTAATAACGCTTTTGAAAATTTTCTGCTGCTTCTTTACCGCTGGTTTTGATATTTCAAATTTATCTTCAAACTCTATGTCCTGATCATATTGAAATTGTTTTTTATAGTCTTTGAAGGCTTTTATTACCTCAGGTTCCTGCATTACCTCCTGCGCAAAATTTTTCATTTCAAAATTTTCATTTTCCTTAAAAAACTTTACAGATTTGTTAAGCATGTCGGCCTGATCTGCGCGTGTTAGGTCAAATTTTTCAGGCATTTCATCTGTTACAAAATGTTTGCAAAGTGTGAGTATGTTTTTTGTGTGATGAAAACTGTCGGAACGATTTTTAAGATGAAGAAAATGATCTTTCCAGTACTGCGCTTCATTTCCTTTGCTTCCTGCATCCACAACTGCGACAAGAAAACCTTTTTCTTTTTCTGTGTTAAAAATCAGACAGCCCTTTTCTAATTTTGAAATATTGATTCCTTCTTCGCTTGATATATTAAACGAATCCTTTTCCGGCATAACACGAAGGTACGTATCTTTCGATTCTGATTTAAACAAACCTATTGCTTCTGTTTCTTCTCCATCTACGATGCAATTTGAAAAGTATGCTGCATAAAATTCCCCGCCTTTAATTTTTGGATGGGTAGCCTGCTCGTATAAGTGCTTTCCAATTTTTTTGCTTACATCCGTAAAGTCCGCTGTGTTATCAAAAATCTCACAGGCATACGTATACATCTCATTCAGATTAAGGTCGCTTTCGTGTGTAAGATGATAGTATTCGTTTGTTTTAAAAGGGGATAAAAAATACCTGCAAAGAATTTCTTCAATTGCTTCGGGGAGTTTTTTCAGCAAAGAATTTGAAAAACGACACAGCTCCTCATTGTGTTTGTTACCTATGTAATGAACGATTAGCCGTTCCATTTTACTTTCAGAGCATTCTATCATAAGGGTTTTGGGTTTAATGTATTGTCCATTACTTTGCTCTTTCTATATAATCGCCAGTTCGTGTATCAATTTTTACACGGTCGCCAATATTAATAAAAAGCGGAACTCTAACTGTAGCTCCGGTTTCAATAGTTGCGGCTTTTAATGTACGCGTTGCAGTATCGCCTTTAATTCCGGGTTCTGTATAGGTTATTTCCATTTCAACAGCAACAGGAGGTTCTGCATATACCGGATTATCTCCATCAAAAGAAATCAGAATGGTCATTCCTTCTTTTAAAAACTGAAAGCTTTCTCCAAAAACTTCCTTGGGAATATTTATCTGCTCGTAGGTACTGTTGTCCATACAAACAATGGTATCGCCTTCTTTGTATAAATACTGTTGTTCTTTAACTTCAACCCTAACGTGCTCAATTTCTTCGTCTGGACGAAAACGCTGTTCGATAAGTTTTCCGCTTTTAATATTGCGGAGCTTAACCTGATAAAATGCTCTGAGGTTGCCAGGAGTGCGGTGTTCGTATTCCAGAACAGCAGCAAGTTCTCCATTGTAGCGAACAAATGTTCCTTTTGAAATGTCTGATACTTTAGCCATAATTAATATTTTAATAAGATTGCAAAATTAATAATGAGAGCTTAATATCCAATAAAAAAATGACAGGGGCTATTTTATTGGTTTTTTTTAAGGGTTAAGCATGATTAGTCACAAAATTTTCCTGACATTTTCCAAAAAAAGAATTATTTTCTTGCCGTAATTTCTTTTATATTTGCTGTCCTAAAAATAAAAATATGTCAGAAAAAAAAGTACGTGTGCGCTTTGCGCCAAGCCCAACAGGTCCTCTTCATATTGGTGGCGTAAGAACCGCTCTTTATAATTATTTGTTTGCGAAAAAGCACGGAGGCGATTTTATATTACGAATTGAAGACACAGACCAGACGCGGTTTGTACCGGGAGCAGAAGAATATATCGTAGAAGCGCTCGCATGGGTGGGTTTGAAATTTGACGAAGGGGTTCACGTTGGAGGCCCGCATGCACCCTACAGGCAGAGCGAAAGAAGAATCGTATACAGGCAGTTTGCAGACCGGCTTATTGAAAATAATCATGCCTATTTTGCTTTTGATACACCTGAAGAACTCGAAAATATAAAAAAACAACACGAGGCAAATAAGCAACCATTTCAGTATGGCCCGGCAACCAGAATGCAGATGAAAAATTCTCTGACGCTCTCAAAAGATGAAGTAGCGCAGAAAATAGCAGCAGGAGAGCCTTATGTCATACGAATTAAAATTCCTGAAAATGAAGAAATTATTGTTCATGACCTAATTCGCGGCATCGTAAAAGTTCAGTCTGCTCTGCTCGATGATAAGGTTCTTTTTAAATCGGATGGTCTTCCTACCTATCATCTCGCGAATGTTGTTGATGATTTTCTGATGCAGATTTCGCATGTGATACGCGGCGAGGAATGGCTTCCTTCTGCTCCTCTGCATGTCTTGTTGTATCGCTATCTTGGTATTGAAAATGATATGCCGCAATTTGCTCATTTGCCTTTATTGCTGAAGCCCGATGGAAACGGAAAGCTCAGCAAGCGCGATGGCGACCGTCTCGGATTTCCTGTTTTCCCTTTACAATGGGAAGATCCTTCCTCAAAAGAAATTTCGTCTGGATACAGAGAATCGGGATATATTTCCGAAGCAGTAGTCAACCTTCTTGCTTTTCTTGGATGGAATCCGGGAACAGAGCAGGAATTATTTTCCATGGAAGAGCTCATTCAATCTTTTTCTTTAGAGCGTGTGAGTAAAGCAGGCGCGAAATTCGATCTTGAAAAAGCAAAGTGGTTTAATCATCAGTATCTTTCAAAAAAATCAAATGCAGAATTACTTGAAATTTTCAAGCCCATGTTTATAATAAAAGGAATTTGCAGTACAGATGATTATATTGAGTGTGTAATTGGTTTGGTTAAAGAGCGCATGATTTTTATTACGGATTTCTGGGAAAAATCATCGTTCTTTTTTATTGCGCCCGAGTCTTTTGATGAAAAATCAGTTAAAGATAAGTGGAAAGATAATTCTCCTGCATTGCTTACAGAATTAGCGGCTGTTTTTGCCTCTATGCCTGAGTTCACAGCAGAGAAAGCACACGATGCTGCCAATATTTTTGTTCAGGAAAAACAAATCGGAATGGGACAGGCCATGAATGCTTTGCGCGTGGCCATCGTTGGCGCGGCTACCGGTCCTGATATGTTTACCATGCTCGCTTTATTGGGAAAAGAAGAAACAGTTCGGAGAATTGATTTTGCGGTTAAAAATGTAAAAAAATAATAAAAAAATGAAAAACCTGCCTTTTTCCATAACAAAAGAGCCTATCTTAACTTATCAGGAACAGCCCGAGTTGAATGAAAAAATAGAAGAATTACACTATGAAGTTACAGAAACTAAAGGAAAAGTCGTAAAAAAAATAAAAGACCTGATTGAAAAATATCCTCATGTTCCTGTTTTAAAAAATTATCTCGCTATAGCCTACCAATTAAAAGGGGAACTTGATAAATATGAAGAAACATCAAGGCTTATGGTGAAAGAGCATCCTGATTATTTATTCGGGAAAATTCAGTTGTCAAGATGTTATCTTAAAAAAAAACAATATAATCTTATACCGGACTTATTTGAAAATAAATTTAATATAAATGAATTATACCCCGAAAGAGATATTTTTCACATGTCAGAAATATTAAGTTTTTATTTTATTATCGTACAATATTTTGTTGGCATCGGAGATAACCGTTCTGCCTGGGTAAAATTTGAAATACTGGACAGGGCTGCTCCCGATTCTTCTGAAAGGGATGTTTGTTTTAATTTAATAATGAAAAATACTGCTGAAAACATTTCAAAATCGCCATTTTTTGCAAAGGATAACTCCATTACACCCAAGTATATTACACCCATTTATGATAAAGAAAAAACATGGGAAAAGCCTGTGTTTACGCATCCTGAAATAGAAAAATTATATTTCTGTGATATATGGATTGAAAAAGAAATTATTGAAACAATTCTTTCCCTGCCTCGAGAAACAGCAATTAAAGATTTAGAAAATTTCATCTGGGATAGTTTTTTAGGTTTCAAAAGAATCCAAAAATCAGTGGATATTTCTCTTGATTTCATTATTCATGCTTTGTTTTTATTAACAGAAATGGGCGCAAAAGAAAGCCTCCCGGTTGTTCTAGAAATACTACGACAAAATGATGAATATAATGATTTTTATTTCGGAGATATGCTTCCTGATTTTTTCCAGAAAGACTTAGCAATTCTTGGGAGGGATAAGCTTGATGTATTTAGTTCTTTTATGAAAGAGCCCAACCTGCTTACCTATTTGAAATCAATGGTGTCCGGAGCTATTTCTGAAATATATTTTCACGACAAGGAAAGAAGAGAGGACGTGGTCGCATGGTATAAAGAAGTATTTGAATTTTTCATCGAAAATAAAAAAAACAAAAACATACTTGATACAGATTTATTAGGTTTAATGATTGGAGATGTTATTTCTTTTGAAGGAAGAGAACTTATGCCCCTTATTAAAAAAATGTATGATCTCAAAATTGTGAATGAAAGTGTGAGTGGGGCTTATGAAACTGTAGAAAAAGACATCAACTCTGTTGTTGTTAAGGATACAAAAAAATTTCAATCCTCTATTTTTGAAAGATATGATCAATTTATAAAAAAGTGGTATTCTAATAGCAATAATGATTTAGAATCAGAGTATCAAGAAGAAGATTATGATGAAACCAAAGACTATAAAAATTTATCTGATTTGGGAAACACAGATCAAGAATTTGTTAAAGCCGGACGCAACGACCCATGCCCCTGTGGCAGTGGGAAAAAATACAAAAAATGCTGTTTAGGGAAATGATTGTTAGTTCTTGCCGTGATGTTCTTCGTAATTAACGCAATTTTCATCATCTTCTCCATTGCAAACACAACCTATCCGTTTACCGGTTTTTGAGTCTACAGAGCTACAGGTTTTTTTGAATTCTCCGTTTTTTATGAAAAACATTTTTATAGCAAAGCCCAAAAAGGCTAAAATTAATAAAACGATAGCAGGAATAAGGACTTTCAGCATAGCATGGAAATATTTTTTTCAAAATTAATATTTTTCAGAAAGATGTTATTTTATTCTTCATGATATTTATCAAAAATTTTGAATTTGCAGTATTCTTTTTTTTTAATAGTTTTAGCAAAAATTTTGAGTTAAAATCATTCATATCTTTTTCTCGAAAAAATAATTTTAAAACTTATTTTGATAAATAACAAAGAAGGTAATATGCCTCAACAAATAAAATTAAAGAAAGGATTGAACATCAATCTGGCAGGATCAGCTAAAACAGAGTTTTTTGAACCCAAAGACATCCGTTTATTTGCGCTTCGTCCTTCAGATTTTCCCATGCTGGTTCCTAAAATGCTGGTAAAGGAAGGTGATGTTGTAAAATGTGGAACTCCAGTTTTTTTTAGCAAAGATCAACCTGAAATTCTATTTGCATCCCCTGTAAGCGGTACTGTTAAAGCAGTTGTCAGAGGAGAAAAAAGACTTATTCTGGATATTGTAATCGAATCGGATGGCATTTTTTCTTCTGAATCTTATTCGTTGAAACTGTTAAAGGATTATTCAGCAGAGGAGCTAAAAGAGCTTTTGCTAAAATCAGGGTTATGGCCTTTCCTTAAGCAACGTCCTTATGGAATTACTGCAAATCTGAACCGTGAACCCAAAGCAATTTTTATCTCCTGTTTTGACACAGCTCCTCTCTCGCCAGATTATGATTTTATAATGCACGGGCAGGAAAAAGATTTTCATAAAGGAATAGAAGTTTTATCAAAACTAACAAAAGGAAAAATTCATCTGGGCGTGAATGGGAAAAAGCCTGTAGCCCCTGTTTTTTCAACTGCACCCGGGGTTGTTATTACAGAATATATTGGTCCGCATCCTGCCGGAAATCCGGGTGTGCAAATACATCATACAGACCCGATCAACAAAGATGAAATTGTTTGGACGCTTAATCCGCAGGACGTATTAGTGCTTGGAAGGTTTTTCAACAACTCTGTGTATGATGTCAGTAAAATTATTGCGGTTACCGGATCGGAACAAACTATTTCAAAATATGTAAAGACAAAGCAGGGAGCATGTATTCAGCCTATTTTAAGTAGGAATACCACTTGCGAAAATGTACGTTATATTTCAGGGAATGTTCTCACAGGCACTCAAATTTCTGCAAACGGATATCTTGGGTTTTTTGATTCGCAACTGACAGTTATACCTGAAGGGAATAAACATGAATTTATTGGCTGGGCTTTGCCCGGATTGAAAAAATACAGCTTTTCCAAAACTTTTTTATCGTGGCTCATACCCGGAAAACAATATGTTATTGATACGAATTATCACGGAGGCGAAAGAGCGCTGGTTATTACCGGAGAGTATGAAAAAGTTATACCAATGGATATTTTGCCAATGCAATTACTCAAAGCAATTATTATTGAAGATATTGATTTGATGGAAAAACTCGGAATTTATGAAGTCATTGAAGAGGATTTGGCATTGTGTGAATTTATATGTACATCAAAAACTGAAATCCAGAGCATAGTTCGTAAGGGTCTGAACCAGCTATACAAGGAGATGAATTAATAAAAAGCAAGATGAAGGGATTAAGAAAAATTTTAGATAAAATAAAACCAAATTTTCGGAAAGGAGGGAAATTTGAAAAGTTCGAGTCAACGTTTGATGCGTTCGAAACATTTCTTTTTGTTTCTGACAAAGTAACTAAAAAAGGAGCTCACATCCGCGATGCAATTGACATGAAACGTACAATGAGCGTTGTTGTTATTGCGCTGATGCCTGCTCTTCTTTTCGGAATGTATAATATCGGATATCAGTATTTTTCTTCTATCGGACAAGCTGCAGGTTTTTTTGAAATGTTCTGGTTCGGATTATTAAAGATGTTGCCCATTATTATTGTATCGTATGTTTCCGGTCTTGCTGTTGAATTTATTTTCGCACAGGTTAGGCATCATGAGGTTAATGAGGGTTTTTTAGTAACCGGAATGCTTATCCCTCTGGTTATGCCCCCTGACGTTCCTTTATGGATTGTTGCGGTTGCTACTATTTTTGCAGTTATCATAGGTAAAGAAGCATTTGGCGGAACCGGAATGAATATCCTTAATCCCGCATTACTGGCGCGCGCATTCATTTTTTTTGCATATCCCTCAAAAATTTCCGGCGACTTACCCTGGGTTTCAGGATTAGCCTCCGGACAGGGCGTTGTTGATGGCTTTTCAGGTGCAACAGCTTTGTCTCATGCAGCACAAGGAGCTATAGAAAAAATACCGGATAATTTTACCTTATTCATGGGATTGATACCCGGCTCTATTGGAGAAACGTCAAAACTTGCGATTCTTCTTGGTGCAGGAATTTTATTGATATCAGGAATCGGAAACTGGCGTATCATGTTTTCTGTAGTAATTGGAGGAATTATCATGTCATTACTGTTTAACCTTATCGGAGCAAATGCTTATATGGGTGTTTCTCCGCTCACACACTTGTTACTGGGTGGTTTTCTTTTCGGTGCGGTGTTTATGGCAACAGACCCTGTTACTGCGGCGCAAACCAATAACGGTAAAATCATTTATGGCTTACTGATTGGAATGTTTGCAATTTTATTGCGTGTTTTAAATCCAGCGTATCCTGAAGGAATGATGCTCGCAATTCTGTTGATGAATGTCTTTGCTCCACTAATTGACCATTATGTTGTTCAGGCAAATATTCGCAGAAGAATGAAGAGAGTAACAATATCTAAATCCTAATCCTTAATCCTAATCCTTAATCCTAAATCGTAAAATATGGATAAGAGTAACAAATACATTTTTATATATGCTTCGGTAATGATAATTATTGTTGCAGTGGCATTAACAGTTGTTGCAGTGCAATTAAAGCCTGCTCAGGAAAATAATATCAGGGTAGAGAAAATGCGGAATATATTAATGGCAGCAAACATAGAAACTACAGTTCAAAATGCAGGGGAGATGTATAAGAAATATATTGCAGAAACGATGGTTGTTACCAATAAAGGTGATAAAACAGAAGGAGATGCATTTGCGATAGATTTTTCTATAGAAGTTAAAAAGCCTTCTGAGCAACGGAAGCTTCCTGTTTATATTTTTTCCGGCGAAGGAAAAGAATTTTATATTGTTCCTGTTCGGGGTAAAGGTTTATGGGGGCCTATCTGGGGATATATTGCTTTCAGAAATGATATGAACACAATTGAGGGAGCTGTTTTTGATCATAAGGGCGAAACACCTGGTTTGGGATCTGAAATTGACACGCGTAAATTTCAAATGCAATTTTCCGGCAAACAAATTTTTGATGGTTTCGGAGAATTTAAATCTGTTGCTGCCAGAAAAGGAGGCGCGCCTGATGAAGACATGCATGGGGTTGATGCGATATCAGGAGGAACAATAACCAGCGACGGGTTGAGTAGAATGCTGCATGATTGTCTTATTGATTATGTCGCATTTTTTAAAAAGTAAAAATAAATCCTAAATCCTAAATCCTAAATCCTTAATATAGTATGTTTTCAAAAAAAATACTCAGCCAATTAACAGGTCCTTTTAATCTGAACAATCCGATTACGGTTCAGGTGTTAGGCGTTTGTTCGGCTCTGGCAGTAACGGTACAACTGAAACCTGCACTTGTTATGGCGCTATCTGTAACCATTGTAACAGGTTTTTCTAATTTGATAATTTCATTGCTGCGCAACACGATTCCATCACGAATACGTATTATTGTTCAATTGGTAGTGATTGCAGCTCTTGTAATTATTGTTGATCAGATTTTAAAAGCTTATGTATATGATGTAAGCAAAAAATTATCAGTATTTGTCGGATTGATAATTACAAATTGCATCATCATGGGACGCCTCGAAGCTTTTGCAATGGGAAATAAGCCATGGCCTTCATTTGTAGATGGTGTAGGGAATGGAATCGGATATGGAATTATTCTTGTGATTGTTGCTTTTTTCAGAGAGCTTTTTGGTTCCGGAAGTCTTATGGGAACTAAAATAATACCAGATTCATTTTATCAGGCGGGTTATCTCGATAATGGAATGCTGATATTGCCTCCGATGGCTTTAATTATTATTGGTCTCATCATCTGGGTACAGAGAAGTAGAAATAAAACCTTAATTGAAAATTAACGGGTATGGAAGCAAATGCATTAAATATTTTTATAAAGTCTGTTTTTGTTGAGAATATGGTGTTCGCATTCTTTCTTGGAATGTGTTCCTACCTTGCGGTTTCAAAAACAGTAAAAACATCTCTGGGCTTAGGGATTGCTGTTATTTTTGTATTAATGATAACGGCTCCTGTTAACTGGGCAATAGATAAATATTTGTTAAAGGCGGGAGCATTGGTTTGGCTTGGTCCTGAATATGCCGATGTTGACCTCAGCTATCTCAGCTTCATTATTTTTATAGCAGTAATTGCTGCAATTGTACAGCTTGTGGAAATGGTTGTTGAAAAGTTTTCGCCCTCTCTTTACAATGCTCTGGGAATTTTTCTGCCACTTATTGCAGTAAATTGTGCGATTCTAGGGGGATCCCTTTTTATTCAGGAAAGAGAATATCATTCACTACCGGATGTTTTGGCGTTTTCAGGCGGATCGGGCTTTGGATGGCTGCTGGCAATTGTTTCCATTGCTGCCATTCGCGAAAAAATAAGATATTCAAATGTTCCACCGCCATTGAGAGGATTGGGAATAACTTTTATTATTACAGGATTGATGGCAATCGCTTTTATGGGATTTATGGGAATAAATATTTAAAGCAAGGGGTATTGTAGGAATCGCTCCATATTTCGACCACTGCTAAAGCAGGGCAGGCAGGCTCAGCACAAGTGGAGCGATTGTACAATACAGAGCTAGGGAGTAAATAAAATAAAGAAGCGGGAAGTGGTAAGCGGTAAATAAACCAACTTCGGACTTCCGACTTCCGACTTCCGACTTCTGACATTGGACTTCGGACATAAAATATAAACCTAATATAGCAAAAAATAAATAATATGATACTTTTAAGTGTAGGACTTGGTAGCATGATAGGAGTGGGAACAATAATATTCCTTATGATTACTCTGCTTTTAATCGTTATGCTTTTAATAGCCAAAGCAAAGCTTACCCCATCGGGTGATGTGAAATTAGTTATTAACGGAGATAAAACTTTATCTGTTCCGGCTGGTTCAACATTATTAAATACATTAACAAATCAGAAATTATTTTTACCATCAGCATGCGGTGGTGGCGGAACTTGTGGAATGTGCCGTTGTCAGGTAGAAAATGGCGGAGGCGAAATTTTATCAACGGAAGTAGGCTTTTTTACACGCAAACAGCAGAAAGAAAACTGGCGCTTAGGTTGCCAGGTGAAAGTGCGGCAAGACATGGAAATTGTTGTACCGGAGCAGGTTTTAGGAATTAAAAAATGGGAATGTGAAGTGGTTTCTAACAGAAATGTGGCAACATTTATTAAAGAGTTTGTTGTGAAACTTCCTGAGGGCGAAAATCTGAAATTCAAATCAGGTGAATATATTCAGATTGATGTCCCTGTATGCGAGGTTGATTTTTCTAAAGATATGGATGTGGAAGAACAATTCCGCGATGAATGGAACAGCTACAAAATATGGGGATTAAAAATGAAAAACCCGGAAGAAACGTATCGTGCTTATTCTATGGCCAACCATCCTGCAGAAGGGAATATCGTAATGCTGAATATTCGTATTGCCACACCTCCCTGGGACAGGGCTAAGAATAGTTTTATGAATGTAAATTCCGGAATATGTTCTTCTTTTATTTTTTCACGTAAACCGGGCGACAAGGTTATGATATCAGGTCCTTACGGCGAATTCCATATTCAGAAAACAAACCGTGAAATGATGTTTATCGGAGGTGGCGCTGGTATGGCACCTATGCGTTCGCACATCTTCCATTTATTTAATACAGAAAAAACAAACCGCAAGGCTACATTTTGGTATGGTGCGCGCTCAAAAAGAGAAATTTTTTATGAAGAAAAATTTGCTGCAATAGAAAAAGATTTTCCAAATTTCAAATTCAATATCGCGCTTTCAGAGCCCAAACCAGAAGATAACTGGACCGGGTACACGGGCTTTATCCACAAAGTAATTCTCGATAATTATTTAAGCAAACATGATAATCCGGACGATATAGAATATTACCTCTGTGGTCCGCCAGTAATGAATCAGGCAGTATTGAAAATGTTAGACGATCTCGGTGTACCAAAAGAAATGATTGCCTTCGACGATTTTGGAGGGTAAAAGAAAAAAGCAAATTCCTTTTATTCAATCACAATTTTTGTGCAAATAGTATTTTTATCAACATTCAGTTTGATTAAATACAATCCTTTTTTATTCCCTAATGCTGCTGCATCTAATACTATTTTATGCATTCCGGTTTTTTGAAATCCATATACTTTGTTAAATAATCTGCTTCCTGTAATATTGAATATTTCTATAGCAACATTTGCATTCTCTTCGAGCGTATAGATTAACTCTGCTTGGTTTTTAAATGGATTAGGGATAACCTTTAAGATATTTTTTGATACAACAGTTTTTGTTTGATACAATGCAGAATCAACAACCGTAGATATTGCTGTGTTTGTACGAACAGGGCTATTAAAATCAAAGTAAATATCAGCAAAATTAGAAATAGTATCGCCTATATTCAAAGAATCTGCAGGTAGTATACTATAAAGAATGTAACCATGACTTTCTAATTCATTTGAATTACTGTCTGGCAATAAAATATTATTAAATACAAATTCCAGCACACCATTTCCCTGCATATTCCACACACAGGGATGGCTTGTTGAAATCATCAGAAATGAAGCAGGGTTCACATTCTCACATAAAGTATCGCGGATGATAACATTATGAGCAACATCTGTTCCTGTATTTTGAAAATTAATGGTATAAACCAGCCTTTTCATTTCAGAAATGTAATCATACGTTAAAATATCCGGGTTAACTTTTTTATCGTTTGGATCATAAGATGCTGTTACTGTTTCCACATGCTTAAATACATTATTATAGGATACATCATCTCCTGAAAGAGGTTCAATAATTCCCCAGGTAATCAGTTGGGTTCCAAAAATTACTTGTGCGACATTGCAATGAATAATAATTTCACGGGTTTCGCCGGGTAAAAGATTATAATAATTCCAACTGATAGTATCTGCAGAGGTATAAACCGGGGCAGGAAAAGAATATTGAAAACCCAGAAGAGGACAAAAAATAAATTTAATATCTCCGTTCATGGCAAAATTTCCATTATTACGATAGAAAAGATGATAGACTGCACCTGTAAAGGGGTTTGCGCCATTACATGTTACATAAATTGAAACATCCTGTAAGGAATCTCCATACAAACCAAAATTATTGTTATAATCTATCTGGTTACTACCCGAAAAAGATGCTGTTTGTTCAGGAGATGTAACAGAATAGGGAGCTTGAGGATTTGGTATATTGACAGTAAAAAGCCCGGTATCAACATAAGCGTTATAAATTCCATTGCTATCTGATGAATAATAAAGATTGGTAGGTGATATTTTTACAATAGCCCCTGAAAATGGTGCTTCACCTGTATCTAAAACTCCATTTTGATTGTCATCAAGAAATATTGTTCCGGTAATGAGATTGGGGCAGTTTAATACATTAATGCAGATACTGTCTGTACACTGACTATATCCTTCAACAATTTGCGCATAATAGGTAGTGGAAACTTCCGGGTATTGAGTTGGGAGCATATTCCCTGTAAAATTTAATCCGGGGGGATTGGATGTCCATTGAACCTGCGAAGCCAATGTTGCCCCGCTGATATAAATACTGTCAAGTCCCCAGTGATCGTAAACATTGTCAGTACTAATTTCCTGTATCCATCTGAATCGCGTAGAGGTCGTTTGCGCCTCGGCAGGAATTGGGAATGTGTATTGCGCCCATGTAGTAAAATTGGTAGCTCCGTTTGCAACCGATGTGCTTTGTCCAAGATATAAGTTTCCATTAGATTCAACAATACCGGATGGATTGAAATAAGCAATAGCTTGCCAAGTAGTCCCTTGGTCATTTGAATACTGTAACGTAACACCTTCATCTATTTCATCAGGACCTTCACAGGGACTACTATCTCCCTGAACTGCATAACGCAAATAGAATTTTATTATTCCTCCTCCTGAAACATTAAAACCAAGCGATTCAATTCGTCTTGGAGCAGGAGAAGCATTTCCCATCCATAAATAGGTTCCTCCACCCGGAGGACTTGATCCGCATGGGTTAGTAAATGTAGCAGCAGTAGTTGCAGTCCAGCCCAGACCAATTGTTCCGTCGTTAAAATCGTTTGATAAAAGAACAAAATTGATGTTGCCTTCTGCCTGAAGATTAACCCCAATACCTGAACAAACATTTATGTTGTCAGAAGTAATGGATATATCACAATCATATTGAGGCATACACATTGGAGAAGATTCCGGTAGAACCACCACAGTTGTCTGCAATGTTTGATTAACAGGCGAGCAATTGGTGTTTATAGAAGATCCGCTCACGCTAACATAATAATTTGTATTCTGCAACGGAGATACATTGACAGAGTTCCCGTTTATAACCATTGAAGTATCGTTAGGGACAGAAGACCATGTATAACTGGCACCGGGTTCAAGACCTGTAACCGTAATCGTTGCAGAATACCCGCTGCAAATTGTTTGTTCCGGTGTAATTTGAGGACCATAATTAATACCGCTGACAGCAGAAATAATATAATCACAGTTATCTCCGGCAAAACCGTCTATCATCAGATAATAGGAGTTTCCAGGCATCAGGTTATAAGCTTGAATTGTGAAGTCAGTTGGAGTTCCCACGCTTACACAATTAGAGTGCGAAGTGAACGTTTGGCAATCTGTTGTTTCATATACTTCCATCTGAATTCCATCACTATTTGCGCAGTTCATTGTCCATACATTAAACACTGCTGTAGGGGAGTTTGCAATAAAGGAAAGCCATGAATTATTTTCAATTGAGCCACAAAAATTTAAACCGGAAAGATTGTCCCAATCAACACCATTATGGTCTAATGAATTATAACTTGAACTTGTATTTCCGCAAAAACCATTAAGATTACAAATAGGTGTAGCACTAATACATTGGTTGTCTGCAGGAGGGTTGGAAGCACAGTTGGGTGGTGTACCACAACTAGGCGGGCAAAAAGTAGTAGCTATCCATCCGGGAGCATTCCCTGAACCGTCTGATGTAAATTGCGCTGTAAGACAATTACCACTATTAGAAGAAACCCCGAACGGTGGAATCGGGGAGCTTTGTGTTAGTGTTAATATAGGAGATCCAACAGCAGAAGTCCCATCAAAAAATTTTAATTCATCTCCCGATCCTAATTGCAAAGAAGAAAAATTTATTTTAACACAACTTCCTGCATCAGGACAAAAGGTTTTGGTATAAATTACATTATCAGAATAATTTCCTGATATACCACCGTCATCTGTAAATATTCCACTGCACGTGTTTGTTATTCCACTTATATTTATCGGATATATAGTTACACATTGTATTGAAGCAGTCCAATTTCCACCATTATCGCAATTGCCCGAAAGAAAACCTGTAGTTCCATTGTCTCCGGAGTGAAACTGAAAAGTAAGACAGGTTCCTGATGATACTATTGAAGGAGAGGCGCTGACAGAAGTTAAAGTCATTAATAAAGGAGCGGCTGTGTTGTTTCCATCATACACCTTTAGCCAATCGTTACCCACAATTTCAAGTACATCAAAGGTAAACAACAGATTTTGCCCTAATCCGGAACAAAATGTTTTTGTGTAATCTTCATTGTTTCTATAAGACCCCTGTAAAAAGCATACACCGCTTGAGCCAATATTGGAACTACTTCCGCCACTGTCGTAAAAAGATCCGGCACATGTAGTAACAGAAGTGTTGTCCATCAAAAAATCCTGCGCAATAATATTAATGCTAAAAGCAAGAATTAATAAGCATATAGATATTTTTTTCATAATCGGTGCGTCAATGGGTTTGTAAAATATTATTATTACGTGTGAGCAGAGACGTTAAATGCAGAGAAAATAAAATGAAAATGTTACAATATACAAATTTAATGATTAATTGAATAAAAACCCATAATATCAGCAATTATTTCCAAAAATTTAATCCTGTAATGACATTGAATAAAAGACAGCAAAAATTATATTTATAGATATAAAAAGCTTAGAAAATGGCTAAAATACAATAGTCGTCTGGTTAAAGAAATGATTGCCTTCGACGATTTTGGAGGGTAAAAGAAAAAAGCTGTTTCATCCTGAAGCAGCTTTTTTAATAAGTATTGCTAACAATCATATCGGATAAAAATAAAATATTCAGTCGAATGTATATCTTTGCATCATAACATTAAAATTTAAAATTATGGATCTTTCACACTTTTTCGATCATCATAAAAAAAAGATTAATAAAACGTATTTTATACACCTTATTTGCGTTGCTAAAGCCGATGGACATCTTGATGAAAAAGAGGTTGAAGTATTGCACCGGATTGGTCGCAGGTTTGGCTTTACAGATGCAGAAATTGATGTAATGTTCAATGCTCAGAAAACAGAACCTTATATTCCGGCGTACGAGTTAAGAGAACGTTTTGATGAAGTTTATGATGTCATTTTAATGATTCTTGCTGACGATATCGTTGAAGAAAGCGAACTAAAAGTTGCGAAAAAATTTGCTGTTGCTTCTGGATTTACAGATTCTGAAATAGAAATATTAATTCCCTTGCTAATAGATGGTGTTCAGCAAGATCAAGACGATGATATCCTTTTTAAAAATTTTATAAAACGCAAAAAGACGTTGTAATTTTATGCGACATTTTATTAATCATAAAGCCGCAATGCGGCTTTTGTTTTTTTAAGAAAATTTTATATTTTTATAAAAAATTAACTTATCCTATGTTTAATAAAATTATTATTTTTTTACTTGTTTTAGCATGGGGAAACACCTTTGCTAAAAATCTGGAAAAAAAAGACAGTCTTTTACAGATAATTCAAACAACAAAGCAGGATACGATTAAAGTGGATGCATTAAATCGTCTTTTTTTGATATATGAGTTCTCAGATACAGTTATAGCATTAGAATATTTAAAGAAAGCATTAATCCTATCTGAAAAAATAAATTACAAAAAAGGAATTGCACTAACAAAAATCAGGTTTGGTTTTTATCATGAAGATCAGAGTCGGCCTTCTATGGCACTCACATGCTATAAAGAGGCACTGAATATTTATGAAGATTTAAAAAATATCCATGGCATGGCTACATGTAATAATAACATGGGGCTTCTTCATCTGAATTCAGGAAATTATCCTTCAGCTTTAAAAATATTTCAAAAAACCTTAGAATTATACGAATCATTGAACGACCAGAAAGGAATTGCTACAACTTTAAATAACATTGGAAACATTCACGATTATCAAGGCAATTTATCTTTGGCTCTAGATTATTATCAAAAATCAGGGAAAATAAGTGAAGCTCTTGGTGATAAAAAACGAATCGCTGCTTCATATAACAACATTGGATCGGTTTTTTTCAGACTTAAAAATTACAATTCGGCTATTGATTACCATCAGCAATCATTAAAAATAAATACGTTTTTAAAAAGTAAGAAGGGTATGGCATATAATTTCACAAATATAGGTATGATTCATACTAATTGCAAAAACTATACAGAGGCAATGAAATATTATTTACTGGCATTGAATTTATATGAAGAATTAGATAATAAAAAAGAGAAATGTGTAGTGCTAGGAAATATTGCTGCTTTATACAATATTCAGAAAAAGTATTATCTGGCAATTGATTTTTCAGTTAAAAATTTGGATTTAGCGCAAGAAACCGGATTGCTTGAAAATATCATGGATTCTTATAGAGAACTGGCTAATGCTTATGCAGGGATGAAAAAATTTGATCAGGCATATTCATATCAGATATTATTCAAAAATATTAATGACTCTTTAGTCAACACTGAAAAAAATAGTCAGTTATCTCGTATGGAAGCTATTTATCAAAATGAAAAAAAACAGAAAGAAATTGAAATTAAAGAAGTACTGCTTTCGCAGCAGGAATTAGAAATAAAACATCAGAAAACACAAAAATTAACTTTTGCAATAAGTGCTTTATTTTTACTTATATTATTACTTGTAATATTAAAAAATTATAAAGAAAAACACAAAGCAAATATACTCTTGGCTCAGCAGAAAAATGAAATTATTCAAAAAAGTGAAGTGCTGAATCAACAGAATGAAGAGATCAAATCTCAGCGTGACATGATTATGGAACAGAACGAAGAGTTATCTCAAAAAAATGAAGAAATAGCTTCACAGCGAGATGAAATAATATCTCACTTTAAAATATCAGAAAACCAAAGAGTCTTAATAACACATCAGAAAAAAGAATTAACCGACAGCATTAACTATGCTCAACGTATTCAGCGCGCTATTCTGCCCCCGGATTATTATGTGAAAAAATGTCTTCCGGACAGTTTTATTCTGTACCTCCCTAAAGACGTTGTGAGTGGCGATTTTTATTATATCGAAAAGGTAAATGATATTGTTGTTTTTTCAGCAGTAGACTGCACCGGACATGGTGTGCCGGGAAGTATGATGAGCGTGATAGGATACAATTTAATTAATCAGGCAGTGAAATTAAATCACTTTACGAAACCCTCCGATATACTTCAATTTTTAGATGCAGGAGTTACAGAAACATTACGGCAGACCGGAGGTGAAAGTGGCGTGAACGATGGGATGGATCTGGCAGTTTGTTCTCTTGATACAAAAACAAATATTCTTCAGTTTGCCGGAGCATACAATGGCATTGTTTATATTAAAAATAAAACCCTTTATGAAATAAAAGGCGAGAACATGCCCATCGGTGTAAACTATGATGGCGTTTCTGATAATTACACGAATAATGAAATACAGATGGAAGCAGGAGATACTGTTTATCTGTATTCTGACGGTTATGCCGATCAGTTCGGAGGTTCCAAAGGGAAAAAATTCAAGTACAAACAACTGAAAGATATTCTTCTTGAAATTTCTTCTCTCGATATTTCTCAACAAAAAGAAATTCTATTGAAGAAATTCTCTGAATGGAAAGGAGAACTTGAGCAGGTAGATGATGTGATGGTAATAGGTGTGAGGGTTACAATTTAATTGTAATGTTATACATCTTCCTGTCTTTTTGCAGCAATTTCAGTAAGAAATTCAGGTGTCGGAATAATTCCTTTTCCATCAACAGAGTATTCGGGTTTTATTGCTTCTACAAGAAACATGTTGATTTTATCTTTGTGCTTCACGTCAATCTCCCCACGGTTATGGCAAATAAAATACTCTTTAATAAGATTATGTGTTTCTTCAGAAACATTAACACCACCCGGAATTCCGGCGCTCTCCATTCTGCTGGCAACATTCACAGTATCTCCCCATATATCGTAGGCAAATTTTTTCTTTCCTACAACTCCTGCAATAACTTCTCCGGTGTGAATACCAATACGTAATTGCCATATATCACTGCGGTTCTGAATTTGTATCTGCCTCATAAAATTCTGAATTTCCAGTGCAGCGAGAATAACTTCAATCGGGTGCGTTTTTGTTTCAGATGGTAGTCCGCCGGCAAACATGTACGAATCGCCGATGGTTTTTATTTTTTCGAGCGTATATTTACTTGTAATATCATCAAATTTTGCAAAAAACTGGTGCAACTGACTTACAAGTTCGTGTGGAGAAATTTTTGAGCATAACAGCGTAAAGCCTTTAAAATCGGTAAAAGCAATAGTGGCGGATTTATAATACCGGGGCGTTGCTTCTCCTTTTTCTTTCAGCTCTTCTGCAATTTCCGAGGGTAATATATTCAATAAAAGATTTTCCGTTTTTTCTTTTTCAGTTTTCAGTTTTTCTTCTGCTTCAATTACTTTGGAAATATCAGAATCTATAGCAACTAATTTTATAACTTTGTAGTTATCGTCTATAATCGGAGTAAGTGTCGTATGTGTCCAGATTTTTTTTCCGGAACGTGTCGTAGTGGGAGCTTCATACACCACAGACTGTTTTGATGCAAGGCATAAATTCAACACTTCATTTATTTCAGGATAGTTGCTTATCTCAGATACGGATGTTTTTTTCAGCCAGTCTAAATCCTGATGTGTGTATTCATGCATTGAGAGGAATCCTTCATTCATCCATTCTATGCGACCATCTGCGTCCATAATCAGAACAGCATTGTCTGTTTCTTTTGCTACAATTGAAAGCTTTTCAAGCTTTTTGTTAATGTCTTCAAGCTCTGAATTTTTTTCTTCGATTTCGCCTTTCTGATGAACAATTTCTTCTGTTCGTTCGCTTACTAATTTTTCAAGTTTTCGCGTATACCTGCGATTCCTGATTTCTTTCTGTTTGAAAAATAAATAAATTAATAAAAGTACAGCAACACCAATAGATACACGAAACCATAACGTTTTCCAGAAGGGAGGAATAATTGTAAAACGGAATGTTGCTGCCTGATCATCTCCATAACCATTGCTATTGAATGATTTTACCAGAAACGTGTATTCTCCGGGTGGTAAATTCGAATAGGTTACTTCGTTTTGTGGAGTAATAGGTGTCCAGTCTTCATCAAAGCCTTCAAGTTTCCATTTGTATTTTACACTGGTAGGGTTAGAAAGATCAATACCGATAAATTTGAATGTAAGATAATTTTTATTGTGTGGAAGCTTCAAATTCAATGGGAGAGAGGTTTCCGCAGAAATTCCGGATGAAAATTTGTTCCAATCAGGTTTCTGGAAAAATAAAAGTATGTCTGAAATATTTGTTTTTGGTGTTACTTTGTTTTCTGTATCTGCTTTAGGATTATATACCATTACACCGTTTACAGTGCCGAACAACAGCTTCCCCTCTTTATCTTTAATAACTGCATGAGAATTATTTTCAATTCCGGTAAAACCCTCTTTTATTCCATAATATCGAATACTAATTTTTTCAAGATTATTGCTCAACGATATTTTATTTAATCCTTTGGATGTCCCAAGCCATATATTATCTGAATTATCTATTATCAGTGAATAAATAAAATCAGAAGTCAGACCGTCCTGCGTATTATAATTTTTAAATGTTTGCCCATCGTAAGAAAATACGCCGTTCTCCTGACTGCCCATCCAGATTCTACCGAGTCTGTCTTCTGCAAAAGTGTAAATACTTGAGTTTAGTTTTTCTGTTGTATAGGATGAGATTTTAAAGCATGATTTTATATCGTCGTCTTTCAGTCCTTTGATATTTTTTACCTGTTCAATTTTATTAATAATTCCCTCCTGTGAACCCAACCAGATATTATTTTTTTTATCTACAAAAATGCCGGTAATATTTATGGAGGCCAGACCGTCTGATGAACCAAACTTTATAAAACTTTTTCCTGTAAACAAACAGGCTCCATGATGTCTTGTCCCAATCCATAGCAAACCGTTATGGTCTATTGTAATTGAAGTTGCTTCATCGGAGGGTAATCCATCTTTTTCGGTATAGCTTTTAAATTTTCCTTCAAAGAATTTTGTGATTCCTCCATTTTTAGACCCAAACCATATAGCTCCTGTGCTGTCGCCGATTATCGAATAAATAATATCACTACATAAGCCTTCTTTTTTGGTAAATATTTCTTTTTTATTTTCTGCAATCCGGCATACTCCTTTTCCATAAGTTCCAAACCAATAACTCCCTTCATTATCCTGATATAAAGACATGATTGTATTTCCGGGCAGACCTGTCATTGTGTTGTAATATCTGAAACGTTCTCCCTCAAAGCGACAAATCCCATCTCCATCACTTCCAAAGCAGATGTATCCCATATTATCTTCAACCATACAATTGTAATAATTCCCTTTCAAGCCATCTGCCTCTGTGAATCTTGTAAATTTATCAGAGGAATATTTAATAATTCCGTTTCCAAAAGTTGTTGCCCAAAGTGTATTGTGACGGTCTATTAAAATATCAGTAACAACATCGTCTTTTCCTGAAAATTCAGGATAACTTGTAACTGTTTTTCCATCATAACTGCACAAACCTTTATCTGTACCAATCCAATACCGGTTGAATTTATCTTTAACAATCTGGATGGCATTTACAGAGGGTAGTCCATCTTTTTCAGATATAATATAATGGCTGTTTTCGGTAATAACAACCAGACCTCTGTTCTTGGTAGCTAAAAATAGTTTTCCTGAAGGATCGCAATAAATACCAGCGATAGTTTCATCTTTTAAAAAGTCATATCGTTTATCACGCACAAGTATGCTGTCTCTCAATTCATACAATCCTTCCTTGTCGGTGCCAATCCACAGGTTTCCTTTTATATCCTCACGAATTGATAATATACTGAGGCGATTTTTTGTTATACTTTTAAATCCTTTTCCATCGTATTTACAAAGTGTTCCATCTGTAAACCCAATCCAGATATTTTTTTTACTGTCTTCAAAAACAACACGAATGGTATTCGTAGACAAACCATCTGAAAGCGAAAATAATGTGAAACTTATACCGTCAAAACGATTAAGTCCACCGCCATAAGTGCCAATCCACAAATATCCTTTGCTATCCTGACAAAGGGATAAAACCTGCGATTGTGCCAGCCCGTGTTCAAGCGAGTAGTATTTGAAAAGATATTGCTGCGCAGATATTTCTCCTGTAAAAAGGAAAAACAGCAGAAAAATTCTTAAAAATATTTTAGTTGTTATTTGTAACATGATAAATTAAACTGCAAAAATAACAAAAGAAGTATGTCGTTGAAAGATTATATTATCATTTTAAAAAATATTTTACCATCACAACAACCTTGGTTTCGACTCAGCTCAACCTGCGGTTAACTTGTAACCTGAGTTTCGATGTCGCAAAGCGCCACAGGCAGCTCAACTCCCAGTTACCCTGAAACTTTAAACTTGCAACTTGTAACTTTTTATTCCTCATTCCTCATTTTTGTGTTATAAAACCATAATAAAAATCATAATTTCTGTTTTTAAAAATCATAATTTTGTATCCAAAATAGAACACAGTATACTTCACATATAAAACTATGGAAAAGAAAAAATTATTTGAAGAGTTTCCCCCTGTATCTACGCAGCAATGGGAAGAAGTGATCGTTAAAGATCTGAAAGGTGCAGATTATGAAAAAAAGCTGGTCTGGAAAACTATTGACGGAATAAAAGTAAAACCCTATTTCAGGCAGGAACATCTCGATGGAAAACAATATCTGGAAATACTTCCCGGTAATTTTCCTTATACAAGAGGAATAGATATTTCCAATGAATGGGAAATACGTCAGGATATTATTATTGATAACATTGAGGATGCAAATCATAAAGCTGTGGATGCGTTAAAGAAAGGAGCTAACGCAGTTGCTTTCAGTACAAAAAATATTACTCCTGAAACACAATCGCAGTTCAGTGCTTTGTTAAAAGGAGTGAATCTTGAAAAGCATAGTGTTCATTTTATATCTGGAGCTACATCTTTGGTAATGATAAAAATGCTGATCGAAGAAATCGCTATTCAAAATTTAGATAAAACAAACGTTAAAGGGAGTTTCACTTTTGATCCTATTGGTTCTTTAAGCAGAAAAGGAAAATTTTATCAGAATGAAAATGCAGATTTTGCCTCCCTGAAAGACGCTCTTGTTCTTGTAAAAGAAGCATTACCCGGATTAAGAATTTTAGCAATTTCAGGAAATATTTTTAACAACGCAGGCTCGTCTGTTGTTCAGGAGTTGGGATATTCCTTATCTGTTGCCAATGAATACGTATCGCGCTTAATTACTGCCGGATTAAAAGCAGAGGACATATTGTCTCAAATGCACTTTACGCTTGCAATTGGTTCGTCTTATTTTCTTGAAATAGCAAAATTGCGTGCTGCAAGAATGCTTTTCGCCGGCCTTGCATCTGCCTATAATTGCACTTCTGATAACGCATCTAAAATACAAATACACACAATAACCTCATCATGGAACAAAACCATGTACGATCCATTTGTAAATCTTTTACGAACTACAACGGAATCTATGGCAGCAGCGATTGGAGGAACAGGGTCTCATGCTGTTAAGCCCTACGACCTTGGTTATAAAATATCCGATGATTTTTCTGAGCGTATTGCGCGCAACCAGCAGATTATTCTAAAAGAAGAATCTTTTTTAGATAAGGTTGTTGACCCTGCATCAGGTTCGTATTATATCGAAAATCTTACAGACGCTGTTGCAGAAGAAACATGGCGGCTATTTATCGAAATTGAAAACAAAGGCGGTTTTATCACTGCTTTTAAAACAGGGCATATTCAGGAAGAAATTAAGAAAACGGCAAACCTGCGCGACTTAAACATTGCTACGCGTAAAGAAATTTTGCTTGGAACCAATCAATTTGCAAATCAAAAAGAGAAAATGGCAGATAAATTCACGCTGTTTAACTGCCTGAAAAAAAACAATCAGTCAAAGGATGCCATTGCAGAGCCACTTCGCCAGTACAGAGGTGCTGAGGCTTTTGAAATGTTGAGGATGAAAACTGAAAAAGCAGCCAAAACCCCAAAAGTGTTTTTATTAACTATTGGCAATCTGGTTATGCGGAAAGCCCGTGCGGGGTTTGCTTCTAACTTTTTTGCCTGTGCCGGTTTTTCGATTATTGACAATCTCGGATTTTCTTCTATGGAAGAGGGAGCAAAAGCTTGTATCAATTCGCAGGCAGACATTTGTGTCCTTTGCAGTTCTGATGATGAATACACAGATCTCGTACCCCAGTTTGTTGAAAAACTTAATGGCAAAATGCAATTAGTACTTGCCGGATACCCGAAAGCGCAGATTGATTCGTTTAAAGTGCTTGGCTTGAATAATTATATTTATGCAGGGTGCAATGTGTTGGAAACACTTCAGCATTTTCAAAAAGAGCTGGGGATTTAATACAAAAAATAATGAGCAAATCATTAGCAAATAAACACGAAGAAATTGTGTCGCGGATTTATTTTATCCGTGGGCAAAAGGTAATGCTCGATTTTGACTTGGCAGAAATGTATGAGGTTGAAACAAAACGACTGAAAGAAGCCGTAAGACGCAATTTGCGAAGGTTTCCGGAAGACTTTATGTTTGAGCTGACACAAAATGAATACACATCTTTAAGGACGCAAATTGCGACCTTAAAAAGAGGAAAACATGCAAAATATCCACCTTTTGCTTTTACCGAACAAGGCGTTGCAATGTTATCCGGAATTTTGAAAAGTGACATGGCAATAGATGTAAACATTGCAATCATGCGTGCTTTTGTTCAGCTCCGAAAACTCATTGATACAAACAAAGAGTTAGCGCATAAAATTGAGGCTTTGGAGAAAAAATACGATCAGCAGTTTTGTGTTGTATTTGATGCTATAAAAGAACTGATACATCAAAAAAATGAACCGCTGCCAAAAGTTGGGTATAAAAAATGAGTAAGGCTCTTGTAAATAAACATGAAGAAATTGTGTCGCGGATTTATTTTATCCGTGGGCAAAAGGTAATGCTAGATTTTGATTTGGCATTAATGTACGAAGTTGAAACACGAGCGCTTAAACAGCAGGTACGAAGGAATATTGAAAGTTTTCCGGACGATTTTATGTTTCTACTATCAGAAAAAGAGATTGAACAACTGGTGTCACAAAATGTGATACCATCAAAAAGCGTACTGGGAGGAGCTTTCCCAATGGCTTTTACAGAGCAGGGTGTTGCGATGTTATCTTCTGTATTAAAAAGCAAAAAAGCAAGGTTGGTAAATATTGCAATAATGCGAACTTTTGTTCAGCTTCGAAAACTCATTGATACAAACAAAGAGTTAGCGCATAAAATTGAGGCTTTGGAGAAAAAATACGATCAGCAATTTCGTGTTGTATTTGATGCCATAAAAGAACTGATACATCAAAAAAATGAACCGCTACCAAAAGTAGGGTATAAAAAATGAATTTAACTTGCAACCTTGACTTTGACTCCCTGCCTACCCTGCCTCGCCGGCAGGCAGGCGGACAGGCAGGCGCTCAGTCTACGGTTACCATGCAACTTGCAACTTGCAACTTGCAACAAAAAATAATAACATAATTATATGAAACCAGATTTTTCAAAAGTAAATTTAAAGCAAGCTCAGACAGCAAAAAATGTTGCCGAGTGGGAAAAGAAAAATAATATTACTAAAGATTGGGTAACCCCTGAGCAAATTCCAGTAAAAAAAGTTTACTCAAAAGAAGATCTTTTGGGAATGGAGCATTTGAATTATGCAGCAGGAATTCCTCCCTATCTTCGCGGTCCTTATTCAACCATGTACGTGATGCAGCCCTGGACTATTCGCCAGTATGCAGGTTTTTCAACAGCAGAAGAATCGAATGCTTTTTACCGCAGAAATCTTGCAGCAGGTCAGATGGGCCTTTCCGTAGCATTCGATCTTGCCACACACAGGGGTTACGATTCAGACCACGAACGTGTAGTGGGCGATGTCGGAAAAGCAGGCGTAGCAATTGATTCAATTCTTGATATGAAGATTTTGTTCGATCAGATTCCTTTGGATAAAATGTCTGTATCAATGACTATGAATGGTGCTGTGCTTCCTGTTTTGGCATTTTATATTGTTGCAGGAGAAGAGCAGGGTGTTGCATTGGAGCAGCTCAGCGGAACCATTCAGAACGACATTCTCAAAGAGTTCATGGTGCGCAACACGTACATTTATCCTCCTGATATGTCAATGCGTATTATAGCCGACATTTTTGAATATACATCGAAAAAAATGCCCAAGTTCAATTCCATTAGTATTTCAGGATATCACATGCAGGAAGCAGGAGCCACTGCTGATATTGAACTTGCATATACACTTGCAGATGGGTTGGAATATTTACGCGCAGGAGTTAATGCCGGAATGGATATTGACGCTTTTGCGCCCCGCCTTTCTTTTTTCTGGGGTATTGGTATGAATCATTTTATGGAAATCGCCAAAATGCGCGCTGCTCGTTTGTTATGGGCGAAAATGGTAAAACAATTTAATCCGAAAAATCCAAAATCACTTGCATTACGTACTCATTGCCAGACTTCAGGATGGAGCCTCACAGAACAGGATCCTTATAACAATGTAACACGTACCTGTGTAGAAGCAATGGGTGCCGTGCTGGGTCATACACAATCACTGCATACCAATGCGCTTGATGAAGCAATCGCATTGCCGACAGATTTCAGCGCACGTATTGCACGAAACACACAAATTTATATTCAGGAAGAAACAAATATCTGCAAAGCTGTTGACCCATGGGCAGGCTCTTATTATATTGAAGCCCTAACGCATGAAATAGCGCATAAAGCATGGGAACTTATTGAGGAAGTGGAGAATCTGGGAGGTATGGCAAAAGCTATAGAAACCGGAATTCCCAAAATGAGAATAGAAGAGGCTTCTGCTCGCAAACAGGCACGCATTGATTCATGTAAAGAAACTATTGTCGGTGTAAACAAATACAAATTAGAAAAAGAAGATCCGATGGACATTCTCGAAGTTGATAATACGGCTGTTCGCGAATCACAAATAATCAGATTGCAGAAATTACGTGCAGAAAGAAATAATGAAGAAGTGCAAAAAGCATTGGAAGCAATCACAAAATGTGTACAAACCGGTGAAGGCAATTTGTTGGAGCTGGCTATTGATGCTGCGCGTAAAAGGGCATCCCTTGGAGAAATTTCTATTGCAGTAGAAAATGTTTGTGGAAGATACAAAGCAATAATAAGAACCATTTCAGGAGTATATTCATCAGAAACTATGGACAATCCGGAATTTAAAAAAGCGTGCGAGCTTGCAGATAAATTTGCAGCAACGTCGGGTCGCAGACCAAGAATTATGATCGCAAAAATGGGTCAGGATGGACACGACAGAGGAGCGAAAGTTGTTGCAACCGGCTATGCAGACATTGGCTTCGATGTTGACATGGGTCCTTTATTTCAGACTCCTGCCGAAGCAGCAAAACAAGCTGTAGAAAATGACGTGCATGTTTTAGGAGTATCAAGTCTGGCTGCTGGTCATAAAACTTTGGTGCCACAAGTAATTGCTGAGCTGAAAAAATTAGGCCGGGATGATATTATGGTTATTGCAGGCGGTGTAATACCATCACAAGATTATGATTTTTTATATAAAGCAGGTGTGGTAGGGATTTTTGGACCCGGCACTTCTGTTGCTTTGGCTGCTATTAAAATTCTCGAAGTATTAATTGACAGTCAGAAGTAAATGTAATCAAGCTACGCAAAACTATGAAAATGTTTTTATTGTCGGAAGTCGGCAGTCGTCAGTCAAATAGTCGGCAGTCAGGAGTCGTCAGTTAAATAGTCGGCAGTCGTCAGTCAAATAGTCGGCAGTCGAAAGAGTCAGCAGTCGGCAGTCAAACAGACTGTAGACTGTAGACTGTAGACCGGAGACCGTAGCAACTCCCTGCGCTAAACTTCTGACTCCATTTTGCGATTAAAGAGTTATTAAGATATTAATGTGTATAAATTTATTTTAAGGTTAAGTTGCTGATAATTATTGGTTTATCATTATGGCTATGATATTTATCAAGTCTTTTTTTGTTTTTTCAAAATTCTATATATATTTTTGCTAACCGTTAAAAACATTCAGTATTTATTAACTAAATTTTAAAATTATGACAGAACAAACAAATGAACCAAAAAAAATGCCTCAATTCTTAAAAGTACTTTGTATTTTAAGTTTTATTGGTGTAGGTCTTGCTATCATTTCAAGCATTATGGGTTATTTTACAGCAAAAGCAGCTGGAGCAATGGCACAGGGTTTTGCTGATTTAGGGACTCAGATGTCTGAAGGTCAGGCTGGTGGTGAAATAAACACTGCAATGGAACAAGTTAATGCTACTCTTAAATATGCAGGTATTAATGCTGCTATTGGTGTAATTGCTTCCCTTATTTGCCTTATTGGCGTTATTATGATGTGGAAACTAAAGAAAACAGGATTTTACATTTATGTAATTGGTGAAATTGCTCCGGTTATCGCAGGTGCTGTTCTTCTTGGCGGAACTTTCTTTGGCGGAATGGCAATTGCAATGAGTCTTATTGTTCCTATTGCATTCATAATAATGTACGGTCTCAATCTTAAACACATGTCTTAATTTAATATCATTAACTAAAATTTATTATCATGACAGAACAAACTCAATCAAAAGCAGGTAAAGGTCTCGGTGTTGCCGGATTAGTGTTAGGTATTTTAGGTGTTGTTTTATTTTGGACTCCCTTTGTTGGTTTAATTTTAGCATTCATAGGTCTTATTCTTGCTATTCTTGGATTTACACAGGCAAACAAAGCAGGCGCACCTAAAGGTGTTATTATTGCTGGTTTAATTCTTTCAATTGCAGGTACTGCACTGGGAGCATGGTCTTCCTATGGCTGGTACAAACTTTATTCAGTTGGTAAAGACGCACTCGAACAGGGAATGGATCAATTTGGTAAAGAATTTGAAAGTGAAATGAAAAAAGCTTCTGAAGAATTACAGCAATCACAAGATCAGCAAGATCAACCAAAAGAGGAAGAAAAAACAACCGAGTAATAAACTTCGCTTTTTGAAAAATAAAAAAGACTACCTTTTCAGGTGGTCTTTTTTATTTTTTGTTCTATATGACTTTGTGATGTTAAATTAACATAGCTAATATTTTTTTGATTGCCTTGTAAAAAATATTTTGGTGCTCTGCACCTTATCGTTTCGTATTTTTTTATTTTTTACAAATCTTGTGCGGCTCTGCCGCTGAGACAAAAATAGCAGCAGAGCTGCGATAAAATTAATAGCAATATTTTATGTTGTTTTATATAAGGTGCAGCGCACCGGAATATTATCTTTTTTTTTTACTCCACGGGATTTCATATAGAACCTTTATTTTTGGGTATTTTATTCCGCTTTAAAAAATTGTAAAACATCCGGAAGCAATTCTTTCTTTTTATTGCTTGATATAATCATCAGTGCAGGCTCATGTGGTTTAAAATAATTTCCGGGGACAATCATTGATGACTCATAAAATTTAGGATTTTCATCTGCCAGATATGCAGTAAAGTCTAATGTATTTTTTATAATAAAACCTTTTTCATTTAACACAATCTCTTTCAAATCAAATCGCCAATCGCGGTTTAAACGAAGCAAGCTTGTTGAGTTTCTGGACGTAAAAGAAATAAACAAATCCGAGGGTTTTAAAGTATCCAAACCATTTAATAAACCCTTCCCCCTATTATTTCTGAAAACAGATAAAAAAGTTCCTTGTTTTGAAAAAGAATGTAGAACGTATTCGCATTTTTTTGATACCTGATCTTCTTTTACACACAATATTTGTTGTTTTTTTTCAATAAAATGAAAATTAATAATGCTATTTTTTGAATCCCATTCTTTTACCTCTCCTTTAAATAATTCGGTCCATTTAGCCTTATCAAAAGATAGCATTCTCCACGCTCCGTCTGGTTGAATCAGCAGTAATTGATCTTTTTTATTATCTGAGAAATTTTCGGAAATAATTTTAATATTTTTATCAAAACCTTCTTTATTTATTTCGCATTTCCATAACACCGAAACTTGTTTGTTATCGTGAATCTTTAACAAATAATAGGCATCATTTGTTTTAATAAAAAGTTCATCTGCTTTATCTCCATCAATATCAATTTTTTTTACTAATAATACTTTATGAATATTATGAGAAGATAAGAGATTATTTGCTATAGGTACTGAAACAAATTTTGTATCAGAAGAAAGATATTTATACAACTCAAGCTTATTATTAGACAAAACACAAATTTTATCTCTTTCATCCGCTGCTTCAATAAAATTTCCGGCAATAATGAAATCTGCTTTTGAGAAATCGGTTCCGGGTTTTCCTTTTTCCGTAACAAGAGAAGATCCGGATGTTCCTTTTACTATAATTTTTTCAAGCCATTTGATATTAAAAGGAGGAATATTTTCTTTTATTTCCAAAGGTTTATTGTAATATACAAAACCGGATTCTGTTTTTTTAGGGATAGCAGCAACAAGATCATGTATAAAAGAACTTCCACTTCTGCTGTTCCCTTCAGAGCGAAGGCGGATAAAAAGATCATCTATGTAAACGGTGTTTTCGTTCCTGTTCCAGATGTAAATTTTAATTTTATGTTCAGGCTTTAAAAATTCCTCTTTTGCAGGAAATGCAGAATGAATACGTACCCACTCCCCGGTTTTAAAATCAGAGCTTTTAATATCAACTCTGTTCCATGAAACAATTTCCTGTTTTGATGTGTCGTGAATTTCCAGAATATACGTTGCATACATGTCTTTATCCTTCGACCATATCCATGCTCCAATATCAAAATATTTTTTATCTTTTAAATCAAAATAACCCAGAAATGTATTGATGCCCGGACAATACTGATCTTTTCCCACAAGTTTGCTGCTGCGTATTCCAGAGTAAGGGCGTTCTGTCGGCAAATAATCTATTGCCTCCATATCGTTTAAAATAAACGTTTTTGCATCGCTGACAGTAAACAAAACATTCAGATCGTCTGCATAGAACTTTGTGGAACATGTATTCCATAAATAAATTTTAATCACGTGCTCGCCTTTAATTTTTTCCTTTGGGAGGGTAAAAACCCCTTCGCGCATGGTCCAAGTTTTAACAGGGAAATTATTTTCTTTTATCTGAAGTCCATCCCAAAATAAAGTTTGTTTTGCATCAACATCTTCAACAGAAAAAACAATGCTTGTTTCTATTTCTTTTGATTCGGCATAAAGCCATACCTGAATACGCACATCTGTTGATGAAGCATAGGGAACATCTTTCACTGCTTTTGAAAAAGTTACGCTGTAAGAATCTTTTCCTTTCTGGCAGGAAGAGGTTTTGCCGGAACGGGATATTTCTGTAGACAATGCTTCGGGATTTAATAAAGCTTCGGGATTTTCAAAATCAAAAATGAATTCCTGAATTATTTTTTCCCCGGCAGGAAGTATCAGTTGGTTTCCCGCTTTTTCAATGCTGAAATATCTTTTCCATTTATAATATTTATACACACGCAAACCGGCATAAAGAATAGCAATCAGGAAAAACGCCCAAACAATATATTTAATTTTTCGCTTCATGAATTTCAAATATAAATGATACTGTTTGGAAAAATTATTTATAGGAAATTATTTTCAGCATACTACACGAGCCGTCCTGATGAAGAATTTCGGTATTATAAAGATTATTTATTTTGTCTAACATAGAAAATTCGCATACCAGCAACGTATCATTTTTCACACAAGTTTCCGGTATTTTACTTCCTATCCGATATCCTTTTAAATTATATGCATTTCTGTAAAAAAGAACATGAGCATTGTATCCGTCGTTTACTATAGTGTATTTTTTATATTCCGGATGTTTTCCCATATATCTGCCAAATGTTACCGGTGTCCATGTATAATGCGATTCAAAAAAATTCTTTTCCACAATATGTTTGTAAGGGTAAAAAAAGATAGCAGCAAATACAAAACATGCCAAAACATAAAATTTTTTCAGATTTTTATCGCCAAAATATTCTTTGATTTTTTGAAATAACAGAAAAATCGGTATTGCACATATAAATGCTAATAGAGTAAAAACTTGGGCATCATACCAGAATAGCTTTGTTCCTGAAAAAGATATAATCAATAGAAATCCTAAAGAAATAATAAATAAATACTTTATGAGTTTCAAAAATAAATCAGAAATAAAAGCAGGTTTGATTATGAGTAAAGCAAGTGAAACAAAAAGATACGGAAACCAGTATGTGTATTGCCAGTCTGCAATTGATTTAAAGTAAAAAATAAAAGATTCCTGATGTTCTTCGCTCGGCAGAAAAAATCTTCCGGCAAGCTCATTTTCATTCACAATTTTAAAAAATCCCGGTGACTTAATTTCTCGTAACAGATAATATCCGATTGCCAGAAAAAGAAACAGCAAAAAAGAAAAGTAAAAATGTTTATTTACAAGCGTACTTTTAAATTTTTTAGTGAGGATTAATATTACAGGATAAAAAGCAGCAAAGAACATACCGGCAACACCTTTTGTAAGCACAGCAAAAGCAAGCGTTATGAGAGAATAATAAAGATATTTGTTTTTATCATAGGTAATATATAAAATAAAAAAAAGGGCAGACATGCTTGTAAACAAAGCAAGCATGGCATCATAATCTCCGGTACGCGAAACATGATTGTTTATATAACCGTTCGTTGTTATTAAAATAACAGATGCAATCAAACCGGGGAAAAAATTCTGAAAATATTTCCGGCTGAAATATATAAACATTGCTATGGTTGCAAGTACGGCCAGAGCTGAAGGAAAACGTACGCCAAGTTCATTGATGCCAAAAATGTTAAAACTTAATACCTGCATCCATATTAAAAAGGGAGGTTTTGTATTCCAAAGATCCGGTAAATTATCATAATGAGTTACTAAAAAATTACCATTCAAATACATTTCAATAGCATTCACAGCAAGCCGTGATTCATCCCACATCGCCAGAACTAAAAGATCAAGATTCAGAAAAACAGGAAAATAAACCAGTATCAGAAAAAAAAGTATGAAAAGAAAATATTTAATAAACTTCATGATTAATTATCTGCTGGAATAAGTTTAAATAATTGATTTTTTTGTTTGTTTGCCTCCCAAATTATTAAAGGAGTTCCGGGGTCACAAGAACCATTATAAATATCAAAATATTTAAAAGAATTTTTTGAAATAATGTTATAGGTAGAATCTGTGTTTATAGAAATATAAAACCTCTGATTGTCTCCTCCATTTAATTCCCAGATTAAAACTTTTGTTCCTTCTTCTTTTGCAAAATTAGGAATATCAAGACACATTTTTGTATTATTCAATTTAATAATATAAGAGCCATCGGATAATTTTTCAAAATTAAAAAGAGAGTGAGTATTCGGATCATTAGTATGCTGTATCACTGCCTGACCGTTTTCAATTATTTTAACGCCTAAAATAGAATTACAATTTACAGAAGAAATTATATATTTTTTTGAGGGATCAATATTTTTTACATAATTCATTCCATCAGGTAAATTTGGCTTTGTATTATTTTCGGTAGAGTAATAGGGTGATTCAATGTATTTCCATATTTGATTGTTATCGCCAAGATATAAAAAGTTTTTCCAGTATGCTTTTTGAGTCATTGAGTCGTAATGAATATATCCCTTATCGTATTGAAGAGTTTGAAAAATGTTAAGAAAAATAAAAAAGGCAATTAACAGAAAAGAAAAAGTTTTATAAATTTTTGATTGAAAGAAGCCTCTTTGAATAAAAATTGCCAATGGAAATGCCAGCAAGCTGTATGATTCTATAAATGCACGTAAACCGAAACCGCCTCCATACCACCAGCACCACCATGATAAAATCACATAAACATTAATAATTGTAAATAGTATTATCGGAAAAAATAATCCCTTTTTGTTTTTTATCAGAAGCGGGATACCTAATACTGCCAACAACATGAGGGGCGTATATAAAAACCATCCTTTCCTGAAGCTGAATAATCCATCTATAATATGGGGAGAAGCCCAGTTAAAGCCCTCTTCTCCGTAGGAATAAAAAAAGAAATCTCCTGTAACGTATTTCCAATAAATAATTTGTGGAAGCCACACCAAAAAAGTAAATAATGCAATTAAAAGAATATGAATATAGTTTTGTAAAAATAAGGTAATTCGCTTAATAAAATCTTTATAGCCAGAGATACCCCAAAAAATAAATACAAGAATAATTAAACTGTTTGTCGGGCGAATTAAGGATATAAGTCCAAAAATAAATCCCAATAAGAGACTATTTTTTATAGTATTTTTTTGATGCCATTTTATTGTGAGATAAATGAAAATCGAAAACAATGAAAAGCTGAAACTATGAGACATTAGAGCCTCAACACATGAATAGAAAAAAAGATTTGTTCCAAAAACAATAGAGATTAGAGTAATAATCGTGATGGTAGAATTAAAATAATACAGTAAAGATTTTCGAAGATAGTACAGACCGATAAAAAGATAAAACAAAGCGCTGATCATTAAAAAAAGCTTATAGGGTACTGAATATCCACCGGTATCGTAACCTGTAATATATGCCATAGCGTGTCCTGTCAGAAAAAAAGGCATATACATAAGCGAAAGCCCCATGCTGGTTTTTATTACCCTGTTTCCATTTGGCAATTTTTCGCTGTAAATAATGAAATGATGAGGTCCTTTATAATTTTCTGTAAACCGGCAGGTAATGTCAGAATAAATAAAACTTGCAGGCAAATAAGAATAGTAAGATAAAACATCGCTTTGCAACACCAATCGCTTATTTACCCATCTTGTTTGAGACGATACAAATGCAAGCAGAACCAACATTATCAAACCCAGAAATAACTTGGAAGGAGAAAATTTTCCGTTTTCAGTTAACCTTATTTTTTTAAAAAAACTCTGGAACGAATTTGTTTTAAAAACACCGTATTTAAAAATTGTAAATAGTATTTTAAAAGCATCGGAGCTTTTTAATTTTTTCCCTTCGCCTTCGTTTCGTGGAAAATACTGAACAGGCACTTCTGCGATGTTATTGCGTTTTATTTTCAGTGCTTTTAAAATTAATTCTGCTTCAAAGCCAAAACGATTTTCTTCTAATTGAATTTTTTCATACAGATTGCGGTGTATTAATTTGTACCCGCAAGCCATGTCAGTTATTTTAACATCTATCAGCACAGATGTCAGCAAAGTAAAAAATCTATTTCCCGCATATCTTTTAAAAGAAGACAATGGGCGGTTGACTCCTGCTAAGTATCTTGAACCATTTACAAACTCCACATTCAACTCGTGCATGGCTTCAAGCATTTTGGGTATGTCGGCAGGGTTCAGCTCCAAATCTGCATCCTGAACAAGAAAAATATCTCCTTTTGCATTTTCAATACCTGTGCGTACTGCAGCTCCTTTTCCCTTGTTCACATCATGCTTTAAAAGCCGTATGAATTCTTTATCTTTTATAAATTCGGAAACAACAGAAAAAGAAGAATCCTTTGAGCAATCGTCAACAATAATTATTTCATGGGAAGTAACAAAATCCGGAAGCTTAACCCGCAGAAGCTTATTCAGCAACTTTGGTATTAATGTTTCTTCATTATAAAGCGGTATGATTATGCTGAGGTTCATCCCTGCAAATTTATTATTTTAAATGAATAATTTGTAAATAATTTAAAAAATGGAGTAATATAAGGAGTCGAATGTTCCGTTTATTATTTTGCCGGAATCGCAGTTGTATTAAGAGCAGTATCTGCGGGAGCAGCATTCAAGTTTTTATACCCATCAATCTTTATCATACAGCATGTGTTCCACTCATTAAGAATTGATATTTCGTAATCCTGCTTTATTTGCTGTAACACATTTTCTTCACAAACCATAATTGTATCATGTCTTACAATTGTTGCCGGAACTTTTTTGAAAATTTTGTATCCTTTATCATTAAAGGTTCTTATGTAGAAATCGGCAGACGCATTGTATCCATTATAAATAACACTGTAAGACTTCTGATGTTGCATTTTTTTCATAAAATGACCATACAAAAGATGTTTCCAATAGTATCCGTCTCCAAATGAAATATCTTTCATTATTTTTTTGTAAGGGTAAAAAAAGATTGTAAGAATAAAAAGAGTAGAAATAATAATTTTATGATATGGTTTTGTGAAAACAGGGCTGTCTGAAATAAGTTTAATCATCCATGTAACCGGAGCAGCGCAAATTAAAGCGAGATAAGGATACAGCGGAGCATCGTACCATTGGAGTTTTGTTTGTGAATAAGAAATCAGGAAAAAGAAAAACAGGACAAGTGAAAATGAAAAAAGTAAAAATTGATATTGATATTTTTCATGCTTTTTATAATATAAAAACATCAGAACAAAAGCAAGTGGCAGAAGATATATCCATACGGAAAACCTCCAGTCGAGAAAATTTGAAAAATAGAATAAGAAGCCATGGCTGTGCGTTTCCACTGTGTTTAAAAAACGACCACCAAGCTCATTTTCATAAACAGCATTTAAAAATCCGGGGTTGCTCATTTCCCGCAAAAAATAAAAACCAACCACTATAAACACAAAAAATAAAAGACCGAAATAAAAAAAAGGACTTTTAAGTGTTATGATTATTTTTTTTCTGAAAAGCGCGTAAAGAAATAAAACCGGAATGAAAAACAATCCGGCAACACCTTTTGTCATAACAGCGAATGTTATTCCTGCAAATGTTATCAGTAAAAAAATGTATTTCTTTTTCCATTCGCTTTCAAGAAAAAGATAAAAGGCAAGACCGTAAACGGTAGTAAAAAAAGTTAATAATGCATCATAATCGCCTGTTCGCGTTACGTGTGTTGATATGTATCCTGGCGAAGTTACCAGTATGATAACTGATATAAAACCCAACAATTTATTTTTCAGATAAAAAACAGAAAACAGAAGTAGGCACAGTGCTGTAAGCAGAGCTGCTATAGCCGATGGGAGACGTATTCCTATTTCGTTAAATCCAAAGATTTTACAGCTTGCTATTTGCAGCCATATCATTAAGGGTGGCTTTGTATTCCATAGATCAGGTTGGTTTTCAAAATGGGTAACGATATAATTCCCATTTTCAGACATTTCAAGCGCATTGCATGCAAGCCTCGACTCATCCCAGTCCCTTATTGTATCCAGATCTAGCTGATATAAAACAGGAAAAATAACAATTACGGCAAGAACTATATATGGTAGAATTCTTTTAAGCTTCATCCGGGATTGCTGCAAATATAGAAAGTTTAAAAAGAGTTGAATGTATTTATTGGTTCAATTACAGAGCTATTTCCAGCTTAAATTTCTGATTTGCACCTCCGGAATTTATCCATTGAATTAAGGTAGCTCCGTCGTCTAAACTAGCACTCTTAATATCAAAACTTTTATCACTGTGTTTACATATAAAAATTACCGACCCGTCTTTTTGAACCAAAACTTCAAACTTCTGATTGTCATTACCGGAATATTGCCATTGCACAATCGGTGCGCCATCTTCAATAGAATTTTCGAAAACATCTAAAAACAGACCACTTTTTTTACACATAATTGAATATGCACCATCTGCGTGTAATTTAAATTTGAATCGTTGATTATCGTAGCCATTATTGCTGTATTGAATGAGCTTGACGCCATTTTCTACAGAACCACCTTCAACATCAAGGTTTTTTCCACTGTTTACCGAGATAATGTAATAATATTTTGAAGTATCAATGATATCACTCGAATCAGTTGATGCGTTAGGGTTTGTTCTTGTTGTACACGCAGCAAAAAAGATTGCTAAAATCGCTGTAAAAACTAATGTTTGTTTCATAATTTTATTATATATTTTTTTAATTTATGTTGAGCAAAATGCTTTTTTTTAATCAGTCCTCAGTCTACAGTCCTCAGTCCTCAGTCTGTTTGACTGGCGACTATTTGACTGCCGACTGCCGACTATTTGACAGCCGACTTCCTTCATTAAAATACTTCCTGCAATTTGACGAAGATTTTTACTAATTTATGTATTATTCTAATATTTATATTTATTGTGAATTCAAAGATCAACATTCATAGAAATTCTTTTTGCAACGATAGATGTTCGATAGATGTTCAATTGTTGATTCGATAGAAAACAATTGTATTCCTATTGTATTTCTATTGTATTACTATCGAATTACTATTGTATTTCTACAGAATTCCTATTGAATTTCTACTGAATTCCTAATTCAAATCCTCAGATTTAATATTCGTATCATCAATAATATAAAGTGGCCTTTTTCTCACATTTGCAGCTACCCGGCTAATATATTCACCAATAATACCAATAGTTATTAACTGAATTCCTCCGATAAAAAGCACACAAAGCATAAGAGATGTCCATCCTGCAATATATTCTTTGATAACGAAGCGGGAATACAGAGCATACAAAGTAACAAGAAATGCAATGCCTGCAACGATAAAACCTGAAATGGTAGCAAACTTTAATGGGAAATCAGAAAATGATGTTATCCCGTTTAATGCCAGCTTAAGCATTTTAGAAAAAGTGTAACCTGTTTTTCCTGAATACCTTTCTACACGGTCATATTCAACATAAGTCTGCCTGAATCCGGCCCAGGCTATTTGCCCCCTGAGGTACTTTTCCTGTTCCGGCATATTTTTTAAAACATCAACAATTTTTCGGTCAACAATTCTGAAATCGCCCGTATCAACAGGGATATTTACTGATGTAATTTTTTTCAGAATCCTGTAAAAAAGTTTTGCAGTTGTTTTTTTGAAAACAGTTTCTCCGTCCCGAACTCTTCTTTTCGCATACACCACTTCATGCCCTTCATTCATTTTGTTGTACATCTCAATAATAAGCTCTGGAGGGTCTTGCAAATCGGCATCAATAATCGCTACTCTTTTTCCTGATGAATAATCCAAACCGGCTGTTACGGCTATCTGATGACCAAAATTTCTGCTGAAATTAATGTATTTTATATAATTATATCTTAAAGAAAGCTCACGGATAAGCTGTATGGAATTATCTTTGCTTCCATCATTAATAAAAATAAATTCTTTAGTAACTCCGAGCTGATCCGCTACGGAATTTAAGCGATCAAAAAGGAGGGGTATATTTCCTTCTTCATTATATATCGGGATTATTATTGATAGAGCTATTTCCTGACTCATAAATATACCAACTATTCTTGAACGTCTTTATTTAAAAAAAGCAAATATAATGATTTTAAATTAATCAATTTAAAACTAAAAGCAAGAATCCCTGAAATTCCGCATATCAGGAAGAAACCCAAAATCCAGTTACTGATATTAAATTTTATAAGATATGCCATTCCTATAGATATACCTGCAAATGCAAATAATAAAATTAAGAATTTATAATTCATTCTGAAGTTAAAAATCTTTTTGGCAATAATTACCTGAGCCAGCGCGGTAAACATTTGAGTGAAAAGACTTGCTATTGCAGAACCTGTTGCCTGAAACTTTGGAATAAGGATTAGATTTAAAACGATGTTGAGCCCCATTCCTATTGCAGCCATTATATTAAGGTATTTTAAACTGCCATTGGCTGTTAATAATGTTCCAAAAATATAAGTTGTGGAAATAGCAAGAAAAGCAAACATAAGCAGTCCCATTATATCTGCCGAAGCATCAATATGGCTGTTATAAAGAAGGTACATGATTTCATGCCTGTAAATAAAAGTTCCTATTACTAATATAAATGAAGGAATTATTACAAGGGAATAACTGAATTGCGTTAATTGTTCCACCGATTCTTTTTGTTTCAGCATTTTAGAAAACATAGGTAACAGTAGGGCCCCAAACAAATAAGAGAACATAGAGGCGGCTTCCAAAATACGAAAAGCCTGTGCGTAAATACCTGCTTGTTCTTTCCCATCGGGGAGCATGCGTTCAAGCATTACAGAATCAACCCTGTTGTACAATGCCATCAGTAAAATCAGAAGCGCATAAGGGTAGCTTTGTTTTAATATTGCTCTGAAAAATGTAAAATCGAATTTTAAATGCAAAAACTTAGATTTGGAAAGAACAATAAAAAACGTAATAATTGCTGTTATTCCATAAGCTGCGGTCTGCGAGTAAACAAACCATTCGATTTGAAAAGGGCTGTCGAAAACATGACCCCAGAGCAAAACAGAGCAGATGATTATCATCAGTGCTTTATCAAGTACAGAAACAAGACTGTCTGTTTTAAAAAGCTGTAGACCGCTGATATTCGACCGAAGGTATAAAACAAACGAAATAAGAAACTGATTAAACATCAGCAAGAGCAATAATTTTATCTGCTCCCAGCCATAACCAATAATCAGAGCTAACCCCGTACAAATAATGCCATATACAATTGCAAGTAAAAATTTAAGAATAACAACATTTGAAAGATACTTGCTGAATAATTGGTGGTGTTGTGAAATGTTCCGGTTATTAAAATTGGTGATGCCAAGGTCAAGAAGAATGTTGAGCATCAGGGAAAAGTTAAAAAGAGAAAAATAAAAACCGTAAGATTCTGCGCCTACAGTGTTTTGTATTGTACGGTCAATGCCAAATATCCAAAATGGCTTTACCAGAAGATTCAGGAAAAGCAGTATGGCTAGATTTGTTAAAAATGTACGCTTCAAATTTTTAGTTTTATTCTGTTTGCAAACCTAACGCAAATTGAAGATTTCACAAAATATAATTTTTGAGTCCGCTCTGAAAAGTATCTTCCGCTGACAAGGTTCGGTCTTCGGGAAAATAATATAATAGCAACCAAAGATAACATTGCGCAACCTGTACTGCTTATGCGGGAAGCTTTTATCAATGCTCAAAATAATTTGGGAATATTCTAAATTAATGCTTATTTTTGTATTTATACAAATTTTATTAAAAATATTATGACAACAATAATAACCATTGACTCAAAATATCATTTTAATTTAACCTTTACAAAATAAGCTAAATATAATTTTAAAAAGCAATAAAAATATGAATTCACTTTTAATAGAAATAAATTCTAAAGAAGATAAGCGGATTTTTACTTCTTTAGCAAAACGGCTTCATCTAAAAACTCGACTGCTTTCACAAGAAGATAAAGAAGATATTGCACTTGCTGGGGCAATTGACGCAGGGAGAAATTCCGGTTATGTTGATGAACAGGTAATAATGAACACCCTGAATAAACTTAAATGTAAATAAAATGGAAGTAAAATATACTTCATTATTTAATAAAGATATTTCAGGTATTCGCAACAATAAACTTGTGCAGTCAATAGAAGATGCCATTGATAATGCAAAACAGGCTGTTGCTGTTACGGAAATCAAAAATTTGAGAAAATTAAAAACCTATAAAAATCATTACAGAATAAGAATTGGCGATTACAGAATCGGATTATTTATTGAAAATAATACCATTGAATTTGCCCGTTTCCTTCACCGTAAGGATATTTACAAATATTTCCCATGAGTTTTAAATGAAAATGATGATCCAAAAAATAGCGATCGAATTTTCGATATGTACAAAATTAAAAGAATTTGGTAATATTTGATATTGAACCTGATTTAAAAATTTAATTGTATAACGAATTATGAAAATTATGTAAAATAAAAATTATCTATAAAAAGCCGTTTAGCTTTTATTCTTGCTCTGAAAACTGAGAAATTTCAATTACTACAAGAATAAGGAGTGTAACGCCGGAGACGGCGTGAGCATACTTATTTGGCACAAGGGTATCTCAGTACCTCTCTTCCGGTAAGCGTTGTTCACGCTTTTTCTCTTATTAAACCAAGTACAAAAATAAATTACAATTTTAGCTTTAGTTGTTTTTTATCTGTATTTTTGAAAGTAAATTTATAAAAATATGAACACATACACTACCCAAATTAAATTAGATAAAACACCTCTGATATTACAAGGAATTGATAAGTTCTTAGGAAAACTTGTAAAAATTACTATTACTGAGATCATGCCTGAGAAAAATAACCAAAAATTGCTTTTAATAGAAGGATACAAAAATTCAAAGACTGAAGACCATCAGATAATGAACGATTTTAGTAACTCCGACTTTGAAAACATAGATTAATGAAAAGAGGTGATATTTATTGGGCTGATCTTAACCCTGTAATTGGGTCGGAAATATCGAAAATACGTCCTGTTGTTATAATTTCAAATGATATTAATAACGAATTTGCTGATGTTGTAACAATATTACCGATTACAACCACCACTCAAAAAATTTATCCATTTGAAGTAATTCTTGAGAATGGAGAAGGAGGGATTAACGAAAATCAAAAATAAAAGCAAATCAAATCAGAAGCATTGATAAAAAAAGATTAACCCATAAAATAGGTAAAATACCGAAAGAAAAAATATGCGATGTGGAATTGGCAATTTTAATTCACCTCGGTATAAAATCATAAGAACTTCAAGCTGATCAAAAAAATAAAATTAGTAAATTTAATTAAGCCAAAATGACATAAACCAGAAAAATTATTTATAAAAAGCGTTTAGCTTTTATTTGGTAAGAGAAAACTGAGAAATTTCAATAGTTATATTATTTGATTATACTAAAAATAGATTGTATTTTTATAAAAAATATTTAACAAAATAAAATGAATAATCTTATTCGATTTGACTGGGCAATGAAAAGACTGTTGAGAAACAAAGCAAATTTTGATATTCTCGAAGGTTTTTTGTCGGAACTATTAAACGAAGACATCAAAATTGAAAACATATTAGACGGAGAAAGTAATAAAAAACATAAAGACGATAAGTTTAACAGAGTTGATCTACTTGTTAAAAATACAAAAGGAGAACTGATAATTATAGAAGTACAAAACAATCGTGAACACGATTATTTACTTCGCATTCTTTTTGGCACATCAAAACTACTTTTGGAGAATATGAGTGCCGGAATGAAATATAAAGAAATTAAAAAAATCATTTCTGTAAATATTGTTTACTTTGAGTTAGGACAAGGAGACGATTATATTTATCACGGAACAACAAATTTTGTCGGATTAAATAAAAAAGATACGCTCAAATTATCGCAAGACCAGCAATTACTTTACAAAAAAGAAAAAGTATCAAAAATTTATCCAGAATACTATGTAATAAGGGTAAATCAATTCGATGATGTTGCAAAAAACACCATTGATGAATGGATATATTTTCTTAAAAATGAGAATATAAAGAAAGGATTTAAAGCTAAAGGAATTCAACAAGCCAATGTAAAATTAAACATTTTAAAACTTAGTGAAGCTGACCGTAAAGAATACGAAAGATTTATTGAGCAGGTAAGATATGAAGAAAGCCTGATAGTTTCTAATTACCAGGCAGGCGAAATAAAAGGAAAAATCGAAGTCGCAATAAATGCTAAAAAAGCCGGAATACCTGCTGAAACAATAGTTCAAATTACCGGCTTAACAAAAAACGAAATCAAAAATTTATAAATCGAAATTTAAAAAAACAGAAATGACAGAACAACAGAAAAATTAAATAAAAAAGCGTTTAGCTTTTATTCTGTCTTCTGAAATCTTGCAAAATTTTCAATTGGTTACAGGAATAATAAGTGTAACGCTCATTTAATTTTGGCATAAAAATCTTTGTTTTATTTTACTGCACATTATCAATAGTTCAGTTGTCTCCTTAATTTATAATAAGTTTTTTAAATATTATTCTAGTGCCGGTTTCTATAGCTACGAAATAAAATCCAGAAAGTAAACGGGAGCAATCAATAATAATATTATTGGAATTTTGTGGTGAAATTGAAAAATGAATTTTACCTAACTTGTCTAAAACACGAATATTTTTAACGGATTTTACTTTAAGGTTTGTAGATTTAATGATAATTTTCTAAGATTTTTTTTCAAAATATTTGCTACGCTACTAAAGAGTCTTTGTCAATGTTCAAAATATTAAAAATTTCCTTTTGATGATTTG
>Ga0209417_1000182_pt1 | contig 165559 bp, 130 predicted proteins | sample RifGroF2_FD_184002 | JGI IMG/M metagenome (GOLD analysis project Ga0209417, IMG submission 184002) | Groundwater microbial communities from Rifle, Colorado, USA - Groundwater F2 (SPAdes) (version 2) | ecosystem: Environmental > Aquatic > Deep subsurface > Groundwater | place: Rifle, Colorado... | reverse complement strand
ACATTTGTGTTGCGCAGAAATAAGAGGATTATGGTCGAGATAACGCAACTAATCTTTGTAAATAACTGATTGCACCATAAATGAGCCATATAAGGGGCTTTAGCAATTATAGTGCCGAACAGAATTGGAAATTTAGCATAAAAAGCGAAGAAAAGTGATGTAAAAGCGTTAAAAAGTGAACGAAAATCGAAGAAATTCCAGGGTATAGGGGATACAAAAAATCTAAAGCTATAGAATGTTTGGTTTACACAAATTAAAAAGATTGAGCATAAAAAGAAAAGGGATATAATCACATCAGAATACAGAATATAGAATATATACATGGAAGAAAATAAAAACTGACGAAAAAAATTTTAGAATTTTAAATAAATCTTATCGCTGATGGATGATTATGGGAGCGAAATCAAACAAAAATAAAAGAGCATTCACAATCTGAGAGTTGTTGTTTTTAATTTTCATTATATTTCTTTTATTTGGTTTGTGTTTCAAAGCGGAGAGGACTATTTACAAAAAAACTTTGCATTGCATGATAATCTGAACATATTTAGGGAGGAATACAAAGTGGGATATACTAGAATAAAGGATTATGAAAGCATATCACTTTATTTAGTCCGGAGAAATAGGCAATGAAACAAAAATTTAATTTCTTACCTCGCAAGCTTACGAAAGAAGAAATTGCTGTGGCTCCCTCTGAATGGATAAAACCATTAAGGAGCTACAGAATCAGAAGGTTAAGAGCAATCTGGCTGGAAGATGAAAGGCCAAGTTATTACACTTTGTTGACAGCTGCTATGGCAGCTATTGCCAAGAAAGACAGGCATTTAATTGATATTGCAAGCCAATTAACAAAAGGTAATATGCCTGAATACATTTACCAGTCTCTTATTGGTATTGCGTTATGTGATATGGGATTTAAAGCGGAAGGTTTAGCGATGGAACGTGAAGCAGTCAGATTAAAACCTTCACATTCAAACTTATTAAGTTTAGCAGCAGGTACAGATGATCTTGATGAAAAGAAAGAATTAGCAAAAAAAGTTTTGAGTGAGAATCCCAAAGATAGTGATGCACTGCGACATCTTGCTTATGCAAAATATTTCAAAGGCGAGCGTCAGGAAGCTGAGCACTTGATTGATGATATATTATTGAATGAACCAAATAATAACTATGCTTTAGAATTTAAAGGCAATATTTATTATGATAAAAAAGAATATGACAAGACGTTAGAGTGTTATTTAAAAGTAAGGCTTAAACCCAAGCCAATCTCTTTACAATTTAAGATATGCCATTTCTATTATTTGGCTGGCAAGTTGAGGAAAGCAAAAAAAATCGCAAAGAAGATACAGGGAAAAATTGCTTTGGTATCTGACTTGGGAATGAATCTTGACAAGGTGAAAGAATTATTAATTGAGATTTTGAAATCTTGAGTTGCAAATAAATAATGGTTCTGAAAGCTAACGAATATCCTGATATTTGGAAATTTAGTACTGAATGCCCGGCACCTCCAAAGGACAAATTGTCGGAACGATATTTTTTGCAATATTCTTATTCGACTATCTGCCAGCACAGATTGCATGGAGTTATCTTTGGACGTTGATTGTAACAGGATTAATTCTGATTAGCGTATGGGTCAGAACGAAAGATACTTTGTTAATACCTATCCTGTTACTGCCATTTTTTTTCAGGCTTTATATTTTATTAAAATTCATCGGCCATTGGCGTCAGGTAATTGCAGGATTCCTGCTGCTCGGAGTTGGAATGGCGATAAGTTTATGGAAAAATTCAATAAAAAGATACCCAAAATAAGAAAATGAGACTAAGTAATTGATAATGTAAAACTATTTCAAGGAATCATAGAGAGATATTTTTTCAGCATCTGTCATCCTTCACAATCTTCCTCCGTTCAAGCTGTGAATTATAAGTAAATAAGCTCTGCAAATTAAGGGTTATGCCTGATTATCATTGTGCTTTGTTTTAATAATATAAAAGAATAAAAATGGAGACTTTGTAATGAAACCCAGGGGAATGTTAATGGCTGAACATCGGCTGATAGAAAGAATGTTAGCCATCATCGAGAAAGAAATAATCCAAATCGAAAAAGGACGAAGGATAAATTCAACCACAATCGATTCCATTGTTGATTTTATGAAAACATTCGCAGATTTGAACCATCATGGGAAAGAAGAAGATATTCTTTTCAGCATACTGGCAAAAAAAGAAATGACAGATGAAGATTCCCAAATGATGCAGGAACTTATTGAAGAACATAAATTCTGCAGAAAAGCCACTGAAGATATCGTACAAGCAAAAGAAGATTACCTCAAAGGCAAGGATACCATAGGCATAGTAATCCTTACACTTAATTCGCTGGTAAGATTCTACCCCAAACACATTCAAAAAGAAGATGAAATATTTTTTCCCAACAGCGAAATCTATTTAACAGATGAGGAATTGGCATCAATGATAAAAGAATTCAAAAACTTCGATTGCACAATGTTCCAAAATAAATATAAGCAAATAATTGAAAGCCTTGAGCAGGCAAATGGAGGCATCTAAAATGGCAAACCAAGCGACGAAAACAGTAAACGGGATACCGATGGACATACTTGAAAACACGGTAGAATCAATTAAAAAAGAACCGAAGCTCGCTAAAAGCAAATTTCATATTTCCAATAAGTGGGTCAGCGGCGGGCAGAATCAAACAACAATTACAAGTTTTTACAGCAGCGGCAGAGAAAATTTTCATAAACGAACTTTTACGCTGCAATCAGATGAACCTGAACTCCTTGCAGGCAATGATACATCGCCGAACCCAGTTGAGCATCTTCTAAACGCTCTTGCGGGCTGCCTGACAAGCAGTATGGTGTATCATGCTGCTGTTAACGGCATTAACATTTACGAAGTAGAATCAGAAGTAGAAGGCGATATAGACCTTCGCGGTTTTATGGGGTTGGCTGAAGATATAAGAAAAGGATATAATAAAATCAATGTCAGATTCAGAGTAAAAAGCGATTCAGAAAATACCGAGCAGCTTAAATCTCTGGCCAAGTTCTCGCCTGTTCTTGATGTTGTCAGCAACGGAACAAAGGTCGATATAAGCATCAGTTCCTAACAAACTAAGAACAAAGTTTAAAATAATCAGTCATTTACCTAATATAAATAATCATATAACCAATTTACATATTCCATCTCTTTTTTCATATTATGCCTTTAATAACATTTTTTTTAGGGGATAAAATGAAAGCATTTTTAGTTGTCGTTTTAATTTTGATTTTAGTCTTACCAGCAGCGGGAGAATACAGGACTTATGACGGAACTAACAACAATCTGAAGCATCCTGAATGGGGAAGCACCGGAATTCAGTTGTTAAGAACAGAGCCAGATGATTATGCAGATGGAATTTCAGAGCCTGCCGGCAAGAACCGGCCGAGTCCGAGAGTAATCAGCAATATCGTTATCGACCAAGACGGCTCGATGCCTAATACTTTTGGGAGAAGTGATTATATATGGCTATGGGGTCAGTTTATCGACCATGATTTAGATTTAACTAATAACGCAGTTCCTCCCGAACCATTTGATATTGTTGTTCCGCCGGGGGATCCGGTTTTTGACCCCAATGATAATGGAGGAGTTGTGATACCATTGAATCGGAGTGAATATGAACCAAATTCTATACCAAGACAGCAAATAAATGCATTAACAGCATGGCTTGACGCATCTATGGTTTATGGTTCAGATATCACAAGGGCGAACTGGCTACGTACTTTTTCGGGGGGAAGGCTGAAAGTTACGTCATCTGAATATGGTGATTTGCTTCCTTATAATGATGGAACAGTTCCAAACGGCGGCGGGATGGGCACCAATTTGTTTGTTGCGGGAGAAGTGCGTGCAAATGAAAATGCAAATCTGATGGCAATTCATACACTTTTTGTTCGAGAACATAACCGGCTTGCGAATCAAATATCAGCAGCATGTCCGAGCTTGACCGATGAGCAAATATATCAGAAAGCGCGAAAAATAGTAGGCGGTGAAATACAGGTTATAACATTCAAAGAATTCTTACCTGCCCTGCTTAATGGGGATGAGCCTAATGAATACAAGGGATACAATCCAAAGGTTAATCCCGGAATTGCAAACGTATTTTCGACGGCGGCTTTCAGGCTGGGACACAGCGCGATAAGTCCGGAAGTTTTGAGAATCGATGAAAATATGCAGGTGATACCAGACGGCAATCTTGGGATAGTAGAGGCATTTTTTAATCCTGAAGCAATAAGTGAGGAAGGCGGTATCGAACCGATTCTTCGCGGGCTTGCCAATCAGCTTCATCAGGAAATCGATTCTTTTGTAATCGATGAATTGCGAAATAATTTATTTTCCAGTTCTGATTTGCCAAGTTTGAATATGCAGCGAGGACGCGATCACGGACTGCCATCATATAATGCACTGCGAGGTTATTGGGGATTGGAGATGTTTATGACATTCGAAGATTTAAATCCTGATGCGGAAATTGTATCGGCACTTGCATCTGTTTATGGAGATGTAAATAATATTGACGCATGGGTGGGAATTATCACGGAATACGATAATGGAGGTTCGCTTGCGAGCGGGCTGATGCATACGATTATTAAAAATCAGTTCGAACGAATCCGAAACGGCGACCGGTTCTGGTATTCAATCGATCCCGATCTAAGCAGCAGCGAGAAGGCATTCATCTGTTCTGTCAGGCTTAAAGATATCATCGAGATGAATACCGATATAACCGGCCTTCAGGATAATGTTTTTTATGTTCCTGACGGGGCAGTGCCCGATTTTGATGAGCTGACAATCAGCAGCGTTAAAATTATTGACGGCAAATACTGGTGGCAGAACGATACTATGTATATCGAGGGCAGTTCTCTTGACGCAACGCTTGAAAACTGGAAAGAAGCTGATTCGATTAATGTGGCGATTTATGGCGACAATAACACAACAGCGGTAATTACCAAATCTATTCCACTTACAAAATTAACTTACTTGAATGGGAAATTAATATATAAAGGGTCTGCCCCGCTGACTGAGTTTCAAATTAATATTTTGAACAAGACATTCACCATAATGGCTTCAAAAATTAACTTAAATACGATTAAAACCAATGCTGCAATTGAAATCAGGTTGGGAACTTATTTTGGAAAAGGAACAGGTATAATTTTAAAATAGGAGGTAACAATGAAAGTGCAAACGGCAAAAACTGTTAACGGGGTATCTCTTGGTATACTTTTGAATACAGCGAATCTCATTAAAAAAAAGCCAAGCACGGCCAAAACAAAATTTTATATTTCCAACAAATGGGTCAGGGGCGGACACAATATAACCACAATTACAAGTTTCTATAATGCAGGCAAAGAGATATTTCATAAAAAGCCATTTACTATTCAATCAGATGAGCCGGAGATTCTGGCGGGTAATGACATTGCCCCGAGTCCTGTCGAGCACTTACTAAACGCACTTGGTGCATGCCTGACAAGCAGTATGGTTTATCATGCATCTGTAAAAGGCATTAACATTTATGAGATGGAGTCACAAATTGAAGGAGATATCGACCTTCGCGGGTACCTTGGATTGTCAAATTTGGTACGAAAAGGTTATAATAAAATAAGAGTAAGATATAAGATTAAAAGCGATGCTAAAGACTTGGAACTGCTTAAATATCTTTCATTGTATTCTCCCGTATTTGATGTAATAAACCACGGTACACCGGTGGAAATCAGTATCAGCGATTTCTGAAAAGAGACTGCATCAGTATGTACAGCATGGAAATAATTGATTAGGCTTTTGCCTGCGAAATTTACACATAAACCTTATTTCACGGATTGAAATCTAACCTGACAATATCTCCGACACATTCACATTTATAGGAGATAAAAAATGAAAACTATTTGTATTTTATTGACGACTGTGTTGATTGTTTCATTGGCGGCGGGCGAGTGCCGTAATTTCAATGGTACGGAAAACAACGAAACTAACAGAGAATTAGGAAGCGCAAATGAACAATTCAGAAGAATTTTCCCGGCTGACTATGGTGACAGCAATGACGTTGATGACAGCAATGACCCAAATGACGCAAATGATCCCAATGATCCTAATGATGCGAATGATGCGAATGACCCAAATATCGCAGATGGAAATTCGATTGACGATATTGATGACAACTTTTTTGGGGGACGTGCGGATGACAGTAATTTCATTGGAGGCCGTACAGATGATAGTAATTTAGTTGGAGGACGTGCAGATGACAGCAATTTCGTCGGAGGGCGTTCAGACGGCGATGCGTTCTTTGCCGGCCGTTCTAATGGAATTGTTTTCGTAGGCGGACGTTCTCTTACAGGTATTGGCATTTTTATTGATGAAGATTTAATCGACAGCAATTCCTTTGATGTAAATTCGATACCTGCCGGGCTATCAAGGCCAAGCGCAAGAGCAATAAGCAACGCAGTTCTTGACCAGAACGAATCTATGCCCAATACTTCAGGAGGAAGCGATTTAATCTGGGTCTGGGCACAATTTATTGACCATGACATTGCTTTAGTAACTCCGGCAGAACCGAATGAACCATTTAATATCCGCATACCACTGGACGATCCAAATTTTGAGCCGAACGGGATTTTGGAATATAACCGCTCAAGATACGACCAGAATTCAATTCCAAGAGAGCAAATAAATTCCACAACTTCATGGATTGACGCGTCTATGATTTACGGGCCTAATATCACCACAGCAGATTCTCTGAGAACATTTGAGGGCGGGAAATTGAAAGTTACCTCCTTAGAAGAAGGTGATTTGCTGCCGTTTGCTGATGCTAATGATGTTAATGAACCAAATGAAAACGGGACAGGAGAGAATTTATTCCTGGCCGGCGATGAACGCGCAAATGAAAATGCTGCGCTTCTGAGTTTGCATACTCTTTTTGTTCGTGAACATAACAGATTGGCAGAAATTATCGAAGCGAATAATCCTGACTGGACAGATGACGAGATTTATCAGAAAGCACGCAAAATTGTGGGAGCCGAAATCCAAGCGATTACATATAACGAATTTTTGCCGGCATTTTTAGAAAACAGTGAGCCGGCTGATTACAACGGGTACGATCCTGATATTGACCCGACGGCAGGCAACGAATTTTCAAATGCGGCGTTCAAAATATATTTCAGCGCGGTTAGTCCGGAGATTTTAAGGCTTGGCGATGATATGAATGAGATTTCGGAAGGCAATCTGCCGTATGAGGATGCGTATTTTAATACGAGGGCATTGACTGACGAGGGTGGAATCGAGCCGATTCTGCGGGGTCTTGCAAATCAGGCACATCAGGAAATCGATACGCATATTATCAACGCATTGAGGAATAATTATCCTACGAATACAGACCTTGCGAGCCTGACCATTCAGCGTGGACGCGACCATGGATTTCCATCGTACAATGCAATGAGAAGATTTATGGATTTAGAGCCGTTTACAAGCTTTGAAGAGATTAACGCAGATGTAAATGTTCAGTCATCGTTAGAAAATATTTACGAGGATGTAAACGATATCGATGCGTGGGTTGGCTTTTTAGCAGACGACGGGAATACCGGCTCTGTTACAACGAAACTTCGCGAGATTATTATTATAGACCAGTTTGAAAGATTGCGCAATGGCGACCGCTTCTGGTACAGCATAGACCCAGACCTCGATTCCAATGATTTAGAATTTCTTAATTCTGTCAGACTCAAAGACATTATCGAACTCAATACGAACATTAGGAATTTGCGAAATAATGTATTTTTAGTCGCAACTCCAAACGAGCCTAATGAACCAAATGAACCGAATGAGCCGAATGAACCTAATGAGCCGAACGAGCCTAACGAACCCAATGCAACAGATGAATTGACAATTAACTTTGTTCGGGTCATAGAAACCCAATGCTTTAATATGAATAATGATTTATTGTTCATCGAGGGCAGCTCTCTGGATTTTACGGCGGAAAATGTGCTGGAAGGTAATTCGGTTGATGTCATTATTTATGGAGATATAAATGCAGTATCTGTAATTGATGAATCGATTCCGTATCGTAAATTTCACAGTCGGCGCAAACACATAATTTTCAAAGGGTCTCTGCCGCTGATTAGTTTCAGGTTTTCTCAATGGACAGGAACTTTTCAGATTATTGCGCTAAAGCCGAATTTAAGTTCGATTGGAAGGAATATCACTGTTGATATTGGAATTGGCGACTATTTAGGGAGAGGGACAGGCACTACGAAAAAAAGGAATATGTTAGCTCTTTCGCCGTAAGATTCTTGTAAGTGTATATGTAAAAAGGCCGAGTATAATCAGCCAGCTTAAAATCATAAATATCCAGCCATCAATACGCATCGGAACTAACTCCTTCGGCTCGTTTCTTCGACCTTTGCCGCCAGGAACGGCGGACCAAATAAGCAAGCACGACAAAAAATATTACGAGACCGATTCGAGTGGCGAGTACAAAAGGTTTGTTTTCGGGCGCGACTTTTTGCATCAGGATAACGCTGCGCCAGTCCTGCCAGCACCAGACGGATAAAATAGTCAGCAGAAACAAAGGGGTAATATATTTAATGATGAATCTGTAAATTTTCGGGATTTGTATGTCTGAGCCGGTGTGCAACTCGGTCCAGGCTTTTTCCATTCCGAAGACCCAGGCGAAAAGAAATGCCTCGATAGTAGCAAAAACAATGAGGCAAACATTGACGCTCCAGAAATCCAGTTCATCGAGGACTCCCCTTCCAAGAAAGAAAATCACAGGCTGGCATAAAATGAACGTTATTATCGCAAATACACCGCTGGCTTTTCTTCTTGAGAAATTAAATTCGTCTTCGAGGAAAGCGACGGCGGGCTGCGCCAATGAAATGGAAGAAGTAATTCCAGCAAGGAAAAGCAGCATGAACCACATAAAACCGAAAATATTACCGAAAGCGATTTTCTGCATTACGAGCGGCATAGTAACAAAACCGAGATTGAAAGCGCCGCCCTGAGCGATTTGCGCAGCACCGGCGGAACCAAAGAAAACAAAAGCGGCAGGAATAACGATACTACCGCCAAGGATGACTTCTGCGAATTCGTTTGTGGCGGCGGCGCCGAGACCTGAAAGCGCGACGTCGTCCTGCTTTGTCAGGTAACTGGCATAAGTTAATATCATACCGATACCACAGCTTAGTGTAAAAAATATCTGTCCCGTCGCGGCCATCCAAACTTTTGCGCTTTTGAGAGCAGACCAATCAGGATTCCATAAAAAGCCCAAACCGTTTACTATATTATTTTCGGGTTTTGCAGGATTTGGTGTGCCGAGGGTTAAAACTCTAATAAGAAGTATGAGAGCAAAAGCGAAGAGAACGGGCAAAGCATATTCGCAAACACGTTCGATGCCTTTGCTTATGCCGAGATAAACAATCGCAACATTTATAATAAAAGTTATAATGAAGAAAAAATATGCGGGAGTAATGCTTGAGAAAAATTCATTTTTTACAAGCCCCTGATAAGCCTGCAAAAATGATGTCATGGCCTGTTCGGTGGTACAGGAATTATATTTGCCGATAATCGCGAAAACACTGTATCCGAGCAGCCAAGATTCGATATAAATATAATAGATAAAAATAATCATGGGGCCGAAGATGCCGATGACGCCGAAATATTTGATGAATCTGCTTTTATTCCAGAGTGAGTGGAAGATTCCGGGGGCGGTGCTGTGGCCGAAGCCACCGCCGAAACGACCAATGGTCCATTCTATCCACATCAAAGGCAGGCCAACCAAGAGCAGTGCAACAAAATATGGAATCATGAACGCCCCGCCGCCGTTACCGGCGACCTGTACGGGGAAACGCAGGAAATTTCCGAGTCCAATTGCACTTCCCGCCACTGCGAGAACTACTCCAAGTTTACTTGTCCATCGCTGTCTGGCCAACCAATATCCTTTTAAAAATATTAGTGTTTAATACCGAGGATTGTTAGAGTGTCGCGTTCGATTATTTCGCGGATTTTTTCGCGGGGGACGGTTGGAAGATTAGTATCTGCAAGAAGTTTGTTAAAGCCGAGAAGGGTTTCGATACAGTTTTGCGGTTTGCCGAAAGGAAGGCCGCTGCCGAAAAGCATTTTACCAAGAACATCGGCTTCGCTGGCTGCGAGAACCATATTGTAAACGGTCCAGATTTTCTGGGGATTAATTGTTAAATCGGCATACACATTATCATGCTTGCTGAGCATACAAATCGTTTCGTTAAGAAACGGCATTCCCATTGAGCCGATTATAATTTTAAGTTCTTTGAAATTACGGGCAATTTCATCGAGCAAGGATGGTCTTGCGAATTCGAGAACGGCATCAGCATCATAAGGAGGTGCATTGTGGAAGAACAATGGGATTTGCAAATGCTGCGCGACCTCATAAAACTGCAAAGCCAGGCTGTGAGCGGGATGAAAGGCCTGGCCGCTACAGTAAAGAACTGCGCCTTTTAGACCCATATCTTCTTTTAAGTTTGACCAATATCTTTTTGATATATCGTCTGTTACAGGATTGACGATTGCAAAGCCGAACATTTTTTCGGGGTGGCGAAGAACGTACTCGCTAACAGCCTTATTGGATGCGCGATTAGACTCCGATGGGCAGGCAAGCACAAAACTTGCGGTTACCCGGTCAGATTCGGCAAAATGTTCTTCCGGGCTAATTTTACCGCCCGGACAACTTATGTGCGTATGGCAATCAATAATCATTAGTAAATACCACTTAGTATAATTAACAATATGACTAACGGTTTTATACTTATTCGGCCGTTTCGCTTTTCCCCGCGAACTACGATTCGCAGTTTTATTATGAATTTCGGTATTATAATATCGGCAAAAGCGGACTGTCAAGAACAATAAACTTGCGATAAATCAGGGGATAAGGTATAGGGATTAGGTATAGAAGATGAATAAAAAACTTATAATTCATAATTTAAAACTTAAAACACTCCTTGAGGGGTTATACAACAAATATAATCATAAAAAATTTATTCCGCCTGACCCGCTGCAATTTGTTTATCATTACACAAAAAAATCGGATATGGAAATTGCAGGTTTTCTGTCTGCAATGTTCGCTTACGGAGCTGTCGAACAAATTGAAAAGTTCCTTACCGGCCTTTTAGGAAAAATGGGAGGCAGCCCCTGCGATTTTGTCAGGAATTTTTCTGCAAAAGATAAAATACTTTTCAAACCTTTAAAGTATCGCTTCAATACCGGGGATGACATTATAAACCTTCTCGGCAGCCTTAAAAAGGTTTTAAATCGGTATGGCAGCCTTGAAAAGCTCTTTCTTGAAGGATATAGCCCTGCCGATGCAAATATCATCCCTGCATCAGTGAAATTTATGCAAACACTGAATCCTGCCTCGAGTCCGGGTTTGAAATTTCTACTTTCAAATCCTGTAAATGGCGGTACGTGCAAAAGGCTTATGCTTTTCCTGAGATGGATGGTGCGGGAGGATGAAGTGGATGCGGGGTTGTGGTCAAAAGTCGATAAATCGAAGCTTATCGTGCCTGTGGATGTACATATGGGCAGGCTCAGTCGGATTATCGGACTACACAGTAAGAAAACTTATAATCTTAAAACTGCGGCGGAAGTTACGAAAGGTTTTGCGGAAATTACTCCGGAAGACCCTGTGAAATATGATTTTGCGCTTTGCAGAATTGGAATTCTTGAAAACTGCTCTGGAAAGCCGAACAAATATTGTCCAGAATGCGAGTTAGCTCAATTTTGCTGTAGAAAACCATTGATAATTTAGGGAAATTAGCTTATAATCTGCTCTGAATAGTAAACTTATGTAAAAGGCTCCAGGAATGAAAATAAAAGCGGTTCTTTTTGTTGTTTTATCTCTAATCATTGCCCAAACAGCGTACAGTGCTCCCAAGCCCGCGATTGTGCCGGGACCAAGTCAATGGACTTTGAATGTCGTATTCACTCAGCCGCAGCAGATTACAGTGAAAATACCGGGCGAAAGAAAACCGCAAAGATTCTGGTATATTATTTTGACAGTTACAAACAACAGCAATATCGATGTGCCTTTTTATCCGGGCTGTGAACTTGTTACGGATACATTCCAGATAATACCGGCATATCGCGACACAAGAAATATCGTGTTCGATAAAATCAAGAGCAGACATAAAAAGACATTTCCATTCCTCGCATCTCTCGAAACTGCTGATACAAGAATTTTGCAGGGAGAAGATAATACTGAAGACCTTGTTATAATCTGGCCTGATTTCGAGGCAAAGGCGAAAAATATATCGCTGTTTATCGCAGGACTTAGCAATGAAACGGTTGTTCTCGAACATCCAACTGCAAAAGATCCAAACGGCAATCCTGAAAAAATATATTTGAGGAAAACCCTCGAACTGCAATACTCCATCAGCGGCGATCCGAACCTGAGAAGCAATACAAGGCTTGTTTATAAGGGTATGGATTGGGTGATGAGATAGAACAATTTAAAATTAATATTTTGTATTCAATATTTAAAAGCCGGTGCTGAATAAGTGCCGGTTTTTTTTATACTGCAAAGAGTAAAAAGCCTTATTTACCCTACCTTAAAATGTCATTACCTTAATAATGTAAATAAATTGTTGTTAAGTCATAAGGAAAAAAATGAGGTTTAAAAACAGCATCCTGATCACATTGTTAATGACTGAAATTTTTATTTGCGGATGTCTGCCAAATGCGGCAGGACTCGAATGGGGACATGTACCATCAGGTACTTTCGCAGATCCCGATGGATTGCCGCCTTACGGAAGCCAATTAACTGACGGATGGGGAATACTTTATACGCTCAAAGCAGGAAGTTTTGACCCTGACCATCGAAGCGGAACGGCAAGAAGGACGCGAAAAACTTATGAAGAGGCACTGGAGACTATCACTACAGCGCAGCCTGAATTTACTATGAGCGATGAGGGAAGCACAGACAGAATCGCATTTAAATATCCGGCGAACTGGGAACAAATTTCTGATGATGTGAAAAAGGACATCGCTCTGCAAATCGGGGAGTATGTCGCTTTCAATTCGATGGTATGGCACGAAATGCTAAGCTGGTATCATGCGAGGCTGTTTATGGGGATGGATGATTTTGAATCAGCATTTTCGTGGGAAGATATTTTCTGCGATCTTTACGGTGCGAAAGTTGCAGTGCAGGCAATTAAGATGGGCGGAAATTTTGAAGAAAATGTAACCAACTTAACGAGGCAGCAACTGAAAGACTGGCAGGTTGTTCCAAAAGCACAGGCGCATAAAATCACTCAAACTGTAAAAGGAACATGGTGGATACGCACAATGCCTTCTCTGCACAGCAATATATATATGCGGCATATGGATATCGGATGCGGAGACGGGATGGTAACCGCAGTTTTGATACCGGGATTTTATGATGGGCCCGCCGCATCGCTGGAAGCTCCGAAACTTGACCTGCTTGACAAATACGGACTTGAGATGAAATATACGGTAACAACGATGCATTCACAGGGGAAAAAATTAAGAGAACTGGCGGGTGTTGAAGTTGTTGAGCCGAGGAGAGATTTTTGCAAAATTATCGCAGGGATTCAAAAAGAAGCTGAGTCCATGCCGCATTTTCTGGTTACAAAGTAATGACCTGTCCACAACGAGGACACTGAACTCTGTCGCTTCGAAAATTCGGGGGGATTTTCATTTTCAAACCGCAGGAACAAGTTTTGAAACGGAAGCCTGAAGTCTTGAACATTATATCACCAATGTCCCTGTGCTGATTCTTTTGCGATACAGGCCCCTGCTGGGAAGGCGGACGAATCTCGATTGTTTCTTCCTTTAGAGAAGATGATGGAATCGGGGTCGAATGTTTTGTGGTGTTTCTGAAAGCATCGGAATAGGCAGTATAAGATGCACCTGACATATTTCGCAGGATTTTAACGCGTTCGGAAATGGGAGGATGCGTGCTTGTCAAATCTGAAAGTTTTCTGCCGGCTTCCTGCAATGGATTAACAATATACATCGGAGCGGTAATCTTGTTTGCGACCGAGAGCGGAGTCGTGTTCTGGGAAATTTTTTCGAGAGCACTTGCCAAACCTTCAGGATAGCGGGTCAATCTTGCTCCATCAGCATCGGCAAGATATTCACGTTTTCTCGAAATCGCAAAATAAAGAAGCGTTGCCATAATGGGAGCAAGTATCGCGGCAATGATGGCAATTAACATAATTATGGCCTGGCCGCCATCGCCCTTTCCCCTGCTTCTTGAAGAATATCTTCTGCCGCCAAGAGAACTATAAAACATACCGCGAAGAAATACTTCGGAAATGAGCGTTATGGCACCGAGCATTACTCCTGCAACTGTAACAAACAAGATATCACGATTAAGAATATGGCTCATCTCGTGAGCAACAACGCCCTGGAGTTCGTCACGGTTGAGTCTTCCTAAAAGGCCGGCGGTAACAGCGAGCGATGCGCTTTGCGGATTTCGACCTGTCGCAAAGGCATTGGGCGCGGGGTCGTTGATGATATAAATTTTGGGCATAGGAAGCTGAGCAGCGATAGCCATTTCTTCGACAACATTGAAAAGCTGCGGATGGACATCTTTTGTTACAGGGGTAGCTTTGCTTGCGGCAAGAAAAATCGAATCGCCGCTGGAGAAACTGACCATCGCCAGAATCATCCAGATACACATCGCAATAGCAAGACCGAAAGCTCCCGCGTACGGGGCAGGTGAAGCGAACATTCCAATTATCCAGCCCAAAAGGCCAAGCACAACTGCCATTAAAAACATCAGCAGCAGTGAATTTCTCTTATTTGCTCGTATCTGTTCCCACATATTATTAATTTCTAATTTTGAATTTTAAATTTTTAATTATTTTTGGGATTTTCATTTTCTTTACAAGTTTTTACGATACTTGTTAATAATTTAATCAATTCTTCAGATTCATTCATAAGAGAATTGCACATTTTCTCTGAAACAATTCCACTTTCCACAAGCAGCCTGAGCCAGTAATTAGTCTCTCTTGCCTCTTTTGAAGCAATCGACATTTTAGCAATAAAATCCTTTCTGCTTTGTCCAGCGATCGCTTCTTCGACATTCGCACCAATGCTCGTTCCTGCCCGAACTAATTGCTGAGATAATTCAAAATGGTTCTTATCTTTAAGCCATTTAGAAAGCTTAATTATGCGAACGGAAAATTTAAAACTTTTTTCCTTTATTGGATTTTTTTTCATCGCATATAAATTTTATATTTCGAGCTAAAAACTGACTTTTGGGACGGATTTTTCAGCGGCGTTTTCAATCTGGAAAAACTCCTTCTGACTGAAATTGAACATTCCGGCGATAATGTTCGACGGAAACATCTGTATCTTGTTATTATAGAACAAAACCTGGTCATTATAAGCCTGTCTTGAAAAAGCGATTTTGTTTTCGGTGCTTGAAAGCTCTTCCTGAAGAGAAAGGAAATTCTGATTTGCCTTCAAATCAGGATATGCTTCGACTGTCAGTAAAAATTTGCTAAGAGCCTGGCCGAGAACGCCTTCAGCTTTTGCAGCTTCGCCGACGCTTTTTGCACCGAGAGCCTGGCTGCGGGCGTTTGTTACGGCTTCGAGAGTGCCGCGTTCATGCTGCATATAACCTTTGGCTGTTTCAATAAGATTTGGAATTAAATCGTGCCTCCGTTTGAGCTGGACATCAATCTGCGACCAGGCATTTGCAACCTGATTGCGAAGAGCGACGAGACTGTTGTACATACCAATTACAAAAACAACCAGCACTACAACGATTGCGAGAACTATTAATCCTATTGCCATATTCTCCCTTTCGAAAAAATTACTTTACTGAAAATTTATGCACTGTTAAATGCCTGTAAACATCGCCGGGATTCAAAACTACGGATGGAAATTCGGGGTGGTTCGGGGAATCGGGGTAATGCTGCGTTTCGAGACAGAAGGCATTATGTTTTTTGTACGAGGCACCATTTTTTCCGGCGGAACCATTGAGGAAATTTCCAGTGTAAAACTGAATGGCTGGCTCGCTTGTTAGAATCTCCATCACCCTGCCGCTTTGGGATTCACATACCTTTGCGGCAAAAGATAATTCCATTGGCGAAGATTTTTTCAAGATATAATTAATGTCGTAGCCCATATCCAACTTATTGATGTCCCGGCCCATCGGCTTTAGCTTCGTAAAATCATAGGGGGTATTTTTTACGGGTATAATTTTTCCAGTGGGTGTCAAATCAGCATCGGTTTCTGTAATTGATTCGGAATTAATCTGTATCTGATGGGAATAAATATCGCCGCTGTCGTGGCCTGCGAGATTAAAGTAACTGTGATTTGTAAGGTTGATAACTGTTTTCTTATCAGTTACGGCATTGTAGTCGATTTTTAATTCGTTGTCATTTGTTAACGTGTAAGTAACCGTTATATCGAGATTGCCGGGGTAGCCTTCCTGGCCGTCTGAGCTTTGATATTTGAAAATAACTCCGCAGCAGTCTTTTTCTTCAAACGGCCGAGCTTCCCATAGAACCCTGTTAAAACCTATATTTCCGCCGTGAAGATGATTTGAGCCGTTGTTGGCGGTTAATTTATACTCTTTGCCATCAAGCATAAACTTAGCGTTTGATATACGATTAGCAACACGCCCTACCGTACAGCCATGGTAACAGGTATCATTTAAATATCCTTCAAGGCCGTCGTAGCCGAGAACAATATCAGCTAATTTTCCATTTTTATCAGGTGTTTTAAGTGAAACAAGAGCAGCGCCATAAGAAATTATTTTTGCTTCAATCGAAGATTTGTTTTTCAGCAGGAAAAACTCAACCTCCTTGTCGTTTATTGTGCCAAAAATTCCTTTTTTAATCATTTCTTACCTCATTATCTTTTGCGAATATTTCTGAAAGCAATTTTACAATTCTATGCTCTTTGTCGAGAGTGTTTGTTACAAGTAAATGGTGAAGCTCATTTTTGTCGAACCACAAACCATGATGTTTGGCACAGCGATCGATGATGACGGCATCGGCTGATTCTGAAGTTCTAATTTTCTCCATTTTTTTCAGGCATATCGGGCAACTATGCATATTTTCCTTCACATCTCGTGCGGGATTGAAAGAATCTATCAAAAGGTTTGCTTTATTCTCATCTCCGAATAGCTGCTCAAGTTCGCCGGAGTCGAGCCAAATTCCGCCGCAGGAAGTACAATTGTCAATCTCGACCATTTCGAGTTCGAGGACTATCATGGGATTATGACAAACGGGACAATCCATCTTACCACTTTCTCCGCCACCATAGTAAACCGACTATTACCGATGATAAAAGCGCCAAACAGCCGATAATCCAGAAGGAAGTTGGATTATCATGCTCGAGGGGCAAAATAACATTCATTGAAAAAATACTAACTACAAGCGTAGGAAGCATAATAACAATTGTAAGCACGGTCAGCGCTTTTATTCGGATATTCAAATTATTGCTGATAATAGAGGCGCGGGCATCCATCATGCTTGAGAGAACCTGTGAGAAGATTTCTGTCTGGGCAAGACACTGATTGTTTTCAATGGACATATCGTCGAGGAACTCAAGATTATCAGTTGTGAAACCAATTTTTGCAGAGTATGTTTTTAGCCTGCTGATAAGCACGGCATTTGAATGTATGGCATTGAGATAGTACACGAGGCTTTTTTCGAGAGTAAACATATTGAGCAGATACTTGTTCTCCATGGCGACATTGACCTGCTGCTCAAGCTCGTTGGAAATTCTGTTGATGCCTCGAAGGTGCTCGACAAAATGTAAGATGGCGCGGAAAATCAATTTGAGGGTAATGTCCTGAAGTGAAGTTACTTTATTAAAAATTTTGCCATCGAATAAAGGCATATCGTCGGCAAGTACAATCACAAGACGGTCGCTGAAAATAAACATACCGACAGATAAAGCCTTAAATAAAAATTCATCCTGTGGAGCGTAATGCCTGGGTCGTTTAAAAATCATGGCGGTATGTTCGGGTTCAAATTCCAGACGGCTGGGTTCATCAGGGTCAAGAGTTGAACTTAGTGTATGTTCGTCAATTTTGAGATTATCAACGAGATACTTTCGTTCCGTTTCTGAAGGCGCAATATAAACAAAAATATTGGCATTGTAGCCGTTGCTTTCGACCAGCTTGTTCTCTACTATCTGCAATGTCCTGAGCATACCTGTACTCCAGAAGAAAAATTTACACCGTTCGTCCCTGACCGGCGGTAAACCGGTATCGCGGACAATTCGGTAATTGTAACAGGCGTTTTGACGGCAGCAAAGCAAAAAATTCCAACCGGTATATTGAATAAGGAAAAACCCCTTTGACAATAGAGAAATGTGATTTACAATAGTCTATTCAGAACTGAAAGGATAAAATATGGACTCAATTGATAATTCAAATCAAAACCCTCCCCCGGTACCGGGTGTTTCAAAGCAGAAGGAATCCAAAGGCATCGGATGGAAGATTTTGTTCGGAATTATCCTCGGCATATCAATATTGGCGAATGTAATTCTATTTATCACAATCGTCATTATGGGCTCAATAATGATGGCGGGAAGCGGTGGAAAAGCATTTTACAATGAAAAAGTAGTCCAGGGAGGTCCATCGAGCAACAAAATCGTAATAATCAACATTAGCGGGATAATTGACAATAAACTTGCCGAGCAAGTTGAGGAACAGATCAAGAACGCGCAAAAAGACAAAAACATAAAAGCTTTGATTTTCAGGACAATGACTCCGGGCGGCGCGGTTGCGGCGAGCGACAGAATTCACTATTGGATAAAAAAATACAGAAAAGAGACTGGAAATCCGGTTGTCGCATTTATGGATACACTGGCGGCGTCTGGAGGATATTATACATCGGCGGCATGCGATAAAATTATAGCAGAGCCGACGGTTATCACCGGCTCAATCGGAGTCGTGATGGGGCATTTTGTCTTTCAGGAACTTCTTGAACAGAAACTCGGGATAAAGCCTTTAATTGTAAAATCCGGCCCTAAAAAAGACTGGCCCACATCATTCGAGCCGGTATCGGAAGAACAAATAGCATATCTTAATGATAAATTGATAATGCCTACATACGAGAGATTTGTAGGTATAGTGGCAGAATCAAGAAAAGACAATTTATCAATCGAGCAGGTTCGCAGTCTTGCAGACGGAAGCATATATAACGCGCAGGAAGCATTGGATAATAAATTGATAGACAAGATAGGCTATTTGCCGGATGCAATTGAACTGGCTAAATCGCTTGCGAATATTAAGAAAGCGAAAGTTGTGGTTTATGAAAAACCATTCTCGTTTGAAACTTTATTTGGTGCAGAAACACTATTGAAAAATTTCAGTAACAATGCATTATACGAGCTGACCACACCGAAACTGATGTATCTGTGGAACCCTGCCGGACTTTCCAGATAATAAAACCTATCGTCAAAAACATAGCGAGCGAAGCAGGTTCCGGAATTTGAGTTGAATGTGTATATGTAACCGCAGTATCATTTCCAAGGTACATGCTTCCGGTAGTATAAACACTGCCAGTCAGATTCACGGATGTTCCAGTGCCTAAACCACCACCGAAGACACTCAGAACACCTGTAAAATCAACCCGGCTGTCAAGCCAGGCATCAGAATTAAAAACGTTAACAAATAAATTGCCTGAACCAGAAGTAATGAATTTTACGCTGCTGCCGGCAGTGAAAGAACCGACGACATTTAGAATAACATCGCCAGCAGAAGTATCGACATTGACAGTTCCGCCGGACCCCATCCAAAAACTGCTAACAGAATAAATGCCAGAAGAAAGATTCAATTGGGTATCATTACTTAAACTCAGACTCGAATATTCACCCGGCAAAAGTGTCTTAGTGGCATTTGGGGCGGTATAAATCGGAGTTGTGCCGACAACAGTTTGCTGCAAAGTATCAAGCTGCGGCAACACAAAATTCGAAAAACTATTCGAAGAACCGGTTATTACGGTGTTCTTGGAAGTCTGAATAGACCCATTTGCAACAACATCACCATTTACTATTACGCCTTTGCCAAGCCAGACATTTCCCTGTGTATAAATAGAACTGAGGCTGGAGTTGCTGTTTGCATTGACTCCTAAAGCAGAAGCCATCGGTCCGCTAACTGTTACTCCGCTGCCGACACCGATGCTCCCGCCTGCCCATAAAGCCAATTCGTCTATTGTTATAGTATTGGCCTGAGTGGTTACAATTAAACTTGTCATGAGACATATAGCTGCGACAAGATTGTGTTTAAAATTATTCACTATCGTTTCCTTAATTATTTAGCGATTCTTCTTTTAGAGACTAAAAATAATCCCAAGACAGCTAATGCAATGGTTGCCGGTTCAGGAATATTCATTGCGACAATGAAATCCTGAGAGCCGAGATTAGATAAAGCTCTTAAATCAGCCATAGGGCCTGTTCCGTTGAGCGAACGCAGCCATGAATTTGCGGTTTGGTAATCAAGGTTTGACGCTTTGAATCCTTTTCCACCAAGAGTGCTGTCAACAGTTACGTCCCAATACATTGGAGCACTGGGAACATCCTCGTACACAATTTCCCATACGGCAGCGGCAAAGGCTTCAGCATTTTTCTTCTGCTGAGTTGTATAAGTGCCGCCCGAAGTCCAGGCCGAGTCGTAATATCTTCCCCATAATTCAGAAAGATAATCTGCTTTGGCCTGGCCCATTCCACCACCAAGAAACGATGTCGGCCTTGGTCCATCCTGGGGCATAATAACATCATAAGTTTTAGTGCCCGAACCTACGTACTCGAGAAGGTCGATGCAGAAAACGCCAATCGAACCATTATCGAGATACTGACCGTCACCTGTGCCGTTTGTTTTATTGAATGTCAACGCACCAACTGTAACAGACTGGCCGTTTAAACCGCCGCCCCAGACTGTCATTGAATCGCTTGCACCGAAGCCTGTATAATCCATCGTAACAGTACCGTAAATGGTAGTTGCATGGACTTGTACGCTCATAAGGAGCACGATTGCAGCGATCACCGTTATCTTCGTATTCATCTGTCCTAAACCTCCACTCCGCTGGTTTTATTGCGGAAAAACCCCAACTGAAATTGTCGTTTACTATTAAATATTACGAACTTTTTCGATGTTTACTGAAGTGAGCTGCTACAAAAATCGTAAAGTCCTGTAAAATCGATTAAGGGATAGGAATTTCAGGAGTGGTGATTCAAAAAAAATTTTATTTTTTTTTGAGGTCCTAAAATAAACATTTTAAATGCAAATCAATAGAGGTGTAAATGGCGTTAAATTGGTTTGCTTTAAAGAATATTAAACCAAGCATATAAAATAATGGGGCAAAACGAAATTCTATTTTTATCTGGAGGAAATTTCGTAAAGATAATTCTGCCAGGAAAGATTGATTTGAGCTACCGGGCCAAAGGCAGATATGAATTCTGTGTGCAAAGCCGCAGGACTGCGCCAGCCGGGACGAAGTTTGTAAACGGCAGACATATAGTTTCTGAGGCTATCGGGGTGACGCTCAGATAAAAACTTGAAAAAGATGCTGGATTGAGCGTAGATATCCTTGCGGGCAGAAGAATTTTCCGGCATACGAGTTATCGAAATAAATTCGTTAAGCGGAAGCAATCTATTTTCATTATACATTCTACACACACGCTGCAGCCTGATATGCGCGACACTATTAGGCATACTGTTTTCAAAATTAACCGCAAGGCCTTCGGAAAACCAAACCGGATACATTACTTTTTGTTTCTGCAGACCGGTATTGAAAGCAAGCTGATGAGCTGCTTCATGTAAAATCATCGTCAATTCGTTCCCAGAACTGTCCACTGAAGGCATAATGTAAACACCTGCAACAGCGGATTCCGGGGAAACTGTATTATCTTTTTTCCAGTTTTGAAGATTGCCCGGCTTTACGATGCAAACGGAATTGGTTTTTGCGGAATAATAGCTTGTGAGCCAATAAAGATTCATCCCATCGGCGGCAAGTGCGTGGTCACTGAATGACTGCGAGTCTGTAAAACAATACCATGTGAGTTTTTCAGACGGGATCAGCAACTCAAATCCATTGCGAGTAAAAACATTATTGAAATGACTATACGCGAATTCGAGAAGATTAGCTATTTCGGCTACTTCGGAGTTATCGGTATCGTGAACAATTTTATAGTGAGCAGTCTCAAGCGTAGAACGAGACAGATTTTTCGCGGCCGGTGCAGCGTAAAGCTGACAGGAAAAAATTAAACAAACAGCTATGGCATATAATTTCATCATAATAAACAAAGGAAATATCTCAGTTGTACGAAGGAATTCCCTCTATAATAAGCAAAACCCTTAAAAAGTCAAAAAAATACGGTTAAAACTACTCCATAAGGATGAATAAACAGACAAAAAACCGTCAGAGACAAGGAAAAAGTATTTAAAGTAATAAGGAATATCAGATTAAGTAAATACCCTATACGTGCGGAATGTTTTTTATGATAGATTTTTTAGCATTAAACTAAAACCTTTGAAAGGAGGCTATGATGCTTACAGAAATCGGACAGAAAAAAAAGATCCTTATCGTGGAAGATCATCCTGTAGCTCGGTTAGGACTTACAAAAGTGCTGTCGCGTGAAAACGATTTTCAAATTATTGGAGAAGCAGAGGATGTAAACCAGGCACTTGAAATTATCGAAAAAATAACACCGGATATCATTATACTCGATCTATCATTGAAGTCTTCAAACGGATTAGAATTTCAAAAATATATCAAGGCTAACCGGCCAGACCTGAATGTTCTGGTGGTCTCAATGTTTGATGAAACTATATATGCCGTCCGGGTTCTTGAAGCAGGAGCGAAAGGTTATCTTATGAAAGACGCACCTGTGGAAGACCTTATTAAAGCGGTACAAGCGGTTTCGAGCGGAAGGATTTACGTGAGCGATAATGTAAAATCAAAAATAATGGGAAATCTGTCTTTCAGGAAAACTGATGAAAATATTTCATCAATCAGCAGCTTAAGTTCGAGAGAACAGCAAGTATTTCTGATGATTTCACGAGGATGGCGTACAAGACAAATCGCACAAAAACTTGGGTTAAGCATAAAAACGATTGAGACGTACTGCTCACACATAAAAGATAAATTGAATTTGAGCAATGCGGCAGAACTGCTGCGATACGCCGTTCAATGGTCGATACATGATGGAAAATCTGAGACCAGAGAAACAGTAAATATATAAGATTATTTTGTTTTTGCTCCAACAAAAGTGCTCTGAAAAATGCAGATGTTTGGCAATTCATTACCTTTTAGCCTGCATGAGTTTTTCACGACATGATTTGAGATTTTCTGTAATCATAACTCTGTCCGGATGGTCAGGGCTTACAATTAATTCTGCTATCTGCGAGGCCTGGAGCAATAGTCTTTCTGATTCATCGTAAAGAGCCTGATTATATTTGAACATAGCGAAATTATTCAGCAGCTTCGCATAATCGAGATTATCTTTTTCCGGGACGCTCCGCCATATTTCTAAAGCCTTCGAATATAAATTTTCAGCTTCGGGAATTTTATCACCTTTTTCATATACTGCTGCTAAATTGCAGAGAGTCTGTGCGGCAGCGATACGATTTTCGGGTAAAGATTTAGTATAAATCTCCAAAGCATTCAAATACATTTGGGCTGCCCTGCTGTATTCCTGCCTTGAATAATATAACCCAGCAAGATTATTGAGAGTAAGCGCAATTGCGGGGTCGTTTGGACTTAAGAATTTTCGGCGAATAAGCAGTACATTTTTATAGTAATTTTCAGCTTCGTCGGTACGCCCCTGAATCTTTAAAAGTTCGGCTATATTGTCCATACACACGGCAACTGCGATATGCGTTGTGCCAAAAACTTTTTTCATAGTTTTCAATGAACGCTCATACAGAGGCAAAGCTTCATCATACTTACCAAGCTTTTTCTTCATCAGAGCAAGATTGTTTAAGGCGGCAGCGGTTTGGCCGCTAATTTGACCGAAACTTTCCTCAGCATACGTCAAAGCTTTTTGCGCAGCTATTTCAGCCCCCTTCAAATCTCCTTTTTGATAAAGATTTGCCACCTCCCTATTAATTTTTTGCCAGCCTGCAACTTTATCTTCGGCAAAAATAAAGGTATTTGCCATTAAAATGAAAACCAGAATGAAACAAACCGGTTTGGACATATCTAATATTATACTATCAGATATAAAAAATACAATTAAGGGTTTTGCTTAAAATAAGCGCATAAAAAACCGGGCAGAACCATCTGCCCGGTGTAGAAATTAAACTCACCCCTCAGGCGAGATTCTAAACTATTGAAGCGTAAATTTCACAGCGTCAGCACAGGTGCTTGAAACCGAAGGTGCAGTGATAGTAACTCTATAAGTATTTCCTGCAGCAAAGTTGAATTGGCCAAGGCTGTTCCATTTTCCGGCGTTTTGAAGCTGGTTGACATTAACCGAAGATGTTCCGGAAGAATGAGTAATACTTACTGGTGCTGATGAGGGGCGATTATCCTGACCCGACCACCACATGGCAACATCATATCTGCCGGCAGTTGTCGGCTTGAACGTCCATGTATATGCTGAACCATCACGTGCCCAAAGTGAATTAGTTCCGTATGGTGTGCTTCCGCCTGAAACGCCCCACCAGCCCTGATATGAGGTACCGGTTGATGAATTGTCAACAGTAACCTCAACATTACCGGTAGGCGGTTCGACGGGCTGATTATTCATTAATGTGAATTTCACAGCGTCAGCGCAGGTGCTTGCGACGGCAGGAGCTGTGATAGTAATCCTGTAACTGGTGCCAGCGACAAAGTTGTATTGGCCGAGGGTGTTCCACATCCCGGCATTCTGAAGCTGGTTGACGTTTACCGCAGCTGTGCCAGAAGCATGAGCAATACTTACAGGAGCCGACTCTGGACGGTTTGATTGCCCAGACCACCACATAGCAACACTGTAACTGCCAGAAACTGTTGGTCTGAAAGTCCAGGTGTATTTTGAACCGCCACGGCCCCAGAGTGAATTTGTGCCGTAAGGAGTTGTACCACCTGAAACACCCCACCATCCGGCATATGATGTATTGCTTGAGGAGTTGTCAATAATAACAGAAACCTCATTTCCGCCGCCTGAGCCGGTTACATTAATTCCAACAGCGGCAGCATCTATAAGCTCGCCATCGGAAGCAGTGAATGTTACCGTGTAATTTCCGGCCTGCGAAGAGGCTGGAGTCCACTGGAAAGTGGTACCGTTAAATGACGCACCAGCCGGCAAACTGGAAGCTGTAACAGTAACTGCATCGCCATCGATATCTGTGTATGTAACAGGGAAAGTGAGCGATTGGCCAACTGTTACAGATTTTGAGGAAATCGGAGTGATTTCCGGCGCCCTGTTAACATTGTTAACCTTAACTGTGATAGTTTCACTGTCTTCAAGAGTTCCATATACAGCATTGAAAGTGCATTCATAAGTACCGGCATCGTTGTGGGAAGGAGTCCAAGTGAAAGCTTTATTAACGAATGAAGGTACTGATGGTAAATTATGATCGTCAAGCGTAATATTAACGGTTGGATCAATTACTTCAACTGAGAAAGCCAAAGCAGTGCCTTCATCAACTTCCTTATCGCCAATCGGTGAAAAGGCGAACGGACTGTCGATATCACTTAGCGCTGCGATTTCGGTTGCGGACAGAGCACGATTGTAAACGCGACATCTATCGATTTTACCATTTAGCGTTTCGTTTCGAGAAGTTGTACAGCCATCGTTTCCGAAATCAGCGAAAGAAGCAAGCGAAGTTAAACCAGTGTATGAACCGGATGCAACCTGTGCACCATCGAAATAAACTGCGTAGTTCGAGCCATTCCAAGTTAAAGCGAGATTGTGCCATTTATTCAAATCGACAGTTCTAATGTTCACTGCGGACGAATGAGATCCGCCCATACCAACACATAACTGGCCGTTGCTCATATAAAGCTGAATACGGTTTGCCCATGCGCCAACAGTATGACCGAAGAAATATCGGACATTGCTGCTATTGGTTATATATGCCTGTACGGTAATAGTACCGGCAGAAGCGGTCATACCTGATGTCGAGACCTGCAGAGCGTCATTTGTACCATCAAACTGCAACTGGCCGCTGCCGGTCCAGACTGGACCGTTAACTAATGTGGCAATGTTTCCACGCCCTGAACAATCGGATGCAGTGGTTCCATTTGTCTCGGAAAGATTCCATAATCCAATAAGTCCGGGATCATAGGTGTAATTTTTCGATACCTGGATTATAGTATTGCCTGCAGCATCTTTTACATTCTTTACAGTTAAAGCTCGTGTTTCACAAAGAGCCTGATTCGAAGTTGTAAGCATAACAGATTTATCTGCACTACTATAAACGGCTGAAGAAACCGTGATGCCGGGTGCTGAATAATTGGCAACAGTTTGCGCTGCTGTAACATTCAAAGCTTCATTGAATATAATTTTTACTTTATTAATAGCCTGTGCATCGATAGAAACTATTGATGGAGGTGTTGTATCCTGTACCGGCAGAGCGGAAACAATAATAACAACTGTATCTGTCGCAGTCAGACCGCCATTATCAGTAACACGTAGTGTAACTGTATGAGTGCCAACAGTGAAATTAACAGATGGAGTTGCCCCTGTAGCGATAGATTGATTGTTCTCGAGCCATGTATAATTAGCAATTGAGCCATCGGGGTCAGAAGAACTCAAACCGTTTAATGTAACAGACTGGCTGCCATTGCCATCAGCATCGCTAATGGTCTGGTCGGCACCAGCATTGGCTATAGGAGCACGATTTGTCGGCGGGGGCGGAGGATTTGTATTTCCAACAGAAGAACGATATGTATTCCACATCGAAGAAATGAAAGCTGTGCTGGTTTCGCCGGGTTGGACCCAGTCGCCCGAAGCAACTCTTGGGTCATTTCCATAACCCATCCAACGATCAACGTAATCAAAGAAAGCGCCATGATTCCATATATTTTCGGCACCCATGAGCTGAGCAGCTAAAGCATAGCCAACCCATGTATAAGATGTGCAGCAGTTTCTGTAATCCTGACAAGCATCACCATTTTTGGCTTGCGGACGGCAATCTTTTGTACCGCTTCCTGAACAGCCGTTTGCCTGATAAGAACTGACGCAATTAGCACCCCAATAAGCCACATTTGCCTGACCTGAATTCCTGCTTGCAGTAACGCCATAGTAGGTTTGGTCGTCTTCACCAAAACGACAAGTTGGAGATTTCATTGCACTATTATTGAGCATAATACCCGCGAAAAGGATAGGCCATTTTCTGCCGTTTGCGTGTCCGCCTTCTCCTATCCAGTTATTACTCAAGAGCGACATGTGATAGAGGTCAATACCAGTTTGAACGAAATTAATAAGCAAAGGTTCAAGCTGAGCATCAGTGTAATCCAATAAAAGCAGACAAGCCGCCCTGCTGGATGCTATACCAATTTCCCTGCCGTAATTTGGCATATTTTTGATAGGATGCATCATTCTGGCAAGCCACACAGGCTTATGGTCCAGCCAGACTTCCTTAAAATAACCTGCGACTTCATTAACATAGGAAGCTGATGGTTTGGCCGACAACGGCAATTTTAATAAATGACTTCTGTTTAAATTTGAAGCCAGATAGGTCGGCTTTGAGGTGCCTACATAAGGCGGTCTGAAACTTTGGGAATTTGGCACTGAAGAAACTACGGTTAAAACCGCAGCTCTTTCAAGATAACAATGAGCAGGCACTACCAAAGCTCCAAGCAAATCTGTGCCATTTGCAGAAGCGTTTCTGCTTTGTGTGGAAACGAGAGACTGACCTGCATTTAAAGTTCTTGGGAAAGAAACTCTAAGCGAGGAATTATAACCGTCTATTCTTCCATCATACCCCTGCGAGTTGCCACCGGCTGGATTAATAACGGAACCATTGCTGGAACCGCTTGGCGAAGGACTTACTGAATTAACCTGAACACCGCTGCCGGTATCCAATACCCAATAATCCCCATTAACATATTGACCGGTCTGATAATTAGCATTGAAAGTCCACGTAATTCCATTTTTAGTAACCGATGTTGCGGCAGAAGCGGGTATAGAACCAAATCCTATAACAGTTATTAATATTGTAATGATAGCTGCAAATTTAATTTTACTTAAGTAAACTTCCGAATTCATTTGCTTACTCATGAAAAACTCCTTTTTGAAATTTTATAATAATTCCAGATTTTTTACACATTTTTCTTTAAATTTTTCTATTTTTCGTCCGATCTCCTTTAAAAATATGGTAAATTTAAAAACAATAATTCTGGTTATTGAAAACTAAAGAGTAAAAGTCAGGCACTTTCCTCATTCTGGCAAATGAGCGTTTGAAATTAATTTGTAATATGAACAATAATAAATATAAATTTGAGATATTCTGAAAAACGTTATATAAAAAAGCCGCTTTATATTTATCTTTTAATCGAACCTATTAAGGAATTTCCTTGAGCACTATAAAGGATTTCCCTTGATGATTCAAACTTTTTAGCTGTTTCCTCATCCTTATAGAGTAGAAGAATTGATTTTCATCGCAACCAGTTGGGAAAAAGATTCAGATTCGTTCTCATCCAAAAGGAGGGTTTTACTATATCGCATTTATGAATAGGATAACTTGTCACCACCTAAGGCGATTAATGTTTCAGCCATAAATGTAATTCGCTGCTTAATTATGTTACCCTGCGGGAAACAAAGTTTAAGTTCTTTTGAAGTCATAAGTCTAAGATCCTTGCGATTCCGACCAAATACATACTTTTTCTTAATATGACAGTAACTGCAAATTCTTCCCGCCCGAAGGTATAAATTGCCAGGAAACCATGTTACCAATGGCAATCGCAAATGAAACTCAAATGGGTACCAGCGATTCGGAGTCGTAACAAACCAGGTTTTACCAACACGCAAGATTTCCTGGGCCATTTTTTTCTGATTACTGAAACTTCCAAGATGCTCAATTACCGCATTGCAGTAAACAATATCAAAGTATTTATCCGGCCAAGGCAACTGACAGGCATCACCAATCCTGGCGTCAACTTGAGGATAAAAATTTTTGATGCGGTTGATATGCTCAGAAGAAAGATTAATCGCATGGAGGTTGTTTTTCCATGGATATGAATCAATTAACTGCAAACCCCTATCTCCATTTGGATTAATTTCTGCTCCGACATCAAGTACTTTTTTCGACTCGGATGGCGACATTATTTTATAAAAAAACGATAATTTATGCCTTCGACTGACGTTTGATAGTTTGCTAAACATGCTCATTATATAACTTTCAATTTAGCTCAAAGAATTGAACGAATTGAACTTTCTCTTCCTGGCAATCTTTTCATTTGACCAAATTACGGTTTCATTATCGGGTGTTTCGCACTTCTGAATGTAAAAAGACGCCGGGTCTCTGTCTTTATTTAAAAAAGGACATGCAGCTTTTAAATGCTGATAATAATTTAAGTATAAGTAATTCAGAGATCCAATAATTTTCCATTCTTTATTACATGTTAAAAATGCCTCGAGCAAATATTGCTCGTTCCATAAATACACTTTGTCTATGAGCCATTGTTTCAAATAGTCCCTTGGCGAAAAAATATCGTGAATATGAACGATGACACCAGCTTCCAGCGAAGGGATTAACTCCAGGTATTCGAAGAGAACATCACCTTGAGGTCTGATAATATGTGATGAGTCGATAAACAATATATCGTCTTTTTTCAATTCGGAAAACACTGATTTATTCATTTCTTCCACTCTCTGTCTAATAACAGTTACACCGGTTTTTTCTAACCATGGCATTTCATAAGGTTCGATACATAAATGGCTGCAGTTATAACTCGGTATTTCTTCCCGGTTCTTTTTTATAGCTTTTATTGCCATTAATGTTGAATTACCGCTTCCAATCTCAAATATCCTTGCAGGTTTCTTGAGCCTTATCAGATTATATAAATATTCAGCATCGCCACTTCCAAACATTCTGTTATCCATATAGAAATTCATTTCGTCGGTTTTCTTCTCTGAGAGGTGTTCAAGTTCTTTGGTAAAACAAAAACTTTTCAAAAGATTTAGTTGTTCCTCTATATTCCAATCTATGCCGGAAAGCTCTCGAATTTGGTTCAATGGCCGGCGTAAAAGCCTGCTATCAAAAAGCGGCTCATAGTAATGGTTGCGAATTGGGAATACTCCTGCGTACATTAAGGCACGTTTACAGGAAGGCACTCTGCTAACCCCAACTCGCCTAATGATTTTCAAAAGAACGGCCGCTAAATAAACTATGGGTATCAGAAGAATGTCTGCTAATGGCAATATGGCCTTAACAAGTTTTTTATAACCTCTAACAAATTGAAAACCTGACATACATTTAAAAATTCTAAATCTGAATATTGAAATCCTGAATAAATCAAAATTACTGAAATTCAAGCATTTCCAACTCAGAAAATTGGATTTTGAATTTGTTTCAAACTTAGAATTTAACACTTCGGATTTAATCATTTTTTAATCTCTTTCATTTGTTAGAATTTCCTGACGTAAGTTCAACATCTCACATTTACCTGATATATTCCATTTAACTATCAGGGAAATTCCCTTTTTATTCAAAATTATACCCTTGAGGGTAGTAAATTCCCGCGATTGAAAGAATAAGGTATTTTTTAAAGCACGTATCCGGAGATTAACGAGAAAAATTCAATCGCTATTAGTATATGCATTCATATTTGTTGTAATGATCGATCATAAACCTGAGGAAGAAAATGACCCGACACGTTAAACCACTAAAAAGAATTGAGTGAAACCCGCACTGCCGATAATCGTTTTCACCTAACAACAGAGGCTTCAATCCATTACGTCATAAGCAGAACATCACCTTATTTCAAAAAATCATGTTAGATAATATTATCCATCAGGAAAATTAAATAAGTAAATCGTTGACGGAGTAAAAAATAACTTTGTTTCATTTATCAGATAAAAGCTATTTCTGGGCGGCATGGATTATCTTAATTTGTGCTTTGTTAGCAGCAGGATCTATTTACCGGTTAGCAGCGGCAAATCAAAACTTAATAGAATCCAGAATATCCTCGACTGCTATTCCATTAAAGGAATTTCCCAAAAAAATAAATAATTGGGAAGGGAAGGATATATCTATCGGTTATCCAATTGAAAAGGCAACCGGCTGCGATGATTATTTTCTACGGCTTTATCATAATTCCAAAAACGAGCAATCGGCAAATGTATATGTAACCTTCAACGCACATCCAAGAAAAATGCTTGGGCACAGACCAGAGATATGTTTCACAGCGAGCGGATGGAATATAGAAAAAGCCGAGAAGATTAAATTTATAACATCATCCGGAAAAACAATCCCCTGTATCAAATATCTTTTTGAAAAGTCTGTGGTGCTTGGAGAGGAAATATTCGTTTTAAATTTTTACATACTCAACGGCAGACCGACGGATGACCACAAAGAATTCTCAGGGATAAAGTGGCGTACACTGACCAATCCAGATGAGAAAGTCAGATATGTTACGCAAATACAAATCAGCTCATCAAACGAAGAGGCTGCTATATCGGCGGCTAAAGAGATGTGCGATTTGATAATTGATTTTTTTCGGAATGAGCAAGGCTTTGTGAATACGAGCCTTGCATTTGAAAATAATAACTAAATTTTATTTTGTGAAAAAATACGAATGCGTTTTTGTGCACCCGACAGGGACGGAGTGCGTTAAGAATTTACGGTGAAAAGGTTCAATATTTAATTTTATAAGGAGCATAATATGGAATCGTCAGTTCGGGCAAAGAAATTTATTTATATTGCGGCGTTATTCGCAATATGCCTTACATCTTTAGCTTCAACAGGTCTGGGGGATGTAATAATAGATAACGAACAGGCCGGAACAACCTCTACGGGAAGCTGGCTGGTATCAGGAGCGAGCGGATTTTATGGAACAGATTCATTATGGGCCAGAGACGGAGCAACATATACATGGACTATGAGTGGGCAGCCTGCAGGAACTTATGAAGTATTGATGTGGTGGTCGCCCTACTCTTCAAGAGCAACCTCAGTCAACACAGTGATTACCCATGCAGGCGGACAGGAAACATTGACAATAAATCAACAAGAAAACGGGGGACAGTGGAACAGCCTGGGAACATTTACATTCGACGGCACCGGCAGCGTAAGAATTACAGCAGCCAACGGCTCTTCTGTGAGTACATGCGCCGATGCGGTATGGTTTAAATTGATAGGCAGCATTAATGTACCGCCAACAGCAACTATAGATTCGATAACACCCAATCCCGCAGATTTGGGTCAGATGGTGCAATTTACAGGCCATGGTACAGACAGTGATGGAATAATTGCAGCTTATAACTGGGAATCCAATATTGACGGAGCATTAAGTGATGCTAATTCATTTTCTACAGCCGTGTTGAGTGCAGGAGTTCATATAATAAGTTTTGAAGTACAGGATAATAATGGAGCATGGTCAGATCCCGTAACACAAAATTTGACCATAGGAGAAACTCCCACTGAAATTATAATTGATAACGGAACATCCAATACTTCTTCGACGGGAACGTGGCAGATATCCGGAGCAACTGGTGCATACGGAACTAATTCCGTATGGAGCCACAGCGGAGCAACCTATACATGGACATTTACACCGTCAACAAGCGGCACGTACACCCTATCGATGTGGTGGACAGAGCTTTCGAGCAGAAGCAGCAGCGTGCCTGTAAGCATACAGCACAATGGCGGAACAGCAAACACTGTAATAAATCAAACGCAAAACGGCGGAAAATGGAATATTATCAACAGTTATACATTTACCGCAGGAACACCATATAATGTAACAATAACCGCGCCTGCCGGAAGTCCACCGAGTACTTGCGCTGATGCGGTTAAATTCACACTTACAGCAATTATGAATACCCCCCCAGTCGCAACAATAGATTCAATAACTCCCAATCCTGCTCAACCAGGTCAGGCAGTTGAATTCAGGGGGTATGGAATTGATACCGATGGTACGATAGCAGCTTATAACTGGGAATCGACAATCGACGGACACTTAAGCGATGCCAACTCATTTTCTACATCGGCATTGAGCGAAGGCGTACATACGATAATTTTTGAAGTACAGGACGATGACGGCGAATGGTCAACTGAAGTTCTGCAAACATTGACAGTTGGCAATCCCCCTGCTGAAACCATTATCGACAATGGAGATGCGGCAACTTCGTCCACGGGGTCATGGGAAGTATCTGGTGCGCCGGATGCTTACGGAACAAATTCCGTATGGAGTTACAGCGGAGCAACATATACGTGGACATTTACACCCGCGACAAGCGGCGTATATAGAGTATCAATGTGGTGGACAGCCCTTTCGACGAGAAGCAGCAGTGTGCCTGTAAGCATAGAAAATAACAGCGGCACAGCAAATATAAATATAAATCAGCAGCAAAACGGCGGAACATGGAATGAACTTGGGGAATATCAATTTGATGCGGGAACGGCTTACGATATAATGATTACCGCACCAGCAGGAAGCCCGCCGAGTACATGCGCTGATGCCGTAAAGTTCACATTGATAACAGTAAACAACGCGCCAGTAGCGACAATAGATTCCATCTTACCAAATCCGGCAACAGAAGGACAAAGCGTACAATTCAAAGGGCACGGTTCGGATACAGACGGAACTATACAGGCTTACAGATGGCAATCAAATATCGATGGAAATCTGAGTGACGCAAACTGGTTCTCTACAAATACACTTTCTGAAGGTTCACATACGATTACATTCGAGGTTCAGGATAATGCGGGAATGTGGTCACAGCCGATGAGTCAGATATTGGCAGTACAAGTAACTACAAATGTACCTCCTACTGCATCGATAACATCAATTACACCAAATCCTGCGACACAAGGACAAACAGTATCATTCACAGGGAGCGGAACAGATACTGATGGGACGATTACGGCATATAGATGGGAATCAAACCTCGACGGCTCACTAAGCAGTGCAAGTTCATTCACAAAGAACAACCTATCGGTCGGCAGCCATACGATAACATTTACGGTGCAGGATGATGACGGAGCATGGTCATTGCCTGTTACTCGCACATTGGTAATACAGCAGCCTGCCAACATACCACCAACAGCAACGATAATTTCAATTTCGCCAAGTCCTGCAGCACAGGGTCAATCTGTATCATTTGTCGGAAGCGGAACAGATACTGATGGGACAATTACAGCGTATAGATGGACATCAAGTATTAATGGGGTAATAAGCAGCCAGGCATCGTTCAGCACGACATTGCTCTCGCCGGGGACACATACAATATCATTTAAAGTAAAAGACAATAGAGACGATTGGTCATCAACAGTAACCTGGACACTGACTATCAACGCTCTAACTGCCAACATAATTTCAGATAATGGCGGCAGCGGAACTTCTTCGACAGGGACATGGCGAGTTTCGGGCGGATCCAATCCTTACGGAACAAATTCATTGTACTCAAGCAACGGAGCAACTTATACATGGTCATTTACGGCACCGACAACGGGCAACTACCAGGTATATCTGTGGTGGACAGCATTGTCGTCGAGAAGTTCATCAGTGCCTTATGCAATACAGCGTAATGGCGGCACAACAACTGTTACCGTTAATCAAAGACAAAATGGCGGAAAATGGAACAGCGCAGGCACATTCGCTTTTACAGCCGGCCAAACATATACAATAAAAGTAACTGCACAGTCATCTTCATACAATAGCTGTGCAGATGCCGTAAGATGGCAATTGGGCGGCAGCAGCTCATCACCTACTGCACAGATAACTTCGATATTACCGAGTCCGGCAGCAATCGGACAGACAGTTGAATTCTGTGGAGCAGGATTCGACAGCGACGGAACTATTCAGACATACGAATGGACATCAAACATTAATGGTGCAATCGGCAGCGCGAGCACATTCACCACATCATCCCTGTCGGCAGGAACACATACAATTTCACTGCGAGTACAGGATAATTCAGGAAACTGGTCAAGCACAGTAACCGCTCAGTTGATTGTATCTCCAACTATCAATGTACCGCCAACAGCAACGATAACATCAATAACTCCAAATCCGGCATCTTTAGGGCAGACCGTTGATTTCGCGGGAACAGGAACCGATACTGATGGTACTGTAACGGCATATAAATGGGAGTCAAGCATAGACGGCATATTAAGTACTCAAAGTTCTTTCTCGAAGAGCAACCTGTCCGCAGGTACTCACACAATTTCATTTTCAGTTCAAGATAATCTTGGAGCATGGTCGCAAACAGTAACACGGTCACTGGCAATTAACGAAACAGTGGCTGATATAATAATTGATAATGGCAACCCGAATTGTACTTATACCAACTCGTCTTCAGGCCTTGCGTGGGGTATCTCAGGGGCAACAGGATTCTATGGCATGGATTCTTACTGGAACAGAGACGGGGCTACTTATACATGGCGAGTAACGCCTACAGTTTCAGCAAACTATGAGGTGTTCGCATGGTGGTCAGCATACCCGACCAGAAGCACAAGCGTACCTATTGATATTGTAAACGCCGGCGGCACAAACAGAGTTAACGTCAATCAGCAAATAAATGGCGGACAATGGAACAGTCTTGGGATATTCCCATTTCAGGCCGGTATAACTTACAATATAACAGTAACGGCAGTAAATGGCTCGACAGTAAGCACCTGTGCGGACGCAGTAAAATTAACACATAACGGGCCTATTAATATCCAACTGCCGCCAGTAGCAGAAATTCTTTCAATAACTCCAAATCCGTCAATGCCAAACCAGACTATAGTGTTTAAAGGAAAAGCAACCGACGGGGATGGAACCGTCACAGCTTACCGATGGCGGTCAAACATCGATGGAATAATTGGAACAACCAGTACATTGAACAAGATTCTCACCGCCGGTACTCACACAATTTATTTCACCGCACAGGACAATAGCGGCTCATGGGCACCCGAAGTATCTGCTACAGTAGATGTCGGCCTTGAACATATTTATATAGCGCTGGCTTATGGCGGCAATGAAATGGGAAGCATTTCAATGGCATCCTTACTTCAATCAATGGGCGCAACCCAACTGAGTACTTACGAGTGGAGATATACAACTCCCACCACCGGAAAGATTCATTACATTCACTTTGTAAGGAATCTTGCAGGATTAGCAGCGGGTATGATACGAGACGGAGCACATATTATCATTGCAACCCATTCAAATTACGGATTAGGCCCGATTTTTTCAACACCTACCGAAGATGTTCAATTAATGCTTAACGATATTCGGTACGTAGATGATGATCGAATAGTTAAGTTTGGAACACCGACTGTTGGCGTAAGTGCTTTTGGAATGAGAACAGGTCAGGCTTATCCATACTGGTGGCCTATTTATAAAGATGGGGCAAGCGCAATAGCACCATACGATTTCAATGACCCTGCCGGACCTCCAGCGTATAATTATTATTTAACATACCAGGTACCTGGAGATCCGAATCATTATAAAGTAGAGACTGTAGCTCACGGGGCAATGCAAAGATTTGCAGATTCGGGCAAACCTGCGTGGTATTCCATAACAGGAGATGTGCCGGATGTAAATGATCCTAACGAAAGACAATATTTTATTACTAATAGTGAGCCATGGTATCCATCAATCGAAAGTTCAGGTATTTGGACGCAATATCAGGATTTGCCAGCTAACAGAGACAATAGTCAGTATTTCAAAGAGAATTATGTTTATAATGCAGCAGGAAGCGGCAATGATTATACGCGATTTATGTTCAAAATACCGACAGCCGGACAATATAAAGTTGAGGCATGGTGGCCTGGTCTGAGCGACAACACAACAAGTGCACCATTCAGAATATATCATGCATCCGGAAGCACTTTAAGGACGATGAACCAAACCATAAACGGGCGGCGCTGGAATGATTTAGGGACTTACACCTTCGATGCAGGTGATTATTCAGTTCTTTTAACAGATGCGGTAAGCAGCGGAAATGTAGTAGCTGACGGTGTTCGAGTCGGACACATCAGTAATCCATCCGACGTCGTTCAATCTGATTTTATCGCAGTTTCCTCAAGTTTTCCGGCACAAATTACCCCGTGCGGGCCGGCACCTTTGAATGTGATGTTTGTTAACGCCGGCACAGGCGATCTAACAGGACGTGAATGGGATCTCGGAGACGGATATAAGAACACTACGAGAGACATGCTTTATCATGAGTATGTCCGACCCGGCGTATATACTATAAGTCTTACAGTAAAAGGCCCATTAGGAAACAGTACGAAAACCAAAACCGGTTATATTGTTGTTTGGCCGGAAGGTACAACACAAACATTACCTTTGATGGCAGAATTCGCGTGTCTCAATAAATTTAACACAATGGGTACGTACAATGCGCCGGTTGTAGCATTATTCCAAGATGCAAGCAGAGGTGAAAACATTACAGGCTGGCTTTGGAACTTTGGTGACGGACAGACAAGTGATGAGCAAAATCCAATGCATATATATGCTCAACCAGGCAACTATACTATAAGTTTGACAGTAACAAATTCATTGGGCCAAACACATACCGAAACAAAACCGAATTATCTGCGAGTTGTTCAATTTGAAAAGAACATAGATAACGTTGATTATCCAAAAACAAGTTATGGCGGCTGGGTAGGCAAGACAATGCTTAAAACCAAATCGATGGATATACCCAAAGACCAGATGAAATACGCGAGAATACTGTTGGAAAGCTGCAACAGCGGTGATTATTATATTCAAAGCATAGCACGCGGTTTGGCGTTCTACACAGTAGGTTCATCGACTGGTGAAGGCAGTCTTGCATATCTTCAGTCATATTTGCAGGGGAAAACCGACCAGGAAATTTGGGAAACAGTGCAGCAAGTACAGGCGCTTTATGATTATTATAATTTTAACCTTACACCAAGCGATCAGCAGACAATGGTTAAAACAACACCAATTGAACCAGAAGTATTAAGTATAAGTGCAGAACAGCAGGCAGAAATAGAACAAATGAAGACACTTTCAATGATTGAGTCTTTCGAAATTCTAAGTGGGCCTGAATATATTGTAAATGAGGGTTTGTGCAGCGCGGCAATTTCGGAAGTTTACGATGGCAGTGAATACGAAGCAGTGGAATTGGCACTGGCAAGAGTAAAAACGCCTATTGAAACAACCGATAATACCGGTGTTAGAGAATTGAAAACAGCAAAATCCATCCTTGCTGAATTCTCAGATATATCTATTCCAAGACTAACAGGATTGTATCCGCATCAAGATGTTTCAATAAATGCCAATATAATAACGACAGCCGGACCTCTGGCAGGCGATTCAGAAATATTTGCAATGCTGATAGAGGCTCTTGATGATAAAACAGAAACTATAGATGCTAATCCTGAGATGATAGGTAAGCCATTGAGAATCTGCGACATTGCGTATAATCAGATTGTTCTTAATCTTAACATCAAAGACGTTCTGCGCACCATAGGAACGGGAATGACCGAAGATGTACGAGATTACCACATTGACATTTTAAAGAATAAACTCTAATTACAAATCGAGGCGGCCTCTGGATAATAAATAATTCAGGGGCCGCCTATAATTCTCAAGGCAATTTACATTGTTAATCCATCAATAAACAAAATTTATCAAACACAGAATTAATGGGGGCAAAATGAAAATTTCAGGTATTTTGAAAAAAGCCGGTATCAACGTGATAAATCCTATTATGGCTTTGTTGTTTGCAATATGTGTGGCCGCATTTGCATCAGATAGCCGAGGCGAAGTTATTATTGATAACGGCCAACCTGGTACTTCATCAACCGGAACATGGGATATATCGGGAGCACCTAATCCTTATGGAGCTAATTCCGTATGGGGATACAGCGGTGCGACTTATACCTGGACATTTACTCCTGCGACTACCGGAAAATATAAAATTTCAATGTGGTGGACTGCGCTTACAAGCAGAAGCGGCAGTGTGCCGGTAACGATTCAGCACAGCGAAGGAACAGCAAGCATAACCGTAAATCAACAGCAAAACGGCGGAGAATGGAATGATCTCGGTGAATATACTTTGAATGCAGGAACTGCATATAATGTAAGAATAACGGCACCAGCGGGAAGCCCGCCAAGCACAAGCGCGGATGCAGTAAAATTCAGCGAGGTTGTAACAGAAATTATTTCTGATAACGGCGATGATGGAACTTCATCCACCGGGACATGGAGAGAGTCGGGAGCATCAAATGCTTATGGGATTAATTCCATCTGGAGCTACAGCGGTGCAACATATACATGGTCATTTACTCCGGCAATCAGTGGAACATACAATGTATCAATGTGGTGGACGGAATTGTCAAGCAGAAGCAGTTCTGTGCCTGTAAGCATTGAGAACAGCGCCGGAACTTCAAACGTAAATATAAATCAACAGCAAAATGGCGGACAATGGAATGTGCTGGGACAATATTCATTTAATGCCGGAATAACATATAAAGTTAAAATAACCGCACCAACAGGAAGCCCGCCAAGCACATGCGCGGATGCTGTCAAACTTACTTATATCGGTGCAGGTAATAATCCGCCGACTGCAATGATAACTTCGATAACTCCGAATCCTGCTTTATCAGGTCAAGATGTTTCTTTTGTCGGCAGCGGAACCGATACAGACGGCTCAATAGCAGGATATGATTGGCAGTCAAATATAGACGGGACTTTGAGTAATCAAAGCTCATTCATAAAAAATAATCTTTCAATAGGCACTCATACAATTTCATTCAGAGTTCAAGATGATGGCGGCGCATGGTCACAAACAGTAACACAAACGCTGGTCATAAATCAAAGCATTCCCGCAGATATAATAATCGATAACGGCAGCGATAATTGCACATATACCGGAGATTGGTATGTTTCAGGGGGAACCGAAGCTTATGGGACTGATTCTTACTGGAGCAGAAACGGAGCAACATATACGTGGCGAGTAACACCTGCAGCTTCAGCAAATTATGAAGTGTTCGCGTGGTGGACCGCTTATACATCGCGAAGCACAAGCGTGCCAATAGATATTGTAAACGCAGGCGGTACAACAAGGAAAATTGTGAACCAGCAATTAAACGGCGGTAAATGGAACGGTTTGGGAGTATTTCCGTTTCAGGCCGGCACAACTTATAATATTATAGTAACGGCAGTAAACGGCGCTTCAATTAGCACTTGCGCGGATGCCGTGAAATTAGCATACGATGGGCCAATAAATACTTCATTGCCTCCCACTTCTCAAATTATTTCAATATCACCAAATCCAGGAATGCCTAACCAGACAATTATTTTTACAGGCAAGGCAACTTATAGCGATGGAACTATACAGGCATATAACTGGCGTTCAAGCATAAATGGAACATTCGGCAGTACAAGGGTTGTGAATACCAGACAACTTTCGGCAGGCACACATACAATCTATTTTAAAGCGCAAGATAACAGTGGATCATGGTCACCTGAAGTTTCGGCGACGCTTGATGTCGGACTCGAGAATATTTATATCGCTCAATGCTACGGCGGCAATGAGATTGGAAATATGTCTTTTTCCTCTGTATTGAATGACCTTGGTGCGACGCAGACAGGTACTTATGAATGGACTTATGTAAATCCAACTACAGGCAAAACTTTTTACATCCATTTTGTAAGAACAGCCTCTGCATTGTTGGCTGCCCTAGCCCGAGATGGAGCACACGTAATTATAGAGGCTCATTCTAATTATGGTTTAGGGCCGGTATTTTCTACATCATCAGAAGATTCTTCACTGATGATAACCAACCTTCGTTATGTGGATGACGACAGATTTATAAAGTTTGGTACACCATCAGGAGTGAGTGTATCAGTTTCAGGAATGAGAACAGGACAGGCATATCCTTATTGGTGGCCTATTTACAAAGATGGTACAAACGCTATTATGCCATATAATTTCGGCGACCCCAACGGTCCACCTGCTTATAACTATTATATGACATATCAGGTACCGGGAGATTCTAATTATTATAAAGTCGAAACCGTAAATAAGAGCGCATACGAGAGATTCTCCGATTGCGGTAAACCGGCATGGTATTCTATTAGCGGCGCCGTTCCGGATGCCAATAATTCTAATCACCAACAGTATTTTATCACAAATTCTGCTTCATGGAGTCCTTCAATTGCAAGTTCGGGAACATGGACGCAATATCAGGAGGCTCCAGCGAATCAAGATAACGCCCAATATTTCAAGGAAAATTATGTTACCAACGCAGCTGGAAGCGGCAACGATTACATGAGATTTTTATTCGCAATACCAACAGCGGGACAATACAAAGTATCGGCATGGTGGCCAGCTTTGGGTACGAACGCCAGCGATGCTCCCTTTACAATCTTTTACAATGGCGGAAATAAAGTTGTGAAAATGAATCAGACTATCAATGGAAGACGATGGAACGACCTTGGCACATATAACTTCAATGCGAGTAATTATTCAGTTCTTCTGACAGACGCCGCAAGCAGCAGAAATGTTGTCGCTGACGGAGTAAAGATTTCACACATTGATAACCCATCTGAAATTGTTCAGGCTAATTTTAATGCGGAACCAATGAGCGGACCAGCGCCACTTAAAGTTGATTTTGAAAATATGAGTACGGGAGATCTTACCGACCGAACATGGACTTGCGGAGATGGATATACAAATACAACAAGAGATGATCTTGACCATACGTACACCAGACCAGGGACATATACTGTAACATTAACTGTATCAGGGCCACTTGGCAGCAGCACCAAAACCAAGACCGAATACATCACTGTTTTGTCGAGCGGAACGCAAACGCTGCCCTTCAAGGTAGAATTCGATGCTTCTTCAACAAACGGACAAATACCGAGAAATGTAAGATTTGAGGATATGAGCACTGGTTTGGATGATATAAATGAAGTTACGTGGGAATGGAATTTCGGCGACGGACAAACAAGCCCCTTGAGAGATCCAAACCATGTATATATAACTGCCGGTAATTATACTGTCAGTCTGAAGGTAACAAACGCATACGGCGCAACAGCGACTGAAACCAAAACGAATCTTGTGCGAACAACAGTATATGAAAAGATTATTGACAATGTGGATTACCCCAAAAGACATTTTTCGCAAAAGACTATGGTCAAGCCAAAAGAAATGGATATAACCAAAGATAAAATTAAATACGGCAGAATGCTTTATGGAAGCTGCAACAGCGGAGATTACTATATACAAACACTGGCTCATGGTCTTATGTTCTACACAACAGCCACAAGCAGCGGCATCGGCTCTCTTGCATATCTTCGAATGTATCTGCAAGGATACTCAGATCAGGAAATTTGGGAAGCCATCCAGCAGATTGAAGCATCCTATGACTATTACAATTTCAATCTTCCACCGGGTTCGGGGCAGGTTCAACAGGCGGGCTTATCAACTTTATCGACAAGTGTTCCAGAAACTCTAACACTAACCAGCGGGCAACAGGCAGATATAGCAGAGATAAAGACGCTTTCTATAGCAGATGCATTTGAAAGGCTTTCAGAAAGCCGCTATGCAGCTAATTCGCAATTGTGTGAACAAGCGATTTTAGAAGTCTTCATGAATAATGAAGAACAGGCTGTAGACTATGCTATTAAAATAGTTCAATCTCATACAGGAAAAAGAGAAATAAACAAGCTCATAACTGCTAAACATGTTTTATTTCAATTTGCTGACGAATCTATTCCACAACTTCTTCAGTTGTACCCACAAATGGATAATTCAGTGAATGCAAATATTATTAAGGCAGTTGGTTCGCTTGTCTTTGATTCTGCCATCCGGAATATGCTAACCGCAGCTCTCAATGATAAAACTGAAATCTTTGATGACAATCCGGAATTGGTTGGTCAGCCATTGAGAATTTGCGACATTGCTTATAATCAGCTTGTTCTTAATTTGAAGATAAAAGACGTGCTTCGTGTTATTGGCACAGGAATGTCTGAAGAGATAAGAAATTATCACATCGATGTACTAAAGACGAAACTTAAAAGTTAATTATTAAGCAAACTTGGAAAATCAATTTAGGAATACATTATGACTGACACAACGAATGTTACCATCATCAAGCCGAGAAGAATTTGGAATTTCATAGATTTTAAGGAGCTTGCAGAATATCGTGACCTGTTTGCGTTCCTTATATGGCGAGATATTAAAATATTATATGCACAGACTATCCTGGGCTTTGCATGGGCTATACTTAACCCATTACTTCAAATTATAATTTTTACACTGGTTTTCGGAAGAATAGCGAAAGTTTCCACTGAATCAATTCCTTACGTGCTTTTCTGTTCTGTAGCGGTTGTGCCATGGACTTATATAAATCAGGCATTGACACAATCAAGTCAGAGCCTGGTTGTCGGACAACAAATTTTAAGCAAAGTCTATTTTCCAAGAGTATTGTTTCCGCTGACACCGGTATTCGCAACCCTTATGGATTTTATGATATCACTTCTGATATTACTTGTTGTAATGGGGTATTACCGAGTAGCACCGACCTGGAATCTTTTACTGCTGCCTGTATTTATTTTAATGATGGTCAGCATTCCGGCAGGCCTTGGGATGCTTCTTTCATCGATGGCTGCCAGATTTCGAGACGTTAAATTCGCGACCCGATTCGCAATCACCCTGCTGATGTATTCTGCGCCAATAGTTTATTCAGCGGCATCCCTTCCGAAGACGAGCAGATTAATTTATTCGCTAAATCCCCTTGTCGGAGTCATAGAAGGCTTTAGAGCTTGCCTGCTGGGAACTGATATACCCTGGCTGTATATTTTGCCGGGAATGGGGACAACTGTATTACTTCTACTTGTCAGTTCTTTATATTTCAGACGGACAGAGTGGATATTCGCCGATGTGGTATAAACTTATTTCAAGGACCAGCTATGAACTCAGACAATGTTTCAATCCGTGTAGACAACATAAGCAAATGTTACCGTATAGGTTTGAAAGGGAAAATTCATGACAGCATCGGCGGCGCGCTGCTTGATGTTGTTAAAAGCCCGCTAACAAATTATAAAAAATATCGTTCATTGTATAACTTTAAAGATGCCGATTCCGATGGAAATGGAAATGGAAATGAGGATATTATTTGGGCATTGAAAGAAGTTTCCCTTGAGATTAAAAAAGGACAGGTACTGGGAATCATAGGACGCAATGGTGCAGGCAAGTCAACGCTTTTAAAAATACTTTCAAGGATAACCGAACCTTCAAGCGGATCAGCGGAAATACGCGGAAGAGTTTCGAGCATACTCGAAGTAGGTACCGGTTTTCATCCTGAACTGACCGGGAGAGATAATATATATTTAAATGGAGCAATTCTTGGGATGAAGAAACGTGAAATTGATAAAAGCTTCGATAAGATTGTTGATTTTTCAGGAATAGAAAAATTTATCGATACACCTGTAAAATGGTATTCGAGCGGAATGAAGGTCAGACTTGCATTCGCAGTTGCGGCCCATCTTCAGCCGGAGATTTTAATAATCGACGAAGTTTTGGCTGTAGGTGATGCGGAATTTCAGAACAAATGTCTGGATAAAATGAATACTATTACTGAAAATGAAGGACGAACGGTTCTCTTTGTAAGTCATAATATGGGGGCAATTATACAGCTTTGTCCTTATTCGATTATGCTTCATAATGGCAAAATCACCGCAAACGGTTCATCTAAAGAAGTGGTTGATAAATACCTGAGTACGATTTTTCAGCCTGTAAATAATCTTGACCTTCGAAATGTTCCGGTACGCAGCGGCGACGGAAGGTTGCGATTCGTATCGGCGCAGCTAAAACTGGAAAATGGTGAGTATACTTCTACGCCAATTGCAGGCCATCCAATTGATATCGTTTTGGATTTTGAAAGTCAACAGCGTCTGCATAAGGTTAAATTTATAATGACTATATTTAACCAGATGGGAATCGCCGTAACGAGTTTCAATGTCGATTCAATAGGCAGGTACTTTAATCTGCCGGATGGAACCGGACGAATAATTTGCCGAATCCCAAAACTGCCGCTACCTTTGGGGCAATATAAGATATCAGTAGCGGCATCAGATGATATTGGTGAACTTGACTGGGTTCCAACGGCGTGCATATTTAATGTTCATACGAGCAATTTCTATAATACTCCATTCAGCCCATCAATGAGATATTCCACAGCACTTGTTGAACATCAATGGGAATTATCAAAAGTAAGCCAAATGGTAAAATAAGCAAGCAGCATTCAGACAACAGAAATATGGCAAACTTTATCGCAATAATAGATTCAGACTCAATCAGACGCACTAAATACATCAACTCTGTAAAAGAGAAGCTTTCGCCTATTGAGGGGCTTTGTGTAAATTCAATGGCTAAAGGAAATTTTTGTACAATTTGGGCAGCAAATAAATATGCACCTTTAACTACTTCGTTTAGCGAAGATAAAGCAGCAGTAGTTTTCGGCCGACCTGTAGGAGAAAATCAGTCTCAAGAAATTGATGCTAATACAGTTATGAACTTGTGGAGCAATCAAGAGGTACGAACGAAATCGTTCTATAATGGATTTTACGCAGCAATTGTTTACAACACTGAAACAGGTTTGACTATCGGAGCAGATATACTTGGAGTGTATCCGGTTTACTATTGGACAAATCAAGGTGTTCTGCTTGCAGCTTCCAGCCCTGAAATGTTCAAATATCATCCGCTTTTTACAACAAGATTGAATCCACAGGGACTTATCTCTGTTCTGCTGACGATGCACCTATTCGATGGGCAGACTTTACTCAAAGATGTCAAACGTTTAGGAGCCGGCTGCATACTTTGTGCAGAACCAGGAAAAAAAGTCAAAGAAGAAACTCAGTATAAAATCCGATTGTCAATGGAACACTATGATTTACCATTTTCAGCACACATCGATATTTTAGCCAATGCCGTCGAAGACACTATTATTCGACATACTAAAGTTAAAAAAAATTACAGTTTGCTGCTTTCAGGCGGACTTGATTCGAGGATGCTGGCTGGTTTTCTGAATAAATCGAATGTTAATTTCAATGCTATTACACTCGGAATGGACAGCGATATTGAAATGCAAATCGCAAAGTTAGTCGCCAGAAATATGGGACTGGAGCAAAGTAGTATAGAAACAGGATACGAAGAATATAGCAATTGCGCTCAGATACAGGCTAAATGGGAACATATCGCAAATGGCTTTAATGACATATTTAACTGGGGTCTTTATCCTTATCTGGAAGCGAAAAACAATCCTTTGATTATGGGGCACTCGTTAGATGCGGTAATAGGAACTCGTTACATAAATTGGGCATATTCCTCTGCAACAAAAAAAATGTCTTTCGATTCTTTTTTTTCAAATATTAATAATTGGGCAATCAGGCCGGAAATTTTAAAACGAATGCTTAATAAAGATATTTTCAGCAGCGATATGATAGATGGAACGATTGATCGAATTAAAAAAACTTACAACAGTGCTTCGGAATTGGAATCGCAAAAAGCATGGTGTTTCAATTTATATAACAGACAGAGATTTCACGTCGCGGGCGCAGCATTTGCAATGTGTTTTGGAGCATGGCCGGTTATTCCGGCATTAGACAGAAAATTGCTCGAATGCGCAGCATCTATACCAGCCGCTTCCATCGCAGAAAGAAGAGCACAAACAGAATTGTTTTGCAGCAGGTTCCCCAAACTTGCAAGTCTGCCAATCGACCGAAACAGTTATGATACAACACCGCTAAAGCCAAGAATCCGTTATCTCGCAGCCAATGAGATAAATAAAAGATTACGTAGAATACTTGGCATTTCGAAAAATGGGAAAATAGAACACAGATATTATTACAGAATTTATGACTTTAACAATCAGGGTTGGCAAGAGGTACGGCGTGAAGCGGAAGCATATCGAGGAAAATTGTATGATATATTTGATAAAGATGTATTAAATGAATTAATACCGGCACCAGATGTTCAGGTGAAACTTGAAAATAAAATAACTGATGCATCCGGGTTAAAATTACTGACAGGTTTAATGCTATGGTCGAAAGGCAATCTTTGAAGAATACAACAAATATATGGCCAATAGAATCAATTGAAGAGAGTGGAAAAATAATCACCAGTGCGATGATAGAAACAGGAAGAGGAAAATCATTTCATTTATGGTTCAGCGTGCCAATTGAACGAAAAGATGATTTAACTGAAATGAGTGATCCGTTTGTTATCGCATCAATTTTCTATGCAATGGGAAATTCAGATAGAATGATTGTTCACGGGCAGGTATCCCCTTCTTTATTAAAAAATCTGGAAGAATTTCAGGGAGCATGGATAAACTGGTCGCCGCAAAAATACAAGAAAATAGAAATTTCAGCGGCAAACGAAAGCGAAGCAGATGATGTTAATAAGACCGATAAAGCCATAATGGCATTTTCAGGCGGGCTTGATTCGTGCTTTACAGCTTATCGACATAAAAATGAGACATGCGGCCGACAGAAACGCAACATTACAGCAGGAGTAATGGTTCATGGTTTTGACATTTCGCTTAAAGATGAAGAAACTTTCAGAAGTGCGGCAGAAAAGTCAAGAAAAATAATCAACAGTGTAGGTATGCAACTGATTCCAATCACGACGAATTTCAGGGATATAGGAGATGACTGGAACATTGTTCATGAAGCAGGAATTGCAGCAAGCTTAGCTCTGTTTGGCAATGGTTTCAGATGCGGTGTCATCTCCAGCAGTTTTTCCTACGACAGTTTTAATCTTAACATACCATGGGGTTCCAATCCTCTTACAGATAGTCTGCTTTCAAGCAGCAGCTTTGAAATTTTTAATGATGGTTCAATGTTTAATAGAACCGATAAACTCGAACTTTTAACAAAATGGCCGCAGGCAATGGAATATATGAGAGTTTGCTGGAAAGGCGAAAAATTAGACAGAAACTGCTGCGAATGTGAGAAGTGCATAAGAAATATTCTAAGCTTTTATGCAATTGGAATAAAACCTGCAAAATGTTTCCCCCTGGATATTACAAAGCAGCAAATTGAAAATATATATGTTCCTGATCTTGCGATTTTATTTGAATACCGATGCATGCTTTGGGCAGCGAGGAAAAGAATGATTAAAGATAAATGGGTAAATTCGCTTGAGATATGCATAAAGAAAAATGAAAAAAGACTAAATGGAAGAGGGATTAACTGGGATATAATCAGAAAAAACATTGCGATAAGAACAAGAGTGAGAAATTTTTTTAATGGCTATTCTTTTAGCAAAAATGCAAATATTCTGGAAGGAGCACTTAAGTGAGAATTTTAGTAGATAGCGGGTGTTATGATTTATGCAATATGGGAGATGTGGCTATGCTGCAAGTGGCCGTGGAGAGATTGCACAAATTGTGGCCGATGGCATTGATTGAAGTAATAACCAACAAGCCTGCGATTCTATCGCAGTTGTGTCCAAAAACATACGCGATTCACGGAGATGGCAGACATATATGGTTTCACGACAGGAATATTCTGGGCAAATTATATAAGCTGCTGCCGGAGAGATTGGAACAGCCATTAACGAATCTGGAACAAATGTCACGGAGATTTTATCCGAGTATTTACAGCGGACTTGTTCAATTCAAACTAAAGATGAGGCGTAAAAGTGCAGAATCGATGCGCGACTTTCTGGAAGCATTTACGAACACCGACCTGCTGGTTATAAGCGGCGCGGGAGACCTCAATGACCATTTTGCAAACTTTGCTGTAACCGTGCTGGAACTGCTGGAAATAGCCAACAGACTAGGTATTCCGACCGCGATGTTCAGCCAGGGAATCGGGCCAATTGAAAATAAAAGACTTTTCAAAAAAGCAAAAAGCGTATTGCCAAAAGTAAATCTTATAGCTATCCGTGAAAAAGATGCGAGTCTAAATTTGCTTAAATCTCTGGATGTCAAAGAAGAGAGAATTTTATTAACGGGCGACGATGCAATTGAGCCTGCATATAAATCAAGGCCGATGAAGACCGGCAGAAGCATCGGAGTAAACCTGCGAATCTCGTCATATTCACAGGCGAATGACAAACATATAGAAACCGTTGGCAACATTGTACAAAATTATGGGCTAAAATACTGCTGCCCGATTGTACCAATTCCAATTTCATTTTATGAAAATGAAGCAGATTCAAAAATTATACAACGTATCACTGGAAATTACTTTCCTCAAAGCAATATATGCAGCCCTCAGGAAATCATCGATAAGGTATCAAACTGCAAAATTGTAATAACAGGGAGTTATCATTCCGCGGTATTTGCGCTTTCACAGGGAATACCGGCAATAACATTATATAAGACAGCATACTATAAGAACAAATTTGCGGGACTTGCCGGCCAATTTGGGTGTGGATGCGAATTGATTTCTTTAGACGACAATAATTTCGCAAGAAAATTGAGCAGCAGTATCGAGCAGATGTGGCAATTTGCTGATTCATTCAAGCCCAGACTCCTGGCGTCGGCGGAAAATCAAATCGAGACTGGATGGGATGCTTATAAGCAACTCTATGAAATGATCCAAACTAAAAAGTCAAAGAAAAAAGAGCAAATACAATATGTTTAAGAAAATTTTTTACAAAGAGCGACCACTTTTGCGGGACAAAAATTGGCTGCAAATTAGAATTTCTTCATTGCGAATTATCAAAACAAAGTAAAATTAATAAAACTAAAGATGATAAAAGTCTTGTCAGAGAACGCTTGGAGCAATATGAATAACAAAGCAGATATAACTGTAGTAATGACAACTTACAATCGAGCAGCAACCCTGAATGATACATTAAAAAGTATGTCACAGACGGAACGTAAAAATATTAAAGTCGAGTTTGTGATTGTTGATAATAATTCGACAGATAATACCAAAGGGGTGATAGAGAAATGGAGCAAATACTTACCTATTACCTATTTGTTCGAATCTAAACCCGGCCAGAACCCAGCCAGAAATAAGGCTTTGAATGAAGCGAAATTCGGCAAAATAGTTGTATTCACAGATGATGATGTCGTACCAAACGCCAATTGGTTTTCTGTTATCAATTACACCTGTGAGCAATGGCCGGAATACAACGTTTTCGGCGGAAAAATTTATCCCGTATGGCCGACAAATATCAGCCTTCCTAAATGGGCGGAGGAAAGCTCTATACAGAGTTTTGGATTTGCCGTTCATAATTACAAGGAACATCAATGTATTTATGAAATAAACGAATACCCATTCAGTCCTAATTTCTGGGTTAGACGAAGCATATTTAAAGATGTTAAAATGTTCGATAATAAAATCGAATGGCATCCAAAAAACCGAATTATGGCAACTGAGACTGTATTTTTCCGAGACGTTGTCGCGAAAGGTCATCGAATAGTTTATTGTCCGGAAGCTGTAGTAGGCCATAAAATTAACGCAGAGCAATTAACAGTAAAAAATATTCTTAAAAGGTCGTATAGCTGCGGCAGAGGAATTGCACATATACGATCTTTCTGTAAGTCGGAGATGCTAAACAAAACTCCCCTTCTATGGTATGCAATACGTTATGCGGCAATCTCTAAATTAAGTCTTCAACTTACAGGTTCGCTGCTACCGCTTGCTTTTGATAAACCCAAACAGGCAATTAATGCGCTCCAGTGGCTTGGATATAACATGGAATTACTTAATCTTGCAGAGAAGATTTACGAATGAAAACAATCAGTGTAATCATACCTCTATATAATAAAGTCAGATATATCAGAAGAGCTTTGGATTCCGTTTTGAAACAGACGTACAAAGATTTTGAAATCATCGTTATAGATGACGGGTCAAGCGACGCAGGGCCGGCAATTGTCAAAGGATATAGAGACAATAAAGTCAAATTAATCCGTCAACGAAACGCCGGCCCCGGCGCCGCACGCAACAGAGGTTTGGCTGAGAGCAAAGGTTCATTTGTCTCCTTTCTGGATGCTGATGACGAATGGATGCCCGAATTCCTGGAAAAATGCATAACTGCATTGAATAACAATCCAGATTGTGATGTTGCCGCGGCAGCATATTACCTTGGAACGAATCGAAAAGATATTTCGACAGAATTCCGCAGGCGTGGAATGAATGACGGAGCATGGAAACTTAGTAATGAAATAAGTGATAGCGAATTGAAACATTCTATTTACATTCTACATTCAAGTTCGACTCTATGTAAAAAAAATATAATTGAAAAATACGGGGGATTTTATGCAAAAGACAATTGTAAACTCGGAGAAGATTATTATTTGTGGCTGCAAATCATGTTTAATCATAACATTTTCCGTATTCTCAAGCCCTTATGGTGGTTTCACATAGAAGCATCTGAATGCGGCTCTGCAAGCCTGCACAATCAAATAAGGCAGCCATTTTTGACCGATATTGAACAAATTAAAAAAAATTGTCCGGAAATTTTACTGCCGCTTATGGAAAGATGGTTGTCACAATACGCATTAAGGTTAGCGCAGGAATGTATGTATAACGGTGAAAGCAGACAAGTTGAAAATTTAATCAATAGATTTCCTGCAATGAAAACCTTCCATTGGGAATACTTCAAACTTAAAACGAAAATACTAATGCCTCAACTTATACCTGTTGTCAGGCTCATTAAACAACAACTATGCCAATGAATATATGCCTTTTATCTTTAGAGTGGCCGCCATACGGAGGCGGAATCGGAACTTATATGTATAACCTTGCTCAAGGCCTTTCTGAACTTAAGCATAATGTTACGGTAATAACTCATGACAAAAAGCCTGAGAAAATAAACGGAGTCAAAATAGCACAAGTGCAATTACCGTCAGAGCGGGGAAAATTTCAGCGGAAATTGTTTAGATGGATATGGGAGCCTCATCATACGTGGTCTAAGCGAGCGTGGCAATATTTCAAAAGCATAGAAAAAACAAATTCATTCGATATTATTGAAACTGCGGAATATGGAGCGTGGGCAAGACATTTTATCGGCAATCTAAACATACCAATCGTTGTCAGATGTCATACGCCGGCGTCAGGCGTAAAAGAAATTCCATCAAATGGCACTCCATGGAAAATGCCTCTGTGGCTGAGCCTTGAAGAAAGGCGTGAACGGATTCAAACAAGGCGAGCAGATGCTATAGGCTCACCGAGTTATGTATTATCCAATCATATCAGTTTGATTTGGTCAATTCCGACAGGCAGAATTAAGGTTTTGCCTAATCCTGTCAACACACAATATTTCCGGCCATTGGAAAATGAAAACAGGAAAAAAGAATTGCTGTACACAGGAAGGCTGCAATACAACAAAGGTGTATTTGACCTGATTGAAGCAGTTATACCGTTATTGAAAGAACATCCTGATTTAATAGTCCGTTTAATAGGAAAAGACATCAAAAATTCAAAATGCGTCGGGGGTCGTCATAAGATGACTTCTGAAGAGATATTATCGCGCATACCAGCGGAAAACAAACGACAGGTAATAATAGCCGGTTGGATGCCAAATGACGAACTTTTATCCTGCCAGCAGAACGCGATGTGCGCAGTAGTGCCAAGCCGGGGATTCGAAAGTTTCTCATATACTTTGACCCAGCACATGGCCTGCGGAACCGCAGTAGTCGCCAGCCATTGCGGCGGGCCGACAGAGATAGTAAACGATGGTATAGATGGTATGCTGGTTCCTGTCGGAGATAAAAAAGCTTTAACTACGACCATAAAGAAGCTGATTGAGAATCCGAATCTATGCCGGCAATTAGGCCTACAGGCAAGAAGAAAAGTTGAGGAACAGTTTTCTATTCCTGTAGTTATTCCACGCATAATAAACTGGTATGAACAAATTATCGAAAACCACAAAAAAGGAGATTTAGTTTAATATGATAAGCTGTGTAATTAGAACATTTAATGAACGAGAATTAATTGGTGAACTTCTTAATGTTATGTCAGCTCAAAACGCCGGTGCGAATCTGGAAATAATTGTAGTTGACAGCGGTTCTATGGATGGAACTATCGAAATTGTAAAAAAACATAAAGTGAAATTAATTCAAATAAAGAAAGAGGAATTCAATTATTCTTATGCACTCAATTTAGGAATTAAGAATTGCACAAATGAATTTATTTCTATTTTATCCGGCCATTCAGTCCCATTCGATGAAAGCTGGCTGAAAAAAATGATTTCTCACTTCGAAAATGAAAAAGTTGCTGGCGTTTATTGCAAACAAATTCCACGCCCGAGCGCAGAAGTATACGAGCAATTGAGACTGGAAAAAACCTTTGGCAATGAATCAAAAATATTCGATAAGGGAAATTTAGATGCAAATATGCAGTTTAGCAACGCTGCATGCTGTATTCGGAAAAGCGTATGGCAGAAGCATGCTTTTATAATAATGCCGGCAGCCGAGGACAAGGAGTGGGCTCAATGGGCAATCAATCACGATTATAAAATTGTGTATGATGCATCGACAGAGGCCTATCATTCTCATAAGGATTCATGCCGCAGAACCGCAGAAAGAATAATCGAATTCGAAAAAGCACAGGATTTAAGAAATAACCGAAAAAGAAACAAGATTTTTACTATTAGACAATCAATCGGATGGTTTATGCGCGACTTGAAAAAAATACCAAACTTTAAAGAAAATGGATTAAAAAAACTGACGTTGTTAAAAGACTGCGCAGCAAGATCATTCTGGTACACATACGATTTCGATCGGAAAAAATAATGGCAGGAAATCCGTTAATTAACAAGATAACAATTATCATAACCGTCCTGCTGGTAATTATCACCTTGGCGGTACCAAGGAAATATCTGTTGCTGCCTTATATAATAGCAGCGTGTTTCGTACCGACTGATCAAAGAATAATCCTGATGGGATTGGATTTTACAGTGTTAAGAATCCTTGTAGCCACGGGAATATTCAGGATAATAATAAGAGCAGAAAACAAAAAAATCACATGGAACCGCTTCGATTACCTGGTATTTGCATGGGTAATCTGCGGAGCTTTTATTTACAGTATTCAATGGATGAATTTTAAGGCTGTAGTCAACCGCAGTGGTCTGCTGTTCGATGTAATCGGATTGTACTGGATGTTCAGAAAAACTGTACGTTCCTGGGATGACATAAAATCTGCTGTTGATTTTTATGCAATAAGCATAATGGCACTTGCACCGCTTGTAGCAATGGAATGGATGAGCGGGGATAATCCATTCGAAGCACTTGGCAGAGTAACGACGTTGATACGTGACGAAAGATACAGATGTCAGGCGGCATTTCCACATTCGATTATGCTCGGATTATTCTCAGCGATCCTGCTGCCACTGTTTGCTGGATACGCAGGGTTCGACAAAAATAAAATATTTTATATAGCTGCCATAGGCTCTGTAATTTTCATTATAGCAGCGACAGCCTCAAGTACCCCGATTTTAACCGCAGCGGCCATCATATTTTTTCTTGGTATGTATAAATTTCGGAAATTAACTCCGGCTGCAGGATGGTTTATTTCATTCGCACTTTTAGGATTGCACTTTATTATGCATAAACCTGTATGGCATTTACTGGCAAGGATTAATGTTTTGGGAGGTTCGACCGGATGGCATAGATTCTATGTTATAGACCAGGCAGTGAAACATTTTAATCAATGGGCAATTCTCGGGTGTAAAAGCACAGCACATTGGGGATGGGGCCTTGGAGATGTCACAAATCAATTCGTACTCGAAGGGGTGAGAGGAGGATTTATAACGCTGGTTTTATTCATATTTATGCTTTATACAGCGTTAAAAAGCATTTTAAAAATGAGCATAAATGAACCTTTTGCTGCAAAAGCATTCCTGATGTGGTCGGTTTTCGTAATGATGGTGGCGCACTGCATATCATTTCTCGGCGTTTCGTATTTTGGACAAATAACGATGCTTTACTATATGTCACTGTCAATGGTGGGATTGGCAATCGAACTGGAAACTTCAAACAGATATTTCCGAGTCAATCAACCTGTCGGAAATTATAATTCTCAATGGGCATTAATATGAGAATCGAATTATCAATAATACTGGTAAACTGGAATGGGCTGGAAATCACAAGACAATGCCTCAAATCAATCTACGAGCAAACTAAAAACATCTGCTTTGAGATTATTGTAATCGATAATGCATCGAAAGATTTATCATGTAAAATGATACGTGAGGAATTTCCCAAAGTTATACTTGTCTGCAACGAGGAAAATAAAGGTTTTGCAGCGGCGAACAACCAGGGAATAAACAAATCCAAAGGAAATTTTATACTTTTACTTAATAATGATACTATCGTTCTTGAAAACGCAATTGAAAAAACGCTTTTTGCTGCAGAATCAAATTCTAAAGCAGCTGTGATGGGCTGTAAGGTTTTAAATCGCGACAGAACACCGCAATCATCATGTTTTATGTTCCCTTCTATTCTGAATTTAATTATAGCAGCAGCTCATTTGGATACAATCTTTCCTAAAAACAAATTTTTTGGACGAGAAAGATATGCAAGGTCGGAGTGGAACGAGATAAAAGAAGTTGATGTTGTCGCAGGCTGTTTTATGCTCGTACGCAGAGATGCTATTGAAGATACGGGAACACTGGATGAAAGATTTTTTATGTATGGGGAAGAAACTGATTGGTGTATGAGATTTAAAAAGCACGGCTGGAAAATACTTTTCTGTCCAAATGGAAAAATAATTCATCTTGGAGGCGAAAGCAGTAAAAAAATAAAAGGCACAATGATGCTGCAGCTAAAAGGAAGCATTCTGCTGTTTATAAAAAAACATTACAGCAGATTATCTTATGCAGCGGCATGTATTGTCATCTCGTTATATTTTCTGATAAGAACACCATATCATCTTGTACGCGATACTACGATAAGCAGAGTGTGCTGCAAGGGAACTTTTTTATCATTGCTGGGAGCTGATTATTTATGTCTGAAACGATAAATTCTGAAATTGTATGTTTTGGCGGCGAAGACTGGTGGTATCACAACAGAGCGCATATTGATTTTCAGCTTATGAAACGTTTCGCTGCCAAAAAAAAAGTGCTGTATATCAATTCAATAGTGATGCAAAAACCAAAAATTTCACAAGGCAAAAATTTTATAAAAAAATTGATGAGAAAATCTGAGAGTATATTACATGGCCTGCAAAAAACAGATGAAGGATTTTATGTGTTCAGCCCGCTGTCATTTCCTTTGCATCATATAAAACGAGCAAAGAAGGTTAATGATTTAATAGTAGGATTTCAAACCGCACTTGTATGTGCGAAACTTAAGATTGAAGATCCTTTGGTATGGGTTGCCTGTCCGGCGGCGGCAGATATTGCGATTAATATGAAAAAATCTAAATTAGTATATCAGAGAACGGATAAATATGAAGAGTTCCCGAATATAGATTCGACAATAATACTAAAATACGATTCGGCATTAAAGCAAAACGCTGATATCACATTTTATGTTAACGAGAAACTTTATAATATCGAAGCCTCACAATGCAAAAAAGCAATGTTAATAGACCACGGGGTAGATTTTGATATATTTGCTAATGCTGAACAAATTATAGATAAACCGGAAGATATGGCCGATATACCGGGTCCTATTATTGGTTTTTTTGGCAATATAGACGAACATCTTTTTGATATACCATTTACTGAAAAATTAATCACGCTGATGCCTAATGCGTCTTTTGTCTTCATTGGAAAAACTCTTAGCAACGTAAGCAACCTTAAAAACAAAAATAACGTTTGGATGTTAGGACAAAAACCTTATGATAAAATTCCACAGTATGGCAAATGCTTCGATGTCGCAATAATGCCGTGGAAGCAGAATAAATGGATTGAAGCCTGCAATCCAATCAAATTGAAAGAATACCTTGCCTTAGGGAAGCCGGTTGTCAGCACACCATTTCCGGAATTGAACAAGTATTTAACCGTGGTTTATACTGCAAATACACCTGAAGACTTTGCAAATTGCATCTCTACAGCAATAAATGAAAATGATTTGCAAAAAAAAACTTTTCGTAGGAAAAAAGTTCAGGGTGATACATGGGATCAAAAAGCTAAATTAGTTTTGGAAACATTGCAGACTATAGAAGTATAAATGAATCTAAAGGCAATGAATTGAATTAAAATGAAAGAAAACAATAAACCAATGAGAATATGCTTAGCTGCTTCAGCGGGAGGACATTTAAATCAATTACTGAAATTAGCTAAATGCTGGAACAACTACAACACATTTTTTATAACAACGTCTGATGTTGTTCAAACGAAACTCTCAAAACATGGAAAAGTTTATATAGTTTGTGAATGCAACAGACAGCACCTTTTGAAATCACTTGTCGCTCTGTTTCATTGTATTAAAATCATCCTCAAAGAGAAGCCGGATGTTGTAATAAGTACCGGCGCCGCAGTAGGCTGCATCACATGCATGCTTGGAAAAATAACAGGAGCAAAAATAATTTGGATAGACAGTATTACAAATATTGAGAAGCTATCTCTTTCAGGCAGAATGGTCAGACCTTTCGCAAATTTATTTCTGGCACAATGGAAGCAATTATCAGAACAGTATGTTAATGTTAATTACGCGGGAACGTTAATATGATATTCCTGACAGTAGGAACACAATTTCCATTTGACAGGATGGTAAAGGCAATCGACAACCTGGCAAAAGAAATAGATGACGAAATTTATGCCCAAATGGGGGAAAGCTCATATAAACCCATCAATTTCAAAGCAGTGCAGACAATGAACGCTGAAAATTTTGAAAAATACGTTCGCAATGCCGCTTCAATAATAAGCCATTCAGGTATGGGCACAATTGAAACAGCCTTAAGATATCAAAAGCCTATGCTGGTAATCCCCCGCCTGAAAAGATACGGTGAAGTTGTAAATGACCATCAGGTCGCAATCGCAAAAAGATTCGAAGCCGAAGGCTATCTTTTGGCAGCGTATAATGAAAATGAAATTGGGCCAAAAGCAGGTCAATTGAAAAATTTTGTACCCCGAAAAAGAATTAATTCCAGTGATGCAGTAATCGAGAAAATCACAACATTTCTCAATTCTATTGAAAATGAAATATATGAATTATCAATTAAAAAATAAGCATGAAATTTGCGCAGTTATGCTTGCAGCGAACAATGATTTTGGCTGCTGCAGGCTGGCATCAAGAATTCCTCCTGCATTATGGCCAGTCCCCGATGAGCCTGCAATAAACAAATTGCTTCAAAAACTCACGAATTTGTCTGTCAAGAAAGCTATAATTTGCAGCAACAGCAATACCAAAATATTTCAGATGGCAGTTGAAAATCCAGCTTCCATAGAGTTATTCTTTCTCGATGAACAAATGCCTTTGGGAACTGCCGGCTGTATCCGAGAGGCCGTAAAAATTTGTCAAGACGAAATTTTAATTGTTATCCCTTCTCAAATGGCAGACCTGCCGGATTTGACAGATGCGATAATTCGGCACATTGATAATCAATCAACTCTGACGATACTTTCAGGCAGCGACACTTCGAAATCAACTGCACACATATATATTGCTAACCGAGATATTATTAAATGGATACCTGCAAAAGGTTATTTTGATATAAAAGAAAATCTGATAGCAGCACTTGTTAAACAGAATAAAAAAGTAGTATCTGAAACTTTGACTGACAATTTATATTCTTACAGAAATCATACTCAATATTTAGAAGCTATGAGCAAATATTTAATTGAAAAAGAATGTTATTCGAATGACACATTTGTTTCCAAAAGCGCTATTATCGATGAGAGTGTGAGAATTTTTGCTCCAGTCATTATCCTCAACAACAGTATTATTAGCGAAAATGCAGTTATTATCGGTCCTGCTGTCATTGGCAATGATGTAATTATAGATAAGAACTCTTTAATTGTACAAAGTGTTCTTTGGGATGGCTCCCATGTTAACAAAAATTGCTTCGTTTCAAATAGTGTGATCGATTATAATGCAGCTATACCATCATTTTGCAATGTGGAAAGCAAAGCTGTTATACGAAGCACAGGAGATTTAATTAAACAAAATATTACATCAGTGTTACAGTCTGCTTTAGTAAAAATCAAATATACCCCCCCCCTAACAGGGTGTCAAGGATTATTAAAGCCGAAAACAGCTTCTTTGATAATTATTGCTGCAATTTTCATCTGGTCTTATTTTCCAGAGATAAGAGAACTTTTAGTCTTTTGGAACAGGAGTAATGATTATTCTGCTGGTTTATTAGTTCCTTTTCTTGCAGGAATTGCAATCTGGATGAGGAAACAAAATATTTCACAAATTACGATGCAGAGTTTTGCATTTGGAATCTCAATTTACATTGTTGCACAGATGATCAGATTATTCGGTCTTTACTTTATGTTCTCATCGGCCGAAAGATTCTCGCTCATATTATCTATATGGTCAGTAATCATCATTTTGTTTGGATGGAGATTATTTTACAACAATTTAGCACCATTCTTATTTTTGATTTTAATGCTTCCCCCGCCGCATATTATCCACAATTCGATAATGCTCCCTCTGCAGAAAATAGCAACTTCATGCGCCGTATTTTGTATTGGATTACTTGGCTATGTAGTAAATCGTCAGGGCAATATTCTTTATATTGACAATACAGCAATAGCTGTTTCTGAGGCATGCAGCGGCCTAAGAATGATAACAGCATTCATAATAATCATTGTATTTACAAGTTTAATAATTAAAAAGTCTAAATGGGAAAAGATTTCACTGTTGTTGTCCAGCCTCCCTATCGCGTTTGCATGCAATATCATCAGGCTCACTATCACAGCAATCGCATTTACAGTTGTCTGGGGTCAGAGATGGGCAGCATTGATTCACGATTTTAGCGGGTATGCAATGGTCCCGCTCGGTCTTGCTATGCTGCTGTTTGAAATAAAACTAATGAATATTCTTGTCTCGAAAACATGAACATAAAGATTTGTTAAAATTAATATTAATAGGAAGTTTTGGAGGTTAATTCAAAATGAATACGTTAACAAAATATTCGGACAATCACAATCTTGCGCAATCAGGCGGCATGGTTTATCCAACCAATGAAGACGGCGATCCAGCCCTAAATATCTTAACAGCAGTACGAAAACGATGGAAGATCCTTTTATTTACAATGATAATAATATGCAGCATTGGCCTTCCTGCGGTATGGATGTTTATAAAACCCTTTTATCTTGCAACTGCCGCAATCCGGGTAGCACCAGTTATATCAAGTATTCTATTCGGAGGAGAAGAAGGAATCCCGATGTATAGAAACTATATGTACACCCAGGCTGATTTGATAACCTCCGACAGAGTATTGCAAAGAGTGGTTGATGACCTTTCAGATAAAAACATAAAACTTATGGAGGAAGCAAAATCAAGAGATCCTGTTACAGCAGTAAGAAACAAATTTTCAAAGAATAATTCATCAGATCTTATTCTCCTGCTGAGAAAGGCTATAGCAGACAATAAACTTACTGTTGCACCGGAGGACAAGACAGAATTGATTAAAATTTCTGTAAAAAGCTCTAATCCTTCAAACGCATCCAAAATAGCGAATTCTTTTGTTCAGGCTTATATGACAATTGTAGCAACTGAAGAACTGAAAGACGGCGACCATAAACTCACTGTTCTTGAAGACGAAAGAAGAGTAATGGCTGAAAAAATAGAAAGACAGCGGAAAACTTTAAATGATATGGCACAGGAATTCGGTTCCGTTATTCTGGATAATCGTCAACAGATGATGATGAATCATTTGGCAAAACTTCAGGAAAAAGTTACAGAACTCGAACTCGAAAGAATTGTATTGCAAACAAAGATAGACCTGCATAGCTCACAAAAAGAAAAAACAATTACTCCTGAAGTAATGGCAAAATTAAGACACGATTTTATTAATTCAGACCTGATGGTGCAAACAACAACTTCAAATGTGGCAAACCTCGAACAGGTTTTAATCACAGCCAAACAGCATTTAGCTCCGACTAACCCGGAACTTGCAAGAAAAGAATCACTTTTAAATGCATTAAAACAAAGGCTTGAGGAGCTTCGCCAGCAGGCTGATAAAAATTTCGACGAAATGGCTGAAAAGGAATTCAAAGAAAGCGATATGTTGGAAATCCAGGAATATAAATATAAACTCGAACAGATTTCGCTGCATCAGCAACAACTTCGGGATATGCTTGTACATGAGGATTCAAAAACAATCGAACTTGGCCGAAAGCAGCTTGCTATGCAGGATGTAAAGGAACAGTTAGATAATTCGAAGGATATGTACAGCACAATACAAAAAAGAATCGGAGAACTTGAAATGGAAAGGAAAAGGCTAGCAAGAATATCTGTTGCTTATCTTGCAAATACAGCACCATATCAAGATAGACGTATGCAATATTCATTGGCAATAACAATGGGATCATTAGTATTCGGCCTTGGTCTTGCACTTATTACAAACAAGCTTGACCTCAGACTTAAAACACCAGATGATATAACGAAAAGGATCGGTGTCAGAATCATCGGCACCACAACAAGCAGGGATAAAATCAAAAAAGCAATGTGGCCAAGGCAGCTTGCAGACGATTATCATTCAATATGCATCAATCTTGGTCTTATGAATAATTGCACCATTCCGAACAAACTCGTTATAAGCAGCGCAAGTCCTCGAGAAGGAAAAAGCACGCTCGCTGTTAATCTTGCGACAAATTTGGCAAAGATTGGGAAAAAAGTCCTGCTTATTGATGGTGATTTGAGAAAACCTGATATTGCGAAATATTTAAAGCTTGATAATAAAGGTAAAGGCATGCATCAGCTTCTTGCTGATTTTAAATTGCGAGACCTGCTTTTGTATTCGGATGTACCTGGCTTATCTGTTTTAACTGCCGAGCCTTGTGATATATCTATTATAAACAGGCTTATCCATCACAAAAATATGGTTGAGTTTATCAATGAAATCAGCCGTATCTTCGATCATGTCATTATCGATACACCGCCTGTTTTGGCAGCGGTAGATGCCCTGCTTTGGGCGAGTATGGTTGATGGCGTTATTCTCACCAGTCTGGCAGGACATACAGAGACTCCGGACTTAAAAGATACGATTGAAAGACTCAAACAAATAAATGTTAACTTGCTTGGAATAGTATTATCAAATGTCAAATATAACCAAATATACTATCCTTATGGGTACGGATATTATGGCAAAACAAACGTTATCAAAGATGTAAAACAAGAACCTGCTGATAACATTGTGATACCAGAAGTAAAATAAACCTCTCCTTCGAGAATCAAATGAGAATTATACATTTTATAATGATAGATAATCAGTCGGAATCACTACCTTTAAAACTCGCAAAAGAAAGTAAAGTTATAGGTGATATTATCTTCAGTGCACATCAGCATTGCAGCTGTTTTATAGATGGCATAAATCCCTCCTTTGCTTATGATGGAAATATCAATCTTGAAAGTTTAGGGGTATCTGGAAAGGATGAATGGGTTATTATTTCGAATGGTGCGTATTTAACTAAAATCAATTATGGACTTTTGAACAAGCTTATCGAAGAAAACCGAGACCAAATAATCATGCTAAATGTAGATGATAGACTGGCATCCTATCGTGAAAATATAAGAACTAAAACATATAACGAAGTTATAGGTTATAGACGCTTTTTTTCAGATTCTATTCTACCTGATACTATTTCAAATACCTGGCCCCATATCATTGTTTTAAAAGCATGTGTTTTAAAAACTATTATAAAAAACAATCTAATACCAATTAGGTTCTCGTTTTTTTTAAAGCATATAATTTACAACGGTTTCAAAACAAAAACGTTTAGGTTAGGTGGAGAAATAAAGGATTTGCATACAGAAGAAGGCGTATTAGCTATGGTTAATGAGTATTTACAGGCAAATCCTCAAAATTTTTATACAAATAACTCTTTCAATAATAAAGCCCGATTATATGGCTCAGTTATATTCGGTGAAAATGTACGCATAGAAGATGGGGCTGTTATTATTGGGCCGACAATTATCGGTGAAAATGCTGCGATCCCATCTTCAGCAACAATATATAACTCAATAGTTTGCCCTGGATGTAAATTGCCGGAATTTACTTTTACGCGAAAAAGAATTGCAGGATTACCCCTTGAAAATAATTTAGATACAAATATAAATCCAAGAATAAATGTTTCAAACAGCAATCATAAAAACGATTATAGAACATGGCCTTTCTTTTCTTATGCCCGATTCTGGAAAAGATTATTGGATTTTTCTGCTGCTTTGATTGTTTTGCCGCTATTCTCAATCATTTTTGTTATTCTTATGCCGGTAATAAAATTGACCTCGCAGGGCCCAGTTCTCTTTAAACATAAACGTCAGGGGTTGAAAGGTAAAACTTTTTCGTGCCTTAAATTTAGGACCATGATAATAAATGCAGACGACATACAGGAAAGACTGGGATTTAAAAACCAGGTGGATGGGCCTCAATTCAAAATCGACAATGATCCAAGAGTAACTATAATCGGCAGGTTCCTGCGTGATACACATATAGATGAACTACCTCAATTCTTAAACATTCTATTCGGGCAAATGAGCCTGATTGGGCCTCGGCCATCGCCGGCGAGAGAAAATAGTTATTGCAGCCATTGGCGTGATGCAAGATTATCAGTACGTCCCGGAATCACAGGATTGTGGCAGGTATACAGAACACGCCTGAACGGACAGGATTTCCAGGAATGGATTTATTACGATACAAAGTATGTAAAAAATATTTCTATTATTTTGGATGTCAAAATTTGCTTTAAAACTGTGTCGAAACTGATTATGAACTTTGTAAAATACTTCTAAAACCAGAGGACTCTGTGAAAAGAAAAATTATCATACCCATTATTTTTATACCAATTTTAATAGTAGTAGCTTTTTCTGTATTTGCACTTCATCAATGGCAAAGTGAAAGACTCAAAAATAAATCATTAAAGACAGGATTAAAATCATACTATGATTTTAAGTGGGAAATGGCTGCAAGTAATTTCGGACGTTATCTTGCATTTTGTCCAAATGATATCAATATCCTTCTAAAATATGCGGATGCTCAGCTTCATATTAGACCTGCAAGACAGGAGAATCTTCAACAGGCAATAGCTGCTTATAGAACAGTGATACGAACTGATAAAAGCAATGAAACAGCGGTTATTAAACTTTCGAACCTTTATTTGCAATTAAACGCGGCTTCTGAAGCTGAAAATGTGACAAACAGATATCTTCAATATAATAGCAATAATGAAATTAAAACTATTTTTGCGATTTCATTGGCAAGGCAAAGAAAATTCGCTGAATCAGCGGAATTGGCGAAAAAAATGATAAAAGAATATCCGGAAGAAATAATTGCCTATGAACTAATGTCCAATCTTTCTGAAAAAAATATTGATGGTTTATACGGAAATCCGCAGTATTGGTTGGATTTATGCGTCAAGAATAATCCAAAGTCACCTGAAGCATTAATCTCGCGCGCTGGATATTACATCCTGAAGAATAAACACTCTGATGCCTTAACTGATCTTACAAGTGCAGAGCTTTTCGATTTGTCAGATCCAAATATACATGTCGAACTTGCAAATCTTTACGTCCGCATTGATTTGTTTTCTAAAGCAAAGGAACATTTAAATATCGCTGAAGTGAAGAACCCGGCAATTATGGCAATATGGGAAACACGTGCGCAAATAGCTTTGAAAGAAGGTTCTAAAGCTGAAATGCTGCAGGTCGCTGATTACGCAATGAAAGCTCTTAAAAATGACCCATGGGACTTCATGCCTATGGCCGCCGAACTGATGATAAAAGGTGAGGACCTTATAAAAGGATGCAAATATATTGAAAAATTGAAAATAAAGGAAATGGACCCACCTGCTGTTAAATGGCTCGAGGGACTTGTCGCAAAAGCTGAAGGAAGAGATTACGAATCGATAAGAATGTGGAATATAGCTCTTAAAATGGGGTTTGATTCAGAAAAGATTGTTCCAGAATTAATCGACGCATTTTTGAAGGTCGGGGATACTGAATCAGCCTTAACAGAGCTTAGAAAAAAAACTATCGAGCAGCCCGAAAGTTATAAATGGCATATCCAACTTGCAAGATTAGCTTTTGGTGAACAGATTTATACTGAAGCACTTCAGCATTCAGAAAAAGCAATATCCATTATGCCGAACATGTTTGAACCATTATTGCTAAAAATGAAAGTCAAAATTTTTCAGCCTCAAGGCACTGATCAAATCTCCAGGTGCGAAACTTTAAAAAATGTAATTGAAGAATTAACATCTTTAACAGATGTAACCTCAAATCTTTTTGAAATTGAACTTTTAAAATTTACTTGTTCGCTTGAATGTGAACATTTTGAAGAAGCAGAGCAAATCTTAAATAACTTGAGGATAATACATCCAAATAAGTTGTTAATTGAAGCTGCTTATATCGATTTGCTTATGGCAAAAAAAATGAATGGTGAAGCTGAATTAAAGTTATCTGAATTAATTAATCAGTACCCTGAAGATATCGCACCAGCGGCATACTTGTGTGACGTGCTTAGTAAAGCAGGCAAATTGGAGCAAAGTGAAACGGTAATTCTCGAAGCATTATCCAGAATTAAAGATTATGAATCAAAGCGAAAATTAGCTTTAATGCTTACGGATATATATATAAATATGAATGATACCGCTAAAGAGCGAACTTTTATAAATGAAATACTTCAAACAATGCCGACAGATGTACCGCTAAGAAAGAAATTAATTGAATCGTATCTAAATGAAAAACTTTACCGGCAAGCACAAGTAATTATTGATGAAATTAAAAAGATTGAAGGAGACGAAGGAAGACAATGGAAATATCTGCAGGCGAAGCTATGGTGCTGTGATGTATTTTTTGAGAATAATTATCAACAGACAGTATCTTTGCTAAAACAAAACATAACTGACAATCCTTATGATAATGCCAGCCGATTATTATTAGGTTATGTTTACGAAAAAGCGTCAGAAGATCAATTAGCTCTTATTACTTATCGATCAGCATTAAACCATCGGCCTTATGACATAAATGTCAAGACGCATATAATCGGTACTCTTTTTAAAGTAAAAGAATACGATACTGCTGAAACTTTGTTAAATGAAGCTATAAAACAGGATTATGTCAACGGAGACGTATTAAAATTAAATTTAAGAAACCTTCTTAGACAAAATAAAATTTCAGAAGCAATAGAATTTCTTGAAAGAATAGACTCTCCAAACAAAAACAGACAAATCGTTAATCTGCTGATCGCATCTTTAAAAATAAAAAATAAGGAATATGAAAGTGCGCGTAACATGCTTAATGAATTGGCAGCACAGGAACCGAATTCGTTAAAAATCAAATCACTGCTTGTGGAACTCAATATACAAACAAGCAATCACAATGAGGCCTTGAACTTATGCAATGAAATTGTTAACCAAAGTGAAATAAGCACATCTCTTCTTTTACGCGCACATACGTATTTGTCTTTAGGAAAAATAGAATCCGCTCAAAAAGATTTCGATAAAGCTATAATTCTCGACCCTAATAATTCAAATATTTGGGAGGCAAGAGGACTTTTTTACCGTTCAATGGGAAAATTAGATCTCGCTTTCAATGATTTGGAAAAGGCATATCAATTACAGCTTTCGAATATAGATATAGTTAAGTATATGCTTAATTCTCTGCCTGATATAAATGACTCTTTTAATATTTGGAAATGTCAGCAGCTTTTGAAACACGCGCTTGTTAATTATCCAAAGGATCCTGAATTATTGTGGTACAAAGCCAGGCTTTTAATCGCAGAAAATAAATCTTCCTCTATGGTGCATGCTGAAAACATCCTGATTGATGTTACAAAAGATAATCCCAAATTCTCCTTTGGCTGGTCTCTTTTAGCTGAAATATATCTTAACCAGAATGAAAGCGGAAAGGCTATGGATACGATCCTGCAAGGCCTTAGATACTGCTCACAGGATAAAACGCTTCTTTTACTAAAAGCAAAAACTGAGATTCTGAGTTCTCCTGATATAGCCGTGTTGACACTTGAGCATTTGAACAAACGAATCCCAAACGATATAGATATAATTTTATTGTTATCAAATACCTATATATCCATTGGTCAAAATCAAAAAGCTATTCAGCTTTTACGCAACTATGAATCAAAGTGTCCAATTATGCAAAAAGAAAAAGTTGGGACCGCTTTGGCAATTGCATTGTATAAAAGCAGTTTTAATAATGAAGCATGGGAGAAACTTCGAGAGCTTTCGTATAACAACCAAAATAGTTTTGATATTTCTATTGCAAAATGTGAAATCTTTTATTTCCAGCACGATTGGGAAAGTTTAAAGGATGAATTTGACAATTTACTGCGGTCCCATCCTGAAAGAATTGAGAAATGCCTTAACGTAGTTAAAAGCTTTCTTACTTCAGGAAATCAGCCTCCTCCATTTGTCTCTGAATACCTTTTAAGAAAAATACTTCAATACAAGCCCGATTATCCTCCCGCTATTCAGATGATTGCAATAAATCTGCATAGCAGTGCAAAATTCGACGAGGCAGCAGAGTTTTACCAAAAATTAATCCAATCAGACCCAAATAATAAAATCGCAATTAATAATCTGTCATGGATTCTATGTGAAAATCATAGGCAATATGAGAAAGCTCTTGAACTCGCCCAGAATGGCTTAAAAATTCATCCGGATTATTCCAGCCTGACAGACACGCGAGGATTGATATATTATCGTTTAGGAGAATTCAAAAAAGCATCTCAGGATTTTTATGAATCTTTAAACTTAAATAATAAAAATTCCTCTTCCTATGTTATTTCTCTGTTCCATTTAGGCAAGACAATGAACAAAATGGGATATGCAGAGAAAGCGTACACGTATTTGGAAAAAGCAGTCAGCTTAAATCAAATACAAGGAGGATTAACTATAAACGAAGTATCAGAAGCTCAAAACATATTAACCTTTTTATCGAATAAATCCTATGCTGCAGATTCCGACAAATGAAAATCGTGATATTAAAGAAGTACCTGAAGAGAGAAAACATCCCGGCATAATAGTTGATGTGAAACAATGGAGCTACATCAAGAAAAAATATCGAATGACAAACCGGGAACTGCAAGTTGCAATTCTGATATGCAGAGATTTTGAGAATGACAGAATCGCTCAATTGCTCAATATAGGGCCTACGACTGTCAAAACTCACCTTCGAAACATATATAGGAAAACGCATGTTCGGAAAAAATTATCCCTCCTTTTAAAATTTGTAGAGGATATTAAAGAGGCGAATATTGCTCCGGTTCCGGTTTCTTCTGTAAAAACGGCCGAACAGCAGCCAAATCCTTCACTTTCCGAAACTAAAAAACCTTCTTAATAAGCAGTGTAAGTCATCTGACTACTTCTAAATAACATATTTACCTATTAGGTAAACAGGAGTCATCCCGATTTCAAATAAAACCTTTATTAGTAATATGCAAAAATAATATTTGAACACAAAAAGCATAAAGGAGTTAAAAAATGGCGAAAATCAATTTTTTATTAGTAATTACAATTATAATGTCAGCAATTGCATGGGCAGAACCAATCGTATCTTACGAAACTGATCCAAAACCAATTTACACTAATATGCAAAACAGCTGGTGGGAACAGTCATATTCGACTTTTCGTAACCACATTCCAGGAACTGCTGGAGACCAAAACGGAAAAATCCTTAATTCATATTTAGCATCCAATGTCGATAACCTCGATTTAGGTGATGCCGCATATGCCAGAGTTCAGGATTCCCCATCCTGGAGTTTCAGCAGCAGCAGCAGTAAAGCAAGACCGGCAGCAAATTATTCTAATGGCATTAACAGTGTAAGTGCAAGAAGAAGGCGATCTAATGATGACAGTGGCTTCGTATCTTCATCTTCAGATTTGGGGCCGGAAATGGTAGCAGGAGGCTATTATACAGGTACATTGTTCAGAGACCCCCGTAAGCGCAGAAGCTCTAGTAACAATAATAACTATTATTATTACTATACGATTCCGGGAACTGATACACCTCCAGATATTGTAACACCTGATGTACCGGTTGCGCCGGCTCCGGGAAGCATTCTTCTTGGAACTATAGGAATTGCAATAGTAGGATTTCTAAAAAACAGGAAAACTAAAATTCTTTCGTAAATTAGAATATTATTTTTATATTAAAACATAAAAGCTGTAGTTAATTCTACAGCTTTTTTTATTGTGTCAGTTCTATTTCCATCCATTTACTTCGCCAGTTTCCGATTCCATCCCACCATATTGATATATAATCTATATTCCTGACAACATGGCGTTTGCGTTCGCATATTTTTTTTGTCATAAATAACAAATGCCTCATGCATTCTATTCCTCCGATTCTAAAGGCTTTTACTCCTATTTCTATTACCCTGCTTTCAAGCAATTTATCATCAATACTGCCTTCGGATATTAATAGGGACAATTCTTCGGCGTCGGATTCTAAAATCTGATGCCATCTTAGTCTGTCATTCCGACCATTCACATGAATTTCCTTAAGTAATTTTTGTTTTTCGTCATACTCTCTTTTGCGATTCTCCTGAGCTTGCGATATCCGTTTGTTTCTATGAATTCGACTTGAAGGCAACAGCATTTCCAGTAAGCCAATCAAAGGGTCTATTACAATCCAAATCAAAAATGTTAAGGCTACAGCGCCTATGGACATTCTCAATAGATAATCAGCCGTGGTGTAGTTGTTGAAGCTAATGAACCAGACCAAAACTACCCCATATAGTGTACTTACATTGTAGAACAACAAATAAGGCAGACTTGTGGTTAAAACGTGTTCATCTTTAACGTTCTGGTTTGCAGAGATTCCTCTGTAAACAGCAAATAGATAAAAGCTAAACAAAAATAATACGATTATTGTGGTATAACCTGACAAAGACGCAATAAACAGCCAGTTGTGTCCGGTCTTATGGAGCGCGTAAACAAAAATATACGCGGCACTGCCTATGAAAACAGCTGAATTTAGCAAGTGAATGATCTTTATAGATCTTCGCAGCAATTTTTTTTTGTTTTTTCTCATTTATCGTTCTTAAATACTTAACAGATTACGGTGCTGGCTGGGTTACACTTACAGCAGAAAAAGCTCTTCCTATAGGATTAAGGAATTCACCAAGAACAAGGCCTGCTCCGCCAAGCACTGTTGGAGGAACAAATATAATATCCCCTTCCTGCAGCAAGACATTCTTTGAAGTATCTCCATGAGCAATCATTTTATCATACTTTACTTCGAAAATTCTTGGGGCAACATTGGGATCATGAGATGGTCTAATAATCTGAATATGATCTTTCCAGGCCAAGGTATTCAAACGTGCAGCAGCTATTGCAGATATAACCGTATCGCGGCCGGTACAAAGTTTTGCACCTTCGAAAAACACCTGGCCAAAAACATAGTAATATGCACTTTTAAATACATCGACACGAACATCTATGGGATGCTCACCGCTTAAGGAATAAAGAAGAAGCGCTTTTTCATGCAGAACCGCTGCCAATTCTTCAGGAGTTTTGCCGGCCGCATCAACCGTGCCAATACCTTCAAACGAAACTCTTCCATCCGGCCGAATCCGCTGAACTTGAAGATTAAGCTCTGGAACATTCAAGCAATGAACTTCTATCTCATCAGCTGGTTTCAATACATATTTATCAAAACTTACTATTGCTTCATGAGGTTTAGTAAAATATTGAATGTCCTGTGGGTTAGAGGAAAAACAACCAACGAGAAGAAAAGAAAATAAAACCATTAAAACCGATAACTGTGTTTTTCTCATGATAATATCCTTAAAAAAATGTAAATCTGCTTTCATTAATATTACTTACTTCGATTTGATTATTAATTAGTACATTGCTGAAAAGTTTATCAGTATCAATATACTTTGCATATCGGGGAAATCACTCAACTTTGTCTCAGATTTATAATACCCTCATGCTAAAATAAACTCTTAAATGGAACGATGTGAAAATGTATGCTAAATTTAAAATTACAGGAATTACCGCTTCAATTTTAGGGAAATCTCCTATTCTATTTTTTTCAACAATAGATTATTGTATTAAACTATGAAACTAAAAACTGAAGACATCAAAAGCCGTAATTTATTATCACAAGTCAAAATTTTTATAGCCGATCAGCATCCTGTTGTCAGGCAAGGATTTATCAGCTTGATTAACAAAGAAAAGGATATGACAGTTATAGCTGAAACCGAAAACCCTAAAGATATTTTCAGCATAATTAAAAGTATGAACCCGGATATGGGAATTATAAACATATCCATCGGCGGCGATTTCGGCCCGGAATTAATCAAAAATATTAAAGCTATTTTCCCCAAACTCCCGGTATTGGCGATTTCCACACATAATGAAGCGTTACTTGCTGAACGCATCATAAAAGCGGGCGCTAAAGGCTATATAATGAAAAATGAAAAGCCGGAAAACCTTATCTCGGCTATCAGGAAAGTATCTAAACAGCAAATATATACCAGCGATAAAGTTACAGCCAAATTTATGGACAGAATCACACATAGAGATAACGGCTCACCTATAGAAAATCTTACAGATAGAGAACTTGAAATATATATTCTTATCGGCGAAGGTCACGGGGTAAAACAAATTGCAGAAAAACTCTATTTAAGCACAAAAACAATAGAGACTTACAAAGCAAAACTGAAAGAGAAATTAAATATTGGAAATGCTTCTGAACTTCGCAGACATGCGGTGCTCTGGCTTAATAGTAACAACAAATAAAATTGCATTTTCGAATTTATGTTCAATCAAAAAGCCAAAACTCTGAAAATTTATATCATTTTTTCTTGTATATCATTAATTTCTGAAGTTTTAGCCAATCCTATTAATTTACCCCCTGTTATCAATTCCGTAACAGCTTCTCCCAATTCAATTTCATACACCAAAACCAGCCAGCTGCTTGCCGATGTCAATGACCCGGACAAAGGACCTTTGCCGCTGAGATATAAATGGATTGTTCCTGCAGGTACCGGAAGTTTGAGTAGTTACGAAATCTCCAATCCTGTTTATACCCCGCCCGAAGTTAATTATACTCAAACCTTCAATCTCAAAGTAGAGGTTTCGGATGGTAATGATACTGCTGATGGAAGTGTGAACATAAATGTGATCGCAAATACACCTCCTGTGGTTAGCCTGATATCGGCAAGCCCCGATTCCATTTTCGATACACAAACCAGTCAGTTGCTGGTATCGGCATTTGATGAAGATAATGGTCCTTTGCCTTTAAGCTATCAATGGATTGTCCCGGCCGGCAGCGGAAGCATAAACAACCCCGCAATTACCAATCCCATTTATACTCCCCCTGATGTAACAGGCACTCAAACTTTTAGCCTTGTAGTAAATGTATCGGATGGAAGAGAAATTATCGGCCAAACCATAGACATTACAGTAAGTGGAAATATCGCACCGGTTATCAATTCGGCAGCAGCAAATCCTGATACAATTCTTGATACGCAAACATCTCAACTTCTTGTCTCGGCAATTGACAGTGACAATGGGCCGTCTTCACTTAGCTATAGCTGGATTGTACCTCCCGGCGGTGGAACAGTGAGCAATCCAACAATTGCGGCACCAACATATCTCCCGCCTGATGTTAGCGGCACACAAACATACAATTTGAAAGTCAACATCTCTGACGGCGATTATACCGTTACAGGCTCAATTGACGTTGTTGTAAATGATTCATTCGTTTTATTTGCATCTTTTGATGCAAATTCTAATAATTTTGTTTATGTTAACAACCCATTTAAAAGTACAACAGCTTCCGGTTATGCCAGTGGTGAAAGAAGAACTAACGTTGGTTATAGCGGCTCTGCTTTGGAAGTATCCCTTGGCGGGACAGACACAACAACAGTTGTAAATATGTCTGGCGGATGGCAAAGCAATTTCTATCTTCCTTCACCAGGAAATGTCACTTTTTCTTTCAGATATAATCTGACACAATCACCTAATTATGAAAATAATGAATATAGTGATTTAATGGGTGCAATTGATGGAATTCTTTTCAGATCGGGAGTAAACCAGGCTGCAGCAACCCAGTATGGTATTAGAGTTGGCGCTAACGATTATATCGACCGCATATATGGCGACGGAGATGGAGGTCCCCAAGTTACTACAGGATGGAAGCTGTTCACTGATACACTAAATCTTAACGCAGGCATGCACACAATAACTATCGGGGGTTTTAATAACCAAAAAACTGATGACACAGAATTCACATCGATATTAATTGACAATATATCAATACTAAAATACTAAATATAAAAAAAGATATTAGATATTGCATAGTCAATTATATATTGCATTTTTTCGTTAAATGGTTTTCCAGCTAAAAGCTATTGTTTAATAATAGCAACCAAAAATATTTTTGTGTAACTCTTTTTCCCTTTTAATCTTAATCAACATCTACACTCTTTTTTTTGGAATTATAACTCCCTCAAGGTATATTAATCGTATAGTTCGAATTTGTGGTGGAATTTGGGGTAACATTACATCAGAAGGACGACAACAGTTTTGCGCATATCAAATAATGTCTTTTCAGGAGATATCCTATGAAAATTAATCGAAGGGAATTTTTGAACACTGCTGTTGGAATGGCAGGAATTCTTAGTCTTAAGGCCAGCGGACTCTTGAAGCTTCAGGAAGTTTTAGCGAACCCCGCGGCACCAACCGTAATTTGGCTGCAAGGTCAAGCTTGTACCGGTTGTTCAGTTTCATTGCTAAACAGCATCTATTACACAACAATTGATGACTTGCTGATTAACAAACTAAATCTTGAATATCATCCCAACATAATGGCTGCTGCCGGTGATTTTGCTTTAAGTAATGCTGATTCCCCTAAACCAACAAAAAGTCAACTCAAGACTTTGAACCAGCAATGGCTCGTAAATTCACCTGCTTTATTTGATTTGAATTCAGATGGTATTGTAAATTTCAAAGATTATGCCATTCTTGCCGCAAGAGGTTTCATATTAATTGTAGAAGGCGCTATCCCAACCGGTTCAAACGGCATTTTCTGTGAGATTGGAAGTAACATGACTATGATTAGTGCGATGCGAAAATTCGGAGCGGATGCCACACAGATTATTGCAGTTGGCGCTTGTGCTTCTTTTGGAGGAATCCCAGCCGCAAGTCCTAATCCAACCGGCGCTCTTAGTGTTACAAGTGCCCTTGCATCATTGGGTATTCAAAAATCAGTAATCAATATTCCAGGCTGCCCTATACATCCAGATTGGCTGGTAGGCACCATAATAGATATACTTACTGGTCAAAATATCGCATTAGATTCCAATAAGAGACCGACTAAATTTTATCCAACATCAACAATTCACAGCCGCTGCCCATATAGAGAAGCAGAGGAAGAGGATGTTTTAGGAAGGGGCGGTTGTCTGGAAGAACTCGGCTGCAAAGGACCAAGATCACGCTGTGATTGCAATTCTCGAAAATGGAATAACCCTGCACAGGGACAGGTTGGTGTTAATTGGTGTATGCAATCAGGATCACCATGTATCGGCTGTACGGAACCAACATTCCCGGATGGTATGATGCCTTTTTATGATTTGAATGGCTAAAATACTAAGGAGAAAAATTAATGAAAACTCTATTTGCTTTTTTTGCTGCGATAATAATATTTGTTCCAGCACAAGCTGTAGTGATTACCTGCGTTAATGAATCGGATGCTGTAAGGATTGATTATGATGCATCCGATGAAACATTTTTACCAATAGCCTTCTCACTTGATATTACTGTCAGCAGCCCGGCCATAATCACAAAAGTGTACGATTATAAAATCGGTGATAGCTCCGCTGCAAGCCCGGGGTTTGGTATATTTCCCGGTTCAATGCAATTTGATCCTAGGCGGCAACGTCATTAACTGGGGAACTCCGGATGTAACCGGCATTGGAACATCTAAAGTTACAGTAGGAATGGCATCAAGATACTATGGTGATGTAAATGCACCCTCAGTCAAAGGAATGCTTTGCAGAATTCTCATTGATACCCGCGGTTCTTTATCTGTCAATGTCAATTCTGCTTTAAATACCAATGGTGGAGGAATTGTTCTGGAAAATGCCGCAGAAGCGAAATTCAGTTCTATAGGATGCACCATTGGCTCATCCACTCCGCCACCTTTAATTCCTGATGCACCAGCATCGATTAATTATCCTTCCGCCAGCAGTACAGGTCAGTACAATGTAACCTGGCCGGCATCGAGCAACGCAACTTCGTATCAATTGGAGCGTTCTGTAAATAATGGCAGCACATGGCTACAAGTTTATTCCGGCTCTGCACTTTTATATTACGAAACAATCAATAATGGTATTTATAATTATCGTGTCAGATCAACAAACTCCGCAGGTTCGAGCGGTTGGACAACAGGAGCCATAAACTGCATAGTTTCAATACCGTTGCCCCCTAACCCTGTTCCACAACCTCCGGTATCAATCAGTTATCCAACAAGCAGTAATACTGGTAAATACAATGTGAATTGGTCATCTTCAACCGGAGCGACTTCATATCAATTGGAACGTTCGGCAAATAATGGCGGTATTTGGATTCAAGTTTACTCAGGCAATACTCTTTCATACTCTGAAAGTATCGCTAACGGAAGTTACACTTATCGCGTTAAAGCTGCAAACACAACAGGTTCAAGCAATTGGACCACTGCTTCATGGAATTGTATAGTTTCTATTCCTGCCCCGCCTGCAATACCGGCGGCTCCAACATCGATTAACTATCCGGCAACAAGCAACTCCGGCAAATACGCTGTAAGCTGGTCTTCATCGAACACAGCAACTTACTATCAATTGGAACGTTCAGCGAATAATGGCAGCACATGGACACAAGTTTATTCCGGCTCTGACCTTTCACATTCTGAAACAATTACGAATGGAACTTACAAATATAGAGCCAGAGCTTCGAACTCTTCAGGTTCAAGTTCATGGAGAACAGGAACAGACAATTGCATAGTTTCGATCTCAGCTCCGCCTTCAACCGTTCCTGCAGCACCGAAATCGATTAGCTATCCTGAAAGCAGCAGAACGGGCAAATACGCAATCAGATGGTCTGCATCTAACAGTGCAGCATCATATCAATTGGAGCGTTTGATAAGAAGCAGACGGGGTAATGATACATGGACAAGGATTTATTCTGGTTCAGCACTGACATTCTCCGAAAATGTCGGCAGCGGAAGATACCTTTATCGCGTAAGAGCTGTTAACAGTAAAGGTATAAGTAACTGGAGAATCGGAAAAGAATACTGTGAAGTTCAAATACGAAACAGAAATGGTCGTGATGATGATCACGATGATAACAATTAAATAATCAGGAGTAATATTATGCCTACTACAATAAAAATTGACCCGGTAACAAGAATTGAAGGACACCTTGCAATAGAGGTTACCGTAGATACCGTCAACGGACAAAATCAGATTATCGATGCAAAAAGTAATGGAACAGTTTTCCGAGGTTTTGAAGCAATTTTGAAAAACCGTGATCCCCTCGACGCTCCGCACATTACTCAGCGAATCTGCGGGGTGTGTCCAATCTCGCATGGTATGGCAAGCTCGCTGAATCTCGAAACCGCATTCGGCATAACTGCTCCTGCCAATGGCAGAATTATCCGAAACCTTATTCTTGGCTCGAATTTCATTCAATCGCACATTCTGCATTTTTATCATCTTGCCGCCTTGGATTACATAAATACTGACGGTATTTTGGATATTGCACCATGGCTTCCTCGGTATGTTACGCCTGATATGGTTGGCGGCACAATTGCAGAAACATTGGTTAACCATTATGTTCAGGCTCTTGCTATGAGAAGAAAGTCTCATCAAATGGGCGCCATTTTCGGCGGTCATATGCCGTTAAGTCCCGTTTTTGTTCCAGGCGGTGCAACTCATAGGCCCACTGCACAAAATATCAACGATTTTAGAACGCTCCTGACTGAGCTTCGCGGGTTTATAGACAATGTAATGATTCCTGATTGTTTAGCTGTTGCAAATGCATTCCCGCAATATTACGATATCGGACAGGGTTGTGGAAATCTGCTCGCTTTCGGAGTTTTCGACCTTAGCGGAACCTCGAAACTTTTAAGTAGAGGTAGATTCACTAACGGTCAGCTTTTATCTGTTGATGCTGCACAGATAAAAGAATACGTAAAATATTCGAAATATAGCGCAGCCAGCGGCAATCTCCATCCTTCTGTCGGAGTTACAGAACCGTCCCCGACAAAAGCAAATGCTTATTCTTGGATTAAATCTCCACGTTATCTCAATGCGGTTCACGAAGTCGGCCCGCTTGCTCGAATGTATATAAACGGCGACTATAGAAACGGCATATCTGTTATCGACCGACTTGCGGCAAGAGTATTCGAAGCCAAGAAAGTTGCTGACGCGATGAACGGCTGGCTCAACGAGCTTGTAGTCGGTGGATCAGTCTATCAATATGCCGCTACCCCTTCGAGCGCAACCGGAATCGGACTTACGGAAGCTCCTCGCGGCGCTCTTGGACATTGGATTAATATCGCTAATTCCACAATCAACCGTTACCAGGTAATTACACCTACGAACTGGAACGCCTCGCCGAAAGATGACCTCGATCAGTACGGCCCGATTGAACAGGCTCTCATCGGAACGACAATAGCAGATACCAAACAGCCGATTGAGGTTTTAAGAATAATACATTCGTTTGACCCTTGCCTTTCATGTGCGGTTCACATGGTAAGACCGGACAGTAATATTTTAAATTCAATTCAAAGCAGACCAAGCATTTAATATGACTCAAAAAATGACAAAAGCGCCAATCCTGATTCTTGGGATTGGAAATATTTTATTGCGCGATGAAGGCATCGGCGTTCACGTTATTAATGCTATGCAGCAGATATGTTTGCCTGATACGATCGAATTACTTGATGGCGGAACAGCGGGGGCAGACCTTCTCGACTCCATAAGCGACAGAAAAAAGTTAATTGTCATTGATGCGCTGGATGCAAATGTGCAACCGGGAACCATTGTTAGTTTAACAGCATCAGACATGGCTAATGAACCGGAAAGTATTTCGCTCCATGAATTTGGGCTGTCGCAAACTTTAATGATGGCTAAATTATTAAATTGCAGCCCTGGAGATGTTTCTATATTTGCAGTAAAGCCTCACGATGTTAGCTGCGGTATTGGTTTATCGCCGCAAATGGAATTTTTAATTCCTCAAATTATAAAATTTCTGGTTGATGAAGCTTTTTTTGATAACAAATGCGATTAATCTTTGGTTGTTTTTTCACCACAGCCACTGGAACCTGTTCCTTCATCTCGGGATAAACACGGATTCAACATTGTAGGTCTGCAAGTCGGAGTACAAATTTCAGTTTTCTTTAGGCATTCTTTGTCAGCTTCTACCATAATCGGCTGCTCAACAATTGTTGGGGTAATAAATACAACTAGTTCACCAATAATCGTTTCTTCACCTACAAATTTAAATGCCCATCCCAAAACCGGAATATCACCGAGCAAGGGAACCTTATTTATCTGCTGACTTACCTCTTTCTTTCGCAATCCGCCAAGAACGATGGTTTGCCCGTCTTTTATTAATAAAGTGGTGTCAGCATTTCGGCTGTCAACAACAGGCTGCGGACTTGTAACTTGGAAGCCTCCTACAAGAACCGAACCAGTGGCCATGCTAAATTCAGGAATAACTCTGATTCTAATCATTTTATCTTCCATAATAACGTGCGGAACGACGGCAAGTGATACGCCCACTTCTCTAAATGCCGTAGTACCTATTGAACCGCCAAGTGAAGTTTCCTGGAGCTGCTGATAGGGAATTTCAGAAACGCTTTTAAATAACGCTTTCTCATTGTCAAGAACCAGAATCCGCGGATTAGCAAGCAAAGTTGCACATATTTCTTCCTGCTCGGCAGTTATTCTTGCATTAATATTGACATTATCGTTTACTATTCCAAATCTAATCCCGCTGTCGCTGCTTGTAGCTCTATTGACAGGAGAATTAAGCGTGCCGCTTACGAATGGTTCGGTTTCGCCGGTTATGATTGTTCCGGCATCTGTTTCAGTAAAAGTGGTATTTGTGCCGATACTCCAGTCAACTCCCAAATCGAGGCGGTCTTTGCTTGTAATATCATAGATTCGCACCTCAACAAGCACCTGAGGCGTGATACGGTCTATTTCGCTTATAAAAGTGTCAATAGCACTAATCTCACTTTCTTTCGCCGTGACAATAACGTTGTTTGTTCCAGACGAAACCGCAACTGTTCCCGGCTTTGAAATAAACTGCTTGAGCGCATTTTCCCCCCCTGCCATATCCGCATAAGTAATGCGGTATATTTTGCTTGCCATCCTTTCAGAAGTTTCAACATCTTCGCCAACTGGTATTATTCTTATAACATTTTTATCGATTACATAGCTATATCCGTTGGTAAGTAGAATATTATTAAGTGCTTCTTCCAGAGGCACTTCTGCGAGAGTGGCAGTAACCGTGCCGCTTACCTTTGGACTCTTTATAATATTAATACCTGCCTGCTGAGCTAAAATCCTTATAACATCATCAATCGGCGTATCTTTGAAATCTACACTGATTTTTTTCTGCATCCGCCTTTCAAGGTTGGACATTACTTCCCTGCTCCCGGAGGTCCGATTGTTTGCGTTTTGAGCCTGTAAAGATACTGCAAACAATGCTATTAAAAAACTTATCTTCCAAAACTTCATTCTTTTATCTTCATGCTTTCTCATAATGATTCCTTTTTTAATCTAAGCCCTTCATTGAACTTTTTGTATCCATGTTTTTCCATCTTTTTCCAGCTCAACGCCATCTGTGTAAATTTTTAAAATTTTCACACCTGATATTTTTTGCCCTTCACCCAATATTAAACCATTAATAACCAAGGATGGAGCATCATCAGAATATACAATTCCTTTTACAATGAGATCAGAAGAATCAGTTTTTCCTTTTGTTCCCGACCCAATTTGCATAGGATCCCGAATATCTGATAAATAATCCGGCACCTGCCATTTGATTTGAGGTATCAATTCAGCTTTCGAATCAACGTTTTCAAATCTCTTTCCTTTGGAAGAATTGGATCCCTTGGAAACTAAAAAAATAAGAACCAACGATAGAAGCAACGTTACTCCTAACATTATTGCCTGTCTTCTATCCTGAAAACTCAATTTAAAACTGGAAAATAAACCCTCAATCTTTTTTCCTTTAAATTTAAATTGATTTACTTTTTTTTCTGAAGCCATCGAAACTTGTTGCAGTATACTCGTTTCCTTTCCGATTTTAGGCAGCTCAGATGAAGCCGAACCAAAACCTTCATCCTTTTCAAATGAACTTATCGAATCAGTCGATCTTTTAAGAACAGCTGAAGTATCCTCATCGCATATAATGCTTTTTGTCGGAAGCGGAATACCGTCAAAAATAGCGGTAACCTGTTTATGCAGTCCGAATTTGTTCTCTGCCATTTATTATCTCCTTAACAAGCATCTGGTATTCATCAGCGCTGTTGCTTCGAGGTGCGTAAGCGAAAATAGATTTGCCGGCACCCGGAGCTTCCGAAAGTCTGACACACTTGCGAATAACCGTATTAAAAACCATTTGACCGAATAACTGCCTCATCTGTTCTTCAACCTGCCTGCTTAGCAATGTCGTTTGTTCCATAAAAGTAAGCAAAATTCCAAGAACATTTAAATTGCGATTAAAGCGTTCTTTTACTATTGATATAGTCTCAAGCAGTTGTCGCAGCCCTTCAATAGCATAATAATGCGCCTGTACGGGTATTATTACTTCATTACATGCGACAAGCGCGGTAAGCACAAGCAGACTTAAAGATGGAGCACAATCAATTATGCAAACATCGTACCCGCTTTTTTCATCCGTAAGTTTACGATTCAAAACGTATTCCCTCTGCTGGACAGCCGCAAGCTGAAGTTCTACCCCGGACAACAGAATATTGCCGGGCACAAGACTAACATTTTCTTCGCTGCTGGTAACAGATACCTCCGAAAGCGAAACACGCGGGTCTGTAAGCACTTCATATATTGATTTGTTTAATTTATCCGGCGCTCTGCCAAGTCCCAGAGTAGTATGCCCCTGAGGATCAAGGTCAATAATAAGCGTACGTGCGCCGTTTCTGGCAAAAGCCGCCGCCATATTTATAGCTGTCGTCGTTTTGCCGCATCCCCCCTTTTGATTTGCAACTGCTATCGTTCTCATTGAGATACCTTTTCCAATTCAGCTATCTTATTTTTAGAATTTTCCGAAATACCTGATAATGATGAAATATTCTTTTGACTTACAAATACAGCCAGATTCATTTTCACTTTTCCTGCTGCCGGCTTATCGTCTCCGCGAATTATTGAAAATTTATCTATAAATACAATTGGCGCATTTCTTTCAAGCGAATTTAATATAGAAGCAAAATTAATGAATGATGTTTCAAAGCTTACATCTATATAATCTTCTGTTATATATTTGCTTTTACTTGAGGATGAGCTTTTACCAGTTTCAATTCCTTTAATATTGAAAGAATCAACTTTCTTTTCATTCGCTATCTGACTAATATTAAATATCAAATCAGACATTTTTTTAGGTTCTATAACATACTTATTCAGCCCTTCTTTTCTATTATCAAGCTCCTGCCTCATTAAGTTCATGGTTTGTTTTTGTTCGGTTTGGATTATCATATCGTAGATTTGTTTTTTTTCGGCCAGCCTTTTTTCCAATAAACGGCTGTTTTGTTGCGCCGGTCTTAATATCAATAAATAAACTGCCAGCAAAAGAAAAAAGCATAAAACCCAGATAAAGAAAATCCCTCTAAAATAATTCTGATTTTTTGTTTTCATAAAAATTTCTATATTAAAGGTTTAAAAGTACACTCTATTTCATAACTGGACGTTTCTTTTTGATCTAATTCCTGACTTTTACGAGAAATTTTTATTTTTGATAAATATGGGCCTATATTCGGCGAACTGTTCAGCATGTTTTTAAATTTCTGAACATCTTTATCATAATCAATGCCCCAATCTCCATTTACTGTAATTGTCAAAGTCCTGACAACTGCGTTTAGGGTTGTTGTTTTCTTTGAATTTTCATCAGAAGCATTCTTTATCTTCAATGGCTTTTGCTGTGCTTCAAGCTTTGTTAAAATCATAGTACCCGGAATGTTATTCACTACAGATTCAATCACTTGCGACCATTGCAAATACTTATTAATTGAAACAGCAACATCTGACAAACAATTATTTATTGTTCCTGTTTCGTTTTCAAAATTTCTTCTAAAAGCCAAAATCTGAGATGATTGTTCTATTCTTGTCTGATAATTCGCTATTCTTTTTTTCTGTATCGCAGATGTAATCTTTAGATGGACTAAAAAGAAAATCATTACTATCGCAAGTACTGCAGGAACTGTTGCCGCAATTATTAATGCTGTAACATTTTGGGTAATGTTTGTAGTTGTAAATCCTCTACCCTTAAGTAAATCTATAGTGATCATATTCTATAACCTTCATTCTCCATAAAAATTAAATTGTTTCATAGCAAGACCTGCGGCAACTGCCAGTGAAGGACCGTTTTTTTCAATTACATTTCTACTTTCCTGTTCCTGCGGCAATTTTATTTTTTCAAAAGGATTCCAAAGCACGACTTTAGCAGACAGCTTGCTGTTTAATAATTCAATAAAACCTGAAGTCTGGGAAAATCCGCCGCACAAATGAATTTTTTTTATGTTCGTATTTTTGGAATTGATTGAGCAATAACGAGTTGATTCTAAAACCGCTTCAATCAATGCTTCACAGGCTTTTGCCAAACTGATATTGAATGCCTTTTGTGATTCGACGATTCGATTTTCGGCTAAAATAAATTTCATAGTTTCTGCTGAGACGCCCATTTCCTGCGCAATTTTATCAGTAATTATTTTCCCGGCATAATTTATATCTCGAATGAAAGGCGGATTGGTGTCATCTGATATAATTAGGTTTGAAAAATGGTATCCGACATTTAGAATTGCTGTCGTACCATCAGTTTTTTTTCCTTCGAGTTCCGTAAAACAATTTAAAATCTCTAAACCATCCACTCCCATAAGGACACATTCAAGACCTGCATCTTTTGACAATCCGCATTTATGTTCAATTTGATTTTTTTTGGCAGCAACCAACACTCCGCTTATATGTTCGTTTGTTTGCGGCATTAATTGATAATCAAATTCCGCTTGTTCGATATCGAATGGACTGACTTGTGCAGCTTCAAACTGTATCGCCGATTCAATTTCATCCTGCGGCAGCAAAGGAAATCTGAAATCTCTAACTACAACATCCGGCCCGCTAAGAGAACAGGCAGCCAATTTTTGGTCAGATGATTTCACACAGCCGCTAATTGCATTTAAAACGCTTTTACTTTCAACACTGTTATCAATTGGCACAACCGCTGCGTATCTTGCAGAATAACAGTCATTTTCTCTTGAGAGCTGAACCATTTTGACTGCCGAAGACCCAATATCAAGTCCTGCGACATTTTCCTCAACAAGCCCAAACATTCTTTTGAAATTAGTCTTCATATCTAACGCCTCAATCTTCAAGAGAACTGAATTCTCGCCATCCGCCCGGAACAGGCACAAATTCACCGCTTAACCCACCCGGCCCGAAGCCGCCCGGAACCCGTACAGTTCCATTCGTTAATCTTTCATCAATATAATAATGTTTCCTGTAGCCATCGTCCCCATTTGCCAAACCGACAACTCCTCTTATAGCCTCACATATCGAACCGCGAACATAAAGCCTATCTTCATAATAATTTTCATCTTTTCTTCCGTCATTTGAACCTCTTTTCACATTTTCAGCACCCCAGCCGCCGCCGGCAACCGTTAGAGCAGCTTCGACAACTGTGTCTCTATTAAGATGCCTGTGATATGAACCTGCGGAATAACTTGAATCACGTTCGCCAACTGGCTCATAATAAGCTCCTGATACTGACGGCACAGAAGTTCTGTGCAGATCATCGAGTATGCCTTCGACTTTGCCGGGATCAACGATTTTTACTAATCCTTTTGCTACTATACCTAAAACATTTTTATTATTGGCTGCCGGTCTTCCTTCGTCATCATGTGCACCATCCAGCTTAATATCATTTACAATCCATACATTGCCTGTTGCAACGATTGTTACCTGACCTTGCAACGTATTGAGCTTAGCAGAGCTGCTTCTTAGGGGACTAGTGCTTGGCATCTCATCTTTTTCTTTGCTGCCTATTATAACATTGCCATCTACATAAATTCTGCTTTCCGGCTGTCCTTCAACTCCTCCATAAGATGGTGTTATCTGAATATTATCCATACTCACCTGGTATCTTTTGCTCGCAGTTGTCGGAATATAATGATAACCATAAATATTATACTGTTCATAAGTCGTCCCCCCGCTATCCTGATCAATGCAGTAATCCCATGTATTATCATTATCGCCTTCTTTATAGCCGCGAACTGTGCAGTCTTTTGTTATTTGAACGTATCCTTTTCCGTTTGACGCAACATAAAATTCAAGCTGAACAGCCGCCTGTCCATTCGTAACATTATTATTTTTTGATGGCGTAAAAACCAATTCAGGTTTTAAAGCCTGTAGCGTATTTTTGAAAAAAGTGATTTTTTTATTGAGAAGATCTTTATCAGTTATTTTATTATCCGGCTGATCAAAATTTATTCCTCCTCTGAATAATCTCATAACATCATCATACTTATCTGAGCCGCCTTGTGAGTATCTCGACTCTCCCATATTAACTTTTCTCAAAAAATTAGGCGTACCTTTAATAAAAATATCACGGGCCGAATCATCCGGCTCGCCAAAGCAATTAATATGAATTGGCATATCGATTATCTCGCCGGTTGCAAAATATACAGGCGTAGTCTCAACAGGACCGCTTGGTACGATTGAAGCTCCAATCGCGTTTCCAAACCCTGTTTCCTGCTTAACCGTCACTGAAACCGTATGTTCGTAATCGCCGCACCGCCCGTTAGATGTCACTCTGTATGTTTCCATATTAGGCGGAACCCACGAAATGCTGTAATCGCAATTTCCCGATGTAAAAGAAATATTTCCATTGTTTATTTGACCCAGTTCATACGGCAGAATTCTTTGTCCCATAAGATAAACGGCTTTTTCATACCCCGCTTCGGCAGCATATTTTGCCGCGAGTTCTTTTTTTACAACAACAGCTCTATGCCTCAGGCCGTATGCTGCTGTCAATGATCCGAATCCGAATATCGCCAAAATCATTAGCGTTATCAGCACAAAACACAGAACAGACCCTTTTTTATTAATTCGCATCATTTTATTCTCTCATTAGCACTGCCGTCATAATATTCACATTATTTCCATTAGCAGTCATCACTTCTATACTGTTATGATCTTCAGGGTCTGTTAGATTGAAATTTACCCTGACACATTCGTACCCTTTATTATATTCCGATACCTCAAACGCCTTTTCCCCTGAATTGAGTGAAACATTTTCAGCGATAGTTTCTGTCAAAACAGGTCCGGTCGAGCCGTATTCAACTTTTAACGCATTATCCCCATCGATGTAGAATCGTGCGTAACCGGCTACTGTTCTTGGATCATTAAGAGAGTAATCCGAATTTAAATATAAATTGAATTTTACTTCACTGCCGTCGGAACTCACCTGCGCACCATAAGAACGCCGCCCTATTTCATTAAATTTTGTCATTATTACCTGGGAATCCGAATATATCCGGCTATTGATATATTCAATCAATTCTTTCCATTGTTTATCGTTCCTGACAATAAAGACCCCAACTGCCATTACCGGAATTACTGCTATCGCCATCGCAACCATAAGTTCAATCAGCGTAACACCGATTCTTGTACGCTTTGTCATTGCGAGCCGGGCTAAGCAATCTCTTTTTCGTTTTACAGTTGTTATCAGTGTCATTACTCTCATCTCATTGGCAGTAAGTAGTAAGGATTAATGAATTATTTCGTGATAACCCTTCAGAATAATCATCGCGCCATTCAGCGGTTACAGTTATCTGTTTTAAATTGGGATTTACAGTTGCATCTATAACAGCAGAGTTTAAAGAAAAATATAATGGCAAACGATCAACGGTTATAAAATATTGTCCTGCATTCTCGGTAAATCCGCAGTTTAAGCTGCTGGTTGGGTCATAATTAGATATTCCTCTGCACGCTTTCCAGTCGTCAATTAGAAGTTGAGCGGTTCTGGCCGCTATCATTTCTGCTCTTGCCTGTCGTGAGTGTTTTGCGATAAAGAATTCACAGCTTAACGTACCGGCCGCTGCAATCGCGATTATCAGCATAGCGATAATTGCTTCAATCAGACTGAAACCTCTTGTCGTTCCGAGTCGAGTCCTGCCATGCATTTGCTTTTTAATCGCCATTTCCATTCTTTCATTGCTTCGGGTTTGCCAAGGGGGCCAATAAGCAGGCCCCCTCGCATGCAAAACCTCTAATAAATCCGTCATTTAGCGGATAAACTTTTATTAACTTTGATTCCAACCGTTGTTGTTAAGAATATAAGTACCTTGTGGAGCACCTTCTATCGCACTGCTAGGCGTAACTGTAATTACAATATTTGCTCCATCATTTGCAGAATCAGTACTCGTAATCGTATAATCTGCTGAGCCAAAGTATGTTCCCTCAAGATCTTTTTCTCCAAATTTTAATGCGGCGCGAACAGATGCTGTACCCAGATTATCACCGTTGCTTACTACAGCCGGATCCTCGGTTAAAGCCGCTTTCACCGCCACACGAATTGTTCCTGCTGTCGCCGCTGCTTCCGACCATTTTGCCGAATCGATTCGTCCTCTCATAATCGGTATTGCGACAGAAGCCAAAATCGCTACAATTAAAATTACCACCATCAGTTCCACCAATGTAAACCCTTTTTTACCTGACATTTTAAATCTCCTAAAAAGTTGTTAATTGTTATTTCTTTTATACGTTTTATTCACTTTCATTTTGTTATCTTAGACATTGAGAAAATCGGCAGATACAATGCTATAACCACCACCAGCACAATTGAGCCTGCGGTAACAATCATCAACGGCTCAAGTATTGAAGTTACCGTCATTATCGTTGAGTCCACTTTTCTTTCATAATATTCCGCCGTTTTATCGAGAACCGAAGGAAGGGATCCGCTTTCTTCGCCTACCTGCATCATTTTGACAACAAGGCCGGGAAAAAAACCGCTCGCCGCCGCACTTAGATGAATATTGGAACCTTCTATTATATATTTTTTAGTCCTTGTAACAGCCGATTTGATTATATCGTTATCTGTCATTGCTATAAGAATGTCGAATACCTCAATCACTGAAACTCCGCCTGCAAGCAATGTCGCCATCGTTCTGCAAAACATTACAAGAAAACTCTGCACAAACAAATTTCCAATCAGAGGAATACCCAGTTTGATTTTTGAGAATATATAATGACCTTTTACAGTTTTGGTATAGGCAATAATTGAACCTGCAATTATCACTGCCGCTAAAATAATAACATAAATAAAATTGTTCCGCATTGCTTCATAGAAACTCATAAAGCCCCTTGTAAACACAGGTAATTGTCCTGCCCCAAACTGATTGAAAATAACTTTGAATCTCGGAACAATAAACGTCATCATAAAAATTACTATAAAGACAATAAATGTGAAAACGAATACCGGATAAGCAGTTGCAGCCTGTAATTTTTTCTTTAATTTATCACGGTCGTTAAAATATCTCGCAAGTCTTTGCAGTGAAGCAGGTAAATTTCCGCTGCTTTCTCCTGCCATAATAATAGAAAATGCCAGCCGGTTAAAAACTTTTGGGAATTCAGAAATACTTGCCGTAAAACTTTTTCCTTTATTTATTCTTTCCAGTATTTTTGAAATCACCTGCTGAAATTGAATGTTTTCCTGATCACGGGCAATAGTCTCCAGTGCCGTTGTAATAGAGATTCCTCCTTCAATCATAGTGCTAAGCTGCCAGCAAAATGACGCCAGTTCTGACGATTTTATTTTCCTTTGTAATAATTTTGTCCGGCCGTTGGGTTTGCCGGGATGTACTTCCTGAACAGAAACAGCCGTTAGCCCTTTGTGATGAAGCATATTAAGCAATTCATTTATATTTGATGAATTTCTAACGGCCTGATGTCTTTTGCCGTTCGTATCTCTTGCTGTATAACTATATACTTTCATTTTTATCCTATATTCTATTTCTGGTTCTTGGTTTTATTTCTGTTTTATACATCTTCCGCAAACGTTGCGCTCATAACTTCATTTGCTGTTGTAAGTCCCTGCTTCATTTTTGTAACTCCGCTTTCAAGCAGTCCGCCGAATCCTTTTTGACGTGCGATTTTTCTAAGCTGACTCTCACCGGCTCCATCTGTTAATTTTTGTCGCATTTCACTGTCCACCGGCAAAAACTCAAAAATTGGAAGCCTTCCCAGATATCCGGTACCTCGGCATACATTGCAGCCTTTACCTTGATAAAAAATACTGCTTTCAGCCTCATCATCATTTATTTTCAATCGTTTCGTTTCTTCAAGTTTCAACTTTGTTGGTTCCTTGCAGCGATCGCATATTTTCCTGACAAGTCTTTGTGCTATTACAAGATTAAGCGTTGACGCAAGCAGATAAGGCTTAATGCCCATATAAACAAACCGGCTTATCGCGCTTGGAGCATCATTGGTATGAAAAGTACTGAGTACAAGATGCCCCGTCAGTGATGCTTTGATAGATATTTCAACTGTTTCCTTATCTCTAATTTCTCCAACAAGAATTATGTCAGGGTCTTGCCGAAGAATCGCGCGAAGAGTTAATGCGAAGTCCAGATTTATTTCCGGTTTTACCTGAATCTGGTTTATTCCATCCAGTCGGTATTCAACCGGGTCTTCAACGGTAGTTATATTTTTTCTCGGGTTTCTCAGGTAATTCAATACCGAATATAACGTTGTGCTTTTGCCGCTTCCCGTTGGGCCTGTAACTACTATGATGCCATAGGGTTGCGATAAGATATTTTTAAATAAAACAAGGTTATTAGGTTCAAACCCCAGCCGGTCTATATTATGATCAACCGCCGAAGAATCGAGAATACGCATTACAATCTTTTCACCGTGTATTGTAGGGATAGCAGAAACGCGAACATCGATATCCCGGTTTGATGATTTAATTTTAAATCTTCCATCCTGGGGCAATCTGTGTTCCGCAATATCCATTTTGCTTAGGATTTTTATTCTCACTATAACAGCGCAGCGTATTCTTGCAGGCGGTGTTACCATATCGTGAAGCAAACCATCGATTCTCATACGGATTGACATTGATTTCTCGCGAGGTTCGATATGTATATCGCTTGCACGGCTTTTAACTGCCTGACTAAGCAATAGATTAACAAATCGAATCACCGGTGGATTGGTAGCCTCTTTTTCGCTGTTAATATCTGCTTCTGTACTTTTCTCGAAAGATTCATTTTCAATATCTTCTGGTTCTATCTCAGCATCTACAAGGTCCCTGATTCTCTTTTCTTCAAGGTCTGAACCATGATAAATTAATTCTATCGCCTGGCTTATTTCCTTAGGAGAGCTTATCGCAATTTCAATTGGACGTGCTATTTTCGTCCGGACCGTGTCTAATGCAATTACATTTAGAGGATCCATCATTGCGATTATTATTTTCCCTTCTTCCTTCCGAATCGCAACAAGACCGAAACGTCGCGCAAAATTTTCAGGAAGCATTCGTGCCACTTCCATATCGATTGTAAATCCTTCGAAATGTATAATTGGCAGATTTAAATGTTCGGCTAATAAATGCGTAACCTGGATTTCATTCAAAATATTCTGACGAATCAGAATTTCCCCAAGTCTGCCGCCAAGCCTGTTTTGCTCCGAAAGGACCTCAAGCAATTTTCGCCTACTTAGCAGTTGCCGAGATACCAGCAATTCACCAAATGGCAGCCTGCTTTTCTTTTCTGCAGGTTCGATTGTATTCTGAACTGATAACATTTCTTACCTTATTTTGGAAACATTTATGTATAAGCAATTAATCTTTTGTACTACGCCTTAATAATGATTTATTTTGGAAAGAGTTCAATCAGGGGACTTTCGTCTAATAAAGTAATACGTTATACCCGCTGAAAAGTAAGGTAAACCACTACCAATTAATAAGTAAATCAATGCAAGTTTTTAAATACTCTTTATGAAAGAAACTGTTTGACGTATATTAATAGTCATTTGAGGGAAAAATATGTTCGAGCTGCATTTAGATTCATCGTGGGAACGTATCGAAAAAGAATCTTTTGAACATCAGATGCAAAAACCTCTTCAATCTTATATTAAAGAACGGAGATGGTTCGGAGCAAAAAATCGTTCTATTATTGAAATCAAAATAAGCGAATGTATAAAACTAAATCTGTTCGAAGAAATTTTTTATATGCTGTTAATTGAGCTTTTTTACTCTGAAGCGGTCAGTGAAACTTATTTGCTGCCGATTGCTTTCGCACAGCACCAACCGACTCATGGAATAATAGCGAAAGTTCTTTTTAAAAACAGAGAAGGGTTCTTATATGAAGCGGTTTTCAATGAAAAATTCAGATTAGGCATTCTGGATTTGATTCAGCAAAATAAAATAATCTCTACAAACAGCGGCAATCTAATTGCAGCTCGCGGCGAAAAATTCCAATTATTTCTAAAAGATAATGAACAGCCGGCCAACTCACGTATTACACAGTCAGAGCAAAGTAACACTTCCTTTTTCTATGATGATATTTTCTTTTTTAAGCTTTACAGGCGTCTTCAGGAAGGTTTGAATCCCGACGTAGAATTAACAAAATATCTAACTGAAAAAACCGAATTTGAAAAATTGCCTGCATTTGCAGGGTCTATCGAATTGCAACATGAAAACATTGAGCCAAAAACAATCGGTCTGCTTCAGAAATACATCATAAACAAAGGAGATGCATGGGATTATTTCGATCAAGCTGTTAAACAGTTTTTCAATAATGCACTTAGCCGGTCTCGTTATGTTCAATCTGAAGATTTACTTGACCCTGCGTTCATTGAGAATGTCACGTTGTTGGGAAAGCGAACATCTCAATTGCATATCGCTCTTTCCGGTGATTCAGAAGACAAAGATTTTAAAGCTGAGCCTGTTTCGATGGAATACCAGGAATTTCTTTATGAATCAATGAAATCTCTTGCACACAAGGTTTTTAAAGAACTTAATTTTGAAAATTCATATCAGGTAATTAAAGACGATGTCGCAAAATTGATAAGCATAAAAGATAATATATTCGAGAGAATCGAAGAGATTAAAAAAAGAAATTTCACAGGGCAATTGATTAGAATTCACGGAGACTATCATTTGGGCCAGGTTCTTTTTACAGGCAATGATTTTATAATAAGCGATTTTGAGGGTGAACCTGCTCGCGAAATAACACAAAGACGGCAAAAACACCTTGCCTTAAAAGATTTAGCGGGAATGCTGCGCTCCTTTTATTATGTCGCCTATAGTCCGATTTTTCTAAACGGGCTTACAGACCGTGCAGATATTGAAACTCTAAATTATTGGGCTCAGGTTTTATATGAATATTTGAGTGAAAAATTTCTAATTTCTTATATTATTAATTCTGAAAAAGCGGAATTCCTGCCTAAAACATCTGACGAAACAGAATTTCTACTCAGTTTCTATATGCTCGAAAAAGCCATTTATGAATTGAACTACGAATTGAATAATAGACCTGGTTGGATAATTATCCCGGCAAAAGGAATTTGGCAGATTATGACGAAAAAAGTTGAAATCACTCAGATTTAGAATCGGAGCTTAAAATGAATGGGCCATTATCAGAACAGGAACTCAAAGCGATGAACGCATATTGGAGGGCCACCAATTATCTGTCAGTTGGTCAAATTTACCTGTATGACAATCCTTTATTAAAAGAACAGCTTAAACTTGAACATATAAAGCCTCGCTTATTAGGGCACTGGGGAACAACGCCGGGATTAAACTTTATTTATGTGCATCTGAATCGAATCATAAAAAAATTCGATGTAGATATGATTTATATCACCGGCCCCGGTCATGGCGGCCCGGCAATGGTTGCCAATACATATCTCGAAGGTACGTACAGCGAATTTTATCACAACATTTCGCAAGATGAAGAAGGTATGAAACATCTATTCAGGCAATTTTCTTTCCCCGGCGGAATACCCAGCCATGCCGCGCCTGATATTCCCGGCTCAATACATGAAGGCGGCGAACTCGGCTATGCAATCTCACATGCTTACGGAGCAGCATTCGATAATCCCGATTTGATAGTTGCCGCAGTTGTCGGCGATGGAGAAGCTGAAACGGGATCTTTGGCAGCATCCTGGCATTCAAATAAATTTCTTAATCCTATAGAAGACGGAGCAGTTTTACCAATATTACACTTGAATGGTTATAAAATTGCTAACCCAACAATACTGGCGCGAATCCCGCAGCATGAACTGGAAGAATTATTCAGAGGATACGGTTATAGGCCTTACTTTGTAGAAGGCAGTGAACCGGAAATGATGCACCAAAAAATGGCTGAAACTCTCGATACCGTAATTTCGGAAATCAGGGAAATCCAAAATACCGCTCGTCAAAATAATAAGACTGATCGTCCATTATGGCCTATGATAATTCTAAAATCTCCAAAAGGCTGGACAGGCCCGAAGGAAGTTGACGGCAAAAAAACAGAAGGGTCATGGCGGTCACACCAGGTACCTTTTGCGCAAATGGCCGAAAACAGCGAACATATAAAATTGCTTGAAACATGGATGAAAAGCTATAAACCGGAAGAACTATTTAATGAAAACGGCAGGCTTATACCTGAACTTGAGGAACTGGCGCCGAAAGGTACACGCAGGATGGGCGCAAACCAGCATGCAAATGGAGGTACAATTCTTATAGACCTCAAGATGCCAGATTTTAGAGATTACGCAGTTAAGGTAAGTGAACCGGGAAATATTAAAGTCGAAGCACCGCGCATTCTCGCAAATTTTCTGCGCGATGTTATGAAATTAAACCAAAAAAATAAGAATTTTAGAATTTTTGGGCCCGACGAAACTGCCTCCAATAGGCTGGGAGCTTTGTTTGAAACTACAGGCAGAAGATGGCTTGCTCAATCTCTGCCCGAGGATGACGAAGAACTTTCACCTTATGGTCGAGTAATGGAGATACTCAGTGAGACCACCTGTCAGGGCTGGCTTGAAGGTTATCTTCTTACAGGCAGACACGGATTTTTCTCATGCTATGAAGCCTTTATTCATATTATCGATTCTATGTTTAACCAGCATGCGAAATGGCTTAAAGTAACACGAAGTGAAATTCTATGGCGAGCGCCGATTGCATCCTTAAACTATTTTTTAACATCACACGTCTGGCGGCAGGACCACAACGGTTTCAGTCATCAGGATCCCGGGTTTATCGACCATGTCGTAAATAAAAAAGCGGATGTGGTGAGAGTTTATTTCCCGCCTGACGCGAATACGCTCTTATCCGTAGCAGACCATTGCCTTAGAAGCAGGAACTATGTAAACGTCATCGTAGCAGGCAAACAGCCCGAATTTCAATGGCTCGATATGGATTCAGCCGTTAAACACTGCACTTATGGCATTGGTATCTGGGAATGGGCCAGCAATGACAAGGGAACAGAACCTGATTTGGTGATAGCGTGCGCAGGAGATGTACCGACTATCGAAGCACTTGCTGCGGTTAAAATCCTGAGAGGATACGACCCTGATTTGAAAATCAGATTTATTAATGTTGTCGATTTGATGACTCTCCAGCCCAATGAAGAACATCCTCACGGACTTACCGACAGAGACTTTGACGCTTTATTTACAGCTGATAAACCTGTGATATTCGCTTATCATGGTTATCCTATGCTTATTCATCGATTGACTTATCGGAGAAGAAACCACAATAATATTCATGTCCGTGGATACAAAGAGGAAGGAACAACAACTACACCATTCGATATGCTCGTACGAAATGACCTCGATAGATTTCACCTCGCTGCCGATGCGATGTACAGGGTTCCAAAACTGGCAAAAACGGCCGCTTATGCAAAGCAGGAACTTTATTATAAATTAATCGACCATAAGAATTACATTATCAGGCACGGAGTAGATATGCCTGAAATCAGGAACTGGGATTGGAAGGCTTAAATATGACGATAGCTAAAGGCGGCAGCGTAACAGATAATGAGTAATCGAATTTACCGTAAAAAGATAACGGCGCAGCATCGACAAACCCCATATTGCCCTGCCCGCTTCCGCCATAATCTTTAGCGTCGCTGTTAAGTATTTCTTTCCATTGACCGCCAAGGGGAACGCCCACTTTATAATTATACCGCGGCACAGGAGTGAAATTGCAGATAATGGCCATTTTCTCCTGCCTGGATTTGTCATACCTCATATAACTTATAATGCTTTTTTCGGCATCATTAAAATCAATCCATTCAAATCCGTTATTTTCAAAATCGCATTCATACAAAGCATTTTCATTCGTATAAAGTGTATTTAAATCCTTTACAAACATACTGAGTTTTGAGTGATAATGCTCCATAAAAAGATGCCAATCGAGACTCAAGTCGTGATTCCATTCACGATTTTGCCCGAACTCGCCTCCCATAAATAAAAGCTTTCTGCCGGGATGCATGAACATATAACCGAGCAGTAATCTTAAATTCGCGAACTTTTGCCACTGGTCTCCCGGCATTTTCTGCAGAAGCGAACCTTTGCCGTAAACAACTTCATCATGAGAGAGAGGTAGTATATAATTTTCAGTAAATGCGTACCAAATTGAAAACGTCAGTTTACTATGGTGGTATTTTCTATGCACAGGTTCTTTGGTTATATAATCGAGAACATCGTGCATCCATCCCATATTCCATTTCATATTGAAGCCGAGTCCGCCCGTTTCAGGAGGTTTCGTAACCATCGGCCAGGCTGTCGATTCTTCGGCAATTGTAAAAACTTCGGGATAATCCTTGTGAACCCATTCATTAAATTGCCGCAGAAATTCTATGGCTTCGAGATTTTCACGCCCGCCCTTCTCATTTGGTATCCATTCACCGGGCTTTCTCGAATAATCAAGATACAGCATCGAAGCGACCGCATCGACTCTCAAGCCGTCGATATGATATTTTTCGAGCCAGAACATTGCGCTGCTGATTAAGAATGAGCGAATTTCATTTCGCCCAAAATTAAAAATGCAGCTTTTCCAATCCGGATGAAAACCTTTTTTCGGGTCAGAATGCTCAAACAGATGTGTGCCGTCAAAAAAAACCAGCCCATGTTCATCAGAAGGAAAATGCGAAGGAACCCAGTCCAGTATTATACCGATATTTTGCTGATGAAGAGCATCAACCAGCCTCATAAAATTATCGGGAGTTCCATATCTTCTTGAAGGAGCGAAATATCCGGTAGTTTGATACCCCCATGAACCATAAAACGGATGTTCCATAATCGGCATAAACTCTATATCAGTGAAACCCATATTTTTTACATATTCGGCAAGAGATTCGGCCACTTCATCACAGCTAAGCACTCTCTCCGGATTTGAAGGGTCACGTTTCCAGGACCCGAGATGGACTTCATAAATGCTTAAAGGCGTCGTCTTCCAATCTTTTTTCTTATAATCTGCATCCGACCATTGATAATTCAAATCACAAACGACTGAAGCGGTATTAGAAGGCATTTGACAGCAGAACGCAAATGGATCTGCCTTATCAACTGTATAATTATTGTACTGAGAAACTATATGATATTTATACATCGCCCCGGGATTAATATCGGGTATAAAGCCTTCCCAAATCCCGGATTCATCCTGGCGAACATTGAGAAGAAACGCATCATTGTTCCAATTATTAAAATCTCCGATAACTGATACCCATTTAGCATTTGGTGCCCAAACAGCAAAATATGTCCCTTTAACTCCCTCATTTTCGACTATATGAGCTCCTAATTTTTCATAAAGGCGGAAATGCCTGCCCTGTTTGAAAAGGTATATATCGTGTTCCGTTATTAAACTGAAATTATTCATAATCAAATAAAATAATCAAAATCGGTTTCTCTTCGCAAATGTTTATGCAGCCTTAATATATGCGCCGGAGCTAACTGCGGGTCAAGCTCAATATAATTTAGTTCTCCCTGCCATATATACTTATCACTGCTCAGCAAATCATGCAGCAGATATGGCTTTGTCTGTTCAATTCCCAATTCATGAATGGGCAGTTGAAGCACACCTGACTGTCTATGGTACGGGTCGAGATTGACTAATACAATTAAGACATTCGACAAATCTTCCGTCGCCTTGCAAAACGAAATAATAGCATCGTTATTGATTTTCAAAATTTTCAAATTCCGTGTACTCTGTAGAGCGGGATTTTCATTCCGGCATTTATTGACACGCTCGATTAAGGCTTTTATATTTCCAGGCTGGTTTATATCCCATTTTTTTATCTCGTATTTTTCGGCATTGTAATATTCTTCCTTATTCTCTATAGCCTGATTGATGCATAATTCATAAGCCGGACCGTAGATGCCGTAATTAGACGAAAGAGTGGCTGCAAGAACGAGACGAATGATAAAAGCCGCTCGTCCGCCATATTGAAGATATTCTGGCAATATATCAGGAGTGTTCGGCCAGAAATTCGGCCGCATATACTCCGCCAACTCTGTCGCTGTCAATTCTGTCATATACTGCTCAAGTTCATACTTTGTATTCCGCCATGTGAAATAGGTATATGACTGGTCAAAGTCCAATTTTGCCAAACGCTGCATAGGCTTGGGTTTTGTGAAAGCCTCAGATAAAAAAATTACATCAGGAAATTGATTCTTTATTTCGGAAATCAGCCATTGCCAGAAAACAAAAGGTTTGGTATGAGGATTATCAACCCTAAAAATTTTTATCCCTTTCTCAATCCAGAAAACAACAATGCTCTTTAATTCCTGCCAAAGATTTTGCCATTCATCACTCTCAAAATTTAGCGGGATAATATCCTCATATTTTTTTGGCGGATTCTCTGCAAATTGCACTGTGTTATCCGGCCGCCATTTAAACCACTGCGGATGCTGTTTCTCATAAGGATGGTCAGGAGAACACTGAAAAGCCAAATCAATCGCAATTTCAATATTGTGCCGCTCTGCTGCTTTTATAAAATTCTGAAAATCCTCAAAAGTTCCTAAATCGGGATGAATCGCTTTATGCCCGCCTTCCTTCGAACCGATAGCCCATGGACTGCCGGGATCTTCTGGCAAACTTACGACTGAATTATTTTTCCCTTTTCTTTTGGTCATGCCTATTGGATGAATCGGTGGAAGATAAACAACATCAAATCCCATTTTTTGAATTTCGGGTAAAAACTTTTCACATTGACCGAAAGTTCTGAACGAGCGAGGGAAAAATTCATACCAGCTGCTAAACGCTGCCTTGGCACGCGAAACACTAACCTTCAATTCTGAAGGATATTGTGAAACTTTTGCTTCATCATGATATTTGGCGACCATCTCTTTTACTTCTTTGCCCGATAAAATTGTAATAATCTCTTTTATATCAACTGGGTTATTTAGCATATCAGTCAAATACCTGATTTTAGCTTTATCTTCTTCGCCTGCCATTTCAAGCATTTTCTGCAGGTGCTGCATTCCTATCCTCAAATCAACCGTAATTTCCTGACCATTTTCAAACTTTTTCGTGAAATCCACAAGCCATGTGCTGAAATAATCAACCCAGCCGCAAACTGTGTAGAAATAAATTCCAAGCTCTCTTACTTCGAAACTGCCGGTCCATTCATCATTAACAACCGCCGTCATCGGCGAATACCGCCAATCGGAAGAAGATTTATGACGATATAGAAGCTCTGCGCTAATCAAATCATGTCCATCTGTAAAAATATCTGCCGTAACAATGACCTTTTCACCAACCACTCGTTTGATGGAAAATGTTCCATTGTTTATTTGCGGCTCTAAACGTTCAATTATAACCCGCTTTTTCCCATCGATGTTTACAATATTATCGATCATTATTTTGTTTTTCTGATTATCTGCAGAATCCCTTCAAAAGGCACTCTGGCCCACTCCGGCCTATTTTTCAATTCATTTTGCAATTCAATAAATGTCCTTTCGAGCAGATAACATCGGAGAAGTTCCTTTAACTCCTCTGAGTCTTTCGGCATAAATGGCATATCTTTAGAATGGTTCAGGTAACTCGAAACAAACGCCGCACATGTCCAGAGATACCAGAGATTCTGAACAGGCACTATCTGCTCGACTGCCAATGGAAATCCGCTTCGTGGAATATTGAAAGTCGAAAAAAACGAAGCATAATGAATTGAGCGAAGCATGTTGGCCGCATCTCGCAGAGGTGACATCTTATTTCTTCTTTCACTCAGCGAATGTCCGTATTGACCTTCGAATCCCGTAATTATAAAATCTTTTCCGGTATACAGAATTTTCCCTAAATTATAATTCCCATGAATCCTGATTCGCATTGCTGAAATATGACGGTCGCGGATAGCTTTGAATCGGCTTATTATATCTTTTTCAGAATGCATTATAATGCGCCCCTGCTCGCGAATATCTGGAGGCAATTGAGAAAGTCGGTTGTCAAGTAGCCTTATCGTCTCTCGTATCAAACTGTAAACAGATTGGTATTGTGAATATTTATGAAAGTCAGTGAAGGGTTCCGGCTTGAAGGCCTGTTCATCACTCATTGACAATATGGTGTGAAGCTTCGCCGTTCGCTGAGCCAGGAGCTGCATCTGCTCAGAATAGAGTTGGAAAAACTCCTGTACAAAAACCGGGGGCTGCGCATTCAAGATATCAAAAAAATAGCCCGGTTCGGAAGGGATTTTTTGAAAATTGGCAATCTGTTTTCCCGCTGCTTCGTAATTTTTCATCAGATAATTTAATGTATATTGCCAGATACTGCCCTGATTAGGCACATAATCGTATATTATGCCTAAGGCCGTATTCTCTTCATTAAAAACCGAATATTGAAGCGATGACCGTACTTGCATAATGTGCGCAAACTTTTTACTTGTCAAATAATCAGAAATTTCAAGTTCGGGGCTAATCCCCGGCTCAAGCCATCGGTATATTTTCATAGAATATTTTTGACCGAACGTTACCGTCACCTGCTCTTCTTCCCTGTTTTCAACTGATATATGTAAAATGTCATTGGTAGGAAAACGTTTAAGTGCTGAAGTTATTAGCCTGCCTTTGATTCCTCTCTGATCCCGTTTATTAGCAGTAAAATTAAGAAAAGAGAGTAGGAAGGTATCGCTGTATATCGCATCGTATATAAATCCTTCAAGATTTTTTGTCGACGTCAGTTTTGCGATTACAGCCGCTTCAGGTAAATTCGCATGACTTGATGTATATCCTGCAGGCAGAATATATCTTTCGATTACGCTGTTACTGTACTCTATTTCAAAAAGCACAATATGGAAGATATCTTTGTTATCAGGAATGCGAAAGCTTTCAATTATCTCTAATCTCTCTACTCCAATACCTTTTCCTCTGAACCAGCCGCAGTATTTTATATAGTCAAATATAATCCTTTCGAGTCTCTGTTTGTTTTTGTCTTTTATAAGGTTTTCCCAATAACCTTCAAGTCTGAAGGTTGGAAGCGATCTTTGTGGTATTGTTTGAATGACTTCGGCAGGTTTTTCATACAGTTGAAACCAGTAAAATCCATAAGCTCCAAGAGTGAACAAGTATGGGCTTTCTGTAATACAGGGAAGCTCAGTTTGACCAAATAATTCCAACGGTGTCATTCCTTTATATTCAGGAATTTCCAGTTGTACATATTGAACTGAGCCTGCGAGATTAGCCAATATCAATATTTTCTCATTATCATATTCTCTGAGAAACGCCAGTATTTTAGGATTTTTTACATTCAGGAATTTTATGCTTCCTCTTCCAAAAGCTTTGAATCTCTTTCGCAAATTAATCAGATGTTTCATCCACCATAGTAGAGAATTTTGATTGCTCTGCTGATTTTGAACATTTACTGCTTCATAATGATATTGCGGGTCCAAAGTAATAGGCAAAAAAAGCTGCTGAGGGTTTGCTTTTGAAAAGCCTGCGTTGCGGTCAGCACTCCATTGCATCGGAGTACGAATCCCGTTTCTGTCTCCAAGAAAAATGTTATCACCCATGCCAATTTCATCACCATAGTATATTATCGGAGTGCCGGGCATTGAAAACAGCAGGCAATTCATTAGCTCTATTTGCTTTCTATCATTTTCTAATAATGGTGCAAGTCTCCTGCGGATTCCAAGATTGATTCTCATTGCGCGGTCGCGGGCATACACCTGATACATATAATCCCTGTCTCGGTCAGTAACCATTTCCAATGTCAGCTCGTCATGATTTCGCAAAAACATAGCCCATTGTGAATTTTTCGGTATAGCCGGCGTCTGGTTCAATATGTCAACTATGGGAAAATGATTTTCCATGCGTATTGCCATAAATAAACGCGGCATAATCGGAAAATGCAGCGCCATATGGCATTCATCGTCATCGCCGAAATAAGGAACAACCTGCTCAGGCCATTGATTAGCTTCTGCCAGAAGAACACGATTACTGTAATTTTTATCGATATGAGCCCTCAATTGTTTGAGAAACGTATGTGTTTGTGGCAGGTTTTCGCAGCTTGTCCCCTCCTGTTCGTAAAGATATGGTATTGCATCAAGACGCAGACCGTCTACGCCTTTATCCATCCACATATCTAAAAATCTTAAAACCGCTTTGCGAACGTCCTTGCTTTCATAATTAAGATCAGGCTGATGAGAATAAAATCTATGCCAGTAATAACTTTCCGCAATCGCATCGTATGTCCAGTTCGATGTTTCGAAATCTTTAAAAATAATCCTGACGCCTTTATATTTTTCAGGAGTATCAGACCACACATAGTAATTCCTCAATTTGCTGCCCTTTGGAGACCTGCGCGCAAGCTGAAACCATGGATGATTATCGGATGTGTGATTTATTACAAGCTCTGTAATTACACGTATCCCTCTATAATGTGCTTTTTTTAGAAATTTTGTAAAATCTTCCATAGTGCCATAAAATGGATGAATCCCTGAATAGCTGGCAATATCATAACCGTCATCTTTTAATGGAGATGGATAAAACGGAAGAAGCCAAACGACATTTACACCAAGATCTTCAAGGTAATCGAGCTTTTGAGCAAGACCTTGAAAATCGCCGATGCCGTCATTATTGCTGTCGAAAAAAGAACGAACGTGAAGTTGATATATTATCGCGTCTTTATACCATAAAGGGTCGTCAGCAAGTTGTACCTGGCGAGAAATCATTAGCTACCCTTTATGTTTGACGTAGGCAAAATATTCATTGTTAATCATCTTACAGTTTTTTAAAGTTCGGCAAATAAGTAGATTGCTTATTTAGGCACATACTTTTACCTGTAAGCTTATTTTCATTCAACTTAGAGGATTATTCTTATATGACTTGACAGCTTCTAATGTTTTCATAAAGAGAAATGAAAAAATTAAAGAAGCTTAAAAAACTTAAACCGGTCTTTCTGCAGGGGTTGATGGCTATCATTCCGATAGCCATAACTCTATACGTCCTTTTTTGGCTGGTTAGTATGACAGAAAATGCTTTCGGCGGAATGATTAGAGCCGTAATTCCGGACAAGTTTTATATCACTGGTATGGGGGTTGTGGCAGGTTTGCTGATTATAATGGGCATTGGATTGCTTCTGCGGTTTTATGTTTTCAAAAAATTATTCGTTCAGCTCGAAACCATGTTCGATACTCTGCCGATTATTAAATCCATCTATGGATCAATACACGATTTAATGAGTTTTTTCGATTCCTCGAAGAAAAAGGAATTCAGCAAAGTAGTTTCTATTGACTTGATGGATAATGGCTGTTTGCTGATGGGATTTGTTACAAGGGAAGATTTTGAAAATATCTCAACTCTTATGGATGGAAAAGATAACATAGCCGTTTACCTGCCTATGAGTTATCAGCTTGGCGGATATACTGTTTTTGTAAATAAGTCTAAAGTTAAAGCAATTAATATGAGCATCGAAGATGCTATGAGATTTATTTTCACTGCCGCTGTCTCAACAAAGAAAACATAAGGAGGTTTAAAATGAGAGCTATCTGGAAAGGACGAATAAAATTTGAACAGGCTGATATACCTGTAAAGCTTTATACGGCCATAAACGATATTCGGTCTCATTCCCATCTTTTGCATGATCAGGATAACCAGCGGCTTGAGCAGAAACTTGTTTGCGTCGTTCAGGATGCAGTAATAGACAGAAATGAAACCGTCAAAGGTTATGAAATAAGTAAAGGAGAATATGTTCTGGTTGAGCCTGAAGAACTGGACAGATTCGAACCTGAAAAATCTACTGAAATAGAAATAAACGAGTTTGTCGATGCAGGCAAAATAGATGCACGTTATATCGAAAAAACATATTATCTAGGCCCTGATAAAACAGATCAAATGTACGTCAATCTTCTCGAAAGTCTTAAAAAAACAAAATTAGCAGGTATTTGCCGGTGGACGATGCGAAAAAAAACATATTTTGGCGTTCTTGAAGCCGCCGATGGACTGCTCGAATTGATTATACACAGGCACACAGATGAAGTTTTGCCGGAAAATTCATTCGAACTGGATAAAGTTTCTATTTCAGCTAAAGAAAAAGAAATAGCAAAAAAAATTATTATGGAACTTCAGGGAGAATTCGAGCCGAAGGAATATCACGACGAATACCAGTCAAAATTAAAAGAATTGATAAGTAAAAAAGCGAAAGGCGAAAAAATTAAAATGCCGGCATTGAAAAAACATAAAGAAACTTCGGATAAGGAATTGTTAAAAGCACTGGAAAAGAGTTTTAAATCTTTAAGTAAATAAATATGACTTTAAACCATGCTATGCCTTCTAAAATCCAACCCATGCTCGCAAAAACAGGAACTTTACCTAAAGATTGGGAAAATTGGGGGTATGAGTTCAAATGGGACGGCATAAGAGCGATTATGTATTGGAATGGTAAAGATATCAGAATCGAAAGCAGGAACCTGCTCAACATTACGTTTCGTTATCCAGAGCTGGCTGATATGGGAAAATGGCTCGGTTCAAACGCTATTGTCGATGGAGAAATTATAGCAATCGATAAAACCGGTAAACCAAGTTTTTCAAAACTTCAGCAGCGAATGCTCATCAGTGAGAACAAAATTACCAAATCCCTGCTGAATACAAAAATTTATTATTATCTTTTCGATATTTTATATTTCAATGGCACCAATGCTATGGCTCAAATTTATGAAAAAAGAAGAAATATTCTCGAAGAGTTGAAAATTGACCATCCTTTTTGCAGGATACCCCCCTGCTATAAAGGAAAAGGCAATATTATTTTATCTGTTGCAAAAAAACATGGTCTTGAAGGTATAGTATGCAAAAAATTAAACAGCACTTATATTACCGGAAAAAGAAGCGATGAATGGGTGAAGGTCAAAATCGTAAAATCAGCCGAATTCATTATATGTGGTTTTAAATATGGCAGGAACAGCAAAGACAGAATTGGTTCGATTCAGTTAGGAATATATAATAATCAAAAAAAACTGGTATTTGTCGGCGGAGTCGGAACAGGTTTTAACGTCATTGAAAATAAAATGCTTTTGAAAAAACTCGAAATTGAAAAAACTGAAAAAAATCCTTTTGATGAAAAAATTGATAAAGATGTAAATTTTGTAAATCCGAAATATGTTGCTGAAATTGAATATAGACGATGGCCTCAAAAAGATATTCTTCAGCAGGCATCTTACAAAGGGTTGCGATTTGATAAGTCGCCTGATGAAATTACATTAAAGGAAAATTAAAATGCCTTCTAAAATCTGGACCGGAACATTAAGTTTCGTTATGGTTTCGATACCGGTGGATATTGTATCGGCAACCCGCCCCGGCAAAGTGTCTTACCATTTAATGCACAAAGAAGATAATTCGCCGATTCAAACGCGAATGTTTTGCCCTCAGGATAAAAAATTTGTACATCCGGAACATATTGTCAATGGCTATGAAGTTGACCAAAACAAATATGTTATTGTAAAAGAAGAAGAATACAAAGCTCTTGAGCCGGAAAAAAGCCAAACAATTGAAATAAATAGTTTTATCGATTTAAAAAATATCAATCCAATATTTTTCGACAAAAATTACTATATACTTCCGCGCAAAGGCGGAGCTAAGGCTTACCAGCTTTTAGTGCAGGTTCTGAAGGACACGCAAAAAGCGGGAATTTCAAAATTTGTATTAAGAAGCAGAGAATATCTTGTTGTCGTCAGACCTCATACAAATATTTTAGGTTTAATGGTTTTGCATTTTCCGGAAGAAATCAGGGACCCGCGCGAGATACTGCCGCAGAATATAAAAGCTCAGCCTCAAAAAATTAAATTGATTAGCGAAACAATAAAAAAATTGAAAACAGAATATGAGCCAGACAAATACGAGGACAAATATTATCATAAAATTTTGAGCTATCTCGAAAAGAAAGCCAAAGAACAAGGAACAATTACAATTGAAGAACCTCTTGAAGAAGAGATGCCTGAAACTGCTGATACCGGCGAGTTGGTATCTGCGCTCGAAGAAAGTCTTGCGAAAGCGAAATCCAAATAATGTATGCGGCAGGAAAGCAAAACCATAACGATAGAAGGAAAGAAACTTACACTCACTAATTTAAGCAAAGTTTTATATCCCAAAACAGGTTTCACAAAAGCCAATGTAATAGATTATTATCGGAGAATCGCACCATATATTCTCCCGCATCTTCGTAATCGTCCTGTAACTTTGAAGCGTTATCCGCACGGCGTCGACTCTTCATTTTTTTATCAAAAGAATTGTCCTCTGCATCCTGATTGGCTTAAAACATCCAAACCCAACGAATCTTTTAAGGAAAATTTCTGCCTTGTTGATGATTTGCCTTCGTTGATTTGGATAGAAAATCTTGCCTCAATAGAAATTCACACACTTCTGGCGACAACGAAAAATTTGGAACAGCCTGAAATGCTTGTTTTCGACCTCGACCCGGGCGAACCGGCGTCACTTCTCGATTGCCTGAAAGTCTCACTCATAATGCGCGATATGCTTGAAGGTCTCGGCCTTAAATCTTTTCCGAAAACATCCGGCGGCAAGGGTCTGCATTTTTATTTGCCCCTAAACACGGTTGTTACTTATGAACAAACGAGTAATTTTGCAAAAACTGTTGCTCAAATTATGGAAAAACATTTTCCAAATCTTGTCGTCAGCAAAATGAATAAGGAATTGCGTAAAGGCAGGGTCTTCGTTGATTGGAGTCAGAACAGCAGGCATAAAACAACCGCATGCATATATACCTTGCGGGCAAGGCCTCAGCCTACAGTTTCAATGCCGGTTACCTGGAAGGAAATCGAAATCACTTTAAAAAAGACAAATGCAGAAAGTCTTATTTATACCCCAGAGCAGGCAATTGAAAAACTGGAAAGAGAAGGCGATTTATTTAAAGATGTTTTGATGCTTCGGCAGTCACTCCCCACAACCGGTGTTCAGTTAAAATCTAAGCCTGAAAAAGTTTCCGAAAAAACGCAGCAGCAAAATCTTGAAGTCTATCGCCGGAAAAGAAATTTTAAAAAAACATCAGAACCTGTCGGCAGAAGGAAAGCAAAGACTGACTATATTTTCGTTATCCAAAAACATGCCGCAACACGTCTGCATTATGATTTGCGGCTTCAATCACAGGGTGTATTGAAATCATGGGCAATTCCCAGAGGCCTTTCGTCGAATCCTGCCGACCGCAGATTAGCGGTTCGCACAGAAGACCACCCTTTTGATTACAAGGATTTTGAAGGCATAATTCCCGAAGTAGAATATGGCGCAGGCGAGGTAATTATCTGGGACAAAGGATATTATATAAATATAACGCGTGATTCCAGAGGACGCAGCATTTCGATGAAAGATGCTATCCAGCACGGTAAAATCGAAGTGTATTTCGAGGGAAGTAAAATTAAAGGAGGATACGCGTTTGTACGAATAAAGTCCGCGAAAGATGAAAAAGAAAACTGGCTGGTGATAAAATTAAAAGATAAATTCGTGGATTCACTGCCGGAGGATTTGCAGGAAATTGGTCAATCAGTCGTTACCGGAAAAAGTATAGAAGATTTAAAAAAGAAAACCCGCAGGAAAAGTAAATGAATTATTATTGTATCTGCCAGGATACTGCGTATGTTGCTGTGCCTTTTGATTGTACATTGGGGCTGTTTGAAACCACAAGCTCATAAACGCTGTTTGGTTCAACTGGAACATAAATATGTTCCACATTATCAACAGGGCTGTCGCTTACATCTGTAACTATCATTTGCCCGTTGGAATCGATTCGGCGAAGCACAAGCTGCAAATCTTTCCACAAATTTAAATCAAGGTTAAACGGATAGCGGTGTTCATAAACCCTATTCCACACAAGCGTTGCCGTAAGCGTTTTTTGATTATCGGCTGTTTGAAAACTATAAATTTTCTCAACTGTATTATCCGGCTCAACCATATTGAGGTCCCAGCCGGTTGTGTTGACATCGCCGTCCCGCTGCAAACCTGCTATAAGCAGATTGTATGCTGATACAGCGTCAATCATTCCCGCACCCTGTTTGAAATCCAGCGGATATTCATAATCATCTTCGCTATTTGCAAAACCTTTTTGCCAGTCGGAAAGTTTTTTCGCACTCGTCATCAGAATGGATTTCATTACACAATTACCGGAAAAACCCGATACAGCGATTTGCAGGTTCGGGTCTGATTTGGCTTTTTGAATCAGCATCGAAGCAACGCCTGTAACAATAGGAGCGGCGAAACTCGAATAATCACCGCTTGCTTTATAAGTGTTATCCGAAGATGCCACTAGACAATTCCCCGGTGCTATAATGTCAGGCTTGCATCGGCCGTCAAGCGTTGGACCAGCCGTGGAATGATTTGAATCAGGTGCGCCAAAATCATAAAGCGTATCATTCGAATCGGCAACACCAACGGCAAGAACGTTAGCGCCCGCCGCCGGATACAGCGGCAAATCGTACGCCTCTGTTCCATTTCCGATTGCTGCGACCACGAGAAAACCGTAATCTTCAACCATACCGTCAATGCCCCTGCTCCACCACGATTCGGACGACCAGCCCAGACTCATCGTAAGCACATCATCTTTCGGCCATTGGCCGGTAAAGATATAATCAGTAACAAAATACCAAAATTCATAAACATTCAGATGGGCGTTAGGAACTACAGAGGTATATGAAAATTCACCAACCTCGGGATGAAATGCGTTAGCATCGACTCCGGTAAGAATCGAAGCGATTTCTGTGGTATGTTTTGAAATGCCGGCGATACCGAGAAGGTCGTCATGAAAACTGGCATTACTTTTTTGAAAACATCTGAGCGAAATATCCGGCCTGTAGTCATTTTGCGGAACAGAATCTATATAAGTATCGCTTCTGCATACAAGCGCAACATTTACACCCTTGCCCGTCAGATTCGGATCAATCGCGGCAAGTTTATAAATACCTGCTGCATCGAAAGCACCCGGCTGTAAATCAAGCGCCGCCGCTGACGAAACGCAAATCAACAAAATCGCTGTTATTACATTACTAAATTGTTTTGCCAAAGATGACCTCTAAAAACCGGAAAAAACATAAAACATATTATAACACATCTTACCCAACTTTACCATACCATCTATTTTATTTTGTAAATCCCTGTAGATACAGGATTAACACTTAAAAAGGGAAAACTCTATCCAATAATTTCAACTGGATTTAGCCTCTTGCCAAAGGCGGTTATACCTGATATACTCTCCTGAGTTTCGGACTTTTGGAGTATAGGATTAAGTATAAAAATGGAAGTTCTTTTAAGCTCCGATAAAATCGCTGATTGCATTACTGCCCTTGCGGATGAGATTGTATCACAAACTTCAAGGACCGATAAAATTGCTATTATTGGAATACGCAGTCGTGGAGAGGTGTTGGCAAAACGCCTGGCAGACATATTATCCAAAAAACTTGGGGAAAAACTGCCGTGCGGCACACTCGATATAACTCTTTATAGAGATGACATAAATAATCCTCAAGGCAGGACTCAGCATATAGTCAGAAGCACCGAAATCGGCTTCAATATCGATGATACGATAATAATTCTTGTGGATGATGTTCTATATACCGGCAGAAGTACCCGCGCGGCAATGGACGCCCTGATGGATCTTGGCAGACCAAAAACCGTCAAGTTGGCGGTACTGGTCGAGAGGACTGGAAGAGAGCTTCCCATTGCATCTGATTTCACAGGGTATAAAATCGACCTGCCCGCAGATAAAACAATACAGGTTAACTTCATTGAATCCGACGGCAAAGACAGAGTAATTTTAATATGAGTAAAAATGAATTCATTTGGAATCGCAAACACCTCATCGGCCTCAGAGAGCTGAGCAGAGAGGAAATTGAATTTATTCTCGATACAGCAAAGGGTTTTGAAAATATCAGTACCCGAAGCATAAAAAAAGCCCCCACACTGCGAGGCAAAGTTGTTGTAAATCTTTTCTTCGAAGACAGCACAAGAACACGAAACAGCTTTACCCTTGCGGCAAACAGGTTGAGCGCTGATGTAATAGAATTTACAGAAAAGGTAAGCTCGACACGTAAAGGTGAAACACTGCTTGACACCGCGAAAAATCTCGAAGCAATGGGAATCGATATCGTCGTAATAAGACACAGTGCAGGAGGAGCACCTAAATTCCTGAGCAGAAACATCAACGCGTGCGTTGTAAACGCAGGCGATGGATACTGCGAACATCCGACACAGGCATTGCTTGATACATATACGATTCGAAAAATTAAAGGCTCACTCGAAGGGCTTAAAATCGCAATCGTCGGTGATATCGCACATTCGCGGGTTGCCCGGAGCGATATATACGCGATGACGAAACTTGGAGCAAAGGTAATACTTGTCGGCCCACCGACGCTTATGCCGTCACAGGTCAGTCAATTGCCGGTACAGGTCAGTTATTCGCTCGATGCCGTTATCGGCGAAGTCGACGTGATAAATATGCTCCGAATTCAATTTGAACGAATGGGAGCAAACCCTTTCCCGTCAATTAAAGAGTATTCACATTATTTCGGCCTGACTGTAGAGAGAATGGCAAAAGCTAAAAAAGATATTCTCGTTATGCACCCTGGGCCGATTAACAGAGGCGTTGAAATTGAAAGCGAAGTCGCCGATGGCCCAAACAGCGTAATACTTGAGCAGGTAACTAACGGCCTGGCGGTAAGAATGGCAGTACTGTTTCTTGTCAATCAGGCAGCAATGGCAAAAGAATAATATGGCAAAAAATTTACTTATAAAAAATGGACGCGTAATAGACCCAGTCAACAGCATCGACAAAAAATGCGATGTGCTGATTGTCGATGGCAAAATCGCAGAGGTCGGCAAAATAGAATCAAAGGCCGATATGGTTATTGATGCTGTGGGCAAACTTGTGTTGCCCGGCCTTATTGATATTCACGTGCATTTCCGTGAACCAGGCGACGAAGAAGAAGAAACAATCGCGTCCGGCTCTGCGGCTGCCGTTGCAGGCGGATTTACATCCGTTGTATGTATGCCGAACACAGACCCCCCGATTGATGACGCGACAAGCGTTGAATATATCCACAGGATGGGCAGACAAACAAGGAAAACCCACGTCTATGTTATGGGTACTATCACGAAAGGTAGAACAGGCGAGCAGCTCAGTGAAATGGGATTTATGGCTCAGGCTGGAGCAGTAGGTTTTACAGATGATGGCAGCGGCGTACAGAATGTAGCGACAATGCAAAGAGCAATGAAATATGCCTCAATGTTTAAGAATATTGTTTTGAGCCAGCACTGCCAGGACAATTCTCTGGCCGGTTCGGGAGTGATGAACGCAGGCTTTAATTCGACAACACTGGGATTGCCGGGCATCGACCCTCTTGCGGAAGAAATGATGATTTGGCGGGATATTCAGCTTGTGCGAAAAACGAATATGCGTTATCACGTCCAGCACGTTTCAACTGCAAAATCTATTGAACTGATTAGGCACGCTAAAAAGGATTGCCTGCCGGTAACCTGCGAAGTTGCGCCGCATCATTTGCTTTTGACAGATGATCACTGCCGCGATTACGATACCAATTATAAAGTAAACCCTCCGCTTAGAACCGCAAAAGATATCGAAGCGCTCAAACAGGCGATTCGCGAAGGCGTAGTCGATGCGCTGGCATCCGACCACGCTCCCCATTTGAAAAGTGAAAAGGAACTCGAATTTCTGGCCGCACCCTTTGGAATCGCAAGTCTCGAATGCGCACTTAGTCTTTACATCAAAGCATTGATTGAACCGAAAATTATCGATTGGCCCCAGCTTGCCTCGATTATGTCTGAAAAACCCGCGAAGATTATCAGCGTCGATAAAGGCACTCTGGGAAAAGGCAAACAGGCGGATGTAACTATCATCGACCCTGATTTTGAGTACACAGTGGACGTTGAGAGGTTTCACTCAAAGAGCAAGAATTGTCCATACAATGGCTGGAAACTAAAAGGCAAAGTCGAATATACAATTGTCGGCGGCGAAATAAGATACTCGGCACAGGGAATTTAATGTGCTGATTGTTGACGGTTATAATTTGCTGCGTACGGTGCAGAATCTGACTGAACATTCCTCAGAAATAACAGATATCCAGATTTGTCAGGTCATAAATGAGTATCTTTACAGGACAAAGAAAAAAGGCAGTCTGATTTTTGATGGTATTGGACCCAGAGACAAATCACCTTTCAATAATATGTTTTGCCTGGATATAATTTTTTCCGGCACAACCCGTGAAGCAGATGATATTATTGAAAAAATGATTCTTGACAGCAGCGCACCAAAGAATCTGACCGTCGTCAGCAGCGACAGAAGAATTAAAAAAGCTGCTGAAAAAAGAAAGGCTGAAGCTATTGATTGTGTCGATTTCTGGATGGCTATGCTGAAACAGCTTGAAAAGAAAGCAAAAAAGCCCGCCGAGCCGAAAGAGAAATTCGCGGGTTTAACCGAATCAGAAACGGAATTTTGGCTCAGGGAATTTGGATTTATAAAATAATTGGAGGTTAATATGGCTTATACAATTGGACTTGATTACGGAACGAATTCGGTAAGATGTGTTGTTGTAAACACAAAAAATGGAGACGAAATCGCAGCTTCTGTTGTCCCATATCCATCAGGAAAAAATGGAATTATCCTTGACCACTCCGACGCGAACCTCGCAAGGCAAAATCCTGCCGATTACATACTCGGCATCGAAGTAAGCGTCAATAATGCAATAATAAACGCAAAAACAAACGATAAAAAATTCTCCCCGGAAAAAATCATCGGCTTCGGCGTTGATACCACCGGCTCAACCCCAATCCCGGTCGATAGCGATGGCACTCCCCTTTCGATGTTGCCTGCATTTAAAAATAATCCAAACGCAATGGCATGGCTGTGGAAAGATCACACAAGCCACAAAGAAGCGGCGCAAATTACCGCTCTCGCTAAAAAGATGCATCCCGAATATCTCGCCAAGTGCGGCGGAACATATTCATCCGAATGGTTTTTCAGCAAAATTCTGCATTGTTTGAATATCGACAAAAAAGTCTTTGACGCTGCATACTCCTGGGTCGAATGCGCAGATTACATCCCGGCCGTCTTAGTCGGCGATACAAAACCCGAAAACCTCAAATGCAGCAGATGCGCAGCCGGGCATAAGGCAATGTTCAATGAAGACTGGGGCGGACTGCCTGCAAAAAGTTTCTTAAGTAAACTCAATCCTAAACTCGGCGCACTGCGGGATAGACTCTACAAACATACTTATTCAATCGATACGATTGCCGGCGGACTTTCCAAACAATGGGCGAACAAACTCGGCCTTATTGAAAATATTCCTGTAGCAGTCGGTGCTTTCGATGCACATCTCGGCGCAGTCGGCAGCGGTGTAAAAAATGGCACGCTTGTTAAAATAATAGGGACGAGTACATGCGATATCCTCGTCAGCCAGAAAAGAGGCAAACTAAAAGACATCCCCGGCGTTTGCGGAATCGTTGATGGCTCAGTACTGCCGAATTTCTGGGGGCTTGAAGCAGGCCAATCCGCCGTCGGCGACATTTTCAATTGGTATGTTGATTACATTCAACCCGGCGGAAAAATCGAAGGCTCGCACGAAGAACTAACCAAAAAAGCCGCAAAACTCAAACCCGCTCAATCTGGTTTGCTCGCTCTCGATTGGAACAATGGAAACAGAACAATCCTTGTTGACCAGAGGCTCACAGGTCTTCTTCTCGGCCAAACCCTCCATACAAAACCTGAAGAAATTTATCGCGCACTTATTGAGGCTACAGCTTTTGGAGCTTTGACAATTTTCAATCGTTTCGAAGAATACGGCGTAAAAATCAACGAAGTAATCAACTGCGGCGGAATCGCGGAAAAAAATCCAATGGTAATGCAAATTTACGCCGACATCACCGGCAGAGAAATGAAAGTCTCACGTTCTTCGCAAAGCTGCGCATTAGGTTCAGCAATTGCCGCCGCTGTAGTCGCAGGCAAAAAAGCCGGTGGATATGACGATTTCGCTTCGGCACAGAAAGCTATGTGCGGCGTAAAGAAAACAACGTATAAACCCATCGCGAAAAATAATAAAGTTTATTCAGAGCTTTACAAGCTATATAAAAAACTGCACGATGCTTTCGGCATAAAGAACAGTAAAATTATGCTTTCGGATATTATGAAAGAATTATTAAGGCTTAAAGAAGAGGCAAATAAATAATGCTCGATCAATTAAAAAAATCCGTTTGCAAGGCGAATTTAGAACTTCAAAAACAAAATCTTGTCATTTACAGTTGGGGCAACGTCAGCGGCATTGACAGAAAAACGGATGTAGTCGCCATAAAACCAAGCGGAGTAGCTTATGATAAATTAACTCCGGAAAAAATCGTTCTTCTCGATTTGAAAGGTAACGTTATCGAAGGAAAATTAAAACCATCTTCGGATGCGCCCACCCATCTCGAGATTTACAGGAATTTTCCGGAAATCGGCGGCATCTGCCACACTCATTCGACTTATGCGACAATGTGGGCACAGGCCTGCCGTGAAATCCCTCCGCTGGGAACAACTGGAGCTGATTATTTTTACGGTGCTGTGCCTGTTACTAAAGCTTTAACAAAATCGCAGATTAAAAATGATTACGAGTTGAACACCGGCAAACTGATTGTTAAAAGATTTAAAAACATCGATCCGCTCGAAATGCCCGCCTGTCTGGTAGCTTGTCACGGCCCTTTTACATGGGGAGCAACTCCTGAAAAAGCGGTTGAAAATGCCGTTATACTTGAAAATACCGCTAAACTCGCTTTCGGAACAATTATGCTGAATCTCGATATTCTCCCTATTTCAAAAAATCTGCTCGACAAGCATTTCTTCCGTAAGCACGGCAAAAACGCATATTATGGGCAAAACACTTGATTATGTTAATTATCACGCATATTATATTGAGGAAATTTTTATAGGAGTTGTTAAAAATGGCAAAAATGACATTCGGAGTTATCGTAGGCAACAGAGGGTTTTTCCCGGCAAGCTTAGCGCAGCAGGGTCGTCAGGATATTCTCAATGTTCTGAAAAAAGCAGGCTGTGAGGCTGTTTGCCTTACAGATAAAGATACAAAATTCGGCAGTGTCGAAACTTACAGCGATGCTCAAAAATGCGCTGAGTTGTTCGACAAAAACGCCGACAAAATTGACGGCATCATCGTTACTCTGCCGAACTTCGGCGACGAAAAAGGTGTTGCTGAAGTTATTAAAAGCTGCGGCCTGAACGTTCCGATTCTAATACAGGCAGAGTCCGACGATAATACGAAAATGAAAATCGAAAACAGACGCGATTCATTCTGCGGAAAAATCAGCGTTTGCAATAATCTTCGTCAATCAGGCGTTCCTTTCACACTTACTAAATCGCATACAATGAAAGTTAAATCGCTTGAATTCAAAAAAGAACTCGACTTCTTTGCATCAGTTTGTCGAATCGTCAAAGGCCTTAATAATGTACGCTTCGGGGCAATCGGCGCAAGAACAGGCGCATTCAATACTGTCCGCTACAGCGAAAAGATTCTCGAACTCGCCGGTATTTCAGTGGAAACAATCGACTTGTCTGAAATTTTCGGCAGAACTGAAAAGATGGATAATAGCGAACAAATCGTTAAACAAAAAATTGCTTCTATACAGGATTACGTCACCACTAGCGGCATACCTGACGACGCTCTTATGAGAATGGCGAAATTCTCATGCGTAATTGACCAGTGGGCAAGCGAGTTGAACCTCGCCGGCACTGCGATTCAATGTTGGACGAGTATGGAAGAATTCTTCGGCGTTGTTCCTTGCACTATCATGAGCATGATGAGCCAGTCGCTTATGCCAAGCGCCTGCGAAGTCGATATAACCGGCCTTTTGGCAATGTACATCCTTCAGCTCGCAAGCGGTTCGCCAAGCGCTCTGCTCGACTGGAACAATAATTTCGGAAATGACCCCGACAAATGCGTACTGTTCCATTGCAGCAATCTTCCCAAATCGTTTTTCAAAACTGCAAAAATGGATTACCAGGCAATCATCGCAGGTTCAGTCGGCAAACAGAACACTTACGGCACAATCGTCGGCAAAATCGCTCCCAACAAAACAACTTTCTGTCGCGTCACCACAGACGATACAGCCGGTATTCTCACTGGATATGTAGGTCAGGGAGAATTTACCGCAGACAAACTTAATACTTTCGGCGGCTATGGTATTTTAAAAGTGAAAAACCTCCAGACACTTTTACAGCTTATCTGCCAGGAAGGTTTCGAACATCACGTTGCCGCAAATATAAGCTCTAAAGCTGACGCTATTACCGAAGCTTTGGAAAATTATCTCGGCTGGGAAATTTATCATCATCAATAGATTTGATTCTCTATGGTTTTTAGAAAATGAAACTAATCGCAAAAGAATCACGGCTTAGAGGCAATGTCGCTATTCCTGCGTCAAAATCGCACACAATCCGCGCTGTCGCAATCGCGTCTCTGGCTGATGGTGAAAGCCTCATAAGAAATCCGCTCATTTCGGATGACGCGATAAGTGCAATTAAATGTTACGGTATGCTCGGCGCTAAAGCAGACTGCTCGGATAAAGCCTGCTGGAAAATCACCGGCACTGGCGGGAAATTAAAAGCACCTGCTGAAATTATCGATGTCGGAAATTCGGGTACAACTCTGCGGCTTGCGACAGGGTCAGCTTCTCTGATACCTAAAGGACAAAAAGTAACATTCACAGGTGATTCGCAGATTCAGACAAGACCGATTCAGCCCCTTCTCGATTCTTTGAACGAACTTGGTGCGAAAGCAAAAAGCATAAAAAATAATGGCTCGGCCCCAATCGAAATCCAAGGTCAAATCAATGGAGGCAAAACAACAATCGAATGTTTCACAAGCCAATATCTAAGCAGTCTGCTTCTCGCGGCACCATTGGCACCCAAAGATACTGAAATAATTGTCCCTCTCCTCAACGAACCTGACTACGTGAAAATAACCCTTGATTGGCTCGACTGGCAAGGCATTGAATATGAAAATTACAATATGAAGCGTTTCATAATCAAAGGCAATCAAAAATTCAAAGCCTTTGACAAGCAGATTCCAGCCGATTTTTCTAGCGCGACATTTTTCCTTTGCGCCGCCGCTATCCTCGATTCTGATATCACAATCACCGGTCTCGATTTTTCAGATAGCCAGCCAGACAAAGCCGTTGTTGATTATCTCAAAAAAATGGGGGCAAAAATCGAAATTACTTCCGCGGGTGTCCGCGTTCAATCAAGTCAACTAAAGGGCGTTGATATAGATATGAACAGAACACCGGACGCCCTGCCGGCAATGGCCGTAACAGCAGCATTTGCACAGGGAACCACAAGATTCCTAAACGTCCCGCAGGCAAGAAAAAAAGAAACTGACCGGATAAAATGTATGGCCGAAGAACTGACAAAATTAGGAACGAATGTCGAGGAACTTCCCGACGGCCTGATTGTTCACGGCAGCAAACTTCATTCCGCAAACCTTGATGGTAGAGGCGACCACAGAATTGTTATGTCCCTTGCAATTGCGGCGATGGCTCTCAGTCAGCCGTCAACAATCGATACCGCCGAAGCAATGAACGTTACATTTCCGGATTTTGCCAATCTTATGAAGCATCTGGGGGCAGATATAAATTTATCAGCCTGATTCCGAAATTGACTTGAACAATTCTTCCCTTTTTTTTATACTGCTTTACTCGGAATTAATTAAAATGGTTAAAAAGGAGATACTATGTTAGGTTGTCATTTTGGACGAATGTTTCAGGTATCAGTCGCAGGCGGGTCATATCAGGATGGCCTTTCCGCTGTAATTCAAGGCTGTCCCCCTGCTATGGCGATTAGCGAGCAGGAAATATACGGCGATTTACTTTTGCGAAAGCCCGGCGCAGATGAATTAAGTTCACCTCGCAAAGAGCCGGATTTGCCCGTAATTTATACAGGTATTAATGCTGCCGATACAGTCGAAGACGCAAAAAACAAGGGATTGACAAATGGCACGCCTTTGACAATTCTCATCCCAAATCTCGACAGGCATTTCATTCACGTCAAACAATATCAGGACACCAACCGCACTCCCCGCCCGGGACACGCTTCTTATGCTTCATTTCTAAAATACGGTCCTGCGGACGATTCAATCGGCGCTGGAATTTTCAGCGGCAGATATACCTCCACGATTGTCGCAGCAGGCTGTGTCGCCAAAAAAATTCTTCAAAAATGCGGCATTGAAGTTTTCAGTTTTGTAAAAGAACTTGCGGGCGTTAGATGCGGAAATATCGATAGCTCAAAAGCATTGAAATATACTCAAAACTATAAAAAAATGAGATGTGACCTCGATCCATTTTATCAGGAAGTTTATGCCAAAGGCAGAATAAACGCAGATATGCGTTTCCTTGAAAAAATGGTTGTCTTTGCTCAAATTGAAAAGGAAATAGACCTGATTCGAGACAAAGCTCCAAAAATAGATGTCAAAAAAATTATTGAAAAATATGGCGTTCATCACATCCTGAATTGTCCCGACATAGAGACTGCGGAAGAAATGGTAAAAGCCTGCAATAAAATTTCAGCACAAGGAGATTCAGCAGGTGGAGTTGTGGAAGTCATCGTAACCGGCGTACCAGTAGGTCTCGGGGAACCGGTATTCGATAAACTTGACGCACAACTTGGCCAAATGCTTGGCATAGGCGCTGTTAAAGGTGTTGAAATCGGAGCTGGTTTCGCTGTAAAAAATATGACAGGTTCACAAAACAACGACCAGATGCATTCTGAAAACGGCAAAGTCATATTTGATTCTAACAACGCCGGCGGCATCACAGGTGGGCTCTCAACAGGTCAGGATATTGTTGTCAGACTTGCAGTAAAGGGCACTCCGACTATTGATAAGCCGCAGCATACAATTGATAAATACACCCTCGAAAACAAAAATCTCGCTGCGATTACAAGACGAGACCCGACAATTGTTGCGCGAGTCTGGCCGGTAGCTGAAAATTATACCGCGATGATAATCCTTGATAATCTTATGATGCATTATGGTTATCAGAATATTAAGCAGAAGTTTGAAAAATAAAACACAAAAAAAGGCCGACGTCAAAGTCGGCCTTTTTAATTTAATTCAAATTAATCCTATCTTTCTTTAAGTGGGGCGAAATATTCTTCTTCGTATTCCTGTTTTATAATAATCGATGGCTTAACAAGAATCAGCAGAACATCCTGATCTTTCACTTTGCTGCGATTGCTGAACAGTCTGCCGATAAGAGGAACCTTTGAAAAGCCCGGTACGCCGGATTCCTTGTTTATTTCCGCGCCAAGTTTCTGACCGCCGATCAGCAGTGTCCCGCCATCCGGAACGCTTACGCGTGTTCGAATATCGGATACTTCTGAAACTGGAAGCGTAACATTAAATTGCTCACCGGTAGTATCAGAAAAAACCGGGAACAGAGTATCAAGGTTTACCTGGGTATAGTTCGCCAGAATTAAAAGAACTACATACTTTTTATCTGCTGTAACTGTCGGTGTTACGTTTAATGTTACACCACCGACAATCCATTCAGCAGTTGGATTTGCAATAACTCTTGTCGGCTGATCCTCGCCTGCAACTGTTATATCTTCGAATTCATAATCCGAGATATATGCTGCTTCTCTTAAAACACTGATATTTGCACGTTCGCCGCTTAGAACTGTTACTCTCGGTGCAGTCAGAACTTTTGCGTCACGATGTGCCTGTGTTGCTCTGATAAGAAACCTGATTTGCAAATCATCATTAAATAAATTTAAGCCAATGGCGCCAATTCCGCCTCCAAGCTGTGGGGCGCCAATGATGCCTGCGGGTGTTGTCGAGATATTGCCCGGAATTGATGTCGCACCAGGCAGCGAAAAGTTCGAAGAATCCTGAAGAATAGCTATATCATCTGTAAAGGGGCTGCCGGTTCGAAGCAGAATATCTGTATCGATACCAATGTCCTCAAGGAAATTTTCTGTTACGAATAAAAATCTTGCCTCAATTGCTACTTGCAATCCTTTGGAATCACGTAAATCACTCAAAAGTTTTTCTATTTGCAAATGAACCTGCGGAGACTGACTTATAATTAGTGTATAACTATTTGTCGTCCTCACAATTGAACCTTCACCGCCGTTAATTAACCATGTATCAGGAGCAATTGTTTCCTGTATGATTGTGACTATATCGTCAGTATTTTCATCCATTAACTGTTCAGAATCTTCTGTCCCGCCGGTGTTGCCCGAACTTTGCGAAATACTGCCGCCGCCTCCGCCGCCGCCCTGACCGCCTGTTTGTGTCTGGGTAGGTTCGAAGTTCGCTGATGCGCCGACAATTTCACTTATGTCATAAACCTGCGTAATTAATTTTGTGCCCGGAAGGGATTCTCTCGTAGCTATTGTTATGTAGCCTTCCTTAACGACAAAATCTATATTCGCTACACCGCCTGAAATCGAAGTCAGCATTATTCTTAACGTTTCACCGACAGGAACTCCCGCAAAACCCTGCATTCCTATTGGAGCATCCTGTTCAATATAAGCATTATCGGAAAGGTCATTCCAAAGAACGATAATCTTCAAAGGAGGATCGACTGAGTTTCTGATAATCTCTATCGCTTCATTGAACGGCGTATCAGGTGTAAGTGCGCTCAAATCAACGAGGGTTTCAAGTTGTTTATAAACATCTGAATCAGCTTGTGAAAGCCCTGTAATTACAGTAGCTTTTCTTTTAGCTGATATGTCCTGCCAGTTACGCGGATATGTCATCAGGTCCGCATGAGGAATCATCGATCGTTGAACATCCGTGAAAACGGCCTCCTCCTGGCGGCCGATCTCACGTTTTATCTCAAGCTGCGTCCGAAGATTTATTATATCCTGGAGCATTTGTTTATTTATCGCGCCTTCTCTGCTTGTTGGATCGATCGCTAAAAGCGTTTCAATCTGAGCTAATGCTTCTTCATATCTTTGCTGTTCCTGGTATTCAGTAGCTCTTGCAAGAAGATCCTGTATTCTCTTTTGTTTGTCTGCTGCCTGCTGTGCTCTTAGTTTCTCTTGGGCGCTTTGAGCCTCGGCTCTCGACTGCTCGGCCTTCTGACGTTCTATTTCACTCTGGCGAGCATTAATATCTTTTGTAAGCTGTTCTAACGTAGCTGTATATTGTTTGTAATCTTCATCGCCCAGCAGCATTTTATTTCTTTCGACTACTGCCGATGCTCTTGAAATCTCATCTTTAGCGTATGCAAATTCGCCTTTACTGGCATAATCTTGTGCTTTAGCGACTGCTTCATTTACAACTGCTTTTGTATAACTCTGCTGAACTCTCTGTTTCTGTTTTACAGTCTCTATATAGTTTTCTTTTACTTGTTCTTCGGTCGGAGCCGGAGCCGCTGGTCTTTCAGGTTCATCCATTGGTGCTGCCGGTGCTTGTTCCTGTTGCGGCTGCTCAACCGGGGTTGGAGTCTGTGATGGTTTATTTACATCGTTTGCTTCAGGTACAAATTTTATATATTCGTTATTGACACCAGGCTGTTGTGCCTGTTTTTGCTGCATTTCAGATTTCTGGTCAAGGGCTGCTATTTCAGCATCAACTGCTGATATTTCCTGTGCGGTAAGTTTGCCGGTTTGTTTAGCTTGTAAATATTTCTCTCTCGCCTGGTAATATTTTCCTTGTGCGGAAAGGGTTCTGGCTTGTGTGAGCAGTTCTGCCGCTACATTCTGTGTAACCGGCTGACTGACCTCTCCTGCGCCTGCCTGCAAATTCAAAGATTTCAGAAGTTCTGCAAGCCTGTTCTGGTCGGCGGGACTAAGATAATCTTTATAATTTTCTGCCTTCCTGGCTGTCGCTTTGGCGTCTTCATTCAATCCGCGGTTAAATTGTTCGTAAGCAATGTCAAGAAAGAGTTTACCCTGTTGCTGCATGGCTTGTGTTTTGGCTGCTGTATTTTCAACTGCAAAGCACGTCGATGATGCCGAGCTAATGACTATTACTGCCGCCGCAATTACCACTAAAAGCCATCTTACTTTAGATACACCAATAGACACTGGTCGTCTCCTATATAATTTTAGAGTTAAAGTTTAAGATGCTCAGGCAACATCCCTAATTTACCAAACCGTCCGGCTTCAATATTGCCGAAACTACGGCTCTTATTGAGATTAGCTATTTTAACACAGCAATCTGCGTTTTTCAAGCTAAATATTACCTCTACATAGGTGTTTTTCATAAGAGCCTGCTTTTCTTTGTTTCTTTTTCCTGAACATTTAATTAATATTTCGTTTATTACTTCGGCTGCTTAGGCATGCCTGTAGAGTAAAATTTTTAATTATTTTACGTTTTTTTTACTTTATATTTTTTGATAATTGCCTAAATACAATGAACTTATGAAAAACAATGCGATTAAATCTCAATTAATCAGTCTTGCCCTCGAAACCACGGGACGGATAGGCTCTGTAGCCATAGGAATCGATGGTAATTTATCGGACGAAAAAACCTTTTCAGCCCCGCTTCGCCATAACGCCGAACTATTTGATGCAATAAATTTACTTTTGAATGAAATTGGCAAAACAGCTAACCAGACACAACAAGTCTTTATTTCTATTGGCCCCGGCAGTTTCACAGGCATAAGAATTTCTGTAACTCTCGCCAAAATGATGGCTCTCGCCGCCGATTGTAAAATCGTCGCCGTAAATACCAGCGACGCGATGGCTCTCAATATTGAAGATGATTGCATAAATAAAATCGCAACTGTAATTGATGCCAAACGCGGCCAGTTCTTTATCGCCGTCTTTAAAAGAAATAATAATTCATGGGAGAAAATTTTATCGGACTGTATGCTGACCCCCGAACAGTTCAAAGAGATATTTGATAACGAAAAAATTTATCTGCTCGGCGAAGGTCTTCTTTACTATGCAAAAAAATTTGAAACAGAAAATATTAAGATATTAAATGAAAAATTCTGGTCGCCAAAAGCTTCGAATGTATTTAAACTGGGAACACAAATGGCTTCAGAAGGAAAATTCGTTGACCCGGTCGAGCTTGTACCTTTATATATACGAAGACCAGAAGCCGAAGAAAATTTAGAAAAACAAAAAAATTCAGAGCCCTAAGCGTAAGCGCAGGGTAAAAAGGACTCAACATGGCTCAGGAAGAACAGATTTTAGTAATAAAAAGAGAAATCCTCGATCAGCTCGGTACGTTTCACGGCCTGATGTTCGATGTGCAGCGTTATCTCGAAAAAATATTCGCACCCGGTGTATGTTCATTTATGCCCCGCTCGCAAGCCGAAAAAGACCCCTCTTTCAAGCAGTTGATACCTTATGTCATAATGTGCAGCGATGGTAAAATTTTAAATTACGTCCGCGGCAAACGCGCCGGCGAAACCCGCCTTGTCTCAAAACGTTCTATCGGCATCGGCGGCCACATCAACCCAATCGATTGGACTCTTTTCAGCAACGATACACGTCAAACGTATTTGGAAGCAGTCCAGCGTGAAATCGCCGAAGAAGTCTCAGTAGAAACAACATACACGAACAATATCGTCGCGCTTTTAAATGATGATACCAACGAAGTCGGCCAGGTCCATCTCGGCGTTGTCCATTTATGGAAATTGAATGAGCCGAAGGTCGAACGCAAAGAACAGATGATTACTCAAGTGTCGTTTATGTCCCCTGCCGAACTGCTGCAAGTCAATGATACTCTCGAAACATGGTCTCAGCTTTGCCTCGCCGGCATAGAGAAGATGACAAAAAAATGAAAGTTCAATACTTTGTAGAGGCAGACCTATGTGTCTGCTCAGTTTAATATTCTCTTTATTTCTTTTCCCCAAACAAGGTTAGCGCACTCGCTCTTGTGATATTCACATCGACAAACTGCCCTGCCAGATTCGCCGGCCCGTCGAATACAACGATAAAATCTCCCGCAGTCCTGCCGATAAGTTGCGGCAGTTCTTTACCATTTGCACTATCGAGATGCCCTTTTTTGCTCGTTCCATCAACAAGCACTTTCACCGTCTTGCCGACAAACGTTTTATTTATTTCCTCGCTGATTTTTTCCTGAACAGCCAGCAATTCGATATTCCTTTGCTTCTTTATTTCATTCGGCACATCATCGGCGAGTTTTTCATCAGCCCTCGTCCCAGGTCGAGGCGAATATTTAAAAATGTAGCTGTTTTTATATTGTGCCTTTTCAATTAGTTCCGCGCTTTTTCTAAAATCCTCATCGCTCTCACCCGGAAAACCGACAATAAAATCGCCCGCAACAGCTATATCAGGTACAATCTCTTTTGCTTTATTAATTATTTCAAGATACTCTTCGCAGGTATAACCTCGATTCATCGCCTTTAGAATTCTATCAGACCCGCTTTGTGCCGGTATATGCAGATACCTGCAAACTTTTGGCAAATCGATTATCGCCTGAAAAATTCGTTCATCGAAATTCCGAGGATAGCACGTAACAAATTTTATCCATTCGACTCCCTCTATTTTGCTTACTGCATAAAGTAAATCCGCGAACGAAAGTTTTTCCGTTTTATATGAATTAACCGTCTGCCCAAGCAGCGTTACCTGCTTAACTCCCGCATCGGTAAGTTTCTTTATCTGCGTTATTATTTTTTCCGCAGGTCTCGAAACCTCCGGCCCCCGAACGTAAGGCACAACACAATAAGAACAGAAATTATTACATCCGTGCATCACACGAACATAAGCCTGCGCCGGCAGATTCTCCTCAACAGAATCAAAATCCTGCTCGAAATCATCAAGAGTCGACAAAATCTCTGATTCCGCCTTTTGCCTGATATTCTCACTCACAGCTTTTTGTTTTTTTGTATTTTCAATCGCACCATTTACAAGCCTAGGCAATTCAGGTATCTGCATCGGCCCGCAAACAATATTAACAACCGGATGATTAAGTAAATCTTCTTTAAGCCTTTGCGCCATACACCCGAACACTGCGACTATAAGCTTTGGATTCGTTTTCCTGATGTGCTTCATATGCCCCAGCAGCGAAAGCACTCGTTCTTCCGCATGATTGCGCACAGAGCATGTATTTACAAGAACAACATCCGCCTCGCCAACTTCTTCAGTAAATTCAAATCCACCCTGCAAAAACGAATTGACCACAAGGTTACTGTCAAGCTTGTTCATCTGACAACCAAAACTCCGGAGGAATATTTTCATAGCACCCCCGCGATTGGATTTGCCGCAGCAAATTTGATTGCATATTTTCTTACAAGTTTTTCTTTCTTTTTACGAGTTAATGTCTTAATTTCTTTTTCTCCGTTTAAAGCACTTTTATAATATTTGTATTCTTTAGCATAAGCCAGTGTTGCAGGCAGCTTATTTCTAACGTATTTTGCCCCCTTACCACTATTATGCAGAGCAATCCTATTTTCAAGATTGCTTGTATATCCTGTATAGAATGTCCCATCGTTACATCTTAAGATATAGACCCAGTACTTCCCTATACGAATCGGAACCTTAGACATAAATCAACGCTGCTTTTTATTAATTTTAATTATTTCTTTAATGCTGTCATTTAATTTTTTATTAAATTCTTTCGGCCGTTCAAGCATAACAAAATGCCCGCAGTCTTTTATAATCATCACTTCAAAAGAAGACATATACCTGCGATTTGCCTCTGGATTCGTCGGCCAAAGGTCGGCATTAACACATCGAACAGGAACTTTAACTTCTTTGAAAATTTTGGCAATTCCTTTATTTTCAAATTTTCTAACATATTCTTTAAATGTACTTATAGCAACATCCGGAGGTTCGCACGACATATCATCAATAATCCATTTTTTCAACTCCGGCCTGATATTCCTGCCAAACATCGTCTCAACAAACTTTTTAACCTCACCCTTAAAATCTTTTTCAAATCCATCGACCATTTGCTTAAACATCTCTTCCGGCATTGTATCTTCGACATTCTGTATTGAATCGGCTCCAATAATACCAATGACCCTGTCCGGCATAAGTCTCGCCGCTTCAGCGACAATTTCACCTGACATCGAATGACCAATCAATATTACTTTCTTCGCATTGACATTTTCGACAACCGCTTTTACATCCTGCCCGAAAGCTTCAAGAGTATATTCTTTTCGATTCTGTTCTGAATTGCCATACCCTGCTAAATCGACTGTTACGACTTTGTATTTTTTCGCGAATTCAGGAACCTGATATTTCCAGTACCTGCTGTCACAACTCCATCCATGAACAAAAACAAGTGTCGTATCGCCTTTGCCAAATACATTATAACTTATTAATTGCCCATCGAACGATGGAACTATAAAATTTTCCGCATCGCAACGAAATGCCGGACATAATAATGATATAATGAAAACTGCCGCAAACAAATTTTTTATATTTTTCATTTTTCCCATCCTAAAATTGATTTTCTTCTGATTATACATTATTTTAAGTTATATTCACTAATTTGAAACTATAAGTTTCCAATACTTCAGTTTGATACAGCTTTACATGTTTAAGTTGTGATTGCTCCATTAACTTTCTTATTGCCAGTTTTAATCCCTCATCTGTGTACAACCCGAAAATAACTTCCCTTATCGACTCCGGGTTCAACCGTAAAAACCATGTTTTCATACCATGGAAGTCTTTAAGGCACGCTAAATTTTGCTTTTCTAAGTTCGTTAAACAGCTTTCATTAAATATTGTGCGGAATTCTTGTTCGTATGCCCATTCATCCGATTTGGTCAATGCAATTTTTTCGAAATATTTCTCGACAGAACCGCTGCTGTCGAAATCTTCTAAAATATTTATCCTTGGCCTTTGTTTGGAATAGCTTACAGGATGCATCCCTAAGCCATGCAGTTGTATCCTGTCAAAATCAAGGCCGATTATCGCACCTTTATGCTTATCTGCGTAATTAGCCCACATTACAATACTTCTTGCCTCCTTCGATACAGACAACAGGAAACTTTTTTGTTTTGCGTCGTGAATTAATTTTCGTATCGCCTCTTCAAGTTTCTTTTGAATCTCACCATTTTCAAATTGTTCATTTGATTTTTCTGATTCGAGCATCTTTTTATTTTTTATTGCAGATATATATAACGCTTCAATTGCAGGTTTATCATTTGGACAATAGAAAACCGGCAAACATTCCAGCGGGTCATTTACTTCTGAAATATATGGCAGTTTTAATTCTAACGCTCCAATTATATTTACAATGCCCACCTGATCACAATATTTATATAAAATATTCATATTGCTAAACCTCTATTATTTTCGCTCCTAACGATTCTAATTGCTGCCTGACATCAGGTCGTTTTTGTATTATTTCACCAGATGTGCCCGCATTAGCCGCAAGTACAGATTCAAATTTCATACCCGTATAATCAGCCGTCAGCGAAAATGGTTTTTCGAGAGCATCAAGCCCGATATCTTCAAATGCACTGGCAAGCACAACCATCGTTTTGCCTTTCAAAGGTGTTTTCATCGTGCCGGCATCGTTGTCCCATTTATAAAGCGAAAACATCCTGTCGAAAACAAGTTTTATCTGTGCGCTTGCCCCGAAGAAATACAGCGGCGTTGCAAAAACAATCACATCGGCATCTGCCATTTTCACCAAAACGGTTTTAGCATCATCATCGATGCAGCATTCGTATTTTTCAATCTTCTGGCACTTCCGGCAGGATATACACCCGTTTACTTTATATTTCAAAAACGCCGTATTAACAATTTCAATTTCTGCTCTCGATTTTATCGCATCAGTGAACCATCCAACCATTATAGAAGTGTTCCCGTCCTTTTTCGGACTCCCATTCAGTATCAAAATCTTCTTGGCCATATTTTAATCCCTTCTTTTGAAGCACATAACGTCCATAACATAAAGAAACACTTTACTAAAATCAAAACAATATTCTTGACTAGGTATTATACAAAGTTATAATAGGATAGGAAAAGTAAAGATTATAATTTTAAGTTTTTTTGGGATGGCGGTACTTCCGGTGCGATTGCCTATGACAGCGCCGATAGTCATAACAGCACAATTGGCGGAAACCCAGCATGATCTGCCGATGGCAAAATCGGCGGCTGCCTCGACCTTGACGGGTATAATGACAATGCAAATTTTGGAAATATCAGCCCTTTAAATTCATCCAATGCCAATTTCAGTATTTCGTGCTGGTTCAAAACCGAAGGCATTCACGACCTTAAGGAAGGAACCGGCCAATCAGAATATTTGCTCAAAAGCATTCCAGGAACATGCTCAGGGATAGTTGCCACATCAACAAATATAATTCTTGGAACGTTAGCAAGCGGAAATTATTGTTATCAAACATTTAATGGTAAAATCGATGATATGAGAATATACGATTACGCTTTAAACACAGATGAAGTTGCACAGCTTTATGAAATTCCTGAACCGGCCTCTGTATGTTTATTTAGCGTTATTGGATTAATATTGAGAAAAATTAAAAATGCTAAATAATCTATAAATTCTTTCGATTAATGCCATGTTAAGGCTAATATGGTGTTAATTTTAACATGGCATCTTAAATCAATTTAAATTCTCTAAACTAAACAGTTCATAAACAAGACCATCAGAAAATTCGGCCAAGAGTTTCATATTACAAAAACTTCTCAATTCATCCGGTTCATAAAAATTCTTTCTGATATTAGGCAAATGCCATACAAGATAAACATGTTCATTTTCTTTAAAGCTATCCAGTAAATTTTTTATAGAGTTTTCATTAATTTTACGAGTCGTTTCTGGAGTACCTCCTTCTTTCATATATTTTTGTGGTGAAACCTCGCATTCGTAATAAGTCCAAATGAAAAAAGGGGGTGATTCATTTGAAAAAAATTTACCTTTTAGTTTCATTTCTTTTACCCAAGCAAATGCTTGAGAGTTTCTAAAAGAACTTTTATTATACCCGTCAAAACCCTGATGGTAAGAAGAATAAGCCTGTGCAATTACGATATTTGCCTCTGAAGATAGCCAAACGCCTAAAAACAATGCAATTATGATAATAGACACAAATTGGCATGATGGCTCTTTTTGATTTTTACCAATATTTGTTTTCATTCGCATGCTAATGTATAAGAAATACATAAATATGGACAATAAAGGAATAAACAATGGACTCAAATATCTATCACTTAAAGGGCTTAAAACAATTTTAGTGCAGGAAGAAATTATCATATAACCATATAGAAATATAAAAAGGATTTGACATGTTAAAGAAAAATCGAAAGGTTTTTTCTTATAAATAAAAAATTTATAAGCAAGAAAAAGACCAAAGCTTAATATTAAAAATAATAATAAAATAAAAACAAACCATCCCGATAATAATTGGGCGGGATATAGTGGTAAAAACCAATAATTTATTGCTTTACCAGTTAATTCAAGGTTATGCGAAAGAGTCAACGACGCTTCCAATCTTTCTCCTGTAAATGTTTTTGTAAGGAGATAATTTCTCATTATCCATATCAATAGCGGAATAGATGTTACAAATCCCCACAAGGAGGCTCTTACAATTTTACCAATATATGTTCCTTTGATCTTGAAGAAAATATAAAAACAGCCTATAGGGACAAGGACAACTCCAGGATAACGCGTTAAGGTTGCAATGCTTGTGACTATTGCAAGCAAAATTAATCTCCAGTCGAATTCTTCCTTGCAATAACCTAAAACTAACATGAAAATACAAATTTCAGCGATAAAAAATGGTTCGCTCCATGCATTACTATGCACATGAAATAAGGGCTTTGCGAATATTACTAATAAGGCGTTTATTGTCGCTACAACTGCAGAATTGCTGATTTTTAACAACCACATCGAAGATGTGAAAATAATGATAATAAAGGATAAAACATTGATTAAACTGAATACAGAAAGATAGTCCATCCCGAGAAAATGGAAAAATGCCATTAAGACGCTAAAAAAAGGCGGCCATGAAACTATTGGTTTTCCCGTGATATCTAAAAATCCTTTGCCCTCAACAAGAGACTTAGCGGCAGCAATATATTGAGCAGAATCAGGAGACATTCCAACGCCATTAAAATTTGTGCACGTGAGTAAAAATAATCCCCCTAATAATGAAAAAAAAGAAATAAGGATAATTGTTTTTTTTTGCGATTTCTGTAACATATCATCTTTCATTTTTTACCTTTTCGTATCCTTTTGAATAATTGCAATAACCGATAAACCAAACGGAAGCGAAATATTATTCTTTAAAAAAAATCTTTCTAAACTAAATATATTTTTAAGAATTGCATTAATACCGAATTTTGGCAGACTCAAATCTCCAGATGCAGACGGAGAGAACTTTTTTCTGATAAATCTTTCACACAAAGCAATTGGAAACAAAAAACAATTAATATAACTCGCCAATATCACATTGCATTGAGAAAAACTTTTGAACAATTTTATAATATCATTTTTGTTGTAGCGTTTTTTGTGATGATGAAATTCGTCTCTTCTTGTCCAAAGCCACTGATATGCAGGAACAGTACAAATCAGTAATCCTCCCGGCTTTAATATCCTAAATACTTCTGAAAGTACTTTTTTCTCGTCTTCAACATGTTCTAATACGTCTAATAAAGTTACACAATCAGCTGAGTTGTCATTCAATTCTATTTTCTGAGTTATTTCAGAATTAAAGGCTTTAACACCTCTTTTTCGGCAATACTCAAGTGCAAGATTGTTCGATTCAAATCCTAGTGCATTATAACCGCATTTAGATAAATCCATCAGCATCATTCCGCAGCCGCAGCCTAAATCATAGACTTTTATATCTTTCTCCGGACTATTTAGCGGTAGATATTTTTTTATCAAAGAAAGCACTATTTTTCTTTTTGCGCAAAACCACCAATGCTTCTGTTCCATCTTAAATATCTCATCATAGAGATAGCTTTCCATTAAACCTTGGCCTTTTTTAGAAGTTCAATTCTCGCTTCATAACCCTTCGGCAGCGATTCGGACTGCTCTGCAATTATATATAATGGTCGGTTTTGAGAATGAGTGTAAATGCGTCCCACATACTCTCCTATTAAGCCCATAACAAAAAGCTGTACCCCGCTAAGAAAAAAAATCGCACTTGTCAGAAGGGCATATCCTTCCATTGGCATCGCAAAAAATATTCTTTGAACTACTATTATTCCCAGCATAATTATTGAAAAAAAACATATAATTATTCCAAAAACAAGAACAATTCTCAATGGAACCGTTGAAAATCCGAGAAAAGCATCCATTGCCAGAAGACTTCTTTTAATTAGATTGTATTTACTTCTGCCCGAAAACCTTTCATCACGATCATATAAAACAGCACACTGTTTATAACCAACCCACGATATCAAACCGCGAATGAACCTGTTCTGTTCTCTGCATGTAAGCAGTTGTTCAGCAACGCAGCGATCGATTAATCTGAAATCTCCGGTATCCAGAGGCATATCTATATGGCTGACTAATTTGAATACTCTATAGAACATCCAGGAAGTTAATTTTGTTATACTATTTTCGCCGATTCTATTCCGTCTTTGTGCATATACTATTTGATAACCTTGTTTCCATTTTTGTATTAGTTCCGGAATTAATTCTGGTGGATCTTGCAAGTCTGCATCTATTACAACTACTGCATCACCCACAGCATGGTCAATGCCGGCTGTAGTTGCCGCCTCATGTCCGAAGTTTCGGCTGAATGATATGAACTTTACATTTTCTTTGGCTTTCTCAAATGAATGTAAAATATCAAGAGTCTCATCATTACTCCCATCGTTTACAAAAATAAATTCGAATTTTTCTTCGATATTTTTTTCTATACTGAAAAGTCGCGTTGCCAAAGTCTCCAGGCATTTGGCTTCGTTATAAATAGGAATAATGATAGATATAAGCGACATAAAAAAAGATTTAACCTCAAAAAATCATTTTACAATTATAAATCCTTTAAAATCACTTTAAGTCTATTCTAAATCATCTCTTGTTGCAAATGTTTTTCAGAAAAAGGTAATTAGTCCCGCTGTCTTCCTGAAAGAAGAACGATATCTCTTAGCTGTTCGACTTTTTTCGCCGCAAACCACCATTTTCGAATTCTGATTTGCTCACAATATGTGCAATAGACATCAGCGCACGCAGATGGTAATTTCTTCATCCAAAGATCCGAGCAGGATAAACGCCGTCTTTACCGGCTCATTCAGTTTTTTCTACACCTTCCCGGACTGCAGCGTCTGTAACAGCCAATCTTGTATCCCTGTCAGCACCATTTGAACTGCGACCGCCGCAACGATTAAACCCGTTATTCGAATAAGCGGCCCGAACACTTGGAATCGCTCTAATGTTTTGCCAATCCAGATTGATGATAGCATAATAAAAAAATTCATTATGACAGCCGCAGTCAACGATATGATTGTAATTCCTACTCCGTGAGCGGATGAAAATGAAATTGCCGCCGTTATCGTTCCCGGCCCCGCTATCAAAGGAGCCGCCAACGGAACTATCGAAATATCGTCCGTCGACCTTTGCAGACTCTGTTCGTAAAAACGTCCGTTGCGTACAGCAGATAAACCTATAATAAAAAGAACCACTCCGCCCGCAACCGCAAGTGAATATATTTCCACACGAAAAATTGTTTTCAATATGAAATGACCTACAGCGGACAATATAAGGAGAATAGCCAATGCGATAAAAGAAGATTTAAGCGAGACCTTCAGCAATTCATCTTTCGAAAAAGTCGGCCGCATAGATGAAAGTATGAACACCTTGCTTGCTGGGTTAATCAACGCCAGAAAATACAAAGATGTCTGGACAAATATCTCGATATTCATTATCAGGCCTTAAATTTGATTAAATTATAATACGTAAATTCTTGTCGTCAAACTTTATATACTGATCGCGATTGAATTTTCCCGCTAATCCGCGGATAAATGCTTTAAAAATAAATACTTAAGCTTTCAATCGCGGGAATTTACTACCCTAAAAGGGTATATTTGATTTCCGCTTGACGAAAAGGCCAGATTGGTATATAAATTATACCAATTATTTAATAGGTTCGGATGAACAAGGAACTGCTTCATACAAAACTTGTACGTGAACTGATTGCACAAATTGCTTCAGGTTCGTTTGCCGATGGCGCACGCCTCCCTGCGGAACGCAAATTGTGCAGACAATACAATCTTAGCCGCGGAACAGTACGTCAGGCTTTTTACGACCTTGAAAAACTTGGCATCATCAAAATAAAAGCCGGTTCAGGCGCTTATGTCCAGAAAGTTTCCCAAAAAAAACTCCCGACCAACTTTCTTCCGCAGGACTTCGCCAGTGTTTCTTTTTCAGATATCATTTACGCCCGCAAAGCGATCGAAACCGCCGCGATTACCCTTGCCTGTGAAAGAATCGATTCGCAGCAGCTCCTCCAACTTGAAAATCTGATTGAAAAAATGGAACATTCCAAGGAAAACCTCCTCGATTTTTTCAAATTTGATATGGAATTTCATCAGGTCATTATTCACGCTTCCGGAAATATGCCCCTGATTACAGCCTTTGGTTCAATCGCCGAATATCATAAATACTCACAGGTCTTTTCGAGCATTCACGAAGACGAAGTTGACTTTGCCGTCAGCTATCATAAAAAAATGCTCTCTGCATTGAGAGACCGCGACATCAAAAACGCTGCAAAAGCGATTAACAGGCATTTGGAACATACCGAACAAATTTCAAAAATTACAAAGCAAAAAGATATTTCTGCATAATTATTTTTTAGAAGGAGTAAAGAATGAAAATTGAAAAATTCTCAATCGGCACAGGCGACAGATTCGCTCATCAGGGCAAAGCCCAGCTTGCCGCGATAATAAAAGCAAAAAAACTGGGATGCGACATCGTCCCTGTTTGGAACAAATCAAATAGAGAACATTCCATCATCGGCACAAAACCCGCCGATTTACGTACCGAAGCTGATGCCGCAGTCAAAGCCCTCGGATGGAAAGATTCATATTATGTCGATGCCGACCATATTAATCTAAGCACAGTCGATTCATTCATCCAGCCAAGCAATTTCTTCACTCTCGATGTCGCTGATTACATCGGCCAGAAATGCGATGATAAGGATTTGAAAAATTTCATTGCGCAAAACAAAAAATTCATCGGCTCCCTCGAAATTCCCGGTATCGATGCAAAATTAAATATAACACAAAGTGACCTCGAAAAAATCGGCGCAAAATTTCTGCTCGCTGTTAAAAAAGCGGGCGAGATTTTCAGACACGTCGCCGACAAAAAAGGCAGCGATAATTTCGTTACCGAAGTTTCAATGGACGAATCGAATCAGCCGCAAAGCCCGGTTGAAATGCTTTTCATTCTTTCCGCTATTGCCGCCGAAAAAATCCCCGCTCAGACAATCGCGCCCAAGTTCACCGGCAGATTCAATAAAGGTGTCGATTACGTCGGTGACGTAAAACAATTCGAAAAAGAATTTAACGAAGATATCGCGGTCATCAATTTCGCAATTAAGCAATTCGGCCTGCCCAACAATCTCAAATTAAGCGTCCATTCAGGCAGCGACAAATTTTCAATTTATGCTCCGATTAAAAGAGCTTTAAAAAATACCGGCGCAGGCCTGCATTTGAAAACCGCGGGCACTACCTGGCTTGAGGAAATCATCGGCCTTGCCCTTGCCGGCGGCGAAGGTCTTGTCATCGCCAAAGATGTTTACAAACAAGCTCTCGAACATTTCGACGAGCTTTGCGGCCCCTACGCCACCGTTATTGATATTAATAAAGCTAAACTGCCCTCAGCCGATGAAGTTGCGAAGTGGGACAGCCAAAAATACGCAAATACGCTGCGGCACGACTTGAACTGCAAAGACTATAATCTGAATTTCAGGCAGTTAATCCACGTCGGCTATAAAATCGCCGCCAATATGGGCAGCCGCTACATCAACGCTCTGGAAAAATTCGAAGACACTATCGCTAAAACCGTAACCGAGAATATCTTCGACCGCCACATTAAAAGAATATTCATAGATTAAGGCAAAACTCTAAAAATTGGTCACATTTTAGCCGAGTGTTGTCATTCCCGCGAAAGCGGAAATCCAGCGTAAAACAGTATCCGCCGAAGGCGGTTTCCTATTTTTTTATATTCGGCTAAAATATTACAACTTTCTTTAAAATCATCTCATAGCATTTATTCAACAATAATGTTAAATAAATGCAATGAAACAATAGTTTTAACAGGGCTACAATATTAATATTATTCAAGATTTACTTATACTCCTTTACTAAACCTTTTCCTTGCCTCCTGCGCTTAAAACGGTATACTACTTTGCTTTCGTATATACAATAGTGTCCCAATGGGACTTCCACAAAATATTAAATATAAAATATTAAATTTTAAAATGAGTTTATCGTGCCTATTTTTGAATACAAATGTGAAAAATGCGGAAAAGTTAGTGAATTTCTCGAAAAATCGATGAATTCCAAAGAAATTCACTCCTGCCCCTCTTGCGGCGGAAAAAAATTAACCAAACAATTTTCAACCTTTTCAGCTCAGGTTAAGCAGCCTGCGGCTCAAAGCAAATGTCATGGTTGCCCCTCCGGCAGAACGTGCCCTCATTCAGGACTCTAAGGACTATGGAAGAAAACAAGGGATTTTACAACTTCAACGAAATAGAAAAAAAGTGGCAGACCTTTTGGGAAACCAAAAAGACTTTCGCCGCAAACGATAACGACCCAAGGCCGAAATATTATGTGCTCGATATGTTCCCCTACCCGTCAGCACAGGGTCTGCACGTCGGCCATCCCGAAGGCTACACCGCAAGCGATATCGTCGCCCGTTTCAAAAGGATGAAAGGCTTCAATGTCCTGCATCCAATAGGTTGGGACGCATTCGGCCTTCCCGCCGAGCAGTACGCCGTCAAAACCGGCACTCACCCCGCCATAACAACCCAGCAGAACATCGACAATATGCGCCGCCAGATAAAAGCCCTCGGTTTTTCGTATGATTGGGACAGACAGGTCGATACCACTGACCCCGGTTATTATAAATGGACACAATGGATTTTCCTGAAATTATTTAATAGTTACTTCGACACTGCCGAACAAAAAGCAAAACCCATTTCCGAGTTGATAACGAAACTCCAGGAAGGAGATTTATTCATCGGCCCCGATGGTTTGCCGGTCAGCGCAAATCCTATCCCCGCCATTATGGGAATCCCTGTTGGCACGCGTAAATGGATTGAATTGACCGAAGTGGAAAAAGAAGAGTTCCTGAACAATCAGCGTCTCGCCTATGAAGATGAAGTCGCCGTAAATTGGTGTCCCGAACTCGGCACAGTTCTCGCCAACGAAGAAGTAATCGGCGGCATCAGCGAACGCGGCGGTCATCCCGTCATCCGCAAACCTATGCGACAGTGGATGCTCCGAATAACGAAATATGCAGACAGGCTCGAAGAAGATTTACAATTCGTCGATTGGCCGCAATCTATCAAAAAACTTCAAACAGATTGGATTGGCAAAAGCATCGGCGCAGAAGTCGATTTCAAAGTCGATGGCTTCGATGAAATAATTACTGTCTTCACTACCCGTCCCGATACCCTTTTCGGCGCAACATATATGGTCCTCGCGCCCGAGCATCCGATTGTCGATGAAATTACATCACCCGGCCAAAAACAGGCAATCGAAGATTATAAAAAAATCGCGCAAAGCAAAAGCGATCTCGACAGAACCGACCTCGCAAAAGACAAATCAGGCGTTTTCACAGGCGCTTATGCGATTAATCCGGTCAATAACGAAAAAATACAAATCTGGATAAGTGATTATGTTCTTATAAGTTATGGTACTGGTGCAATAATGAGCGTACCTGCTCATGACGAAAGAGATTTTGAATTTGCTAATAAACATGGCTTAGAAATAAGACCAGTAGTTGAACCAGATAGGAAAACAGCCTTAACATTACCTATACCAACTTCTTATTCGTATGAAGGTCCGACCGAAGGAATTGTATCTCCACAAGAATGGATCGCAATAGCTGACTCCATCATTGCTGAAGTAAAAAATGGTCAAGCACCTTTTACTAGACCTGTACCAACAAAACTAGAAAAAAGAGCAATAGAATTAGTTAAAAATGACTCATTGGCAGTAGATGAAATAAGAAATAGGCTAAAAGATATTGTACTAACTTCACAATGTACCGCAGGCGAAGGCATCGCGATTAACAGCGGCGAGTTCACCGGTCTGCCAACCGCGGATTTCAAAGAAAAAATCACAAACTGGCTCGATGAAAAAGGCCTCGGCAAAAAAGCTGTAAATTACAAACTTCGCGACTGGCTCTTCAGCCGTCAGCGTTACTGGGGCGAACCGTTCCCCCTGCTTCATCTCGAAGATGGCCAAATTATCGCGCTCGATGAAAATGATTTGCCGCTGACTCTTCCGGAAACTGATAATTTCAAACCGTCGGACTCCGGACAATCGCCTCTTGCGAAAATTGAAAATTGGCTCAACATCGAATTACCCAACGGCCAAAAAGCAAAACGCGAAACCAACACAATGCCCCAGTGGGCCGGAAGCTGCTGGTACTATCTGCGTTATCTCGACCCGAAAAATGACCGTGCCGCTTGGGAAAAAGAAAAGGAAAAATATTGGATGCCCGTCGATTTATACATCGGCGGCGCAGAGCACGCCGTTCTGCATCTTCTCTATTCCCGTTTCTGGCACAAACTGCTTTTCGATTTGGGTTATGTCAGCACCCCCGAACCCTTTAAAAAATTAATCAATCAGGGAATGATTCTCGGCGAAGACAATCAGAAGATGAGCAAGTCTCGCGGCAACGTTGTCAATCCCGACAAAGTTATTACCGATTACGGCGCCGATTCGATGAGGCTTTACGAAATGTTTATGGGCCCGCTCGAATCCACCAAGCCATGGAGCATGCAGGGTGTCGAAGGCGTTCACAGATTCTTAAACAAACTCTGGCGCGCCGTCATCGACGAGCAGACCGGCCTGTTACATAGCAGCATTAAAGACGTCGATGCCGATGAGGAAACGCTGCGTATTCTTCATCAGACAATACGTAAAGTAACACAGAACGTCGAAACTTTCCGCTTCAATACTGCCATTAGCCAGATGATGATTTTCGTAAATCATTTGATGAAACTTGAATCAAGACCGAAAAAAGCAATTGAAACTTTTATACTTATTCTTTCTCCTTTTGCCCCGCACATAGCCGAAGAGTTATGGCAATTGCTCGGCAATAAAAATACTCTGGTCTATGAAAACTGGCCGCAGTTCGATGAAAATCTCGCGAAGGAAAAAGAGATTGAGCTGGCCGTCCAGGTCCTCGGCAAAATTAAAGATAAGATTGTCGTGCCTTTCGATGCCGATGAAGAAGAAATAAAACAAAAAGCTCTCGCCTGCGAAAAGGTCGCATCCTCAATCGCCGGCAAAGAGATTAAAAAAATAATCGTCATTAAATCCCGTCTCGTTAATATTGTTATTTAATATCTCTGTGTTCTCTGTGAACTCTGTGGCAAAGGTCAATAAATGGCATTGGAAATTGAAATAAAGCTTAAAGTTGACAGTTTGCAGCCGACCGCTGAAAAGCTCAAACAACTCGGCGCAAAATTCGAAGGCGATTTTCTGCAAATCGATTCGTATTACGACGATAACAAAGATTCGCTCGTCAATTCCGACAGATGCCTGCGAATAAGAAAACACAAAAACCATATTGGCGAGGCAATCGAGTTAACATACAAAGGCGCAAGAGAAAATCATCGCTTCAAAACCCGCCGCGAAATCGGCTTAAAAGTCGATAAAGCCGAAGAACTCGCCGAACTTTTCGAACAGCTCGGCTATAAAGTAAGGCTCACACTCGAAAAGAAAAGAAGCTTGTGGGATTTTCAGGATTGCAAAGTCGCTCTCGACCAGCTTCCCCTCATCGGCACATTCGTCGAAATCGAAGGCCCCTCCGATGACATCATCGAGCAGGTGCAGAAAGACCTCGCTCTTGAAAATCTCAAACACGAGCCTGCCAGCTACGCGCATCTCATGGAACAAGCCATCGCAAAAGCGGGCCTCAAAACAAGAATAATTACACTGGACAAAAAATAATGAATCCGGAAAACGGGTACATATCGTTAATCGTAAATACAAGCTCAGGCTCAAGCAGCGAAAAGCACATTGTAACGCAGTTCATCGAATATCTTGAATCGAGAAAATTCCAGCTACAGGTCAACCAGACAAAATCACTCTCGCACGCCCGTGCTCTCGCGACCGAATCCGCTGTGAAATTCAATTGCGCTATGGTCATCGTCGCAGGCGGCGACGGAACTATCCGCGAAGTCGTCCACGGCCTCGAAGGAAGCGACAAGCCGTTAATGCTGATTCCCTGTGGAACTGAAAATCTCCTCGCAAATGAGCTTGGCTACAAAAAAAACAGTTTGAAACACATCATCCAGATTTTTGAATCCGATATCCGCCGTCCTCTCGACCTTTGCAAAGCCAACGATACTTTTTTCACTTCAGTTGGCGGTGCTGGTTTTGATGGCGACATTGTCCAGCTCGTCAGCGACCGCCGCCGCGGCAACATAACGCATTTATTTTATTTCTTCCCCATCCTGAAAACTTTCCTCAGCTATAAATTCCCTTCCATCACCGTCGAAGTCGATGACAAAGTCATTTTCTCAGGCAGAGGCATCGTGATTTTCGGTAACATTTCGCGTTATGCGCTCGGCCTTCCGATTTTGAAGGTGGCAGATTACGGCGACGGTCTCCTCGACATCTGCATATATAAATGTTCCAATCAGCTCCCGCTTGTTTACCATTCGCTTTTGACCGTCTTTAAAAGTCATCGCAGAAGTAAAGGTGTAATTTACAGGCAGGGCAAAAAAATAAAAATCTATTCCGACAGTTTCATTAGAACAGAACTCGACGGTGACCCCGGCCCGCTTTTGCCGCTTGAAATCTCGATTATCCCTCACGCCGTGAAAGTCCTCGTTCCGCCAAAAGGCAAACCGGTCGGTATGCGTCGCAGAGTCTTTCGTGTCTTCGAATAATTTTTTTGGTGTCTTTGTGCCTTAGTGGCTATTATTTGATATTTAAATTTTTTTGTGTCTTTGTGTCTTGGTGGCTAAAATATGTTCAACATCGGCAATATAAAAATCGAACCAAACGCCGGCCTCTTCATCATCGCCGGCCCATGTGTCATTGAAACTCAGCAAATTTGTCTCGACATCGCCTCAAAGCTCGTCGACATCAGCAAAAAAACCGGCGTGCCCATAATCTTCAAAGCAAGTTTCGACAAAGCCAACCGCAGCAGCATCGAAAGTTTCCGCGGCCCCGGAATGGAAAAAGGCCTTGCCATCCTCGACCATATTAGAAAAACAACATCGCTTCCGATTCTCACCGATGTTCACGAAGTTTCGCAGGTCTCCGCCGTCGCCGAAGTCGTTGACTGCCTGCAAATCCCCGCTTTCCTTTGCCGCCAGACTGACCTGCTCGCCGCCTGCGGAAGAACCGGAAAACCAATCAACGTAAAAAAGGGACAATTCATGTCCCCTGATGAAATGAAAAACGCCGTCGAGAAAATCCGTTCTACCGGCAATGAAAAAATTATGCTCACCGAACGCGGCACATTTTTCGGCTACAATCGTCTCGTCAATGATATGACTGCCATCCCCGCTATGAAAAAATTCGGAGGGTGCCCTGTCATTTTCGACGCCACCCACAGCACCCAGCAGCCCGGCGGTCTTGGCAATGCCTCCGCAGGCTGCCCCGAAATGGCCCCCGTTCTCGCAAAAGCCGCTGTCGCCGCAGGAGCAGATGGTCTCTTCCTCGAAGTCCACACTGACCCAAAAAACGCAAAATCTGACGCCGCAACCGTTATGCCTATCGAATGGCTTGAAAAATTAATTACACACTGCAAAAAGATTTACGAAATTGCCAAAAATTAAAGATATTATACGTATTCAATCTGGGGCCTATAATATTATTGATATTTCCAGTAATGCAATACTCTTTGCAAAAAGGGGTTACAGTTACATTAACATAGTATAATTTCACGACTTATTTTCAAATCTTTACATCTCTCCTTAAAGTAAACATCGTTTAATGGCCGATAACTTCTATGGATTAACTCTCAAGACAAAAGAGATAAACTGCGTAAAACAGGTATTTTTCAAAAAATTTAAGATTTTATTTATCGGCACTCCTTATTAGACCGATAATTATGAGGCAATGATGTATTTAGGTTCGGACAGAAAAGTGCAGCAGAATTTAAGACAGCTCGTTCTAACGAAGGGTGCTGAAAAGTACGTCTTTCGCTACGAATCCGGCTGTGAAGATTCTTTGCTCGATGCACTTGTTATCCAGGCCAAAGATACAAGGACAAATTTTGATTGGTTTGACGCCGCTGTTTTGAGTTTCAAGCTCACACAGTCGCTGATTACCGAAGCGGACAAGTTATTAAGTGAAAAGGCTCCGCAAATGACTGAGCCTTTAGAATAAAAAGTATCTATACTGATTGTGATTGAATTGTCCCGTAATCCGCGGGTCAGATGCTTTCGAATATTAGTTATCTGTTCAATCGCAAAATTTACCGCCCCCAAGGGTATCTTCGTCGTGATTTACGATATGGAGAAAAAAATGGAAAACTGTTTGATTATCACGGAATTTCTCGATTACCTGAAATTTGAAAAGCATTTCTCTGAGCACACTGCAAAATGCTACAATGCGGACTTGGAACAGTTCTGCCGGTATATCACTGGCGACTCTGCACAGTCCGACTGGCCCGGTTCAGATCATACTGCCGGCGGAGTGGCAACTCAAACTCAGACTAAAGTCGAACAGTTGCTTTTGGCTTTGACGACCGACACTGTCAGAGCATATATGGCTCATCTCAATGACAAACAATATTCGAAATCTACTTCCGCGAGAAAACTTGCAACTCTCAGAAGTTTTTACAAGTTTCTCGTAAAAAGAAATTATCTTCAGGGCAATCCCGTCATTGCGGTAAGAACACCCAAGCAGGACAAACGCCTCCCGAAATTCCTCGAGTATGAACAGGTTAAAACCCTTCTCGAAACTCCCCCTGCCGACAGTTGGCTCGGCGCAAGAGACCGCGCTATCATGGAAACTCTCTATGGCACAGGTGTCAGAGTCAGCGAACTGGTTGGCCTCAATATTGAGGATGTTGACTTCCTCGGCGAAGTTCTGCATATCAGGGGAAAAGGCAAAAAAGAAAGAATTTCTCCGATTGGCTCATCGGCTTTGCAGTCGATTCAGCATTATATGGAATTTAGAAACAGGCGTGCCCAGAACAACGCAAATTTCGATTCGAAAGTCCTCTTCGTAAACAAGCACGGCAAAAGACTCAGCACCAGAAGCGTCCGCAGAAAAATGGACAAGTACCTGAAAATGGCCGGCCTCGACCCTTCAATCAGCCCGCACACACTCAGACACAGCTTCGCGACTCATCTGCTCAATAACGGCGCCGATTTAAGAAGCGTTCAGGAGCTTTTAGGCCATCAGTCTTTGTCAACAACCCAGATTTATACCCATCTGACCACAAAGAAACTCAAAGAAGTTTACGATGGTGCTCATCCTCGCGATGAACAGATAGAAAACCAAAACAGCTAATCCAAAAACCCGCCTTTGTGCGGGTTTTTTTGTAGCGTAGCGGAATACATCTCGTATGCGCTTTTTAATTAATTCCATCTTTTTTTTAATTAATTCCGCCTTTTTTGGAATTGATTCCGCCTTATTTATTTTTTCTGGAATCCTTCCTTCTATTCCTTATAATATAAAATAGTATAGGCCATTTGGCCGAATCCACAGTTTTTACTTTTGAGTTTTAACTTTAAACTTCTATATGGAGATTCAAATGAGAAAAATATTATCTTTATTGTTCATCTTATCAATTGCATTCCTCACTTCCTGCTCAAAGCAAGCCCCCGTCGATAAATCCAAAATCACGATTGCCGTCATTCCAAAAGGCACGACCCACGAATTCTGGAAATCCATCCATGCAGGCGCCGTCAGGGCATCGCAGGAATTGGATGTTGAAATTATCTGGAAAGGCCCTTTGAAGGAAGACGATAGGGAATCGCAAATTACAGTTGTCGAAGATTTTATTACAAGAGGCGTTTCAGGCATAGTCCTCGCTCCCCTTGATAACACCGCTCTACGCCGTCCCGTCAGCGAAGCGACACGAGCAGGAATAAGCGTCGTCATTATCGATTCCGCTCTCGACAGCAATGACTTTGTCAGTTTCGTTTCAACCGATAATTACATCGGCGGCCAAAAAGCCGGTGAGCATCTTGCAAAACTCCTCAACGGCAAAGGCAAAATTGCCGTCCTGCGTTATCAGGAAGGTTCCGCCAGTACACAGCAGCGTGAAAAAGGCTTTCTCGATGCAATTGCCAAATACCCGGATATTCAGGTCGTCAGCGCAAACCAGTACGGCGGCGCGACAACTGAAACAGCGTACAAGGCAAGCGAAAATCTTCTCGCTCCTCTTCGTAATGCCGACCAGGCTCTTTCGATAGATGGAATCTTTACCCCTAATGAATCAACTACCTTCGGAATGCTCCGCGCATTGCAGGATAATGCCTTCGCAGGCAAAGTAAAATTTGTCGGCTTCGATAGCTCCGAAATGCTCGTCAAAGCTCTAAAGGAAGGACAGATTAACGCATTAATTTTGCAGGACCCTATGAATATGGGTTACCTCGGCGTCAAAACGATAGTCGCTCATCTCCGCGGAGAACCTATTGAAAAACAAATCGACACAGGCTCCGTGGTCGCTGCACCCGAAAATATGAACGACCCGCACATCGATAAATTGCTCAATCCGGATTTTGCCAAATGGCTGACAACGAAATAAAAACGCCTCCTGCTCTGCGGATGAACAACATTACAAAGGCCTTCGGCCCTACCGTCGCGCTCAATGATGTCAGCCTGAAAGTTAAGCCCGCCGAAGTCCACGCCCTCGTCGGTGAAAACGGCGCAGGCAAAAGTACACTGATGAAAATTCTTTCTAGTGTCCTCACTCCCGACACCGGCTCAATGGAGCTTTTCGGAAATCCTTATTCCCCGAAAAATCCCATTGCCGCACGAAATCTCGGTATTGCGATGATTTATCAGGAGCTTTCGCTTGCCCCTGATTTAACCGTCGAAGAAAATCTCACCCTCGGCATAGAACCCAATTTCACAGGCATTTTGAAAACGAAAAAAATTAGACAGCTCGCTTTAGAAGCTCTCAAAGTTTTCAATCATCCCGAAATCCAGCCTCAATTAAAAGTCAGCAAACTCTCTGTCGCCGCCTGCCAGCTCGTTGAAATCGCACGCGCTCTTGTCGCAGGCTGCAAAATTCTTGTCCTCGATGAACCGACAAGCTCCCTTGCCGCCGGTGATGTAGAAAAACTTTTCGACCTGATTAAAAAACTGAAAAATCAGGGAATTGCAGTAATTTACATCTCGCATTTTCTTGAAGAAGTACGAAAAATAGCTGATACCGTTACCGTTCTCCGCGATGGCCAAATCGCCGCCTCGAATTTACCCGGCGTTACTTCGGAAGATAAAATAATTAATTATATGGTCGGCAGAAAAATCGAACAGTTATACCCCCGCTCGAATCGAAACAAGGGAAAACTTGTTCTCGAAATTGAAAATTTTTCCGGAACCAAAAAACCAATTGCCGCTTCGCTTAAATTGCATAGCGGCCAGGTGCTCGGAATTGCCGGCCTCGTCGGCGCAGGCAGAAGCGAGCTTCTAAGATGCATCTTCGGCCTCGAAAAAATCAGAAAAGGAAAAATTAAAATCGGCCTTTACCTCGGCCCCGCTTCCCCCCTGCGAAGATGGTATCAGGGCGCTGGCCTTTTAAGTGAAAACCGCAAGGAAGAAGGCCTTGCCCTTTCAATGACAATCGCAGAAAACGTAACTATGTCTAAACTGCGTTCTTTCGGTCGTTTCGGCCTCGTTTGGCCCTCTCGTCAAAACCAGAATACTGGCAGATGGATTGACAAACTCGCGATTAAATGCGCAAGTCCCCTGCAGCGTGTTGATGAGCTTTCCGGCGGCAACCAGCAAAAAGTCGCTTTTGCTCGCCTGCTCGAACACAATGTCGATATACTCCTGCTCGATGAGCCGACAAGAGGCATTGACGTCGCCGCCAAAGTTGCTATTTACAAAATCATTGATGAGCTTGCGTGTGATAAAAATTCCCACAAAGCGATTTTAGTCGTCAGCAGTTATCTGCCCGAGCTTATGGGAATCTGCGACGATGTCTCCGTTATGTGCAAAGGCCGTCTCGGTCAAACTCACAATATTAATGAAATCAACGAACACAATTTAATGCAGGAAGCAATAGGAACTGCCTGATGTCATTGCGAGGATTTTTTTGTGGCTTTAGACACAAAAATGACGAAGCAATCTCATTACCGTTTGACGAATGAAAATTTTTAAAGGTTAAATATATGAATGTGCCCCTTAAATGGTTAAATCGTTTCGGTCTTTTGCTTGCTTTATTAGCGATATATCTTCTATTTATCTTTATCGCCCCATCAAGTTTCTCGACAATGCGCAATCTTGAAACAATCGCCCGTCAAACCGTAATCGTCGGCATCGCCGCTATTGGAATGACATTCGTGATTATCTCCGGCGGGATTGATTTGTCAGTCGGCTCAATTGTCGCCTTCAGTTCTGTTTTCGTCGCATACTTTTTAAGCAAGACTCATTTTTCTCCTCTTCCTTCCGCCGTTTGTGCTGTTGCGGTTGGTTCTGCAATCGGTCTAATCTCCGGCTTTCTCATCACCCGTTTAAAAGTTGTCCCTTTTATCGTTACGCTCGGAATGATGCTTTTATGCCGCGGAGCAGCAAAAGGCATCGCAGGCGAGCAGAAGATCAACGCCCCCTACACCTGGCTAAATGAAGTCCTCGCTTCATTACCGCCCGAAAGAAGCTGGATGATTCTCTCCCCCGGCGTTTGGATTTTTATTTTCCTCACACTCATTTTCGCTTTTATTCTAAGATATACCGTCTTCGGCCGCGCAACCGTCGCAATCGGCTCCAACGAACAAACCGCCCGTCTTTGCGGCATCGCCGTTGAACGCACAAAAGTTATTATTTACACATTAAGCGCACTTTTCGCTTCGATTGCCGGTGTTATGCAATTTTCACGTTTAACTGTCGGCGACCCCACCGTTGCAGTTGGTTTGGAATTGGATGTGATAGCCGCGGTGGTCATTGGCGGCGCAAGCCTTTCCGGCGGCCAGGGCACAATCTTCGGCTCGCTTATCGGCGCATTGATTATGACAATTATCCGCTCAGGCTGTACGCAGATGGGGCTTGAAAACTGGATTCAGGAAATTGTTACAGGTGCGATTATCATTACCGCCGTCGCCCTCGATCGCCTCCGCCACCGAAAATCATAAGGCACCTCGAATAATTGCAAATCGTACCTCTGTCATTTCGACCGAAGTCCTGTGTAGCCTTGGCGGAGCAGGACGAAGTGGAGAAATCTTTTAAAAAAATGTTTTTCCAATTTGCCCGAATCCGTCGATTTATCGAGGAGGTAATTTTTAGAGATTGCCTTAAATATTAAATTTAATTGTTGTTTCCGTTGACTTTGTCGCCGATGTACTCCGGCACAATTTCTTTTATTGCGCCGACAATTTGTTTGTGATTTTGCAAATCTGCTATCGAGACAAGATTATTGATTTTTGCCAAAAGTGCTTCTCTGTTTAAAGGCGTATTTTTCTGCCAGACGCTTATCTTCGGATGCTTTGTCAGCACCATATCTTCGCCTTTTATCGAAAGCTCTTCGAAAAGTTTTTCACCCGGCCGAGTCCCCGAAAATACAATTTCAATATCTTCGCCCGGCCGAAACCCGCTCAGCGTAATAAGTTCTTTCGCAAGGTCAACGATTTTCACCGGCTCACCCATATCCAGCACAAATATTTCCCCGCCGTTACCCATCGTCGCCGCCTGCAAAACAAGCTGCGATGCCTCAGGTATCGTCATAAAATATCTTCGCATTTCAGGATGCGTAACCGTTACCGGCCCGCCTGCCGCGATTTGATTTTTAAATATCGGCACAACCGACCCGTTCGACCCCAGCACATTTCCGAACCTCACCGTTACAAAAGATGTATTGCTCGTCCTGTCGAGGTCCTGAATATAAAGTTCCGATATGCGTTTCGTCGACCCCATAATACTCGTCGGGTTCACAGCCTTATCGGTACTTATCATCACGAAACTTTCAGCCCCGAATTTATCCGATGCATCCGCAACCGTCTTCGTCCCGATAATATTATTTTTGATCGCCTCGCCCGGATTGAGTTCCATCAATGGCACATGCTTATGAGCCGCCGCATGAATTACAACCTGCGGATGAAACTTTTCAAATATTTGTTCAACCCTTCTTTTATCCGTGATATCGCAGATTATCGCTTCCATCGCCACCTGCGGAAAACTTCTGCGAAGTTCTCTTTCGATAAAGAACAGCGAATTTTCCGCCTGCTCGACAAGCAGCAGCATCTGCGGCTGAAAATGACAAACCTGCCTGCACATTTCACTGCCGATAGACCCGCCCGCCCCCGTTACAAGGATAACCTTACCATCAAGCAATTCCCCGATAGTAGAAAGTTCAAGCTGCACAGCCTCGCGCCCCAAAAGGTCGTTAATCTCAACGTCGCGAATTTGCGATACGCGAAATCTCCCGCTCGCGATATCCGCTATCGAAGGAACCGTTCTGAAACGCACCTTCGCGCCTTCGCAAAGCTGTACCACTTTTCGCAATTGTTTCGCAGTTGCGCTCGGCATAGCGATTGCGATTTCTTCTATATTTTTTTCCTTGCAGACTGTCGGCAGTTCATCGACATTGCCCAAAACAGGAATGCCATGAATATTAACGCCCCGTTTCGCAGGATCATCATCGATAAAACCAATAACATCGTACTGCTCGATTGGCATACGATGCAGTTCACGAAGCAATGATTCGCCCGCGTTTCCCGCTCCGACAATCAAAAATCTTTTCAGCTTGCCTGCCTGCTCAGTATGAAATTCCTCATGATAAAGCCGAACGGCCATTCTCAATCCGCCCATCAGCACAATCGTCGCGAACATATCGAGAATAAAAACCGCCTGACTGAAAGTCGTAAATTCAAGCATATATTTTCTAAGCGGCTCAGCTGCCAGCAGTCCGAACCACAGAATTACAATAATCAGTGTGCTTATCAGCGATGCTTTGACTATCGCTAGCAGGTCTGTAATCCCAACATATCGCCACCACCCCTGATATTGCTTGTACATCCCGAAAATCAGAAGCTTTATTATTACAAAAAACGGCAGCAGTTTCAGATATTGAAACCAAAACCAATCGGAACTGTATTGCATATTATTTAGGAAGAAAAAAGCCATCAACAGGCTCAAACTGAACATCAAGATGTGCGCAGCAACAATATATTGCTTGCGGAAATGTAGCATTCCCCATCCTTTATCAGGCGTTACGGGGTCATCCTGTCCTGCGTTCTGGTTTTCTTCAGTCATATTCTTTATGTCTACGCCTGCTCTGTGGTTTGTGTTTGCGTCGGTGTTTCGATATAAACCTTTTCAATTGCTGTATTATCGACTTTTTTCCGCAAAAGGCAATAAATAACCGTCCCCGCAGAAAAATAATAACTCACCACAAACGCCATTATCAATCCCGCGATTATCAATATCTCAAAATGAACAACCGCCGATGCTATCGTCTGCGTCACAGGCCTGCTAACATCATCCATTGCTCCCAGAAAATTAAAATATTCCGGTTTGGGCCATATCGCATCCACCTTATCAAACTGCCGTCCCGCTTCGCTCTTCGAAAAGACCCCAAGCTGCAAAAACCACCTGCTCATCACCAGCATCACATACGCGAAAAGTCGTACAAACAGATAACACACCCCGCCATAAAAAGCCGCAAGTAGCGTATATAACCCAAGCCGCCACGGTCTCGAATAAACATAATTATACGACCTGCATATCGCATCGAACGTATCTGATTTATCAAATCCTATCGCCCCGAACATCAGGTTCAGGCTGGCCCCCGCCCATATCGTCGTAAACGCCATCAGCCCGCCCGCAATAAGCACCAGCAGGAAAAACAACGCCATAATTAGTTCACCCGCATAAGGAATATTCGTCAGCAGCCCAATTACCCAAACTATCACAAATCCCAGCAGCGCAACCAACACAAGCGGCGCAGTCGGTGCACAGAATATCGGTATAAAATTTTTAATGGCAAATCCGATGCAGGTTCTCATCCCCGCTTTTTCATCTCTCGCAAATTGAAGTGCCGCACCTCTGCTTATCGCCCCACCCGCCAAAGCCAGCACAACGAATGATATCACAAGGAAAAATATTCCGTAAATCGTATGATATTTCAAAACCCATACACACGCCAAAATACAATTCGTCACCGCCGCAATAACCCTGTCGAACTTCAGATTCAAAAGGTAAACCACACCTTCATTAAAATTCGCTATGCAAAAGCTTGAAAAAACTTTAAAAACTCCAAGCATTTGACTTTTTTGCCTCTCCTTATAAGTCATGATATAATTATCAACTCTTTCAGGATAACCAACGAAGCAATGCAGTTCCGTCGGCCACGCAGGCGAACCGCTCAGCGTAGATATCCTCAAATCAGCCTCCGAAATCCTGCCCGAAACCACCACCGTCTTATGAAAATCCATCACCCAGCCGGCAAGAAATATTATCATCAGTGCAAAAAATGCCGTCATAATCCTGCCCGGCTGAACCGCTATCTTGAACAGCTTGAAAATTTTGGGAAAAAGCAGGTTATCCATTTTGAACCCAGCCGCGCTTTCACTTTCCAAATTTTGCTCTGCCATCGATAATTCCTTAAACTAAAAAGATAAATATAATATACTCTTTTTTATCTTAATCCACTTTATTTTTTGAATTCTCCCCTTCCCCTTCCTCTTCATCAGTCTCCGGCACAGGTGATGATATCGTATAACCTTCCTCAAACCATTCGTTTAAATCAACAAGTTTACACCTCTCCGAGCAGAACGGAAAAAAACCACCTTTCTCATCTGTTTTAGGTTTCACCATTTTCCCGCATATTGGACATTTGAACTTCATACCATATATTATAATCGCAACTCTCCTTTTTTCCATCCCCAATTCTCTTGACGCCCCCTCCTTTTTTATATAAAAAGGGTCATAAATTGTCATTGCCTTGGGTTATATTTTTATTATGCTTCATTATAGAGAACGAAAAAACCAGATACACATTATAACCCTCGATGATGTGCTCGCCCGCGACATCGCCGACCGTCTCACAGACTCCCCGGACATCGCCCCCCGGCTAATCATCCCCCGCGCATACACCCCCGAAGCAATCTTGAAATCCGCACGCGACACAACCGATTCGAGAATATTAATCATCGATGTCCGCACCCAGACCAAACCAAAACTCCAGCAGGCCCACAGCGACATCGTAAGATTCAACCGTCCCGACCTGAACAATTACTGCCATACAGTCCTCATCGGCGACGGCCCCGCGACCTTCCTCCTCGAAAGCAAAGGCATAAACGCCTTCCAGAAATATCTCGCCGATTTGAGAATCGACTACAGCCCCGCCGTCTTCTTCGGCAACCCGTTTCTCTATTACACTCACGATGAACTGCTCGAGCGAGCGATGTATCACAATAATGAACTTCCCGAAAAAATCCCCCAGCGTCTCGAAAAATATTTTAAAAAAGACATACCGATAAATACGATTTATGAATATTTCCGAGCTGCCGGCGACACTGGCGAAGAAAAACTGAAAAAAAGAAAAACGCGCCGCCGCAAATTGAAGGACATCTATTTGAAGATGATTGCCCAGGATTTCCCTGACGACAAAGACCGCCTCGAAACCGCCCTGTCAAAACAAGGCTGCACCTTCCCCGGCGAAACCCTCAGATTAAATACATACCCGTTCTATTTCGAGGAATGGATCGCCGATTTACTTATCAAATCTCATTCTGCCGCATAAGAACACCCATTAAAAAGGGCCATAGATGTTCTTATAAAAGAAGTTTTTTATTCTTAAATATTTTTATTCTGGATTATGGATATATATACGAAAATAAAAATGTACATTATGATTATACATCCCATCACCAGTATAAGCTTCTATTTTAATACTATGAAGGCCGGGTTCAATATAAAATGAATCATTCGGCACATGTCCTTCATCTTGGCATATTGATCTTCCTGGACATTGGTTTGCATTGTGCCCCAAAGTGTCTGAACAATCATTTTTATTCTCATCAGTTCCTGATATATATATTTTTAATTCTTCATCTAAATATATTTTACCAACATCTACATCTAAATTGCTTCCGTCTTCCCTTTCTGTAGTACCAACTACTTCCATGCTCATTAAATACGTACGTGGAAGGTCAATGTTAAAATCGATTGATCCGTATTGCGGATTATTATTTATTCCACCACAATTATGATCTTCCGAATCGTCGAAATTAATAGTTGCAGTAAAATTTAAATAATAGCCGCAGGTTGGAGGCATCCCATAAAGCCATCCGGGATTTTGACCGTCTAAGTTCTCCGTATATTCTGAAAAATCACTGGTTTTTATTCCTTGGCATTCAGGATCAAAAGGGGGTCCCCCGCTTTCCTCGATCCAAAATTCGCAATAATCAGGTATCCAATTCCAATTGATGTCTTTATCTGATACCGCATAATGATAGCCAATATCACGTCGATTTGTATCTATCTCCGCATTTTCAGGATCTGTTATCGTCGTTGGATCTGTTGTATATCCCCACATTGAACCGTTAATAGGATCCCCGCCATCAACTAAATTAGAATCCTGAGGCAAATAAAACCTGTCCTCGAAATCTTCCCATTCGTCATAAAAATCAGATGAATTAATTTGTGTTGTTCCTGCTATATAAGGCTGCCCTGAAAAATCATTGCTGCTTAACGCATTGTAGGTATATTGACTGCCCCGCTTAAATGTTTTATGTCTTGTATTTTGATAAAAACCGTTATACTGCTCGATTAATGATGATGGTTTTGTCCATGCATATTCAAAAATTCCGGCGGTTCCGGTATTTGTGAAAATACAATTTTTTGCCGTATAATTAACATCGGAATTTGATAGTATATACACACCATACAATGAATTTCTATCAAAATTACAGTTTATTGCTTCAAAATCTGCGCCAAAGGCGTGATACATTCCTATCGTATTTCCAATAAATATACTATTTTGTGCTTTATTAGATTGTAGACCGCGATAATTCAATTTAAAAATGTTATCGTGTGACGGATTATTAATTGCACCTCCCTGTATTCCATAGCCAAGGGCTATAAAATCGCAAAAACTAATTTCAGATTCAACATTGGATATGTTGACCGAACCATTGCCGATTGCTCTGTATTTTATATTTGCCCAACCTGCTTTGGCAACTCCTGAACTTACATATTTTATCCTGTCTGATGCTAAGCCATTTGAAATAACTCTGGTTCCGCTAATTTGAGCTTCACTGGATATCGCCGTAACTACCCCAGGCATAATTGTTATAGTATGCCCTATAATATATATTCTGCTATTTGGTAGAAGTAAATAATCAACTCTTGGATGATGATACCCCATTGAAACTATTCCGCTGTCACAAGTATTGAAATTAGGCTGCCATACTATATCACTGGACGCTGAAGCATATGAATTGATCAGATGGTCACTGCCGCTTACAGTATAAATACTCCAATTGTTCGGCTCTTCATAATAGTTTGATACATTGCCGTTACCCCCGTTTACTAATAATGCTCCGCCGCATGGATCATTATTCAGAAAGTACGAACCTAAATATGTATTTGAATCGAAAGGAGAAGTTATTAAATTTACATCCGTAGGGCTTGCTGTTCCGCTTTCCAAAAGTTGCGTACATTGGTAAAAAGCATTATTATTCTCTGTGCTCGGCCCATAAGAATAAATCCCATATGCAGCATTTTGTATTATGTTGTTCTTGATTACTGCAGTATGATTTCCTTCATTATATACAAAAATACCACTTCCATCATTTAGAAATGATTGTGATCCTTTAATCGTATTGTTTGTAATTAAAATATTTACATCTGAAATGACTATGGGGTAAAAATAATCAACGTATATCCCATTGTAATACAATACATTATCAATTAAGTTATTAGACACTGTAAGATTCCCCTCTGCATATTCGCCGGAAGAAGCCATAATGCCATAATAACCGCTATTATAAACGATATTATTTTTTATGGTTATATCGCCCGGTGCACTTGCATATGCACATATCCCGCTATTACTGTATCCAACCTTGCAAAACTCTATATGGCTGCTTGTATTTACATAAATACCTTCCCAGTCACCTATGGCCACTGGATTAGTATCAATAATCTCACCCATATTAGGATCACGATCGCTTGTAAATACAATATATGAATATGGCTCACCTTTGGCTATCAGTGTTCCATTCCACGCATCAATGTAATTTCCATTAATTGTATCACGCTGAAATTTAACAATCGTTCCAGGTTCAATATTTAGGGTTACCCCAGTATCCAAAGTCAAGGTAGATACAACATGATAAGTAGCATCTGCATACCATTCTTGATCCTCAGTTAAAGTTCCGCTTACATTGCGATAATCCCAAATAATCGGTAAACCTGCATTTTCAAGTTCAGAATATTTTAAACTCTCTACCAAATAATTCCTGCCGCTAACTTTCGTTATTTGCTTGTCTGCTTCTGTAAAAGGAGTTTTTTTGCCACCCTTAGTTGTTTCCAGTATTTTTGAACTTGCAAATTTGTGACTGATAAAACTTTTTCCATTCTTTGATTTTATGAATTTGATGTCATCCTTGCTTTTCACAGTTGCATTTATACTTTCTTTACAATCTGAATTAATTTCGGTATATAATGTTATCTCCGCATTTTTAAAATCAAAACCTTTTGGCAATACCGGCTTGTTTTTGAAAATAACATTCTGATGAAAACCATCAGCAAGGGCTTCTATTTCTAAATCGATTCCCTTTCCAAAGGCATTTGGATATATTAGTTTATTATTATTTTCTGAATCTATATGTCCATTTACATTCGACTCAATAGAAGCAAAGGGTTTAACAATTTGCCCATCAGATATTTTTATTGAATCTGCTCTTAGCTTCAGAGCCTCGCCATCGATGTTATAATAAAGATATGAATTTGCTGTCTTGCCAATCTCAAGAGAATAGTTAGCCTTATCCATTACAAACCCGTTCTCGGTTTCTTTCCACGATGTATCTGTGATTTGCCAGCTATCATTGCAATCTTTATAACAGATACCGCAGCCTTTTTCTCTTACAATAGATTTTACTTCAACAACATTTAGCTCATCCGTAAAAGGATCAATTTCTTCCTGCCATTTTGTTATTTCCCATACTCGGCTGTTTTTATCACGTTGTGAAATTTGCTCTTTCCAGACAGGTTCTTTAGCCAAATTTTCTTTAAATTGGCTGGTATGAGCTTTTGCAATAGTAAGCAGATATGCCGAATAACAGATGAAGCTTAAAATAAATAAAGGAATGATAAATTTAACAATGATTTTGCCTGTTTTAAGAATTGCCTTTGCCATTTTTGGCCTCCTTCAAAAAATACTCCAATTATCTCTCTCTGTGCGATTTGCCCTTGGATACTTTTGCCGACTTTATTATATTTCCTCTTTAGCTTAGTTCAACTAAAAAAATATAATTCATCCAGTACCACGTAAAATTCTAAATTTTTATGCTGCGCAATCCTTACAAACAAACCAAATTGCGTCAAAAGTAGACTATTAAAGACCCTGAACCTCTACAGAAAACGCTTCATTTTGACATACTTTTCACACCATTTTTTCAAAATTCCGTGCAAATCCGTGCAATCCGTGGTTAATTTTTCGATTTTTAGCAAATTCGTCCTAACTGCGTAATCATCAACGAGTTATCGTTTTAAAATCGCTCATAACTCCTTATTTTACGTTGAATCGGCGCCTTTGCTGATTATCTTTTCTGCCCTCATTTTTACACTAATAACGAGGTTTTTCGCTAATCCGCGCAAGTCGTTGGAGCCGCCTTAACGATTTTAAATTTTGATTTCTTTTAACGACTTTACTGTTGGCAGAATTTCCAGATCCTCGATACCGAACTCACCAATAAATTCCCCGACTATATCATGGATTTGCATATTATCCTGAGCATGAATCATCGCATAAAGATTGTAAGGCCAATGACTTAGCACCTCACGTTCGTAGCAATGGCTCACCTGCGGCAAACCGCACAAATATTTCGCCGCCGCTTCCAGAACATCCCCATCCGCCCTGCAGCAAACCATCGCATTATAATTTTCTGGCGGGTTATGCCTCTTGATTGCTGCTGAATCGATTTTATGCCGTTTACTCGCCGGAAACGAATGAAATTGCGTATTGAATCTCAGCGAAAGATTATCCAAAATTTTATCTATCTCATTGTCATCACTCGCTTTAAGAGTAAACCATAAATTATAATGATGTTTCCGCAGATAATTATGCGAAACATTCGCGATAGCGTTTACCTCATTTGCAGCATTAGAAATTTCATCTTCCTCGATATGCGCACCTATAAGCGTGCTTACAAGCCGGTTATAACTGCATAAAGGATCAGAACTTAGATAATCGCCGCTTTGAGCAAAAGCCCTCGCCCGACATCCGCCGCAGATTTCGATAAATTTGCAGCGTTCACATTTCCCGCTGAATTTTTTCAGCCTGATTGAATTCAGAAAATCAGATTTTTCCCATATTGAGCCGAAATCCCCCGCCTGCAAAACATTCCCCGCCGAAATTTTCAAAAATCCGCACGTCTGCACATCCCCTTCATAACTTATGAACGCAAAATCACTTGCGGCAAGACACCCAAACGCTTTTTTCTTCGATTCAGGATTTCTCTCTTTGAAGACCGCCGCAAACCTCGGCGCACAGGTGAACCGCACATCGATTTTGCTATTGGCTTTCAACTCCGCCGCCATTCTCAACGTTTTCTCATATTCTTTCGATGAAAGCGCGATATCCGAAAGCCCTTTCCCCCTTCCAGCAGGAACCAGCATAAAAGGATTGAAACAATACGCTCCCAAATCTTCCGCCAATTTTGCCAATTCGCCTAATTTATCAGCATTAAGTTTTGTTACAGTGGTATTGATTTGGAATTTCAATCCGGCTTTTTTCGCAATCTCAATTGCCGCAAGGGTTTGCGCGTATGCGCCTTCTGTCTGCCTGAAATTATCATGCACCTTTTCATCATTCGAATCCAGCGAAAACGAAAGCGTCAAAACTCCTGATTTCTTCAATTTTTCCGCTTTTTCAGCATCGAAATCATACCCGCAGGTTGCAACGGAAACGACCAATCCGCTTGAATGGGCATAATCTATCAATTCAAATATATCCGCTCTCTCAAAAGGTTCGCCACCCGTGAAAATCAATACGCACCGGTTATAATCCGCAACTGCTTTTATAATCTTTTTGCATTGTTCGGTCGAAAGATCGTTTGAAAAACCTGTTTCTGCCGATGCCCTGCAATGCACACATTTCATTTTGCATTTTCGTGTAATTTCAAACGCAATGATGCGCGGCCGTTTTATTTCGATATCCATTTGACCGCCTCTTTAGCGAAATAGGTTATGATTATATCCGCACCCGCACGTTTAATTGCGTACAATGACTCCAATATCGCGGCTTTTCTGTCAATCAGATTCTCCTTTGCCGCGGCATTTATCATCATATATTCCCCGCTGACCTGGTACGCCGCGATTGGCACATCGAACCGCTGTTTCGCCTGATAAATAATATCCAGGTAAGGAATCGCAGGCTTTACCATCACGATATCCGCCCCCTCTGCAATATCGAGTTCAATTTCCCGCATTGCCTGTTTCGCTGATGCCGCAATATCCATCTGGTATGATTTTCTATCCCCAAACGCCGGTGCCGATTCCGCCGCTTCCCGAAAAGGCCCGTAAAAAGCCGAAGCATACTTTGCCGAATAAGCCATAATCGCCGTATCGACAAAATTGTTTTCATCAAGCGTTTTTCTGATAGCCACAACTCTGCCGTCCATCATATCCGATGGCGCTACCATATCCGCTCCCGCCTTTGCGTGCGAAAGCGAAATCTTTGAGATTATTTCACAGCTCGCATCATTATCAATTTTATTATCTTTTATCAAACCGCAATGCCCAGTATCTGTATAAGCGCACAGGCATACATCCGTTATCACGAGCAAGTCAGGCACTGCATTTTTAATATTTCTAATCGCCTGTCCAACTGCCGAATTATCATCGAAAGCCTCCGACCCGGTAGAATCTTTCTTTTCAGGAACACCGAAAAGCAGAACCGCTGGAATCCCGAGTTCATAAATTTTCTGAGCCATCGCGGCAGCGGCATCCGGCGAATAATGAAAACAATCCGTCATCGATTCGATTGGTTTTTTAATTCCCTTCCCCGGACAGACAAACAAAGGATAAACAAAATTATCGGCAGACAGACTAATTCCCCTGACGAGCCGCCTCATAGATTCGTTTTTTCTAAGCCTTCGCATTCTGATTGGCAAATTCATTTGAATTCTCACAGGTTTCTAAAATTTCCGACATACTATTTTCTTTTAAATTTCCAAGCAGACAATCCTGCCGGAACTGGTCAGGATGAACATTCCCAAAAGCATCAACAGCAAAAATTCTCTTCCCTATTTTATTGCCCCCAAATTGCTCAAGCAATCGAAAACTTTTTTCATAGAAAGACGATTTCTCCTCCTTCAGCCTGTTCAGAATAAATTCTCCATCGCCGCAATTGCCTACTGTAAAAACTTCACAAACCCCTTTCGATGCGTATTGCTTCGCGCAATCGAGTATTCCATCCAAAGCCTGCCTTAACTGCCCTTCGCTGCATTTCAAATTATTTTTCGCCGCCTGCCCGACAGCGACTAAATGATAAAAACAAATTCTCGAGACACTCAAATCACTCGCCAAAGAAAATATTTCATTAATCTGATTATAGTTGCGATTAGTAATCGTAAATCTGATTCCCGTTTTCAACTTCGCTTTCTTACAGGCTTTAATTCCGTTTATCGCTGCTTTAAAACCGCCCGCAACGCCTCGAAATTCATCGTGCGTCTTTTCCGTTCCGTCAATCGAAACACCTGCATAACTTACACCGGTATCGACAAGTTTTTTAGCTGTTGCCGCGTCTATCAAACTTCCATTCGTAGAAAGAACCGTCCGCAAACCGAGTCTCCTCGAAAAATCCAGAAGCTCGAACAAATCATCCCTCTCCAGCGGCTCTCCCCCGCTGAAAAGAACAGCCGCGCAGTTAATTTCCGCAAGCTGCTTCAATAATTCTTTAGCTTCTTTCGTATCTAATTCTTTTCCATTCAAACTATTTTTGCTGTAGCAGTGCAGACAGTTCAGACTGCATTTTTTCGTGCAGTTATAAACAACCACAGGCCCGCCCATTGAGCCGAAATGGAATCTGTCTGAAGAATTTTCAATACCGCAATATAATCTTGAAATGTTAATCACTTTGAATTTTCCATTGACTCAATCAAACCGTCAATCGTATGTTCTTTCGCTTCGACAGCAGGCTTGACACTATACTTTTTTAATGTTTCTGTCGTAACAGGTCCGATGGAAGCGATCTTTCTGTTCTGAATATCTTCAGGTCTGAATTTTTCAAAAAAACATTTAACCGCAAAACTGCTCCCAAACGTAATCCAATCTACATTCTCATCTATTTTAGAAAAACTACTTTCAATCTTTTTAGCTGTATAAATCGCGGCTGTTTCTGTTACCGCGCCTTTAATTTCTAATTTTTCTGCAAGTGCTGAGCGTAAAAGCAATATTTTCATTCCATTCGGTTTATATTTTTTAATAAATTCTTTAGCCATATCAACTGAAGTAAAATTCTTGGGAATAAAATCCGGAATAATTCCATAATCGTTCAGAGCCGTGGCCGTTTCAGAGCCGATGCACCCAATTTTCGAACAGCCGAAAACACGACCATCCTTTTTTAATTTTTTCAACGATTTAAAAAACAGTTTAACGCCTGTAGGGCTTGTGAAAAACACCCAATCATAGTTTTTGATTTTTTCCACAACATGCTTAAAATCTTTGCTGCCGGTCAAATCCTCAATTTCAAACATCGGGCAGCTAATCGCCTGCGCGCCGCGAGCTGCCAGTTTGCATGCAAATTCCGCGTTACCCAAAACATCTCGCGTCATCAAAACTTTTTTACCAAATAACGTCTGATTCGAAAGCAGACTTGTACATTTTTTCCCGATTATCAAAACCGCCGGAGGCTGAATTTTCTCAATTATACATTTTTGTGCGATATTGGAAACTGTTCCTATTACAATCTTCTGATTCGCAAGTGACGCATTTGCGACTATGATTGCGCCGGTATCAGCTTTCATCCCGGCTTTAACCAGCTTTTGACAAATAAGTTTCATATTTTCCACAGTCATATAAAATACAATTGTGCCGTTAAGTTTTACAAGGCTCGGAAAATCTATTTTTGTTAATCTGCCTTCTGCCGTCTGCCCTGTTACCAATGTTACTGATGAAGCGGTATTTCTATCTGTTAGAATTATCCCCGCACACGCGGCAGCCGATGTAATGGCGGTTATTCCCGGCACTATTTCGAATTTTATTTTATTTTCGATAAGGCTTTTTATTTCTTCCGTCGCCCTGCCGAAAATCATCGGGTCTCCCCCTTTAAGCCTGACAACAACTTTATGTCTGCTGGTCTTATCTATGAGAATTTTATTTATTTCCTCCTGAGTGCGGACATCGCCTTTGTGTTCTTTGCCAACATATACAAGTTCTGCGTTTTGCCCGATAAGATTTAAAATTTCCTTCCCAATCAGCCTGTCATAAAGAACACAATCACAATGCTGCAAAATATGCAGAGCCTTTGCGCTTATAAGCCCCATACACCCCGGCCCGGCCCCAACCATATAAACCTTTCCCCTTCTTTCAGCCATTCTTCAGCAACTCCGCAGCACCTGATTTCAATAGTTCTTCTGCCATATCTTCCGCAAGCTTATGCGCCGATGCAAGATGTCCCTGCATCTTACGATTGATAAATTTCTGCCCGTTTTCATCTGCGACAAAAGCGTAAATTGTAATTTCACTGCCGTTTATTTTTGCGTACACACCCGCCGGCGCATGACAGCCCGCTTTTATTTTATGCAAAACAAGTCTCTCCGTATCAGAAGAAATTCGTGAAATTTTGTCATCGATTCCCGCAAGCATCTTTAAAATTTCATGGTCATTCGCTCTCGCCTCAACTGCCAAAGCGCCTTGTGCGGGCGATGGCAAAAATTCTGTCGCATCAAAATTAATCGAAATTTTATTTGTCAGTTCCAGTCTCTCGATTCCCGCGTACGCAAGAACCGTGGCATCATAAAGCCCCTTCTCCACCTGGCTGATTCGCGTATGAACATTCCCCCTTATCGGCTCGCATTTCAAATCAGGCCTGAGATGCAGAAGCTGTGCTTTCCTGCGAAGACTCGATGTGCCTATTTTTGCGCCCTGCGGAAGATTTGCCGGAGAATTAATTTTATTCTTGCAGATTAAGCAATCGTGCACAAATCTCCTGTCCAGCACCGCCCCGATAACAAAACTCTTTGCCGCCTCTATTGGTAAATCCTTATAACTGTGAACCGCGATATCCGCCCTGTTTTCACGCAGCGCGTTTTCAATCGCCGCTGTAAACAAACCCATTTCAGATGATTTCCACAAAGGCTTTTTCTTATCGATATCGCCCTGGCTCTTTATTTCAACAATTTCAAAATCTGCTTTGGAATATTTTTTTGAAATTGCTTCTACAACAATCTGCGTTTGAATTAGAGCAAGACTGCTCGAACGTGTTGCAATCCTAATTATCTCCATTAACTCACCATTGATTCAATATTCAGGGTCTTGAGCCAATTTGAAAATTGAGGCAAATATTTTTTCACAACCGTCTTTGCTTTTGGAACTTCATTTTGACGTCTGGCATTATTGGCGCTTATAATTTCATTCAGGCTGTCGATATTAAATACTTTCACATTCTTCGTTTCACTTATATCATTCTGTATATTTGCCGGTACAGAAATATCTATCAGAATAAGCGGATTACTCCTGTTCTTAATCATATCCTTTTTTATCAATGGTTCTTCTGAAGAAGTAGAGGCAAAAACAATGTCCGCATTCGAAATATGATTTGAAAGATTGCTCAATGGCAAAAATTTTCCCAATTTCGCCGCCCGCGCGCTGTTTCGAGCAACAATCGTAATATCTTTCACTTTCTTCTTTATTAGATGCTTAATGAGAAGTTCTGCATTCGCCCCGCTGCCGATTACAAATACCTTCGCTTTTTCAATTTCACGATTCACCGATGCAAGCGCAACCGCCGCACCCGCAACAGACAGCGCCCCTGCGCTTATGTGAGTTTGAGTCCTGACAGCCTTGGCTACACGAAACGCGCAGTGTAAAAGATGATGAAAAACATATTTCACACAGCCGCACGACAAAGCAAAACCGTACGCAGCCTTCAATTGCGCGAATATTTCATTTTCTCCGATGATTTGCGATTCAAGCCCCGCCGCTACTCTGAACAGATGTTCCGCCGCATCAATGCCTGCAAATTTTTCTGCGTATTGCTCCCACTGATTACCCCCGATAAAATCGTTAACGAGTTTTGTGATGTCTGTGTTTTCTTCTGCATAAAAATAAAACTCCAGCCTGTTGCAGGTGTTCAGAATCAATGCGTCGCTGATTTGTGAATGCTGCCGGCAAATACCAAGAAAATCTTCCTGCCGTTGTTTATTAAGCACGAACTCCGCTGATATCGCAGCAGAACATCGCTTAAAATTTACGCCTTGGCAGAATAATTCCATAACATTCCAATTCTATCCGCTGTAATTATGAAGTCCCGCAAAAATTCTCGAAAAGTTCACCAGCGTCACACCCAGAATAATCAATAAAAAACCTATGATAACCCAAAAACAATTCAAACGCAAAAACCTTTGCCCATAAAGTATCCGCAAGTGCAGAAAAGCCGCAAAAACAAGCCATACAGCGAGCGAAAAACTCTCTTTGGGATCCCAACTCCACCAATCGCCCCACGCCGACATCGCCCACATACTGCCAAGAACAATTCCTGCCGTTAAAAACGGAAATCCCAAACAAACAAATCTATATGAATTATTCTCTGATTCTTGTTTTTTATCTATCAGGCATTTTCCTGAAAAGAAAGCCGCCAACGCAAAAAATACATAAGAAAGCAAACACGTAAAAATATGCGGAACAAAAAATACGCTTTTCAGTTGGTGAGACTGAACTGATGATATTCGGGTGAAATATATAAATCCGATGACAATCAAAAGAACTATTGCGATTAGTATTTCTGCTTTTGACCATCTAAACCAGTTTCGGATTGCAGACGTGATGAATCTAATATTCCCGAACCCGAGAAGTTCAGCCGCGAATAGCAACCCGATACTCAAGCCTAAACTTTCGCCCGGCAGAGTATTAAAAAACCATTTTGACCATTGAACGCCCATTATCGAACCGGTAATGCAGGTTAAAGCTGAAAAAAGCAACAGGACAATAGTTGTTAGAACACATAATTTTTTTAAGCCGGTCATAATGAGTACGATATCATACCTGTTCAATTTTGTCTATATAACAGGTCAGTTTAAGACCTTAAAATGCTATTGCATTAATTTTGTTTGACACTATAATGACGTCTTTCCCGAATCGTACTAAGAAAATAAAGCAAAAGCTTTAAATTACTATACTTAAATTAGGAGCAAAAAACGATGGCAGTCGTAACTCAGCCGAACATTGACTTGTTAAATACTGAAAATATCACAATGGAAGATATACTCGCAACCAACGACTATGTAAATTCAAGCGAAAGAAACAAAATCGCTTTTGCTGGCGAAATCGAAAAAGAACTCGCCAAGTCCGGCAAGAAGAATTACCTCGCTTTGGGAGCTTCTCTGGTAATTCTCGGCAAACACAATCAGGCAATCGAAATACTCGAAAAAGCCGAAGACAGCAAAGAAAAATATCTCGAACTGGCATTCTGCCTCAGAAAAACAGGAAATTTCGATAAAGCTATCGAAGCTTTGGACAAAGCCGCCAAAGCCGGTGCCGATGCATTGGCCGTAAATTGCGCAAAAGCCGCTGTTTACCGCGTCAAAGGCGATTTCGAAAGTGCCGCCAAAATCCTCAAGACCTGCGAAAATTATAACAAGGCCAGCGCTCTCTATAATTACACACTCGGCAGACACCTCCAGGCATTAGGCCAATACGAGGCCGCCATTGAAAACTTAAAAACCGCGGTTGAAATAGACCCGAACTTTTCAAAAGCCCTTTTCCACCTTGCTTTCATCCTCGACCTCAGAGGCGATGACGAAGCAGCACTGGATTATTATAAACAGCTTACCAATATCACACCTTATGTCAGTGCCCTGCTCAATATGGCCGTTTTGTACGAAGATTTAAACGAGTTTGAAAAGGCCGTACATTGCGTTAATCAGGTCATTAAATATCATCCGAACAATCTTCGTGCGATACTTTTCAAAAAGGACATCGATAGCTCCAGGACAATGCTTTACGATGAAGAAATTGAAAAGAACAAAGACCAGCAGACCAAGATTCTCGAAACTCCGATTTCCGATTTCGAACTTTCGGTCAGAAGCAGGAACTGCCTCAAGAAAATGAACATCAATACTATCGGCGATTTGCTCAAAATCACAGAAACAGAATTGCTCGCATATAAGAACTTCGGCGAAACATCACTTACCGAAATCAAAGCGATGCTCGAATCCAGAGGCCTGCGCCTCGGTATGGCCGCCGAAGGTAAATTCCCCACCGATATACAGTTGTTAAATATGGAAAACGAAGACGACGATGCTGAGGACGAGATGATGAATAAATCCGTCGAAGAGTTCGGCCTTTCCGTCCGCGCCAAAAACTGTCTTGCTCAGCTCAATATCAGAACTATGGGCGACCTCGTTTCGAAAACAGAAGCAGAACTGATGGGCGTTAAAAACTTCGGCTCTACCAGCCTGTTGGAAATACATCAAATGCTCGACAGCCTCGGCCTCGAGCTTCGAAAAATAGATTAGTGCTTGTAAAGTTCAGAACACGGATGAAAATACTTTATATTATCACGGCTCTCGCCATCGGATTGTTTGTCCTTTGGATAGGCACAGGTACGCAAACTGCCGAAACAGTAACTACAAACGCGCAAAGTTCTGTTCAATTCGACATTAAAGTGCTGCTTATCGAAAACGCAACCAAAATCAGCTTCAAATCAGGCGATGATTACCGCATCATAAATTGCAAAACCACTGAAGTTACCGGCGCAATCGGAGGCGATAACTTCATAAATATTTCAATTGATAATAATTCCATAAAAGGCGGTTTCCGAAACTACAACGCCCGCCACGTCATTCTCCAGCCAGTGCAGGAAAAACCTTTCGCTATCAACGATAACCAGACATATCGCGGATGCCTTGAACTCATTATCAATCCCGACAACAAAACAATGATGGTCATTAATAAAGTTTCGCTCGAAGATTACCTCAAAGGCGTCGTCGCTTCTGAAATGCCGAGCTATTGGGAAAGTGAAGCATTAAAAGCACAGGCTATCGCCGCAAGAACTTACGTATTATATATCCAATCAAGGTTCGGCAAAAACCGAAAGTGGGATGTCAAGGCAACACAGGCCAATCAAATGTACAAAGGTATGCGTTCCGAAACAATGCGTACCAACGATGCCGTGGACGCTACCGCAGGTATGATTATGAGTTGCTGGCAGCAGGATTGGCAGGTATTCCCCGCATATTATAGTTCAGTCTGCGGCGGGCACACCGAATCCACCGAAAATGTTTTCGGCGACAGCTTCGAAACGCTTCGAGGCGTCGATTGCCCATGGTGCAGAATGAACACAAAGCCAAGCCTCTTCTATTGGCCCGATGCCGTTTACGACAAAAAAACTATAAGCGACAATATTCTTGCCAAATACCCCGCCTTAAAAGAATTGGGAACTATAGATAGAATCGAAACCGCCAAACAAAGCATTTACTCAGGCGGCCTGGCAAGAACAACAAGCGTAAAATTAACAGGCTCAACCGGCAAAACCGGATTCCTCCGCGGCGAAGACCTCCGCTTGACCGTCGATTCCACCGGCACAAAAATACAAAGCACATGCTGCACGATAATAAGCCTTAAAAATGATGTGCTTTTCATCTCAGGAAAAGGCTTCGGCCACGGCGTCGGCCTTTGTCAATATGGCGCAAGAGAAATGGCAAGACAAGGCAACACCGCAAAGCAAATTCTCGATTTCTATTACCCCGGCAACAGAATCAAACTGCTATACTAAAAATGAAACATCATCGCAAAATGCTTTTCGGTCGTTTCGACTACGCCGCATTCACAAGCTTTTTCTCCTATGCTTCCGGCTCAGTCGCTGTCCCCGTCGCTCTCGTTGCACTTTCAAATGAATTGGGTTTTTCCCTCAGCGCAGGCGGTATGAGCGCAGGCGGCGCGTTGCATCTTGGCCGAACTATCCCGATGGTCGCCGCAATGCTCCTTTGCGGTTTTGCCGCAGGTCAATGGGGAAAACGAAGAACCCTCGGCGTTGCAGTTATTCTGATGGGAATCGGAATGGGCCTCTGTGCAATTGCGCCTGTATATGGAATTTTATTTACAGCCCTGATGATTGCAGGTATCGGCGAAGGAATCATCGAAGGACTCGCAACCCCCTTCATTCAGGATTTGCATCTCGACCAGCCCGGCCGATACATAAACTTCACTCATTCATTCTGGTCTGTCGGAGTCCTCGCGACCGTCCTCATTTCAGGTGTCCTGCTTTCATTAGGAATCTCATGGCGTTTGATTATCGCTGCCATTTCTATTTCTGCGATGATTCCTGCTTTGATATTGCTCCTGCCGTCTAAAATAAAATATCCCGAACACACCGAGCCGCTCCACTGGTCGATTGTTCATAATCATTTAGTCGAAATAATCAAAGTCCCCCGCTTCTGGCTCTTTTTCGCCGCGATGTTCGTCGCAGGCGGCGGAGAATTCTGCCTCACCTTCTGGACCGCAAGTTATATCCAGTTAAATTTTTCAGCCGCTCCATGGGCCGGCGGTGTTGGCACTGCATGTTTCGCTGCCGGTATGATAATCGGCCGATTCGGCTGGGGCTATCTCTTAAAGCAGCACCATTTAAAACAATTAATCGTTTATTCCGCCATTGCCGGAACAATAATAACGCTTTTCTTCCCCGTTCTTAGTAATCTATGGTTGTTCTTCTTTTTGCTTATTCTTGCCGGAATCGCAACCGCACCATTCTGGCCCAGCGTGCAGAGTTACTGCGCTGATTGTATGCCCAAAGCAGATACGACAATGTTATTTATTTTATTATCCTGCGCCGGCGTCCCCGGCAGCGGTTTCTTCACTTGGCTTATGGGAGCTATCGCAAACCAGAGTAATGATTTAAGCGGCTCATTCTATATCATCCCCGCTTGTTTTATTGTTTTGGCTGTCATCATTGGAATATCCAAATCCGCCCCGCAACATCTCACCTCAGAGCCCCGACAGTAAGGGCGTGTTGCCTAAAACGGGTGTTCGGAAGTTGCTCTTTAAAAATTTAATATTCGCTCAAAAGTTTGGCTCAAAAATTTTCGAGTTGTCAAAAGCCTGCTTCTAAACAACAAATTTACTAATAATT